>OGPU01001499.1_pt1 | contig 19683 bp, 16 predicted proteins | sample 1552991 | NCBI WGS metagenome assembly OGPU01 (sample SAMEA2580296, study PRJEB22360) | human gut metagenome | biome: human gut; feature: human-associated habitat; material: faeces | place: Denmark | collected 2008/2010 | reverse complement strand
CGCGCAGTTCTTCGCCCCCCGTCGCGATCTGCGGCGGCGGACGCTACGACGACCTGACGGGTATTTTCGGTATGCCCGACACTTCGGGCGTGGGCATCTCGTTCGGTGCCGACCGCATCTACGACGTCATGGTCGGGCTGGAACTTTTCCCTGAGGAGGTGAACTTCTCGACGAAGGTGCTCTTCGTCAATCTGGGGGCCGACGAGGAGGCTGCGTCGCTCGGCCTGCTGCGGGCGTTGCGCGATGCCGGCGTCGCCGCCGAGATCTATCCCGAAAAGGGCAAGATGAAGAAGCAGATGGAGTATGCCAACCGCCGTTCGATCCCCTACGTGGCCATCGTCGGCAGCGACGAGTTGGCGCGGCAGACGGTGACGCTCAAAGATATGCGCACCGGCGAACAGCGGCAGGTGCCCTTCGCGGAGCTGGCCGCAAGTTTGCAATAGAACGACCGGATTGCAACGGAGTCGTGCGGCAGAGGCGTTCGGCCCGGCCTCGCGGCTCCGTTGCGTCGTATGAATCAAGGAGAGTTATGAAACGTCTGATTACGTTGATCGTCGGCGTGTTGTGCACGGCTCCGTGGAGCGTGCGCGCCCAGTTCGACGATGCGGCGGCCGCGCAGTTGCAGAAACTCGTGCAGGCCTATCGCTATGTGGATGCCGCCTACGTCGATTCGCTCGATACGGCGCCGCTGGTCGAGGAGGCGATCCGCGGGATGCTCACGCGGCTCGATCCCCATTCTGCCTATCTTTCGGAGGAGGAGATGAAGGGCGTCGACGAGAGCTTCGACGGCAGTTTCGGCGGTATCGGGATCGAATTCAATGTGTTGAACGACACGGTGGTGATCGTCAACACGATCGCCGGAGGCCCTTCGGCGCAGGTGGGACTGCTGCCGGGCGACCGGATCGTGGGGATCGACGGGCAGCGGGCCGTCGGGCTGAGCCGGGCCGAGGTGCCCGAACGATTGCGCGGCCCGTCGGGCACGCAGGTGAGGTTGGAGGTGTCGCGTCATGCCGTGAAGGAGCCGCTGGCGTTTACCGTGACGCGCGGCGATATTCCGCTCCATACGGTCGACGCGGCCTACAAGGTCGATGCGGAGACGGGGTATATCAAGGTGAACCGTTTCGGGCGGACGACGATGCAGGAGTTCGTCGAGGCGTTCAAGGGGATGAAGGGCGTGCGTTCGCTGATCCTCGATCTGCGGGGCAACGGCGGCGGCCTGCTCGATCAGGCGGTCGCTATGCCCAACTTCTTCCTGCCGCGCGGCAGCCGGATCGTCTCGACCGAGGGGCGCGCCGTTCCGGCGTCGTCGTTCCGCGCCCAGACCAACGGCGAGGACCTCAAGGGACGTCTCGTGGTGCTGATCGACGAATCGTCGGCTTCGGCTTCGGAGATCGTCGCAGGGGCCGTGCAGGATTGGGACCGGGGTGTCGTCGTGGGCCGTCCGAGCTTCGGCAAAGGGCTGGTGCAGCGGCAGATCGGGCTGCCCGACGGTTCGGCCGTGCGCATCACCGTGGCCCGTTATCACACCCCCTCGGGGCGCGTCATCCAGCGTCCTTACGAGCAGGGCAAACGCCGTGAATATTACCTCGACCACCTGCGCCGCTACGACGATGCCACGCGCGACTCCCTCGACGCCGGGGCTCCGGCCTACCGTACGCTGCGCACGGGCCGCACGGTCTACGGGGGCGGCGGCATCCGTCCGGATGTGCTCGTCGAGGCCGATACGACGGGATTTTCGGATTACTACGCCGAGCTGATCCGCCGGGGCATCGTGGCCGATTTCGTCGGCGACTGGCTCGACCGTTCGCGCGACAGTCTGTCGCGTCTCTACCCCGCTTTCGAAGCCTTCGACGCCGGATACACCCCCTCGGACGCCGTTCTCGACGGTCTCGCACGGCTCGGCAGCGAGCGCGGCGTGAAGTTCGACGCCGCAGGATTTGCCGTTTCGGAACCCGTCATGCGGGCCCAGCTCAAAGCCCTCGCCGCACAGCGTCTGTTCGGGACCGGAGCCTATTTCCGGGTCGTCAATCCCGCCCTGAGTCCGGCCTACGCCCGGGCGTTGTCCATTCTCGAAGCGTGGGACGAACTGGGAGCTCCCGTGCTGGAACCCTGAAAATAGTACTGTAAGTATTTGGAGGTTTGCGATTTTTTGTGTAAATTCGTTATACAACCGACGAATTCGCATCAAGTGTAAGACTAACCCTCAAAAACTGACTCCATGCTACCCCAAGTTCAGGTCCGCCGCGAAGGCGAGGACTACGCCGATCAGATTCTGTCCAAGGCCGTGAAAGCGGGCCGGCGCACCTATTTCTTCGATGTCAGAGCCACGCGCGGCGACGATTATTTCCTGACCATCACCGAGAGCCGCAAAATCACGGCCCCCGACGGCACGTCGAGTTACGACCGCCACAAGATATTCCTCTACAAGGAGGATTTTTCGAAATTCGCCGACGGACTGCACGAGGTCGTCGAGTTCATCCGCCGCAGCAAGGCATGCCCCGAGCCGGAGGAATAGCCCGTTCCGATCCGTTTCGGAGCGCGCGGAAATCGGCCGCCGGCCCGGTTCCGCCGTAAGATGCGCCGGAGTCCGGCGACAGCTCCCGGGAGGCGGCGGAGGCTTATCCGCACAAGATGTCCCCGGACCCTGCCGGGGAGCGGGAGAAGGTCCGGCAGCGGTCGTCCGGGACGAATGTGCGCCCTGTGCAGCGCGGCATTCCGAAAGGAGCGGCGCCGACTGCGGGAAATCCCTCCGCGGCGGAGGCTTTTCCGCACGGGATGTCCCCGGAACTGCCGGGGAGAGGGAAAACGTCCGGCAGCGGCGGACGCAGGCGGGTGCGAAAAACGGCAGGCTCCCGAAAAATTGATGAAAACTTAATTTTCGGAACGCGGGCGTTCGTCTTTTATCCCCTATCTTTGGCTGCGCCGAAGATACTCCGCCTGAACAAAATCGCAAACAAGTTTGCTTTTGTATCCGGCTTATTCGTATCTTTGCGTTTAAAACCAAAATACGCAAACAGACCATGAATTTTTCCCGGTACATCGTACTTGCGCTCAAAGGGTGCGCCATGGGTATGGCCGACGTAGTTCCCGGCGTCTCGGGCGGTACGATCGCTTTCATTTCGGGTATCTACGAAGAACTGCTCGACTCGATCCGCAGCGTCAACGCCACGGCGCTCAAGCTGCTGCTGAAACTCCGCCTCGGCGAGTTCTGGCGCCATATCAACGGTAGTTTCCTGCTGCCCGTGCTGCTGGGCATCGCCATTGCGATCTTTTCGCTGGCTCGCCTGATGACCTATCTGCTGACCTACCACCCCATCGCCATCTGGTCGTTCTTCTTCGGGCTGATCATCGCCTCGGCGCTGCTCGTCGCCCGGCAAATCGGACGCTGGGACTGGCGGAGCCTCCTCGCGTTCGTCGCAGGGGCCGCCGCGGCCTGGTGGATCACCGTCGCCACGCCCGCAGAAACCCCCAACGACTGGTGGTTCGTGATGCTCTCGGGCGCCATTGCCATCTGCGCCATGATTCTCCCCGGCATCTCGGGAGCTTTCATCCTGCTGCTGCTGGGCAAATACCAGTATATCATGCACGCTGTCGGGGAGTTCGATATTCCCGTCATCGCGGTTTTCGTGATCGGAGCCGCTGCGGGCATCATCTCGTTTTCGCATCTGCTGTCGTGGCTGCTCAAACATTGGCACGACGTTACGGTGGCCGTGCTGATGGGTTTCATGGTCGGGTCGCTCAACAAGGTGTGGCCGTGGAAAGAGACCGTGGAGACCTATCTCGACAGTCACGGCGTCGCGCAGCCGCTCGTGCAGAACAACATCGCCCCCGGAACTTTCGAACAGCTCACGGGGCAACCCTCGCTGCTCGTGCAGGCTATTCTGCTCGGCATTGTGGGATTTCTGGTCATTTACGGCATCGAGCTCGTCGCCCGCATGATCGTCAAAAAACAGGAGGAATAGACCATGCGGCGTTTCGGATTGATCGGCCGTCCGTTGGGCCATTCGGCCTCGGCGGCCTACTTCACGGAAAAATTTTCCCGGGAGGGATTGGGCGATTGCGAATACGCCCTCTACGAACTGCCCTCGATCGGGGAGCTGCCCGCTCTGTTGGAGCGTCTGCCCGAGCTTTGCGGACTGAACGTCACGATTCCCTACAAGCGCGAGGTGATGGCCTTTCTGGATGCCGTGTCGCCCGAGGCGCAGGCCATCGGGGCCGTCAACTGCATCCGTCGTGCGGCGGACGGAAGCCTCACGGGCTACAACACCGACATCGTCGGCCTGCGGGCCGCACTGGACGAACTGCTGGGCGGCGAACAGCCTTCGTCGGCGCTGATTCTCGGCACGGGAGGCGCTTCGCAGGCCGTGCAGTACGCCCTTGCCGAACGCGACATTCCCTTCGCGCTGGTTTCGCGCGACGCATCGAAAGGCAATTACACCTATGACAACTTGCCGTGTGAAGTCGTGGAGGAGAGTCGGTTGATCGTCAACGCCTCGCCCGTCGGCACCTATCCCCGCGTCGATGACGCCCCGCGCATCCCCTACGGCTACGTCACGCCGGAGCACTATATGCTGGATCTGGTGTACAATCCGTCCCTGACGCAGTTCCTCGCCTACGGGCAGCAGCGCGGGGCCCATGTGCTGAACGGCCGGACGATGTTCGTCGGGCAGGCCGAAGCGGCATGGCGAATCTGGAACGAACGATGAAAATGAAACTGTTACTTGCCGCTCTGTTTGCGGCTCTCTGGACCGGGGCTTTCGCCCAGCAGGAGCTGACGCCGCCCAAATTCAACGGTGCGGACGTAGAGTATTTCATGCGCCGCCTCGTGGGCGAGTTCGAAAAGGTCGCTGTGGAGCGGCGGATTCCCGCCGCCGAGATCCCGATGCGCGTAGCGGTGGCGTTCAAAGTGGACAGCACGGGCGGCGTCAGCGAATGGCGATTCCGCGACAACGCCTCCGAGGGGCGTGACCGCACGGATCTTCCGCCCGCCAGCGAAGCGACCCGCGGGGCGATGACCGAGGCGTTTTCGCACCTTGAAGGCTGGATGCCTGCGCTGGATGCCGCGGGCCGCAAGGTCGATTATACGCTGCGGCTGACGCTGCGCCTGCCGGTCGAGAAGATCGTCCGCATGCAGGACCCCGATCCCCTGCTTTTCCAGGGCGAGGACCCGAATACCAATTTCTTCGAGTGGGTGCGCACGCGCGTGCGTTACGACGACCGGTTCAGGAATGTCGGCGGCGTGGTTCACGTCCGCTTCTACGTCGAGCCCGACGGCAAGATCACCATCGGCGATGTCGTCGAATCGCCCGACGAGCGTCTTACGAAGGAGGTGATCCGCGTGATCCGCAACAGCCGGGGCGAATGGACGCCCCGCAAGGTTCGCGGCGTACCCCAGCGCACGGCCTACCAGTTCCGCTGCAATTACATCCCCGAAAGCCACTGATCGGCTTAGGAGCCGGTTTTAGGGTCGGCCGACGGTTCCGGCGCTATCCGATCATATAAAAAGGCTTCACCGCAATCGTGAAGCCTTTTCTTTATTCCCTTACCTGTGGCGCAGCATCGTGCGGGCCTTTTCGAAGTCTTCCTCGCGGACGACGACTTGGGCGGGCATGGTGCCGATCGGATAGATGGCCGACATGTATTCGTTGCGGATCATGGACCAGATGCCGGCGCTGTCGAGCATCGACTTGGTGATTTCGGCCTCTGTGATGGTGTTGTACTCCGCCAGTACAACCAGCGTGTCGTCTTGCATAATTTTCCGGTTTTGGTTGGATATCTAAAGTTAAGCATTTTGTTGATAAAATGCAAGAGTCCTGCCATAGAAATTACCGGAAAAAGGCTACCTTTGCAAAAGGATAAACCTCCTGCCTGGATAGGCTTATACTATATTAACAGCGACGCAGCTATGACGCAATTCGTACATCTTCACGTACATACCCAATATTCGATTCTCGACGGGCAGGCCAGCATCCAGCGGCTCGTGGACAAGGCCATGAACGACGGTCAGCCCGGCATCGCCGTGACGGATCACGGCGACATGTTCGGTATCAAGGAGTTCTACAACTACGTCAAGAAGGTCAAGGGCAAATTCAAGGACAAGGCCGCCGAATGCGAGGCCCGGATCGCCGCCCTCAAAGACGGTACGGAGGCTTCGGCGGACCCCGCTGCGGAGATCGCCAAGTGCGAGAGGCAGTTGGAGGAGCTGCGCCGCAAGCTGGCTTTCAAGCCCATCATCGGCTGCGAGGTCTACGTGGCGCGCCGCCGGCTGCACGACAAGGAGGGAAAGCCCGACCAGAGCGGTTACCACCTGATCCTGCTGGCCAAAAACCTCAAGGGCTATCACAACCTGATAAAGATCGTTTCGAAAGCGTGGACCGAGGGTTTCTACATGCGTCCGCGAACGGACCGCGTGGAGCTGGAGAAGTACCACGAGGGGCTGATCTGCTGTTCGGCCTGTCTGGCCGGCGAGGTGCCGCGCGCCATCACGGCGAACGACCTCGAAAAGGCCGAGGAGTCGATCTTGTGGCACAAAAAAGTCTTCGGCGACGATTACTATCTCGAATTGCAGCTGCACAAAGCCACCGTCGAGCGGGCCAACCACGAAGCCTACCCCATGCAGCTGCATGTGAACAAACACCTGCGCGAACTGGCCGCGAAGCACAACGTGCGGATGGTCTGCACCAACGACGTGCACTTCGTGGACGAGGATAACGCCGAGGCGCACGACCGTCTGATCTGCCTCTCGACGGGCAAGGACCTCGACGACCCCAAGCGCATGCTCTACTCCAAGCAGGAGTGGCTGAAAACGACGGCCGAGATGGCTGCGATCTTCGGCGAAACCGACCCCGAGGCGATGGCGACGACCGTGGACATCTGCAATCAGGTCGAGTGCTATTCGATCGACCATGCGCCGATCATGCCCAACTTCGAGATACCCAAGGAGTTCGGCACCGAGGAGGAGTACCGCGCCCGGCTCACGGAGCAGGACCTCTTCGAGGAATTCACGCGCGACGAGAACGGCAATGTGGTGATGTCGGAGGAGGAAGGCCGCAAAAAGATCGAAAAACTGGGCGGGTACGACAAGTTGTACCGCATCAAGTTCGAGGCCGACTATCTCGCCAAGCTGACGATGGAGGGCGCACACAGGCGCTACGGCGAACATCTGACCGAGGAGCAGGAAGAGCGGCTGCGGTTCGAGCTGCACATTATGAAGACGATGGGTTTCCCGGGCTACTTCCTCATCGTGCAGGACTTTATCCGCGCCGCACGCGAAGAACTGGACGTTTCGGTGGGACCGGGCCGTGGCTCGGCCGCAGGTTCGGCCGTGGCCTACTGTCTCGGCATCACGCAGATCGACCCCATCGCCTACGACCTGCTGTTCGAGCGTTTCTTGAACCCCGACCGTATTTCGCTCCCCGATATCGACGTGGACTTCGACGACGACGGCCGCGGCCGCGTGCTGAACTGGGTGACGCAGAAATACGGCAAGGAGAAGGTGGCGCACATCATCACCTACGGTACGATGGCCACCAAACTGGCCATCAAGGACGTTGCGCGCGTGCAGAAACTCCTGCTCTCGGAGTCGGACCGCCTCTGCAAGCTGGTCCCCGACAAGATTCCGGACAAGAAGCTCAATTTGCAGAACGCCATCGACTATGTGCCCGAGCTGAAAGCCGCCGAGCAATCGAGCGACCCCGTGCTGAGGGACACGATTCGCTATGCCAAGATGCTGGAGGGCAACGTCCGCAATACGGGCGTCCATGCCTGCGGTACGATCATCTGCCGCGACGACATCACCGACTGGGTACCCGTTTCGACGGCCGACGACAAGGAGACGGGGCAAAAGATGCTCGTCACGCAGTACGAAGGTTCGGTGATCGAGGATACGGGACTTATCAAGATGGACTTCCTGGGGTTGAAGACTCTGTCGATCATCAAGGATGCCGTGGAGAACATCCGCCTCACGACGGGCAGGAAGATCGATATCGACGACTTCTCGATCATCGACGATCCGGCTACCTACAAGCTCTTCTGCGAGGGCCGTACCGTCGGGACGTTCCAGTTCGAGTCCCCCGGAATGCAGAAATACCTGCGCGAGTTGCAGCCGTCGACCTTCGAGGATCTGATCGCCATGAACGCGCTCTATCGGCCCGGCCCGATGGATTATATCCCGGATTTCATCGCCCGCAAGCACGGCCGCAGTCCGATCGTCTACGATATTCCCGTCATGGAGAAGTATCTGAAAGACACCTACGGCGTGACGGTCTACCAGGAGCAGGTCATGTTGTTGTCGCGTCTGCTGGCCAACTTCACGCGCGGCGAGTCCGACACGTTGCGCAAGGCGATGGGCAAGAAGCTCAAAGACAAGCTGGACGCCTTGAAGCCCAAGTTCATCAAGGGCGGACAGGCCAACGGCCACGACCCGAAAGTGCTCGAAAAGATCTGGGGCGACTGGGAGAAGTTCGCCTCCTATGCCTTCAACAAATCGCATGCTACCTGCTATTCGTGGGTGGCTTTCCAGACGGCCTACCTCAAAGCCAACTACCCCTCGGAGTACATGGCGGCGGTGCTGAGCCGAAACCTGACGAACGTCGAGCAGCTGACGATCTACATGAACGAGTGCAAGCGTATGGGCATCAATGTGCTCGGCCCCGACATCAACGAGTCGATGCTGCAATTCTCGGCCAACAAGCAGGGCGACGTGCGCTTCGGGCTGGCGGCGATCAAGGGTGTCGGCGAAGCGGCCGTGGAGAGCATCATCGCCGAACGGACGAAGAACGGGCGCTTCAAGGACATTTACGACTTCATCGAACGGGTCGACTATTCGCTCGTGAACCGCAAGTGCCTGGAAAATATCGCCTATGCCGGAGGGTACGATTCGATTTCGGGATTCAGCCGCTGTAAGTTTTTCGGTGTCGATCAGCGCGACAACAACGGCGTGACCTATATCGAGCAGCTGATGCGTTACGGACAGCGTTATCAGAGCGAGAAGAACAACGCCCAGCAGAGCCTCTTCGGCGGCGATACCGGAACGACCGACATCACGCCGCCGGTGATTCCCGCCTGCGCCGAGTGGTCGCAGCTCGAAAAGCTCAACAAGGAACGCGAGGTGATCGGACTCTATCTCTCGGCCCATCCGCTCGACGACTACAAGGTGATCATCCGCAACATGTGCAAGACGCAGGTGGGCGACCTGGATCACCTCGACGAGTTGAAGGGCAAGGAGATCGCCGTGGCAGGCATGGTCGTTGCGGTGCAGAACTTGACGACCAAGACCGGAAAGCCGTGGGGAAAGTTCAAGCTGGAGGATTACAACGGCACGCACGAGTTCGCGCTTTTCGGCAAGGATTACGAGAATTTCCGCAAATACCTTTTCAGCGACTATTTCCTCTTTATCCGGGGACGGGTACAGCCGCGCCCCTACAACGACCAGGAGCTGGAATTCCGCATCACGTCGATGATGCAGCTGTCGGAGTTGCAGGAGGCCGTCAAGGAGGTGCACGTGCAGCTGGCCGTCGAGGAGATCACGCGCGACCTGATCGCACGGATGGGCCGTTCGGTCAAGGAGGCGAAGGGCAATACCCTGCTGCGGCTGAACGTTTACGACCGGCAGGCACAGGTGTCGCTCAATCTCTTTTCGAAGAGTTACAAGGTGAGCCTTACGCAGGAATTGGTGTCGTTCTTCGAAGACAATGATATAAAGTATACTGTTATATAATCAAAACAACAAATTAAAAATTAGGTAAATTATGGCAATTGAACTGACAACTGAAAATTACGGCGAGGTCGCCGCCTCGAAACTCCCTGTTTTGATCGATTTCGGTGCCGAATGGTGCGGTCCCTGCCGCATGGTGGCACCGATTGTCGAAGAGTTGGCCGGAGAGTACGAAGGCCGCGTGTTGATCTGCACATGCGATGCGGAGAAGAGCGACGACATCGTGGCGACCTATAAGGTGCGCAACATCCCGACGCTCGTCTTTCTGAAGGAGGGACAGGAGGTCGCCAGAATCGTGGGTGCGACGACCAAGGCGGAGATCGTCGACAAATTGTCGAAACTGCTCTGAGCGATGATCCGTTCGTGCGAATGGCACGGGACGCAGGCCGTGGAGTTCACCAAGCGGGACTACACGGCCTTGCTCGTTCCGTCGGTGGGGGCGAATCTGGTGCGGCTGGCCCATACGCGATTGGGAGTGGAGGTGTTGCGCACGCCGTCGGAACGGGAGCATGACGAGTTCCTTCGGCGTCCCCATGTCTACGGCGTGCCGATCCTCTTTCCGCCCAACCGGATCGCCGACGGACGGTTTCGGTTCGACGGCCGCGAATACCGCTTCCCGATTACCCGTCCCGAGGAGAACAACTACCATCACGGCATCCTCAAAAGCCAGTCGTTCGCGGTGTCTAAGGCCGTCGAGACGCCCGACGAGGTGCTGATCGAAACACGCTGTTATTCGAATGCGGCCTCGGATGCGATCTATCGGGATTTCCCGCACGCCTTCAAGTGCAAGATCACCTACCGGCTTTCGGCCGAAGGGTTGGAGCAGGAGGTGATGTTCGGCAATAAGAGCGACCTTCCCATGCCTGTCGGCGTGGGATTCCACACGCCGCTCAACGTTCCCTTCGCCGGCGGCGATGCGGCGGACTACCGGCTCCGTATGGCCGTGGGCGAACGTTTCGAGTTGAACGGACGCAATCTCCCGACCGGACGGCTGCTGCCGCTCGACGAACGGTTTGCACGGCTGCGTGCTCCCGAAGGGTTGCAGGCGACCGGCTGCGAGGCGATCGAAGCTGGTTTTTCGGTGCGCGAGATCGAGGTCGACGGCCGGCCTTTCCGCGGTGCCGTGGTAGAGAATCGCCGTACGGGAGTGCGGGTTTTCTACGAGGTCGACTCCCAGACGCTCTATTGGACGCTCTGGAACAACGGCGGGCAGGGGCCCTACTGCTGTCCCGAGCCGCCGTCGTGGGCCACCGATGCGCCGAATCTGCCCGACCGCGAACGGTGGGGATTCCGCTCGATCCCGCCGGGCGGCAAGTGGTCGATCCGTTACCGGTTGTATGTGAAATAATTCGGAACACGGTGCGGCACGAAAACCGTACCCGTTCCCTTAGCGGATTTGGACATGGTGTATCGTTTGGAGACGGAGCGGTTGCGGCTGAGGGAGTGGCTTCCGGAGGACAGGGAGCCGCTGGCCGCGATGAATGCCGACCGGAGGGTAATGGAGTTTTTCCCGCACCCGCTGTCGCGGGCGGAGTCGGACGCTTTTTTCGATCGGATCGCTGCCGAATGGGCGGAGTCCGGTCGGGGACTGTATGCCGTCGAACGACGCGGGGACGGACGGCTGATCGGGTTGACGGGGCTGCACCGTGCGGCCTTCGAGGCGTCGTTTACACCCTGTATCGAGATCGGATGGCGGTTCGTCGCCGAGGTCTGGGGGCAGGGCTATGCCACCGAAGCGGCGCGGGCCGTGCTGCACGATGCCTTCGGCCGGTTGGGACTGCCGCGGGTGTACTCCTTTACGGCGGCGGTGAACCTCCGTTCGGAGCGGGTGATGCGGCGGCTGGGGATGCGCAACCTCGGCGGATTCGATCATCCGGCCTTGCCCGTCGGGCATCTCCTGCGGCGGCATGTGCTCTATGCGGCTGCACGGGATACTTTCGAGGGACGATTTTCCGTTAGACCTTAAAACTGCAACGATCATGGAATATATAACGCCGTTTCTTTACCTGCTCAATACGATGGCTCCCTACCTGCTGCTGGGATTCCTGCTGGCGGGAGTCATCCACGCCTACGTCCCGCGCAGGCTCTATGCGCGCTACCTTTCGCAGCCCGATTTCCGCTCGGTGGCGCTGGCCGCCCTCTTCGGCGTGCCGCTGCCCCTGTGTTCGTGCGGCGTGATTCCCACGGCGATGTCGCTGCGGCGCGAGGGGGCGTCGAAGGGTGCCGTGACGTCGTTTCTGATCGCCACGCCGCAGACCGGCGTCGATTCGATCGTGGCGACCTACTCGGTACTGGGCCTTCCCTTCGCCGTGATCCGGCCCGTCGTGGCGCTCGTGACGGCGCTGGCGGGCGGGTGGACGGTCAATCGGCTGACCCGCAGCGAGACCGACGGTATCCTTCCGGCGGCGGAAGGCGGCGAGGTTCGTCGCAGCGGCAGCCGGTTCGTGGAGGCGTTGCGCTACGGATTCGTGGATATGATCCAGGACATCGGCCGCTGGCTGGTGCTGGGATTGCTCGTCGCAGGGCTGATTACGATTCTGGTGCCCGACAACTTTTTCGCCTCGTTCGCCGACAAGCCGCTGCTGAATATGGCCGTCGTGTTGCTCTTCTCGATTCCGATGTATCTCTGTGCCACGGGATCGATTCCGATTGCGGCGGCGCTGATGCTCAAAGGGTTGTCGCCCGGTGCGGCGCTAGTGCTGCTCATGGCGGGACCGGCGACCAACACGGCGTCGATTCTGGTGATCGGCAAGGTGCTGGGACGCCGCACGCTGGCGGCCTACCTGGGAGCGATCGTCGCGGGAGCCGTGGGCTTCGGGCTGGCGATCGACTATCTGCTGCCGGCAGCGTGGTTCGTCCCTTCGGGGGCGGTACATGCGGCCTGCCACGGCGAGGCGGGCTATTCGTGGGTGGAGGTCGCGTCGAGCGCGCTGCTCGCGGCTCTGCTGGCCTATGCCCTGATGAAACGGTTCATTCACAGAAAAAACGATACGAGTATGACCAAACAGATTTATCGCGTAGGCGGCATGAGCTGCAACCACTGCAAGGCCAGCGTCGAGAAGAATCTCGCGCTGCTGCCCTCCGTCACGGCCGTCGAAGTCGATCTGACGGCGGGAACGGTGGCTGTCGAGGGGACGGCGGACGCCGCCGGGATTCAGAAGGTGATCGAGGAGTTGGGCTTCGAGTACAAGGGGCGCGCATAATAGCCTCTTCCGATCGGATGAAAGGTGTCCTGCGGCAATTGCCGCAGGACGCCTTTGTTTTGGACGCAGTGTTCTACTCTGTTCCAGCCGTTCGGTTCGCAACGGCGGAATCCGTGTCGCGGAGGTCGCAGGCCATGATATATTCTTCGGGTGTCCGTTTCACGGTGCGGAATCCGAGCCGGCGGTAGAGACGCACGGCCGGATTCCGGCGCTGCACCGAAAGCGAGGCTTCCGGATACCCTGCTGCGGAGAGCCGTTGCAGCATCTCGCGCATCAACCTTGTGCCGATGCCCTGTCCCCGGCAGGGAGCCGCGACCGACAGGACGAATTCGGGAATGCCTTCGCCGATATATCCGTAGGCCCGAATGCAGCGCACCCAGACCATTCCGACGGCGTGCCCTTCCGCTTGCGCGACCAGGCAGCGGTCGTCGGGGAGTGTGCCGAAATCCGCGATGTAGATGCGCAGTGACGGATGTTCGACGATCTGTCGCGGCAGGGGCGACGACGGGTCGCTGCGATAGATCGCGTCGTAGAGAAAATCGGCCAACAACGGGAATTCCTTCCTGCGAATCGGACGTATCGTGAGTTCCATGCTTCGAAGATAGCGATTTTTTTGGGAGGGGGCGAAAGCGGATTTACGTTTGGTTACCCGTGCGGTTCAATGCCGGCGGCCGGTACTGCACGAGCTTCGGCGAGTTGCAGTCCGCCGCATGGGGCGGCGGCGAACTGTCGGCATCGCTCAGCGATGCCGTGCTTTTCCGATTGTAGACACACCAAAAAGGGATATGTCCCGAAAGAACATATCCCCTTTTGATGCTGCGAGTGCCGTGTCTGCTTATTTCTCGATCAGCGAGATCGATCGCTGGATGAACTCCGTCAGGTTTTTGCCTTTGAGCATCCCGTTGGTGAGCAGTGCCAGGTCGATGATCTGCCGCACGAGCGAATCCTTCTCGCCGATCTGGCGCAGCCGTTCGTTGCGTTCGTCGCGCAGCGTGACGACCTTCTTCGACAACTCCTCGCGCTGGTTTTTCTCCTCGGCGGTGAGCTCCTCCTCCTTTTTCTTGTCGATCGTCTCCTCGAACCGCTTCTCCTCCTGCACGGCGGCATCGATCTTCTTGGTGATCGATTTGAGTTTGTCGCCGTACTCCTTCTCGACGTTTTGGAGGATGTCGATCACGATCGGGTGGTTGCCGTTGACGACGAGGGTGAAGTTGTCGGGCATCTGACCGTAGAACTGGCTCATGCCTCCGCCGCTCATGGCGGCCATCTCCTTCATGCGGCGCATGAACTCGTTCTGCGTGATGACGACGGGCGCTTCGCCGGCTGCCATCGGCTCGAAGGCGATGTTGTAGTGGATCTTCTCGTCGTGCGGCATCTGCGCTTCGAAGACGGGGCGCAGAATCTCCTGCTGCGCCTCCGAGAGCGACATTTTGAGCGAGTCCTCCTTCTGGATCAATTTGTCCACGATGTCGCTGTCGACGCGCACGAAGCGCTGCTCCTTGTGCTTCGACTCGTACCAGTTGACGTAGTGGTTGTCGAGCGGGCCGTTCATTTCGAGCACGTCGTAGCCTTTGCCCTTCGCGGCTTCGAGGGCCGCGAGTTTGGCGACGGGGTCGTCGACGTAGAGGAAGACGAGCGTCTGGTGCTTGTCGGTCTGGTTGGCCTTGACCAGCTCCTCGTATTCGGCGGGCGTGAAGTATTTGCCATCGGTATTCTTCCACAGCATGAACGACTGCGCCTTTTCAGCGAATTTCTCATCGGTGAGGATTCCGTACTGGATGAAGATTTTCAGATCGTCCCACTTCTTCTCGAATTCGGGGCGCATGGTGTTGAACAACTCCTGCAAGCGGTCGGCCACCTTGCGCGTGATGTAGTTCGAGATCTTCTTGACGTTCGAATCGCTTTGGAGATAGCTGCGCGAGACGTTGAGCGGGATGTCGGGCGAATCGATCACGCCGTGCAGCAGCGTGAGGTACTCCGGTACGATTCCCTCGACCTGATCCGTCACGTAGACTTGGTTGGAGTAGAGCTGGATCTTGTTCTTCTGAATCTCGAAGTTGTTGCGGATCTTCGGGAAGTAGAGAATGCCCGTCAGGTGGAACGGATAGTCGATGTTCAGGTGGATCGAGAAGAGCGGCTCTTCGCCCGTCGGGTAGAGCTCGTGGTAGAACTCCTTGTACTGTTCTTCGGTGATGTCGGCCGGCTTGCGCATCCACAGCGGATCGGTGTCGTTGACGATGTTGTCCTTGTCGGTATCGACATACTTGCCGTCCTTCCACTCCTTGACCTTGCCGAAGGCGATGGGAACGGGCAGGAACCGGCAGTATTTGCGCAGCAATTCCTCGATTTTGGCCGCTTCGGCGTACTCCTTGGCCTCTTCGGAGAGGTGCAGGACGATCGTCGTCCCGCGGTCGTGCGCCTCGTCGCTCTCCTCCATCGAGAACTCGGGCGAGCCGTTGCACTCCCAATGCACGGTCTTGCTGCCCTCCTTGTAGGATCTGGTGATGATCTCCACCTTGTCCGCGACCATGAACGAAGAGTAGAACCCCAGACCGAAGTGGCCGATGATCGCCTGATCCTTGTACTTGGCCATGAACTCCTCGGCGCCCGAGAAGGCGATCTGGTTGATGTAGCGGTCGACCTCGTCGGCCGTCATGCCGATTCCGCGGTCGGTGATCGTGAGCAGCCGCTTGTCGGTGTCCACCGCAATGCGGATCGTCAGGTCGCCCAATTCACCCTGCATTTCGCCACGCGAAGCCAGTGCTTTGAGTTTCTGCGTGGCGTCGACTGCGTTCGACACCAATTCGCGCAGGAAGATTTCGTGGTCGGAATAGAGGAATTTCTTGATGACGGGAAAGATGTTTTCGGTCGTCACCCCGATTTTACCGTTTGTCATAGTCGTATTCTGGTTTTAGTCTGTTTTTTCCGTTCGCGGAGAGATCAAACTATGTGCCAGCGCACGTTTCCTGCCAGAATGACAGCCGGAGACTGACAAAAACAAGACTGAACTCTTGCTCAACCTCCTGCTTAATAGTTACACTTTAAGTGAAGCGTTTCAGCGTGGATGATGACTTGCATAGCTTGATACGGTCTATGACCTTCAAATCGAAGTATTAAATCTGTTTCCGAAGGTTTATCTGGTGCTTGAATAGTCATTTTGCCGGAGGTTATAGAATAATCGGGATTACGAATGAAATACGGACTGTTATGACCTAAATAAAACCTCCACTTATCTTGCATACGTTGATATGCAAAAGCTCCAACATTCTCTTCGCTTTTGAGAGAGAAAGTGATCTCTCTCAGTTCGTTGACCTTGAAATCCGTTTCGAGATTTGTTGCAGTAAATATAGGTTGTGCGGGATTGACGATGAGAGATGCCGTGACGCAGGAGGAATATGTTTCGGATAGAACGGTAATATCTATCGTCGAATAATTGCTTGCTTCTGACTTCTTAGAAGGTGCTGTGATTTCGATTGTTCCATTGTATCCACCGTCTACGGAAGGTTCGAACTTAAGTAATTTATATTTCCAAGGTTCAGTAATAACTACCTCCAGTTTCAAATTCGTGGCTTCCGGTCCCGTTACGTTGAAATCGAATATTTTTACGTCTTTAGGAAAACAAGTGATCATCTTTTGAGAAAGATTGATGGTAAAAGGCGCAACGGGAGAATCTCCTTCCGATCCTTTTTGACAATTAGTAAGGAACAAAAGAACGGCTAATCCGCATAAATACTTTTTCATAAGGTTCATGATTTGAGAGTTTCTCAAAAATAGTAAAATGTTTTATCATAAAAAATAAAACAAATAGTTTTTAGAGAAATCGCGATTCCTTCCCTACTTCATCGCCGCAGCGAGCGCCTCGACGAACCATTGCGGGGCGCGTGTCGGACGGTGCGTGTCGGCATGGAGAAAACCCAGCGCCGTCATGCCCGTGTTGAGCAGTTCGCCCTGCGAGTTGTAGACCTCGTATTCGAAACGGATGCGCGCCGTAGGCATTTCGCGCAGCAGGATGCGCACCGTAAGGCAGTCGTCGAAGAAAGCCGGACGTTTGTAGACCGACTGCACCTCCAGGATCGGCATGATGATGCCCTTTCGTTCCATGTCGGCGTAGGAGAGCCCCATCGAGCGCATCAGGTCGGAGCGCGCCTCTTCGTAATAGCAGATGTAGTTCGAGTGGTGGACGAACCCCATTTGGTCGGTATGCTTGTACCAGACCCGGATTTTGGTGTCGTGTGTAATCATAGTGCGGTAAATTCGATAATGCTCTTTTCTTTGGTAAACGGCCGGTCCAGATGCGGCGCTCCTTCGGAGGGAATGAATAGTCTCGCCGGTACACCGTCAGCCGTGACGGGATACTCGCCCGCAGGCGGCAGCAGCTTGTAGGGGTCGTCGATGCGGAGGGAGCCGCGGGCGACGTCGGCCATCAGCAGATAGGGATGTCCCAGCATACGGGCGGCGCGGGCCATCTCGGCGTGTTCGACGAGCGACCGGACGACGGTCGAACTGACCTTTTCGCCGCCGACGCTGAACGGTTCGATCCGGTACAGCCGCAATGTCGGCCGCTCCGATGAGCGCAGCGAACCGTAGTCGCCCTCCTTGTTGTGCCCGAAGTGGTGGTTATACCCCATTACGAGTGTTTCGACGCCCAGTTTTCCGATCAGGTCGCGGCGGATGAAATCGGCGGAACCCGTCCGGCTGAATTCGCGGGTAAAAGGGATGACGACCAGATTGTCGATGCCGGCCCGTTCGAGCAGCCAGACCTTCTCGTCGAGCGTCGTGAGCAGGCGCAGATCGGTCTGTGTTTCGAGTACGATGCGCGGGTGGGGCGAGAATGTGACGACGATACTTTCGCCGTCGCGTTCGCGGGCGAAGCGGCGCACGGCCGCGAGCAACTCGCTGTGACCGCCGTGTACGCCGTCGAACGATCCGACGGTAGCCGCCGGGTGGCGGAATGCGGGGAGCCGGTCGATTCCGTGGAAAACTTTCATCGTGCCTCGGTTCAGTCGTCGGTCGGGTTCTCCTCGTTCTCCTTGACGAAATAGGCGACCTTTTCGAGCAGCGTGGTGATGTCGTAGTTCTCGACCACGATGCCGCGCGGGAAGTTGAGCGGCCGCGAGGTGAAGTTGAGCACGCCCTTGATGCCGGCGTTGACGATCGGGACGACCAGTTCGTCGGCTACGCGCGAGGGAGACGAGACGATGACGATGTCGATGTCCTTGTCCTCGACCACCTCCTCGAATGTCTCCATATGGTGGCACGGAATGCCGTCTATCGTCTGGCCGACCTTCGCGGGGTCGATGTCGAACGCGGTGGTGATCTTCAATTTCAGACCGCGGCCGTTGAAATACTTGGTGATGGCCTGGCCGAGGTGTCCCATGCCGATGACGGCGATTGCCGCCGGCGCTTCGTCGAGTCCCATTTCCTGCGTTTGGTGGCGGATGGCCCAGGTGAGCGATGCGTCGATGGCCGTGTCGTATACGTCGGTCATACCTGCGAGCGACGCCTTGTCGTCGATGACGCCGCTCATCCACCCTAGTCCGATGCGTTCGATTTCGTGGCGTCGCATGGCGCGGATGGAGTTGGCGAAGTCGTTGATGCTGCCTACGTTGCGTTCGAGGGAGGCGTGTGTCTGCACGTCGAGGCTTTCGCGCGAACGTGGCTGCAGGTCGTTGTCGCTGCCGAGCCAGGTGACGGATTCGACGGATTTGTTGAGCGCGTCGCCCAGGAACCGTGAATTGGACAGGACGTGGCACAGGCGTTGCGCGGCGGACGGCGAGTCGCGCAGGAAGCCGAGGTATTCGCTGTCCGTGCCAAAGTGTTCTTCGAGTTTGCGCCAGTTGAGCAGCCCCATGTCGGGGTTCTGCCCTTCGCCGAGCCATTGGAGGACGGCGGGCAGGAGGATGCGGTTGATTTTCGCGGCACGGGAGATGCCGGCGGTCAGTGCGGTGACGTGGCGCATGGCGGCGTCGGGGTCGGCGAATCCGATGGAGGCGAAGCGTTCCTGCATGGCGTTGGCGGACAGTTCCACTTGTTCGTCGTCGAGGCCGGCGTTGATGGGCAGCATGGGCCGGTAGTAGATGTCCATGTGCAGGTGGCGCACTTCACGTCGGGTTTCGTCGTATTTGTCGACGAGTTCCTCGGGGTGCATGTGGAAGGCCCGGGCGAGTCTGCGCAGTTCGAGGTTGTGGTTGAGTTCGTCGTCGTTGGCGTCGCGTTTGCGTTCGATGCCGCCGAGACTGGCTTTGCCGAGGTCCGGGAACAGGTGGGTGCGTTTGAGCGCCCACATTTGCTGGCGGTGTTCCATGACGCGTTCGAAGCGGTAGTCCCAGGAGAGCTTCTTGGCTTGTCTGCGTGAGACGTACCCGCCTTCGGCGAGGCGTTGCAGCGATTCGAGGGTGGAGCTGGTGCGCAGGGTCTCGTCGGCGCGGCCGTGGACGAGTTGGAGCATCTGCACGGTGAATTCCACGTCTCGTAGGCCTCCGCGGCCGAGTTTGATTTCACGGTCCTTCAGGGGCGCGGGGATGAGGTCTTCGACTCGTTTGCGCATCTGCTGGCAGTCGTAGACGAAGTTGTCGCGTTTGGAGGCGGTCCATACGAACGGTCGGGTCATGTCCATGTACGCTTGGCCGAGGTCGGGGTCACCGGCCACGGGGCGGGCCTTGAGCAGGGCTTGGAATTCCCAGTTTTCCGCCCACTGTTCGTAGTAGGCTTCGTGCGATTCGAGTTTGCGTACGAGCGGGCCGTCCTTGCCTCGGGGGCGCAGTC
>OGPU01001482.1_pt1 | contig 19936 bp, 16 predicted proteins | sample 1552991 | NCBI WGS metagenome assembly OGPU01 (sample SAMEA2580296, study PRJEB22360) | human gut metagenome | biome: human gut; feature: human-associated habitat; material: faeces | place: Denmark | collected 2008/2010 | reverse complement strand
TTGTACAACTGAGTCAAAATCAATAACTTTTAATGTCGGCCTTTTCATAGAAGACTACTTCTCGTAGTGACGAAAATCACAAATATAGATGATTGGATTTGCAGATTTCGTCTATTTAGCTTGACAAATTACTATTTTGTCTTCACAGTCTTTGTTGCAGACCACTTAGAAGTAACTGTCTTATATCCAGCCTTTGAATATACGGCACGGATACGAACTTTATATTTTGTCTTCTTTGTAAGTTTCTTAAGCTGGGCAGATGTAGTCTTAGCTTTAGAAATCTTTACAGTCTTTGTAGCTTTCTTGTTACCAAATCCCTTTGTTGTGTACTGGATTTCGTAACCTGTAGCTTTATTGATTTTCTTCCATGTAACTTTTGCTTTGTTCTTTGTTATCTTACCAACTTTAAGAGCAGGTTTGGAAAGTTTTACGTTCGCTTTCTTTAATGCTGGTTTTGTAGCTGGCTTAGAAGCAGTAGTTGTGTCTGATTTAGAAGCAGTGGTTGTGTTGTCTTTCTTTTCTGTAGTTGTAGGTGCCTGCTTTTTAACTAAAGCTTTCATAGCTGCAGTAAGATGAGTGCACTGTTCGTTAATAGAAGCCTGATTTTTCTGCTCAGCAGCTAATAAATCAACAGCTTCCTGTAATTCTAATTCAATGCCAGAAGCATTCCAGCTATCTGTAGTGTAATCAGAAGCATTTAAAGCCTGAGCTTCTTTTACAAGAGCTTCTAACTTGGATGTATCAAGTGCTGAAGCATCATCAGCAGGAAGATTTTTTGCTTCCACTTTGAAGTTGTAAGTAAAATCCTGATATCCTAAAGCATAAACGGTTACAGTCCAGTATCCAGTTCCATTAGAGCCTTCTGGAAGTTTGCAACGTAAGGAATCGGTAAGTCCAAGCTGAATTCCCATGATCTTATGCATCCAGTTATCAGCAGCGAACTTTGTACCATAACTCTGAACGGCTTTTGTATAGGTGCTGTCATCACCATAGTAAGTCCATTTTACAGCCTGCATATTTGCTCCAAGATCAGAGTATGCATCACCAGTAAAGTCAAGACGGATAAATTCACCATAACTTCCTACAGCATCAGTTTCTTTTAACGTACCAGTGATTTTAGAAGTATCAACAGTCTTTAAAGCTGCATCTTTAATACCAGATTCTGTTCCTGTCTGACGAGTACTGAAAGAGAATGTACCATCATTATTTTTAGTAACAGTTTTTAAACCATTTGTATTAGCTGTGACATTAGCTGTTTCGGTGTAAGAAGATAAAGTACCTTCTCCGTATCCACCTTTTAAATCACCATTATTTTCTACAACGGAATATTTAGCTTTAAAGGCTTCAAAATCAGAAGATTTAACTTTTACAGGTACATATTTAATTCCTGTAACTTTATAATGGTCTACCTTTTTAGTCGTAGTACCATCTGCAAGGGTAATTACACCTTTTGAAAGACCGATAGTAGTACCATCTGTTAAAACAACATGTGTCTGATCTGCCCAGTAAGCTAAATTATAAGAAGTACCATCTACATCGTAAACAGTAGCGATACACTGGAAGTTTCCACGATGAAGGCCGTGGTTTGATGTAGCTCTTGTTACGGCATCAAAACCACCCTTATCATATTCGTTATGACTGTCAAGTACATCGGAAGAAGAAGTATTGTTAGCGTTATATACTCCTTCAGATTTCCAATACTCATCCCATGTTAATCCAGCATAGCAGTAAACATAGCTGTTCTCTGCTGCCTGTGTCTGTACGGTACTTACGCTTGCAGCTTTAACTGTTGCCGGAGCTACACCTGAAAATACAGTAGTGCAAGTCATAGCTAAAGCGAGAGCGCCTGCAAATAATTTGTTTCTCATAAGTTCCTCCTTAAATTTTATTATAACTGGTATTTCTGGTTAGGACTTTCTAACGAAAAATATAATAATATACTACTATTAGCTATGTCAAACTTTATATACATTAATGAAAAAACTTCTCATTTTCGTAAAAAAAATTTGCATTGTCAGAATATTTTCTATATAATGTATGAAGTTAGCATGAACTAATAAAAGTAAGCTTTAGAATAGCGGAGGATAGTAGTGATAAATTTGAGAAAAAAGATAGTAATCTTATCATTAATAACCTTTCTTATCGCAGGGATGATTTCTGGATGTGGCACATCCAGAAATACGGGAAAAAGTGATAGTGGAAAGGCAGCGGAACATACAACACAGCAGGCAGGCGGCACAGACAAGGATGTAAAAGCAGGGCAGGAAAAGTCAGCATCCAGAGATATTTTTGCAATGGATACCTATATGACTTTAACTGCATACGGGGAGAATGCTGAAAAAGGCTTAGATGCAGCAGTTGATGAGATTAATAAGATTGAACAGCTTGTGTCTACAGGAATTGACAGCAGTGAAGTTTCACAGATTAATAAAAATGGAAAAGGTTCTGTGTCAGAAACGACAGGTTATCTGATTGAACGTTCTAAGGAAATTTATGATAGTACAAATGGAGTATTTGATATTACGATTTACCCAATCATGCAGGCATGGGGATTTCCAACAGAGAAATATCGTGTTCCAGAGAAAGAAGAATTGAAAAAATTAAGAGGCTTGATGGGAGCAGATAACGTTTTATATGATGAGAAAAAGCAGGAAGTCACTTTAGATAAGGAAGGAATGAAGATTGATCTTGGTGGAATTGCCAAAGGATATACTTCTTCAAAAGTGATGGATATATTTAAGGAAAATGGAATTTCCAGTGCAGTAATCAGTCTTGGTGGTAATGTGCAGACTTTAAATGGAAAGCCAGATGGGTCTGACTGGAGAGTTGCTGTTGAGAATCCGGCAGATACTGAAAATTATCTTGGTGTACTGTCTATTAAAGATAAGGCAGTCATTACTTCTGGCGGATATGAGAGATATTTTGAACAGGATGGTAAGACGTATCATCACATTATTGATCCGTCTACAGGTTATCCGGCAAATAATGGGCTGACTTCGGTAACGATTGTGTCAGATGATGGAACACTTGCAGATGGACTGTCCACTTCATTATTTATTATGGGGCCGGAAAAGGCACAGGAATATTGGAAAAAGCACAGTGATGAATTCGATACGATTCTCGTAAAGGATGATGGAAGTATTTTAGTGTCTGAGGGAATTGCGGATAACTTTACGAGTGAGTCGGACTTTATGGTGATAAAAAAATAATATTACCTGTGTCAAATCAGCTTTATAGTGTAAAAAGCTGGAAATATAAAGAGTATCAGTCAGTTATAGGATAAAGAATAGTTGAAAATGAAAAGAAAAGCAGTTGGATTAATGAAGTGAAAACAACTGAAAGTAAAAAAAGATACCAATTATATAAAAATAAAAAAGAAAACCAGTAAAAAGTATGCTTTCGAACAGAGAAATTCGGAAATACATCAAGATGTATCAAGAGGAAAGGGAGAGAAGATGAAAGGAAAACTGAGTAAATTTGTTGAAAAGTTTAAAGGTTTTGGTAGCAGGATTTCAGGTATAAAAGGGATTACAGCAATAATCCCGGCAGTTTGTCTTGCGGTGCTGATGATAACGGTGCTTACGGGCTATCAGACTCCACAGGTGAAGAAGTATAAGGCTTCTGAAACAGAGACGGATGTCAGTCAGATTAAAGAAGCACTTGCTAACGAAAGTACAGTAGCGAAGGCGACAGCGGCAACAACGAAAAAGAATACAACGAAAAAAGGAAAAAAGGGAGCCATTGACTTAAAAGATGGAACTTATAAAGGTTCTGCCAATGGATATGGTGGAAAGGTAACGGTAAATGTTACGGTAAGCAAGAAGACGATGACTGCCATTGATATTGTCAGTGCACCGGGAGAAACAGATTCATTTTTCAGTCGTGCAAAAGGTGTTATTGATGAGATGCTTACTGCACAAAGCACGGATGTAGATGTTGTGTCTGGAGCAACCTACAGTTCTAATGGAATTATTGGTGCCGTAAAGAATGCCCTGTATGGAACAGAATCTAATAATGCGACAGCAGCTTCAGCAGGTAACAGTAATGTAGGTGGTTCTGCACCAAGTGTTTCTAAAGTAAAAGAATCCGGTACATGGAAAGATGGAACTTACACTGGTTCTGGCAAAGGTTTTGGCGGAAATATTTCTGTAAAAGTAACAGTAAAAGACGGAAAAATCAAGAGTATTGATGTGACAAGTGCATCTGGAGAAACTGCGTCCTATTTTAGTAAAGCAAAAGGAATTATTCCTAAGATGATTAGCGGGCAGACAACAAATGTAGATGTAGCTTCAGGAGCAACTTATAGTTCAAACGGAATTATAAAGGCAGTAAGAAATGCGCTTTCAAAAGCAGGAACAGGTGAGAGTAGTACTACAGAAAAGAAGAATAAAAAGAAGAAAAAGGAAAAAAATAAAAAGAAAAATAATAACTCCAATAATAGTAATACTAAAGCACCTGAAGAAGGCTATGAGGATGGAACATATACAGGAAATGCAGCCTGTAAAGGAGAGCAGTTTAAAGAATATAGTGTAACTGCAAACGTAACAATTAAAAATGGAAAGATTTCTGCAGTTGAGATTTCTTCTACAGCAAAGGGAACAAACCTTAAGCAGTTTATGAGCAGGGATGAAATTCAAAATATCCCATCACTTATTGTCTCAAAAAATGGAACGAGTGGAGTGGATGCTGTCAGTGGAGCAACCTATAGTTCAAATGCTATATTTAATGCAGTAAATGATGCGTTATCTAAAGCAAAAAAAGATAAATCTACAACAACGAAAAAGCAGGAAACTACAACGGCTAAGAAGGAAGACACGACAACCGAGAAAAAGGAAGATACAACTACAGAAAAGGAAGAGGATACAACTACGGAGAAAAAAGAGGACACAACAACCGAATCAAAAGACGATACCGATGAGGGAGAAGTATATAAGGATGGAACTTATAAAGTAAGTGTGACTTGTGATCCAGATGAAGACGAAGATTTTGATTCTTATACGATAACTATGGATATCACAATTAAAAAAGATAAAATTACAAATATAACTAATATTGCTGCAAGCACCAATGCAACTAATAAATCTTATGTCAATACAGCAAAGAAAGGTATGGTTTCCAAGATTACAGCGCAAGGGACAGCAGATGGTGTTAATACAGTTTCAGGTGCAACCTGTTCTTCAAAAGCAATAAAAGAAGCTTGCCAGAAAGCATTTAATACAGCAAAAAAATAGTATAACATATTTATAAAAATAGAATGAAAGCTATTTTGGTGTATATAGTTTATGTAAAGTATCCATCACCACAAGAAAGTAGTTTTCTATTTATGAAATTCAAGAATGCCCCGGCATTCTTGCTGCGCCCTGCCGGAGACTATATCAGATGGGGGATTGACTCCCCCACTGATACGGATTTGTTGCTCGCCACCTACAGAGGTGGAGTCATCTCATATCTGATATAAGGTGTTTTTATGAAAAACTACTATGTAATTGATTAAAACTATAAAAATGAATATGAAAAAATATTAGTAAAAGATAATATTGAAAAACTTAGATAAAACAATTTAGAAAGGACAATAAATGAAATACAAAAACTTTTTAATCCGTTTATTTGACCTCATTCTCGTTCTGGGACTTTTAGCTGGTTATCAGGCGGTAATCTACAGCCGTGATAAAGAAGCACAGATTGCAGAATTAGAAAGTCAGGTAAATCAGCTTCAGGGAGAAAAAGACGAGATTCTTGAAGCGGCAAAAAGTTCTGGAAAGCTTGGAGCCAAGGGTGGTTCCTCAGGAGCAGGAGGGACTTACAAAGATGGAACCTATACAGGAAGCGCACAGGGATTTGGCGGAGACATTAAGGTGAAAGTGACTGTCTCCGGACAGAAAATCAGTGTGATAGATATTACAGAAGCCAGTGGAGAGGATGAAGCCTACTTATCAATGGCAAAGGATATTATCAATACGATACTTGACAAGCAGACCGCTGATGTAGATACCGTAAGTGGGGCAACCTACTCTTCCACAGGAATAAAAAATGCAGTAACACAGGCATTAGAAGGAGCAGCCGAGTAATGAAGAAAAAGAAAAAAATATCAGTACAGACAATCATAGAAGTGGTTATCCGGGCAGTCTTTTTCATTATTTATCCAGCACTGTTTTCCACTGCATTTACCGGAATCAAACTAATAGTAGAACAGATCACACAGCGCGCAAGCCTGCCGTGGAACTCCTTTGTACAGACGCTTATCGTATTACTTGCCTTTACAATCGTATTTGGACGTTTCTTCTGCGGATTCGCCTGTGCATTCGGAACCTGGGGAGACTTCGTTTATTTTATCTCATCAACAATACAAAAAAAGAGAAAAAAGAAACCATTTAAATGTTTTTCTAAAGCAGGAAATGTACTCCGTTATTTAAAATATGTTGTACTGCTTGTTGTACTCATCCTTTGCGTAAGAGGATATAGCAGCGCCGTTGCGATACATAGTCCATTCAGTGCATTTTCTCGTTTTCACCAGTTAAAAATGGCAGACAGCCTTATTGGAACAGGACTTTTCTTATTAATTACAGTAGGAATGGCATTAGAGCCAAGATTCTTCTGCCGATTCTTATGTCCAATGGGGGCAGCCTTTTCCCTGATGCCAGTCTTACCATTTTCTGTAATCAAGCGGGACAGAGAAAACTGTATCCCAAAATGTAAAGCCTGCCAGATGGTATGTCCCGCAAACCTTGAGATACCATCTGACAAAGAAGGCGATAATGCTACATCAGGCGAGTGTTTCTCCTGCGGCAAATGTATCAGCAAATGCCCGAAACAGAATACACATAATGGCTTACCAGGAAAGTTGTGGCTGCCGATGATTGTGGTGAAAGCTGCAGTGTTATTTGCGATATTTAGGGTGTTGTATTAGAAGTTGACGAACCCAGGAAAAGTCTCTCCTTAAAATAATTGATTTTGACTCAGTTGTAAAAAACACAAAGTCGCAAAATCAATTATTTTAAGGAGAGACTTTTCTAATCTCAGATATTCCCTCGCAGCTCCGAAACCACAAATACGAATGCTTTCTTTGCCTGGGTTCTGCCTTTGATAAACAGTTGAAATATTGCAATTGCAAACGGAAGTTTCCGCTTGCTCTGCGGACAATCATGGCAACTTTGAGGGGGATTTGATGCGATTTTAGCGAAAGTAAAAATGACAGACAGGCATTTTAGATGCAGCCCGCAGATATTTTATCTACAATAATACGGTTTTCTTGCTTTTGGATGTTGGACAAGTTACTATATCAAAAAATCTTTTTCGATGTTATAATAAACAGTAATTTGTTCATCAACAAGAGTACAGATGAATGTAGTTTTTCTGTCTTTGATAAAACAAAAGCGAGGAAACTACTAAGATTTCAGCAGGATATCCTATAATATATTTGAAAAATCATTCTTGCAATCAGTACGCGCTAACTTTATTATTAGCTGTTGAGAGGTTCGTCTGTCTGCCAATCAAATTCAGCTATAAACCCTCAGGAAAGGAGCAATTTTGTGAACAAAGCAAATTTAATCATAGAGGAAATTAACAAAGTAATCATTGGTAAGGAAAAAGTTATCCGCAAAGTCTGGATGACAATCCTCTCCGGTGGACATATTCTTCTTGAGGATGTGCCAGGAGTAGGAAAGACAACGATGGCGTTAGCTTTTTCAAAGGCGCTAGGTCTTTCTTATCGGAGAATCCAGTTTACACCAGATGTTATGCCATCAGATGTGGTCGGTTTTTACTATTATAATAAGGAAAGCGGAAAGTTTGAGTACCGGCAGGGGGCTGTTATGACAAATCTTTTGCTTGCGGATGAGATTAATCGTACTTCTAGCAAGACGCAGTCTGCGCTTTTAGAGGTTATGGAAGAGGGGCAGGTGACGGTAGATGGAGTGACGAGAAGTGTGCCAGAGCCATTTTTTGTTATCGCAACGCAGAATCCGGTCGGTTCTTCTGGTACACAGATGCTTCCGGAGTCTCAGGTTGACCGTTTTATGGTTCTATTATCTATGGGATATCCGTCCATCCGTGAGGAAATGATTCTGATGAGTCAGCGGAAAGTGAGTGATCCGCTTGATAACGTGCATGAAGTTATTTCAAAGGAAGAACTTCTTTCTATGCAGAATGCAGTAAATGAAATCAAGGTTTCTCCGTTAATTTACCAGTATATCGCGATGCTTTCCGATGCGACAAGAAGACATGATATGATTCAGCTTGGTGTAAGTCCAAGAGGTTCTCTTGCGTTATGCCGTATGGCGAAGGCGAGTGCATTTTTAGCGGGAAGAGATTATGTTGTCCCGGAAGATGTGCAGGATGTAGTAAAGGATGTGTTCCGTCATCGTCTGATTTTAAAGTCAAGAGCGAGACTTTCGAATAAAGATACGGAAAAAATTATTGATGAGATCTGTGCGACAGTGCATGTGCCGGACCGCAGAGGTGCAGGAGAGAGACGATGAGTCAGAAAAGATTGTGGCTGAATCGGATTGCCGGAGTATGCTGCCTGCTTTTATGGGTGGGACTGGTTATTTTCCTTTCAGGAACAGCAGGGAAAATAGCTGGGATCACGCTGGTACTTATGCTTGCTATTGCGGTTATTTATGACTATAATCTGCCATCAGAAGTTTCAGCACATCTAATCATTCCTGCTTATGGGGAAAAGGAAGAAAGGCTTACCGGAAATATTTATGTGCATAATGCAAGCTGGTTTCCGATACTGTCAGGCAGGGTTTTTCTTCGGGTGAAAAAGACAATTACCGGGGAAACGGAAGAATTTTCTATGGAAATAAAAGCAGGAGCGCGAAAGGATGGAAAGGTAACATTTCTCATTGATGCAGACTATATGGGGTTTTTGGAAATATCCGTATTGCAGGTGGAAGTCTATAGTTTTTTCGGTTGCATGAAAAAGGTAACAAAAAGTAGTCTTGTAAAAGAAGTGATGATTTTGCCTCGCACAACAGAACTACATTTCCCGATAGAAAACAATGGAATTGCCTGCTCCTTTTTTGACGAGGCAGAAGGGGGCAGGAAAGGAAATGGCCCGGGAGAGTATTTCGGGATTCGTCCGTATGTCGATGGGGATTCGATGAAGCAGATTCACTGGAAACTGACCGGAAAGACGGATGAATATATGGTAAAAGAAATCGAAGTCCCAATGATGCGGATGCCGCTTATTTTTCTGGAGACAAGGGTGGAAAAAACAGATGCAGCAATGATAGATGGTCTGTTAGAAGCTTTTTTTTCTATTTCTCAGTATATGGCACAGGAGGGGCAGAAACACTGTCTTTGCTGGCATGACAGACAAAGTAATGAATGGAACTTTTATACCGTGGAAAATGCGCTACAGTTAGAAGAAGTTTACGGCCTGGTATTTCATAGTACATTCTTTGCGAAGGGAAATCCGACCGTAGCATCTTTAGAAGAAGAGAAAAGGGAAATGTTCTCGGAATTGCTTTACATTACAGATTACTGGGATGAAAAAGTAACAGGACTTGATACGTGGAACATGACACTTTTATTAGAGCGGAAAGAAGCACGAAAGCCAGAAGGAGAACAGGTAGTGCCATATCTTTTTTCACCGGAAACTTTGGGTGAAGATGTAGATAGGATTTTGACGGGATATCGAGGTGAACGTTATGGAAACTAAAAATTCATTTCATATTACGAAGAAAGGCCAGCAGGGCGGTTCTGCTTCAGGGGTAATGCGTTCCGGCTATATCTGGCTTGCAGCATTGCTTTGCCTTATCTGGTATGCGGCGGGCACTTTTCAGATGTATACGGCGGCTGTTGCATTATTTGTCGGTGCTGCCATTTTTATTACCTTATACTTATGTGCAATTCATGCAGGAAAAGGATTTTACATTTTCATTCGTATTTTATATTTTGTAAGTCCGTTTTTTATTCTTTCTGTGGGAAACATAAAAAAAGCAATGCTGACTTTCACAAGAAAGGCTGCCGATTATCTTGCTGATTACGGACAGAGTAAAGATATATTCCACCGTATTCTACAAAATAAAGCAGTAGATATGCAGACAGGAAATGTGGACTTTTTACCATTTGTGGTGGGAGCATTGGGGATAACTTTATGGTTGATTCTGCTTATCGCCCTTCTTTGGAGGATTCATCCGTGTTTTTTATTTTTTGCAGTAACGATATGCTTTTGTATTCCGTTTTTTGTGTGGGGAGTGCGGCCGGAACTTTTTTCAGTACTGAGCTTTCTGATTTTTTGCTTCTTTTTCTTTGCCCCGTCTTTTTGGGGAGGAGCACTTGGAACAGCAATTTTAATTGTGCTGCTGGCAGGCGGGAGCATTGTAGGACTTACGAATACAGATAAAATGTCAACAGTGCAGAAAAACTGGAACAAAGAGCGGTATCAGGAGAATGTATCGGTTCTTCCGGAGGGAAAGTTAAACAAAGCCAAAACCGTAAAGCGTTCAGATAAAGCGGCACTTGAAGTCACGCTCCATAAGAAAAACAGCTATTATTTAAGAGGATTTGTCGGAACGGCCTATGAAAATAACGCGTGGGAGACAAGTAATGAAGACTGGAATATTTTTGGAACAGACAGCAGTATGCTGGCTGCTTCCGGACAGGAAGCTTATTCGTCTCTTCTGTGGCTTCATAATAAAGATTTTTACGGAAATACGGCGATGTATCATTTCGTGCGGAAAAAGAAGCTGGCAGATGGAAAAGCAGACCCGTCTCTCTATATTTTATCTGTAAAAAATGTAGGGGCAAACAAAAAATATCTCTATCTTCCTTATGAATGTGCCGTTACGCCTTCTGATTATGAAAATGACGGAACAGCAGCAATAAATAAAACCGAGAATTTAGTTGCTTCTGGTATTTATGGTGCAAATGAGTATTCGTTTAAGGCAATGGAAACAATGGCAGGCAAGTTAAAATCCGCCACAACAATCACAGGAGGAAGCAGCAATGTCTCCTCGCAGAAAATGACAGAACGCTATAAAGAATATGTCAACTCCACCTGCGTATTTTTAAATAAAGAAACAAAAACATTGATTTCTTCCGCAACAGAAGGAAATCTTCAGGATAACCTGTCGGTACTGGCAATCATAAATCGTGTTAAAAACTTTATGAAATCGTCCATCACTTATACAGAGAATCCTGGAACAATCCCGGCAGGAGAAGACTTTGCCAAATGGTTCTTTGAAGATAAAAAAAGCGGTTACGATGTGCAGTATGCAGCAGCGGCAGTTATGATGTTCCGCTATTATGGAATTCCATCCCGATATGTAGAAGGTTATCTCCTCACTCCGGAAACCGTAAACAATGCCGGAACTTCCGAGCAGGTAACTGTATCACAAAAATATGCCCACGCCTGGCCCGAAATCTATCTCGATGGAATGGGCTGGATTCCCGTAGAAGTAACCCCAAAATACGAAAATGTCATGGGAACTCCCTACTATCAGACACAGGAAACTGCAGTCAGCAACTCAGATGCAACCGATAGCTCTTTAAAAGACAAGGAAAATCAAAAAGACACAACAGAAGAGAGTCAGGAAAATCAAAACCGATCAACACAAAAACAGGAAAAGGATCAAACACAGAATCAGAAAACACAGCAAAAAGAACAGACAACACAAAAACAAAACGTACAAACCCAACAGCAAAACCAGAAAAATACTTCCGATCAGAAAGATGCTTCTCAGGAAAATGGAAGTGGAAATGAACGTGGGAATACTGTAAGGAAAGCAGCAGGACCGATTCTGCTTCTGCTTTTTATTTTGTTAATTCTACTCTTTGCATTTAGAAAACGTCTGCAAAAAATATACTGGAATCACAAAACAGATAAACTCTTAAACCAGCAAAAATACAGTCAGGCAGTCACACTATGGTATGACATTTTATGCAAGAAAGTATACGGCAAAGAAAAAATTAAAGATAATCGTGTACGAATCTTTGAAAAAAGGCTGCGAATCGCTGACAGAGAGATAGACACGAAAAAACTATATCTCTGCATCACAATTAGACAAAAAGCCGTATACTCCCCAGGACAAATTACCCTGAAAGAAGCAAAAGCAGCGATACACTTTTTGAAAAACGAAGTAGAAAAATTGTAGTAAGCATTTTTCAAACACGCTCGAGGTCACAGATAGGGAATATTGGATGGCTCGGATTTGTCAACTTAGCCTAAGAACTTAATATTTTAGTCTCCCTCACTTGACACAGCATCCCCCAGCGATTAGAATATTTTCATAATCAGATTTAGAATAAGCGAGGAAAAAATATGTGGTTAGCAGATAACTGGAAAGAATATGAAGTCATAGATTGCAGCGAAGGCGAAAAACTGGAACGCTGGGGCAAATACACCCTTCTTCGTCCGGACCCTCAGGTAATCTGGAATACAAAAAAAGAAGATAAACACTGGAAACATTTAAATGCACATTATCACAGAAGCAAAAAAGGTGGTGGAGAGTGGGAGTTTTTTGATCTTCCAAAGCAGTGGGATATTCATTATAGAAGTCTTACCTTCCATTTAAAACCATTCAGTTTTAAACATACAGGGCTTTTCCCAGAACAGGCAGTCAACTGGGACTGGTTTTCTGATAAGATTAAGAAGGCAGGCCGCCCAGTAAAAGTATTGAACTTATTTGCCTATACTGGTGGAGCAACACTTGCAGCCGCAGCTGCGGGAGCATCTGTAACTCATGTAGATGCCTCAAAAGGAATGGTTACCTGGGCAAAGGAGAATGCGGTTGCTTCTGGTCTTGGTGATGCACCGATTCGCTGGCTTGTAGATGACTGTGTGAAGTTCGTAGAAAGAGAAATCCGCCGTGGCAATCATTACGATGGAATTATTATGGATCCACCATCTTATGGACGTGGGCCAAAGGGAGAGATTTGGAAGATTGAGGAGAAGATTTATTCTTTAGTATGTCTTTGTGAAAAGCTTCTTTCCAAAGACCCGCTGTTCTTCTTAATTAATTCCTATACAACAGGATTACAGCCTGCCGTTCTTTCCTATATGTTAGGAACAGCAGTTGCGAAAAAACATGGTGGAAAAGTCAGTGCAGATGAGGTTGGTCTTCCTGTCAGTGCAAGTGGACTTGTTCTTCCATGCGGTGCTTCCGGACGATGGGAAAAGAAATAGATGGGAGATAGCATATGAGTGCCAAAAAGACAGCTTTTTATGGAATGTTTCTTGCGCTTGCTTTAGTAGCAGGATATATTGAACAGCTTATACCGATTAATCTTGGAATACCCGGAGTAAAGCTTGGACTTGCAAACATTGTTACGATGCTTCTTCTTTATATAGCAGGAGTCCCAGCAGCCTGCCTGATTTCCGTACTTAGAATTCTATTATCAGGATTCCTCTTTGGAAGTGGATTCGCAATGGTCTACAGTGCAGCAGGAGCGGCAATGAGTATGCTAGTTATGGCACTCTTAAAGAAAACAAAGAAGTTTTCTTCTGTAGGAGTAAGCGTAGCAGGCGGCATATTCCACAACGTAGGACAGATTATCGTTGCCATGATTGTATTGGAAACAAAGGCATTAGCCTACTATCTCCCAATTTTAATCCTTTCTGGACTCGTAGCCGGAATCTTAATCGGAATCTTAAGCGAGATATTAACAAAGAGATTAAATCCGATAATCAAGCAGCATTTTGTATAAACAGACGAAAACTCTAAACATCCTATTTTGACAGCTGCTTTATAGTCGCTGCGTGTTGAATGTTTGCTTTTGCGCTCGCATCCAGCACTTGCTCCGAAGCCGCATCTGCCAAGATAAGATGTTTAGAGTTTTCTGTTTATAGAAATACTAGAGCGTGTTTGAAAAATCATTCCTGCAACCTGCACGCCCCAATTTGCGGTATATTTTGCCTTCATTCAGTTGACGTAGCCCGCTACGCCGCCCTCATTCAGGCGAAATCTCCCGTAAATTGTAACGCACATCTTGCAGAAAGCATTTTTCAAACACGCTCTAAAGGAATGCTGGATTAAATTAGATTACTATCCCCTTTCTTCTTCAGAGATAGAAATCGAATATGGAATATTGCCACTTTTGAGCAATACCGAATTTTTATCTGCTCTGGAATTTCTAAAAACAGAAACTAAGCTAATAGATATATGGCAGATGTGACTTTGGAGCAAATTCATAATGCGGTTGAGTATTATGAGCGCAGTGATACGGAACAGCTGCCATATATCTATTAGCTTAGTTTCGTCTGTCAAATGACGAGATAAAGGAGGAAACACAAATGGAAATTACATACGATTACTATCGCATATTCTATTATGCGGCTAAATATAAAAGCTTTTCAAAGGCGGCAGAGATTCTGATGAGTAACCAGCCGAATATTACGCATTTTATGAATAATCTGGAGAATCAGCTTGGCTGTCGTTTGTTTATTCGTTCAAATAGAGGAGTAACACTTACAAGAGAAGGGGAGAAGCTATACAAGCATGTAACAATTGCATATCAGCATTTTCAACTGGCAGAGTTAGAACTGGCGAATGATAAAAGTCTGCAGAGTGGAATTATAACCGTTGGTGTAAGTGAGATCGCATTACATTTGCTGATCTTACAGGTAATGGCAGACTTTCGAAAAGCATATCCGGGTATCCGCATCCGCCTTTCCAATCATTCTACGCCGGAGACGATTCAGGAAGTAAAAGATGGTCTGGTTGATCTGGCAGTAGTATCTACACCGGCCGATATCCCTGCTACATTAAAATCTACGTCTTTGATGGATTTTTCAGATGTAATGGTAGTGAGCAGCTCGCATAAAGAATTATGTGAGAAGCCGATACATCTTTCAAAGATGCAGGATTATCCACTCATTTGTCTTGGGAGAGGAACAAAGTCATATGAGTTTTTCAGTAATTTTTATCAAAGATATGGTTTAAAGTTAAATCCAGATATTGAAGCCGGAACAATTCATCAGATTCTTCCGATGGTTGTCTATGATCTTGGAGTAGGTTTTTTACCAGAAAATGTAGGTATAGAAGCCTTAGAAGATGGGAAAATAATAAAAGTACCCCTTATAGAGAAAATCCCACAAAGACAGATCTGCCTTGTGGAGTCAAAAAGAACACCGCTTAGTATAGCAGCTAATGCATTAAAGCAATTTATAAATAATTATATTGAAACGAAATTAAAAGACAAAGCGTGATTATTTAAAGAAATTTCCAGGTATGTTATAAAGATATAACAATTATGATTGAAAGCTAATTTATAGTGATTCAGAGATATACAGACTTTCAAAAAATAAAAATAGTCTCTATATTTTAAGAATTATGTCCGAATTGTTATAATAATTTGTAATTATTCTTTCTTTTTTTCTTAAACATTCTTTATCAAATCTGACTGATTTCTGACAAGATTTCTCATATTCATACAAATCGTTTTGTCAAATTGAATAAAAAAATCGTATTTATATGAGAAATCTTTGCACTATGTAAAATTTACATGATAGATAAAAATATAAAACATTTCCACATAAATAAAAAGAGGGGTAGAATGTGTAGCAATGGTTCAGGGCGAACAATCTCTTCCTATTAAATAGGGTAGCAAAGAAGATTGTCACCAATATAAGAATCAGGAAGGAGTGTGGCAGATGGATGCTCTGGTCAATGAACTGATGAAAGAGTTGAATTGCGACACTGTCTTTACGATTCCGGTACTCGGAGGAATCCCGGTTAAAGAATCTGTAGTAGTAACATGGATCATCATGGCGGTCATTCTGGTACTTTGTATAGCGTTAACCAGAAATTTAAGCGTAGAAAATCCAAGTCGTGGACAGATCATACTGGAAACAATCGTAAGCGGCGGACACAATTTCTTCAAGGACACACTGGGAGAACATGGAGCGGAATATATACCGTATCTTATGACAGTGACCCTCTACATCGGTATTGCCAATCTTATCGGACTGCTTGGTTTTAAACCACCGACAAAAGACATGAACGTGACGGCGGCATTAGCATTTATGAGTATTGTCTTAATTGAGGTAGCCGGCATCAGACAAAAAGGAGCAAAAGGATGGGTAAAGAGTTTTGCGGAACCAATTCCAATTATCTTACCGATCAATATTATGGAGATTTTTATTAAACCATTATCTCTGTGCATGCGACTTTTTGGTAACGTACTTGGTTCTTTCGTTATCATGGAATTATTAAAGTTAATTGTTCCGGCAGTATTACCGGCAGTGTTTAGCTGTTACTTTGATATTTTTGATGGTTTGATTCAGGCCTACGTATTTGTATTCCTTACATCGTTGTTTATTAAGGAAGCGACAGAATAAGAAAACAACAAAAAATTTAAAGAGAAAAGAAAAGGAGTGTTGTAATTATGTCATCAGCATTATTTGTAGCAATTGGAGCAGGAGTTGCAGTATTAACAGGTATTGGAGCAGGTATCGGTATCGGTAAAGCTACCGCAGCCGCAACAGATGCAATCGCAAGACAGCCGGAAGCAGAAAGTAAGATCAGTAAAGCATTATTACTTGGTTGTGCGTTAGCAGAGGCAACAGCTATTTACGGTTTCGTTATCGCATTATTAATCATCCTTTTCCTTAAATAATAAAAGCTTAAAAGGCTATTTGGAAACTTACAGATTTTTAATGAAAAAGGAAGGCGGACGAAGAATATGCTTAATATAAATCCATGGAATATGGTAATGATTGTAATAAATCTTCTTGTATTATATGCGATTTTTCGTAAGTTCTTATATAAACCGGTTATGAATGTAATTCATCGGAGAGAAGAATTGATTCAGGGACAGTTTGATTCTGCTAAAAAAACGCAGGATGATGCCCTTCAGTTAAAGGCTGATTATGAAGAAAAATTACAGAAGGCAAATGTAAAGGCCGATGAGATTATTCTTGCAGCAAGAGATCAGGCAAAAGAAGAGCATGAGAAAGCAGTGCTTGAGACACAGGCGAAGACGGACAGAATGATCGAGAAAGCAAAAGCAGATATCGAAAAAGAACAGAAACAGGCACAGCAGGAAGTGCAGGGTGAGATTGCGAAACTTGCACTTATCGCCGCAAGAAAGATTATAGAGACAGGTGAGGCCCATGACGCAGAAGGCAGTAAATAATGCGAAAGTATTATACCGTCTGAATATTTCAAGAAGCGATGTGGAAGAAACCCATAAAATTTTCACGAAGGCCCCTTTCCTTCTCGAGACTCTGACAAATCCAGTTGTTTCAGAGGAAGCGAAAGAGGTAGTGCTTGACAAAATTGCGAGACAGAGTGGAATGCCGGAACTTCTTGAGAATTTTATGAAGATGATGTGCCGGATTGGTGAAATCGGACAGATCACAGATATTTTTAACTGCTATTATGAATACTGGGATAAAATGAATCACATTCTTCACGCAAAAGTCATTTATGCAGATGACAAGGCAAAAGAAGAAAAAGAAGCAATTCAGAAGCAGTTAGAGAGCATTTATCCAGATGAAAAGGTTGTTCTTTCGGAAGAGACAGATGCTTCCCTTCTTGGTGGTTATGTTGTTCGTGTCGGTTATGAAGAGTATGACCACAGTTATGAAGGTAAACTCAGACGGTTAGAAAGAAAATTAACAGGGAGGTGAATCTTGTGGGCGCAATCAGTGCAGAAGATATAATCTCTATTATACAGAGTGAAATCGAAAATTTTGATGTGGACAACACAAGTGAAGAGACAGGTACGGTCATATATGTAGGTGACGGAATCGTTACTGTTTATGGTATTGACCATGCGATGTACGGTGAGGTTGTCGTTTTTGATAATGGAGTAAAAGGAATGGTTCAGGATATCCGTCAGAACGAGATTGGTGTAATCCTTTTCGGACGTGATACTGGAATCAAAGAAGGAACAAAAGTAGTTAGAACAAAGAAAAAAGCAGGTATTCCTGTTGGTAACGAATACATTGGACGAGTAATTAATGCGTTAGGTGAGCCAATTGACGGCGGTGCAGAGATTAAGGCAGATGGTTATCGTCCGATTGAAGAAGAAGCACCTGGTATCATTGAGAGAAAGTCAGTAGATACCCCAATGGAAACGGGTATTCTTTCCATCGACTCCATGTTCCCAATCGGACGTGGACAGCGTGAGTTAATCATTGGTGACCGTCAGACTGGTAAAACTTCTATTGCAACGGATACGATTCTTAACCAGAAAGGAAAAGGAGTTATCTGTATTTACGTTGCGATTGGACAGAAGGCATCCAGCGTTGCCAAGATTGTAAATACCTTAGAGAAATATGACGCAATGGATTATTCTATCGTTTTATCCTCTACAGCAAGTGAACCTGCATCCCTGCAGTATATTGCACCATATGCAGGTACAGCGTTAGCAGAATATTTCATGCATCAGGGAAAAGATGTGTTAATCGTATATGATGACTTATCCAAACATGCGGTAGCATACCGTGCGATTTCCCTGCTGTTAGAGCGTTCTCCTGGACGTGAGGCTTATCCTGGAGATGTATTCTACTTACATTCCAGATTATTAGAGCGGTCCAGCCGTCTTAGTGATAAGCTTGGTGGAGGTTCTATCACAGCGCTTCCAATCATTGAGACACAGGCCGGTGACGTATCTGCTTACATTCCTACAAACGTAATTTCTATTACAGATGGACAGATATTCTTAGAGAGTAATCTTTTCTTCGAAGGTATGCGTCCGGCGGTAAACGTTGGTTTATCCGTATCCCGTGTAGGTGGAGCAGCACAGACAAAAGCAATGAAGAAGGCATGCGGAAGTATTCGTATTGACCTGGCACAGTATCGAGAGATGGAGGTATTTACCCAGTTCTCATCTGACCTTGATGATGCAACAAAGGCACAGTTAGCACATGGACGTGCAATCATGGAACTGTTAAAACAGCCATTATGCCATCCATTATCCTTACATGAGCAGGTAATTACATTATGTCTTGCAAACAATGGTATCTTTGATATCGTTATGCCAAAAGAAGTAAAGAAATATCAAAAAGATATTCTTTCTTATCTTGATCTCAAACATCCTGAAATCGGAAAAGAAATTGAGAAAAAGAAAGATTTAACTGATGAATTGATTGCAAAGATTATAGAAGCAGCAAAGGAATACACTGATAAATAACAGGCAGGTGTTGGTATGGCAAGTGCAAAAGAAATTCAGGACAGGATGCGAAGTATCAAAGATACATTGAAAATTACAAATGCAATGTATATGATTTCTTCCTCCAAACTGAAAAAATCAAAAAAAATGTTAGCGGACACAGAGCCGTATTTCTATACCCTTCAGTCTGAAATGAGCCGAATTTTAAGACATCTTCCAGATATGAACAGCATTTATTTTAAGACAAATGCAGAAATTCCGGAAAGAAAAAGAAAAGCCGGTTATATCGTCATTACAGCAGATAAGGGACTGGCTGGTTCTTATAATCATAATATTTTAAAACTTGCAGAAGAAGAACTTGAAAAAAGAGATGATTATAAACTGTTTGTTCTCGGTGAATTAGGACGGCATTATTTTGAACAGAAAGGAATTAATATTGATAAACAGTTCCATTTCGTTGTTCAGGATCCATCTTTAAGCCGTGCCAGAAGAATTGCCGAGGATTTATTAAAGCTTTACCATGAAAATCAACTTGATGAACTTTACATTATATATACAACCATGGTAAATGCAATGCAGGAGGAGGCACAGGTTGCCCAACTCCTGCCACTGAAAAAAACAGACTTTAAGATTCCAGTTCCGATTGATATCCCATTAGAGGGACTTGCATTAAAACCTTCTGCTGAAGAGGTTATGGACCACATCGTTCCAAACTATGTAGTAGGTTTTGTGTATGGTGCGTTAGTAGAAGCATTTTCCTGTGAGCAGAATGCCAGAATGATGGCAATGGAAGGTGCGACAAACAGTGCGAAACAAATGTTAAAAGAACTGGATATTGAATATAACAGAGCCAGACAGGCTGCGATCACGC
>OGPU01001452.1_pt1 | contig 20314 bp, 15 predicted proteins | sample 1552991 | NCBI WGS metagenome assembly OGPU01 (sample SAMEA2580296, study PRJEB22360) | human gut metagenome | biome: human gut; feature: human-associated habitat; material: faeces | place: Denmark | collected 2008/2010 | reverse complement strand
GAATGGGCGGCGCAAAGGAAAACATCAAGGGCGAATTTGCTCAGAACGGCGTAAAGAACGATTTAAAGCACACAAGAGGCGTTATCTCTATGGCTCGTTCGATGCTTACGGAAATATCCAAAAATACCTGGAAGAAAATAAATACGATATCGTCAGCGGAGAATTCACCCGTATCCCTACCGATACGAAAGAATTGACCCCTGAACAAAGAGCAGAAGTTGATAAAATTCTGGACAAACTGGATGAAGATGATGACGTGACCAACGTTTACCACAACATCAAAGAAGATTAATTCCGTTTATTCTTGCAGAATTAAAAATATTGTTGCATATTTGCACCCGCAAAACGGAATTTATCCGTATGCGACAAAATGATGACTTCGTAGCTCAGCTGGTAGAGCAATTGACTCTTAATCAATGGGCCGAGGGTTCGAGCCCCTCCGAGGTCACTTAATGAAAAATCAAGAGGTTACGATGTATATCGTAATCTCTTTTTTGTACACAATTTGCACATACCCAATCGATGTAAGTTACAGACTAAATAGGGGATAGTGTCACAGCAAAAGATATTCCCAGAGTCAACATATTCATATATTCTTTACTCGCAGAGCTATGAGGAGGAATCAGATCGTAATCCAGAAAGAAACGGACGCCAAAATAATCACGAGCTCTGAAGGTCAAAGATAATCCACTGCCGAAACACAAACCATTCTTATCGTTTATTTTCAGATGAGAAAGTTTTAATTCCGGGTAATGCATGTAACCAGCCAACAATTTGCTCCCGATTAACCAACGGGAAGAAACAGGATAAGAAAAATAAGGTCCGCCACACAATGACACCGCATCGAATGTATTATCTTGAGCTTCACTATCATTGACGATAACAGCCGTATTGGAAATGGCAAAACGTCCTCCCAAACCGATATAAGGATTGAAAAAATAAGCCCCTTCAAATCCGGCCGTACTACCGGACGATGTTTTGAAAACCGTTTCATCGTCCAGATCATAATGGCTTAAGGGGACATTAAATCCCAGGTAAAGACTTACGAATGAAGGAACCTTCAGACGGTCGAATTCATCTGTATACTGAACAGAACGGATCCCTCTGTCTTTGAATATCAAATCAGCGATAAAATACCCCATTTCTGTAGTCAAAACACCCACTCCGGCCCCCACCATAATATCACTCAGCCAATGTTTATTATTAGCCATCCGCATCATACCGGTCCCTGCAGCAACCGTATATGCCCCGATCCCTATCCATGGGCTCTTATACCCATATTCCTTGTTGAGCATAGTAGCGGTCATAAAAGCCGTAGCCGTATGTCCCGAAGGGAAAGAATGCCTGTCGGAACCATCGGGACGAGTAACCAAAGTCGTTCGTTTCAAAGTATTTACAACACTACCCATCAAAATTGCCGAAAAAGCGTCCGACACCAACATTCTGCTCCATGAACTGCGGCTTTCTATCCCTCCGATCTTCATACCAAGCATAACGGCTGCCGGCAGATACTGCATATAATCATCGTAATGCCGGCTAAAGGACGGCATATAATCGTTTCTCAAGCGTCGGAAATGGTCGTCTTCACTCTTTACAATCAATCCTCCCACAATCAAAGGTAAACCGATATAAGTCATCTGATAAGTTTTTGAGGAAAGGACGGTATTCATCCCTTTCCGGAAGAAGGATTTTTTATGAAAACCGATATTACCGGCCGGATCGTACTTCAATGAATCCTGGGCCAAACCTGCAAATTGAAAACAGAACAGCAGGGAAATTGTACATCCGATGCCGGAATATCCGGACTTCAATCTCTTGAAATAAAAACGCTTTACCATAGTTATCCAATTTCTATGGCAGTAAAAGTAGCGACTGATTTTGGAGAAATTTTGAAGATTCAAAACCGTACGGTAAAAATATGCCGGCCTTCTTCATAACTATATATAATTTGCCAGTCATGATAATCACAGATAGCCTTTACTATGGCTAAGCCCAATCCATTTCCTTTGATCTTTTCAGAGGGACGATAAAAACGATTAAATATCAGATTGCTATCCAACGGCTGTTCATCGGAAGTGTTTGACACAACCAACTGTCTATCTTTCAGAGCAATAGTTATTCCTCCATCCAGTTTATTATACCGAACAGCATTCACAACCAAATTATTGATCATGCTTTCCAATAATACTTTATTCGCCCTAACCATCAGGACCGGAATCTCAAAATTCTTACGAATGATTATCTTCCCTGAAAGATTTTCCAGATAGGGTAACAGTTCAGATACAACAGTGACGATATCTATCGGCTCGAGACGTGCATATTGGTTATTATCGATTTTGGCGAGCAGGAGCAGATTTCGGTTTAACCGGGACAAGCGGGCAGATACTTCGTATAACCCCAGAATCATTTCTGCCTGTTGTTCTGTCAGATCAGGTTGTTGAAGTAAATTATCGAGTTTACTCTGAAAAACAGCCAAAGGCGTTTGAAGTTCATGTGAAGCATTTTCTGTAAATTCTTTTTGAGTATGATAGCTTTTCAGGCTATTTTCCATGAGTGAATTTAGTGTATGGTTCAATCTGGCAAACTCTCTCACGTCGCTATCCGGCAAGACCGGTACCTTCCCGTTTTCCAGGCGGAACGCTTCGATTTGTTTCAAGGTCTCGTCAAAGGGTTTCCACAAACGTCTGGAAATAAAGCGAACCGTAAAGACAATGGCAATACCTAAAACTCCGGTAATCAGAGCGAACTGGATCATTATGCCGTGCATGATATCCTGTTCCAAATCGAGTGCCGGTATCGGTTTTCCCAATTTAACAGCTTCAATAATATCTATCATGTCTTCTGCATAATAGTATTTTGTAAGCAGATAAAACAATGGTGTCGTCAGGATTAAAAGAACAGCGATACAGACGATAAACTGTGTAAGAGTTTTATTCAGAAGACTTCTTTTGTTCATTACTCTATCCATTTATAACCAGCCCCATAAATATTTTTAATGCAATCCCTGCATCCCGCCTCTGCTAATTTGGCTTTCAGATTTTTGATATGTGTGTAGACAAAGTCATGGTCATCCAGCATATCGGCCATATCGCCGCTCAAATGTTCGGCCATAGCCCCTTTGGAAATCACTCTATTCTTATTACCTATCAGGAAAAGTAACAGTTCATACTCTGTCCGTGTCAGTACAACAGTCTGATCATTTACATCGACGGATTTACTAAGCAGGTCTATGCTGACCCCATTACTTTGCAACAAGTTATTTGCCGAGAATTCTTTTCTACGGATAATAGCATAAATACGCATACTGAGTTCCGGCAAATGAAAAGGTTTCGCAAGATAATCGTCGGCACCGATTTCCAATCCTTTCACCTTGTCGTCCAAAGCATCTTTAGCAGAGACGATAATGATCCCTACGGGATTCTTCCGGTTACGAATATCCTGGAGGATATCGAGTCCGTTTCCACCGGGCAACATCAGATCCAGTACAATACAATCATAATCGTACAAACCGACTTTCATTTTAGCATCGGCGTAAGTAAAAGCCTGTTCGCACAGATAATTTTCAGAACTAAGATAAGTCATGATGCTGTTCGACAAATCCTGTTCGTCTTCAATAATCAACAATTTCATTTGATAAGTATAACTATACTTCCACCTGTAATGAGTAATGCCCCGATAATAACCCTCATACTGACAGGTTCTTTCAACAGAACAAAGGACAAACAAATGGTAATCACAACACTAAGTTTATCTATCGGAGCGACGCGCGATACTTCTCCACTTTGCAGTGCCTTGAAATAGAACAACCAGGAAAGACCGGTAGCAATACCTGAAAGTATCAGAAAAATCCAGGCATGCCGCCCGATATCCTTTATTTCTCCCATATGGCCTCCGCATAGAACGATACCCCAAGTTATCAACAGAATGACAACAGTACGTATACCGGTTGCCAAATCGGAATTGATCCCCCTGACACCGATTTTCGCAAAAAGAGCTGTCAGAGCTGCAAAAAGAGCCGATAATAATGCATAATATTTCCACATAAGAAATAGCTGTTTTAATATCACAAAATTAGCTATTAGCAAGAACTTTCGTATTATTTTTGTATATGAAGAGCATCAAACCGGGTAAAACTAATAACAATAAAGGTAATCCCACGATAAAACCTCCAATAACAGCGACAGCCAAAGGTTGTTGCATCTGTGCCCCCATACCCAAACCGAGTGCCAAAGGCATCAAAGCGAGAATAGCTCCGACAGCTGTCATCAGCTTCGGCCGGATACGTAAGGCGATAGCATAATCGACCGATTCCGATATACGACCACCCAGCCTGCGGTTCATCCGATACTGATGAACGGTAAAGATAGAATTTTCTGCAAGTATACCCACGACCATGATAATACCTGTATAACTGCTTACATTCAAAGGAATACCTGTAATCCACAGAGCCAGCAAACAACCACAAATACCCATCAGGGAGATAAATAAAATGGCTATCGAAATTTTCCATTCCCGAAACAAAAACATCAGTACTGAAAGAACAAGCAAGGTAGCAAGGCAAAGAATCAGCATCAGCTCACGAAACGACTGTTTTTGTGCAGAATAAGCTCCTCCATAAGTCACACTGTATCCGGCAGGCAATGACAACTTTTGGGAAAAAGCCTGTTGAAGGTCGTGTATGGTATTTCCTAAATCCCGATTTTCCAAACGGGCAGTCAGGGTGATATTGCTCTTCAAATCTTCCCGCCGTCGTTCTATTTCCCCCGGAACAACCTGGATATCACAAAAGGAATCAAGTGTACGGGTACTACCATCCGGTAAAAAAATAAGCTGATGTTTCAATTTTTCAGGGGAATTATCTGCAAAATCGGTAAAGCGTAGAAGGATACGGCGCATTTGTTCTCCATCCTGAACCGAACCGATTTGTAATCCTCCGGTCATAGCAAGCTGAGCCGGATTGGGCTCGATCACATCAGTTGCCTGACAAAGGGGAATCCCTCCGATGTACGCCGTCAGCTGTTCCTGAAAATCGGTCAGTGAGATTCCGAACTGCGATAATTTTTCCCGATCGGGAAAAAAGACCAGAGAAGCACCTGCCGGAATAAGACCGTTGTCGATATCCACAACACCGGGAATCTGCTGCATAATACCTTCCGCCTGGGAGGCTATTTGTTGCAGAGCGACATAGTCATCACCGAATATTTTTACTTCGATGGGCTTAGGAGTACTCATCAAATCTCCCAATAAATCAGAAATACGTTGGCCGAAATCGATAGTCATTACCGGTACAGCCATAGAAAGTTGCCGGCGTAAATCACCGATGACCTCCGGCGTTTTCTTTCGGCGATTTTCCTTCAGCTGGATCAAGTAATCCCCGAAATTAGCAGGCCGTGTCTTGAAGGACATTCCGAGAGCCGTACGACGGGAATAAGTGTCTACATCAGGATGGGCCATAATTATTTTCTCCATTTGCCGGCATAAACGATCGGTTTCCTCAATATCCGTTCCGGCAGGAGAATGATAATCGAGCACGATAGTTCCTTCATCTAAATCGGGTAAAAAGCCCGAGGCCAGCCGGGTAGAGGCATACCAGCCAGCTCCTGCCAAAAGCAGAGTAAAGCCAGCGGCGATCGCCGGTTTACGGTATAACCACGTCAAACCATGCACTCTACGTACAGACCTTTCCGCAAATTCCCCGACATCTGAATTTCGGGGATGTAGCTTTTCTTTATATCCGATAGCAAGATGCAATACCGGTAACAACAACCAGGTGACAAGAAACGAAGCAATCAATATCAACTGCATCGTATCGGACAATTCCCTGAAAAAACTCCCTGCCAATCCGCTCATTAACCGAAAAGGGAAGTGAATGACAATGGTAGCAAGTGAAGACGCAACCATTGCCGGAAACAAACCAGCGATAGCCCCACGAACAGCAGAGCAACGGTCTATACCGGGGTGTTCCTCATGTTCCCGGTAAATTTGTTCGATAATTACAATAGCATCGTCGATAATTAATCCGACAGATGCTGCCATCGCTCCCAATGACATGACATTAATCGTTATACCCACCCAATAACACAAAAGGATGCTGAAAGAGACGGTAACCGGAATAGTCAGCATCACGGCCAGACTGGCCCGCCACGAACGCAGGAAGAGAATCATGACGGCAATAGCAAGAAACAGGCCTTCATAAATAGTCTTCAGCACACTTTGAATGCTATCGCCAACGAAAGTACTCTGGTTATAATAAGGTTTCAGTGTATATCCCTCGGGTAACTGTTTTCTGATATCCTCTGCCTTACTTTCGACATACCGGGCAAACTCAATCAGGTCAATACCCGGTTGTTTGACCAAATCTACCAAAACAGCATCCTGACCGTCAGCATTGATTTTAAGAAATTCTTGTTGTTCACGAATTTCCACCTTTGCAATATCCCGTAAACGGACGATCCGGGTTCCATCATTACCAACAATCGTATTCCTCAATTCCTCCAGGTCATTCACCCGGGTATCGGTCAAAGTCAGGTACAACCGATTATAATCGCTCACATAACCATTACCCGACACAAAGTTGGTCTGTTCAAAGATTGCTTTAATTTTTGCCGGAGTAATACTCAACGACGACATTTTCGAAGCATCCGGTTCGATAACGAATTCCTTGGCTTTTCCTCCGCGTACGACGACATTACTGATTCCCTGTACCTGTGAAAACATCGGTCGAACCACTAAATTCGCAACATCACGCAAAGCAATACGGCCGTGTGTTTCACTTTCCAACGTATAACCGTACACCGGAAACAAAGATTGATTCATAGCTTCGGTTGAAATAACCGTACCGACAGGCAGGAATCCTTTCATTTCATTGATACGGTTTTCCAACTGCATTTTTAAGGAATAGATATCCATTCCCCAGTTAAAATAAACATCGATAACACAACTTCCACGGCTGGTACTACTTTTAACGACAGAGACCCCCTGCACCTTCTTTACAGCACTTTCCAAAGGTTTGGTTACGGTAATCATCATCCGGTCTACCGGTTGTTGTCCGGCATCGGCAATCACCGTTATACGGGGAAATAAAACTTCAGGAAACAGGTTTGTCTGCATCTGTATGAAACAGAATATGCCGGCAAGCAGCAACAAAAGTCCGGTAAACAAAATAGGTTTACTGTAGAACTGATAGAAACTTTTCTTAGATATGACATTCATAGTGACATTTACTTAACGATTACTACACGGCTACTATCCTCGAGTGCATAGCTGCCGGTCAAAACAATACGATCGGAAGGGAGAAGGGAGGAAGCTCTAATTTCAATATGACCGGTATCGGAATTGCCCACTTCTACGGGGACTTTGACAGCTAAACTATCGTTCACTAGTTTCATAATCCAATGTGCTGTGAGCTGTTCATTGCTTTGCACGGCATTTTTGGGTAATATCATTTCTTGCCGGTCGGGATTTTCGTCGGTCGGGATCAAAACTTTGACATTCATTCCTTCAGGCAGAAAAGGAGACCGTGCACGGGCTACAATCCGTAGCGATTGTGAAACAACGTTCATCGTAACAAGAGGCACTTCTATGGTCGCCTCTAATTGCTTGCCATCGGGTAAAATCAATGTGCATTTTTTTCCTGGAATAACGAATTTAAGTAGCTCGTAAGGCACATGCAGCTCAAACACCAAACTAGCTGTTTCAGCGATAGTACACAAGGCAGTACCTTCGGAAATGAAATTTCCACTATGTTGCTGTACCTCGAGCACAATGCCTGGCTTTTCTGCTTGAACAAGGATCTTTTGTATATCCGGAGAAGATAGCACACGTTGCTCCTTACTTTCAAGATAAAAAACCGGTTGCCCAGCCTCTACAATGCTCCCGGGCCGAACACATTCCGTTGTTATGAATCCTGCAATCGGGGAGGAGATTACCGATTTATTCTGATAAACCGTTGTTGCAGATAAAATCACATTATTCCGTATTTTTCCAAAGGTAATATGGGTTAACGTCACAGCAGTTTCAGGTTTATCTTCAGTAATATTTTCATTGGAAACCGATCGGTGATTGCATCCGGCTATACCGAGTAATGCGAAAAATAAAATAAAATATCTCATGACTAATCCATTATTCATAATTACCAATTCCAATAATTAAAAGCTGCCACTAACAATTGCCGGTTAGTCTGTAACAGGAGATAATTTTTTTCCACCTGTATCTTACTTTTAAGTACAGTAATATAGTCGATGACAGACAATTGTCCGGCTTGAATTTCTTTTCGATAATCGGCTAATAGAGCTTCATATTCAGCCGATTGTTTACGTAACAAGGCCTTACGTTTATCATAGCGTTGTATTTCTGTTAAATATTGCTGTATACGTAAATGATTCTGATTCTGAAAATTCACTTTATATGTTTCAATAGTATTCAGTTGTACCCGGGTTTGCCGTTCTTTCCAGCGTTTTTGTTTCCCATCGAATAAAGTCCAGGAGAATGTTAAACCGGCACTCCATCCAAAATGCTTATAGGCATAAGCAAATTCGCCGATTTGCAATCCTCCGTTAACAAATAAATTAAGTTGCGGCTTGTATTGCGAATGGAATGTATTTAGTGACGCTACGGGGTTCAAGCTATCCAGCCGATATCGTTCCCAAAACGAAGAAAGCATATCGGACGATAGATCGGGTTGTAAATCTATGTGTTCTAAATCGACCTTTGCCGTATCTTTTATTCCACACAATATATTCAAATCCATCAAATGAGTATGATATGATTGCAGAGCTGCTATCCGTAATTCATCGTTAGCAGCTTGCTCGATAGTTAATAAATGCAAGTCCGATTGCCTGACCGAGCCACTTTGTATCATTTTTTGTACAATACTTCTTTGACGGTTTAAAGTTTCCGTTATAGAATCGGCTAAATCAATCTGTTAAAATATACTGTTCTTTTACCGAACGTTCTAATTGATGTTTTTCCATACGGATATTATCGTTTAAAATATCCGTATTGACTTGCGCCTGTTCTTTAGCTGTTTTATAAATTTTATTTCCAAGTAAAGGCTGAGTCCAATTAATCCCGGCATGTAAACTACCGCTGCTTTCTCCCAAGTCATAGCCATAATAGTCGGTTGCGTCCTTTGCATTCCATTTGAATGAAGTTTTTCCATCTTCCCGGACAATGATAGGAACAAACAGATAATCCCCATTCAACTCTACCCTGGAACGAGTGTAAAAAGCTTTCAACCGTTGCAATTCATTCTGCTGGATTGCTATCTGGTTGTGATAATCCCGGATAAGCGGACTGTTATTCCTGGCGGTTTCGATGTAGTAAGGCAAACTTCGGGTAGGATTCTGACCATACAGCACAGAAGTACAACAGATTGCATAGAAAGAAAAAAGTAATCGAATCATATAATTTCTGTTTTTTCCGACAAAAGTGATAAACGATATTGTAGAAAATTTGAAGAAAAATCATCCCGAAATTTATAAATCGAATCCCCATTATCCGAATAATCGGTATGACACCGAAAATGAGCGATTTTCAAAAGTTTATTTATATGAAGCGAATTTCATTTTCATCTCATTTACTAATGGTAAAAAAATTTCAGGAACAGACCTTCATTTTATCCTGGAATCATCTGATAAAATGAATAAAAGCCTGCAATTTTTCTTCACTTTATTGCTGTGTATTAAGCAAAAACAAACAGAACGGGTGGCTAATTATCGCTTTAACAACTTTAGGTGTTTATATACATATTTACCCTAAATGTACGATTTCGCAGAGAAATTCATCATTTACCTGTCCACTGTCCGGGGACTTCATTCCTCTACGGTTTTCCACACACTGAAGAAACTGCATTTGCTGGTTCATACGACAGTCCGGGAAAGGGAGGATGTTTATCCAGCCTTCCCCGGACGTATGGGTAGTTCGCCATTTCGGTCTGTCTGTCGCAAGGCGTTCCCATCGAAACGATATCGAAGATACTCGATCATAAAGCATATCACCACCACGCAGATTTATACCAAGATCCCCAACGACAAGATAAGATGAGACATGGATAATTTGCAGGCCCGTACCGAGGACAAGTTTCATTTAACGCAGTAGGCTGAAACCCGTAGCATACAACTACCTTTACCGGACGAGGTGATGTTGCCTCAGTTAAAATTATTAATATCATGATAATAGGTTATCTACGTGTCAGCACGGAAAAACAACATCCGGCCAACCAGCAGGATGAAATCAGGCGTTTTGCCGAAAGTAAACAACTCATCGTCAATCATTGGGTCACAGAAGTTGCCAGCGGCAAAAAGAGCGAACGCGACCGCAAACTGGGCGTACTGTTACGCCGACTTAAACGAGACGATACACTGATCGTCACGGAAATTTCGCGTCTGAGCCGGACGCTCACGGATATCATGGCGATTATGGGCAAATGTCTGGAAAGGGGAATAAATCTTTATACGACCAAGGAAGGCTACTCGTTCGACAACACGATCAACAGCAAAGTTCTGTGTTTCGCTTTCGGACTGGTGGCGGAGATCGAACGTAACCTTATCTCTATGCGTACACGCGAAGCGTTGGCACTACGGCGTGCGGAGGGAATGGTTTTGGGACGGCGCCACGGTAGCTATACCAAGATGAACGTACTGATCAAGAATCGACAGGTCGTTATTACGATGCTTAATAAGGGGAAGTCCATAAGCGATATTTGCAAACATTTCGATCTTTCGCGCGATACATTTGCCAAATTCAGGATGAAATACCCATCTGTCCAGAAGGCGCTGGACAAAAAAGAACAACTTAGAATCAGTCGATTTAAAAACAAACAAATCAATGCTTAAGAAATGACGGAAATTCGGGTATATCACCGGATTCCCGCTCGATTTGACAGAAAGCCGCCATAACTATCCTCCTTTATGTGTTTATACGTTGATTAAAACGTTGGTTTTCAACTACAAATTTATATCGTTTTTAGTATATGTACAAGATTAATATATAATATTTTTATAATCAAAGAATTATGATTGCCCATATGTGCCGTTATATGGTTTTATACCATGTATTATTCGTCCGAGGCGTTCAGAGGAACGTTTAAACAAGATAGATACAAAGGATAACATCCAAGTTTATCGTTGGTTAGAAGTATTAATCCGATGATATTTGAATGTCGAATGAAAAAAATCTTATTCTTTCTATTTACCTGTGCATTGACCATTGGAAGCGTGCAGGCACAGGAAGCGGCGGATTCTATAAAAATCTATTATCGCCGCGGGTACCGTAATGTCGATCCTTCATTCCGGGACAATCGGTCACAGCTGGAGTATTTCTTAAATTCGATCGGCGCGACATTAAAAAACGACCGTGTAGAAAAGATCGTCATCCGTTCATATGCCTCTCCCGACGGAGCGGTGCAGGCAAACGAACAATTGGCGGCCCGGCGGGCGGAAGAGCTGAAAGCCTATCTTGTCCGCGAAGGAAACGTTCCTCCCCATCTGATCGAACATCACGCCGAAGGTGTCGCATGGAACATGCTACGGGAGCAAGTCGTAGCATCCGACATGGCAGGACGTAACGAAGTATTGGACATTCTCGACCATACTCCGCTATGGATTTACGATGACAAGGGACACATCGTCGACGGCCGTAAAAAGCAGTTGATGGATTTGCAGAAAGGTAAACCGTATAATTATATGTTGGAGCACTTCTTTCCCGATCTGCGCAACAGCGTCAATATCACGCTCTATCTGCATGTCGTAGAGAAAAACTGCGAAAAACAAGCTGAAGCGGCTCCATCATACAAAGCCGAAAACCCCGAGTCTTTACAAACTATCCTGTCCCAAGCACCTGCGGATAAGGAAATAGCCCCTCCTGCAACATCGACACCGACAACCGTCGATGTAAAGCCGGTACGTTCGTATCCGGCAAATACCGTCGGTGTACACGCTGGATACTGTACCTCGTGGATCACCTCTTACGGACTGACCTCATCGGCAAAACCGGGTTACGAAATCGGCGTAACCGACCGGGTCAGGCTCAGCCGGCAACTGCCGTTCTACCTGCGAACAGGAGTGAGCTTTATAAACAAAGGATACGAAGTCAACGGATTCGACGACAGTCGTACCACGATGAATTACATACAGATCCCTGTGGGTATCGACTACACCGTCGCGTTAGGAAAACACTTTGCATTTATACCGTTCGCAGGATTATATTACGCAGTCGGTATAGGCGGGAAACGTGAGGTTGAAGATGAAAAAATCTCCATCTTTAAAAAGGAAGGTGGATTTTCACGCCACGACATGGGCGTTTCGTGCGGGGTCGATGCTGCGTTCGGTCGCTTCATTATCGGAGCGGATTACCATACAGGACTTATCGATATCGACAAAACCGACACGATGTACGGGGAAGATAACCACAAAGTAGGATACAAACATGTCAGGAACCACTGTTTCATCGTTAGAATGGGAATTAATTTTTAATCTGGAAATGTCATGAAGAAGATAATAACTTGTATGATTTTTGGCTTATTGTCGTTGATTTCCTGTACGGAGTACGACGAAATCGCCATATGGAACAAGAGCGAGTATATAGATTCGCGTCTGGCCGCGCTCGAAGAGTTGTGCAGCCGGATGAACACCAATATAACCTCCCTTCAACTGATCGTAGAAGCATTGCAGGGCAACGATTACGTGACCGGTGTAACCCCGGTAGTAGAAAACGGGAAAACGATCGGCTACACGATCACCTTCATCAAAAGCGGTCCTGTAACGATATACCACGGAAAAGACGGCCAGCAAGGTACGGCGCCGGTGATCGGGATCAAACAGGATGGCGGCATCTATTATTGGACGTTCGACGGTGAATGGCTGACGGACGACCGTGGGGATCGGGTCATGGCACAAGGTATGGCCGGCAAATCGGCCTACGAACTGGCAGTCGAGAAAGGCTACCGGGGCACGCTCGAAGCATGGCTTGCATCGCTCAACGGAAGTAATGGCAACGACGGCAAATCGGCCTATGAACTGGCGGTCGAAAATGGTTATCGGGGCACCGAAGAAGAATGGCTGGAATCCCTCAAAGGCGATAACGGAAACAAAGGCGATAACGGCATCACCCCTAAGTTGGAGATCAGGGAAGACGGTTATTGGTATATCTCTTACGACGGGGGACAAATGTGGACTAAACTGGATCGGGCTACGGGCGATCCCGGCCAAAACGGAGATTCGATGTTCAGCGATGTTGACAATTCCGATCCGGATTATCTCGTTCTGACACTGTCTGAAAACGGCGAACAGATAAAACTGCCTTACTACAAAGACAAATTCGACCTTTTGTTCGTCTCGGGAACCGACAAAGTGAAAGAGATGACGGTTTACTGTAGCGCAGGTACAACGGCAGTAGTAAACTACGAATTGACGAATCCTTTGAACGCACAAATTTCCATCGCATGCATTTCGCACAGCGGATACAAGGTCACGGTAGATAAAACCGGTAAGAAAATCTCTGTTTCCGCTCCCGACGATCCGGCAGCGATCAGCGAACCGGAAAGCGGGATACTGGTATTCGCTTCAGACGACGAACGCACCATAATGCGAAAACTGGTTGTCAAACAGATGAAGTATATCGAATATACGGCACACCAACAACTTGGGTGGAATAATGGTGCATATGGCCCTCGTTTCGGGGGTAAAAACTGCACGTTTCTTGACGAGCAATGTACATACGACAAAAATACCAAAGAGGGTAAATGGGCTTATACCGGAACGGTCGAACGGGTGAACGACGGTGCATTCCTCTATGAAGACCAAATAATAAGCATTGTCTTACCTTCAGGGATCGAGATAATAGAGGGTGTCGCTTTTCAGCAGAGCAGCATAGAAACAATTGAATTACCGAATACTTTAAAATCAATTGGAAATACTTGTTTCGGGTATTCAAAACTGACCCGAATTACCATACCGAAAAGTGTTGTCTCATTGGATAGGGCTGTATTTAGTAAATGCGCCGAATTGATTTCGGCCGATATTCAGGCCAATATTGAAGAATTACCCTCCAATACATTTGAGCAATGCTCTAAATTACAAAATATCAAATTGCCGGAATCACTAAAAAGAATATCTAATAATACTTTTATAAATTGTTCTCTCTTGGAAGAGATCACAATTCCCGATGCAGTTACCGTGATTGATGATAAAGCTTTCAGTCAATGTTCATCATTGAAAAAAGTAATTCTCGGAACACAACTCGAAAGAATCGGTACAAATGCATTCAATCGATGTTCTGCATTGGAAACGATCTTATGTCCGGATGAGACTCCGGCTACCTTGGGGAAAGGTGCTTTTCCCGTAGCAGACGGCTGGACAGTCACCAATGCCAGCTATAGAATATATGTTCCTGACGAACAACTCGAAACATACAGACAAGCTTGGCCGGATTATTGGGCTGCCCCCAATAATTTCCAAATAACGAAAGTCATATATGGGATAAGCTCGATGCCTACGCAATAGGTATAATGACATTTAATAAATATTCCTCGGATCGTTTGATCTGAGGGATATTTATTAGGACAGGTCTTCGGTAGATCTGCAATTTTTGTAAAACATTTCGCTTATTCCCGCTTCAGGGCAGATGATCGCTGTGATCGCTGAACTTTCCCGAATCACCCGAACAGACTGCGGCAGATGTCCGCTATTCTGGAAACGAATGCCACTTCGATATGAGTCGCTTTGCGGGTAAATCCTTTTTTATTTCCCAAGGGCACAAAGATTCGTTTAAAACCTAGTTTTTCAGCTTCCGATATCCGCTGTTCGATGCGACTGACAGCCCGAATCTCACCTGAAAGCCCGACCTCTCCGGCAAAAACCGTATCTGCCGGAAGAGCTGCATCGATATTCGACGACAAAACAGCCATGACTACGGCTAAATCCAGTGCCGGATCACTCACCCGGATACCACCGGCAATATTCAAGAAAACATCTTTAGCAGCCAATTTAAAACCGACCCGTTTTTCGAGCACTGCCAATAGCATATTCAAGCGACGCGAATCAAAGCCCGTAGCAGAGCGCTGAGGAACTCCGTAAGCGGCTGTCGACACCAAAGACTGTACTTCCAATAAAATCGGTCTCACGCCCTCTACAGTAGCAGAAACCGCTATTCCACTCAATTCCTGATCATGATTGGACAAAAGTAGTTCGGAAGGATTGGTGACCTGCCTCAATCCTGATTGCAACATTTCATAAATCCCGATTTCGGAAGTCGAACCGAACCGGTTCTTCATCGAACGTAAAATACGGTACATATATTGCTGATCACCTTCAAATTGCAGAACAGTATCCACCATATGTTCCAATATCTTAGGACCGGCCAATTGGCCGTCTTTCGTAATATGGCCGATCAATATAGTAGAAATCGTATTTTCTTTGCTAAAACGGAGTAAGGTATTGGTACATTCACGAATCTGAGACAGACTACCGGGAATAGAGTCTACAGCTTCGGTAGCTAAAGTCTGTATCGAATCGATAATCAATAAATCGGGCAAAATAGCACGTGCATGCTGCAAGACCATTTCCAAAGAATTTCCGGAAAGGAACAGACATTCGTCGTTTTCGGCTCCTAAACGCTGAGCTCTCATCTTTATTTGCGAAATACTTTCTTCACCGGATACATACAACACTTTTCCACAACGGTTATGAAGAGCGAACTGCAATACTAAAGTCGATTTACCGATACCCGGTTCACCACCTAACAGAATCATCGATCCCGGAACCATACCTCCTCCCAATACCCGGTTCAGCTCGTTATCTCCGGTATCCATCCGAACATCTGCATTCACTTTGATCTCAGACAAACGCAACGCTTTGGAGGAAGGATTACCTATTACTGCATTCCCCCGGCTTTTCGAAGTTACCTCGACTTCTTCCACAAAACTATTCCATTCGCCGCAAACATTACAACGTCAGCTAATACAGTCTTTTTTTCGGGAATGATTCGCGCATCCCTGGTAATCCACCCCTTGACCAACGAATACACTTCAATCTTGGCTTTCTCTTTACTCGAAGTGTATAGTTCGAACGTTTGCATTAAAGAAGTTTCGGTATTCTCTATAGTAACGCTATCAACAATACAAAACCACGGAGCATCAGTGATATCCTCAATTGCACGATTGATTACACAAGATATAGTATCGGTATACTTAAAATCAGGGATGTATACACAATGCTCGTTGCCTTCCCTATCTAGACCGATGATACTTACAGCGTACATAATTATTCCCCCTTTTGCAGTTTCCGAATCTCTTCCCGCAACTTCATATTCTGCTGTTGCAGATTGAAGATTCGCTCAGTGTTTGCATTGATTTTCTCTTGACGCTTCTTGATTTCTTGAATAATGTCCATGTTATCATCTCCATTCCGGTTGTATAAATCGTCCTACAATAGGTTGCAGTAACGAATAACGAACATACGGCCAGCCGTACGCGTCAGCTACACGGTTCAAGGGCTTATGCATCCCAATAGGATGTTTAATAATTACGTTTCCAAATCCTCCGAAATCAGTACACGCAATAACAGAACGCGGGTCAAGCCGTTGCAAATATACATGCATCACCGAAACATCGTTCACCGTCTGCTTGGGTGACAATACAAACTCTCTCCACATCTTGTCTTTAGTATCATACCCCCTAAATATAATAGGTTGTGCAATGTTTTTATGCAAATGCTCCAGCGCATCGTATGTTCGCTGTACCCAATCCACATCATGTCTCATAATCGTTCTCCTTTACAGATGAAAAACTTTCTTGAATATATCTCTGTCGATGTTCGCTTTACCGTATGTTTTGTTAAATGCATCGATGTCGGATTGACTGACTGTCTTGCGTTGACGCGGCTGCTGATTCTCAGGTTTCACGTCGAAAGTTTGAAATGTTTCAATTGTCCCGCAATTGCGGCGGCAAGATAACCATACCATGAGCGGTGACCCTCAGAGTCTTTGTGCCAAGCCTCAGCCATTCGCTGAATCTGTCGAACTGTGCCTAAACCGCCCCGTGCTTGTCCTCTTGCATTCAACTCTTGAACCGTCTCAACAATTTGGTCACTCACGAGCCAAGGATGCGTGAGCGAACCGTAGATGGAAACCCAATAGCCAAGTACAATCTTGTCTTTTTTCGTGAGCGGGGTCGCCATGCTTGAAAAGAAATTCGAACCCGATTCGCCCCGGTCCGTAAATGCTTTATCAACACTTTCAATGTAATCACGACGTCCGCGTGCTGTTGTCATCGGACTGTTCACGAATTGCACGAAATCGTTTACAATCTCTTTCAGGTTTGCAGACGGTGGAAGGTCTTCCGGCATAACGGGAAACGAATCACCCGGAATGCCTTGATAGATGAGACTTTCATACATCATCTTCAAAACGCCGATAGCTTCTTGATACCCGCCAAGGTCGCCAAGCCCTTCTCGTTCCATCTCACGCATGCGCGAATTGACCTTGCGTACAAGTGAAATGTACTTCTTTTCAAGCGGCGTGCGCTTCCGCACTTCACGCTTTACACTTCCCTGAATAGGACCATAAAAGGCGGTGATATTCTTGTACTTATTCGCAATGGCTAAAACCTTGTCAACATTCTTGCCGTGCAAGTACGAGAGCTTTTCAGGAAGACGGTTCTTCCCAATGGCCGCAAGTTCTTGCTGAAAGTGCTTGCCGTCTGTATTGACAGTGCCAAGGCGCAACGCTTGAACGAGCCGTTGATTGATACGCTTTGCAAGAAGCGTGTATTCTGTATCTGTCATAATGCTTACTCCTTTTCCTTGTGCCTTTATCATATAACATATCGAACATAATGTCAACGATAGTTATTTTTTTAACAACCTCAGTATTCAGCGCAAAGAGCTTGCGCACTCTTGATGCGGTTGTCGTATTCGTCCGTCATACCAAGGTTATAGGTGGTAGGTTGAAGAGCCGTCGCGTGCTTTTGATTGATGGTCTCAGTGTTGCCAAGGTAATCGGTTAGAGTGATTTTCGGTTGGTCATCAAGATAATACCGAATCATGCGACCGCTTGTATGATATCCCCAAGACGTACCTTTACGCTTTCCCCCTGCACATTCAGGCTCTAAACGAAACTCTTCAATGCGTTCGATGGCATCAAACTTGTTCGCAATGCCCTCTTTTGCTTCCCGCTTTTTATTCCACACGGCCTTCTTCTTGTTTACACCGGATACCGTGATTTCAAGTTCGCCATCTTTTTCAACGGCGTACTTTTTAGCACCGTAGGTTATAAACTTGTCATAGCGACCTTCATAATCAAATTCACCAAGGTGTGCAAATTTAGAAGGGTCGATTTTATGAGCCTTGCAGGCGTTGGCAATCTTAACGGCGACCTCTGCATTGTAATCCTTGACGTATTCCCGCGCCGCATCCGCGTAATCTTCCGCAATCTTCATGCTATCAGTATCATCATAAATGATACCCTCATCAAGCGCAATAATGGCACGCCATAAATTGCGCCGTGCGTATGCAGATACCCAAACACCCCATGCAAAATTAAGCAACGGGTGACTATTCACCTCATTTAACTTCTTTTGCATATCAAAGCGTTGTTTATTGTACCATTCGTCATCCGTCATATCTTCATACGGCTCATACGGCACCCATCCGCTATGGTCACCGCCGTCATAATTATAGTCATACTCAACAGGGTCTGTCACATATTTCGTAACTGCCATGCCATAACAACCGTTGATACATTGTTTCACATATTGACGGGATGCTTGCAACACTGCAAGACGTTCGGTTTCTTGCGCAGATAGAATGCCTTTTGCTTTCAGCGCTTTAATTTCAGCGCCAAGCTTTTCCTTTTGCTCAAACAAACGCGCCAACAAATTGATAAGCTCTTTTGGAAGATATGCCTTGCGTGCGCGTTTCAGCCCCAAAACTTCAACATCTTCCATTTTATATGCTTCTTGTATGGTCAACCAATCCTGTTCTGTTATCCATACTTCACACATGTCAACCTTGTACACGCGCCCGTTGTCTTTTTCAACAACTGCACTCTGTAAATCAAAGTCTACACATTTGCTCACGCTTAAATAGGTGTTCTGTAACTTACTCTTAACACCCCAAAGACGCAAATGCATTATATACGCATAGTTGTCAATGTCAAGATGGTAGATGTCATCTTCAACTTCATAGAACCGGGATGACGGATACTTTTCCATGACCATGACAGCAGGATAAGAACTCTTGAAGTCGTAACTGTCAACATTGAACATCATAATCCCGGCGTAATGCGCATTCGCGTGAGTATATCCACCTTGATAACAAAGCACTAACTCTCTGTAATTATCAATGCTTGTTTCACACATACGAGATATACGATGATACCAATCATTCATCGCACACCAAGGGTTTTGGGGATTGCGTGCTATAATCTCTTCTTTAAGCTCGCGGCGTACTTCACCTGTTTGCGTGAGAGGAATATCCCACACCGTGCCGTACTGTTTTGCTTTCATCGCAATATAATCAGCCAATACAAGGCAGTCGTATTCGCAGTACCCTAATTCCTTGCTATTCATAGGCGTGCACGGCAAACGCTCAACATTATAATCAAGGTCACCAACTTTTTTGGCATGCGGCAAGTTGAACTTGCTTCCTACCATTTCAAGTGACATCATATTCAAGACATATGCATCGCGAAACTCAACGCTAAACTCATGGCTAATAGCAAACATAGGCTTGCGCGGCTCACGCGCAAAGACTTCATCAAAATTGATAACGTTGATGCAATACTGCCAATCATACGGAAAGTTTTGCACGTATACCCGCCATTGCGTGGTTTCGCCAAGCACCTTGTGTATAATTCCTAAAAACACTTTGAGTTCGTCAAGCTGTCTGCCATAATAAACTTCATCAAGAACTTGCAGCATCCAAATATAGCAGACGCCGTACTTTTTGCAACGCTTGTAATAGTCAACGGGCTTGTTATAGTCAAACGCCGTCGCAATTCTTGCAGGGTTGCCTTTCTCATCACAATAAAGATAATACGTGGATGCCTCTGTATCAAACGTGAAGACATTGTTGCAACGCTTGATAACCTCTTTATGTTTGCCGCGTTTGATTTCTTGTATATCAAAACAATCGGCGGTTTTGTCGAATTCTGTATAATGTTTCATGTGTAACACTCCTTTATCCTTGTGTTTATAATTATACCCTACCCGCACACCCTGTCAACAACTATTCTGAATTTATTTGAATTTATTTGCCTTGGATTGAACTTGGTTTTGACTTGGATTTGACTTGGAAGGCCCGAACGTACGTGAGGGCCG
>OGPU01001444.1_pt1 | contig 20368 bp, 12 predicted proteins | sample 1552991 | NCBI WGS metagenome assembly OGPU01 (sample SAMEA2580296, study PRJEB22360) | human gut metagenome | biome: human gut; feature: human-associated habitat; material: faeces | place: Denmark | collected 2008/2010 | reverse complement strand
AGGCGACCATATTCGACACAAACGTACCCACAACGAACGGCGTCCCGCTAACCGACGGCAGAAGCATATCCAACGCATGCCGACAGCCGACTCCAACAAATCCACCGACGAACACCACAACATACATCAGTCCGTCGGCAAGCGGATTGAACCGCGCCTGCATACGTGTCATCGGTGCCAGGGCAATTGTAGGCGGATTCATGGTGTTAGCGGCGGGCGCGGTTGCACCAGCATGCGTCACCTCAACAGCGTCGATTGCCTGCGTGATAGGATGCGAGTCCTCACCCGCAGTCACCACGTCTCCCGGCGATTGTTCTTGCGATTCCATTGCGCTCCCCCTGTACTGGCCTTCCGCGGACAGCGTTGTTCCGCCCATAGGCCGTGCAACAACGAGCTGGGCCGCGATTGCTGCCTTCCTAACGCATATGAGTTTACACGGAGCGCCAACGTATGCACCCTGGATGTCCGATTCCGCAGATTCGGACATCCAGAGTCCAGCCGAATTCAGCCAGGCTCAGTCAAGCCGGGCATCACACAGCCGCCGCATCGCAGGTCGCACCTCGCGCTCCTCCTCGCCACTGAACAGCACCACCAGATAGTCACCGGCACGCAGCCGCGTATCACCGCGCGGCACGATCTCGCTTTCGCCGCGACGCAGGCCGATGATCAGACACCCAGACGGCCAACGCACGTCACGCACCCGCTTGCCGTCCGCAATCGCCCCCATTTCCAATGGCAGTTCCATAATGCCGCTGCCCACATGGCTTGCGATCGCCATCTGCATGCCTTGCGCGCGCACATACCGCTCCAGCAACTCCCCATAGATCGGTTTGGTGCGCAGCAGATCGGACACCAACAGCGCGACGAAAGCGACGGCCGCGACCGGCAGCATATGCGTCAACGTTCCAGACATCTCCACAGCCAACAGAATCGACGTGATCGGCGTTTTCACGGACGCGGCGAGCGTGCCCGTCATCACGCACACCGCAAACACCGCCACTGCGTCGGATGGCAGATCACCGAATCGATGCAACACTTCACCGCAGATGCCGCCAGCCAACGAACCGACCGCAAGAATCGGCATGAAAATACCGCCAGGCGCGCCTGAGCCGAAACTCGTGGATGTGAACAGCATCTTCGCCACGAACAGCAGACACAGCATTCCCAAGCCGACGCGCGCATGTTCGGCGGTATCAATCAGATTCGAGCCGCCGCCGAGCACATCGGGCAACCAAATGCCGACAGGCAACGCGATCGCAATCGCAATCATCGGGCGGCTCCATGCCGGCAGTTTGCCGTACAGCGTCTGGAAGCCAAGCAACGAGCGGTTCATCAGCGAACCAACCAAACCGGCCACCAATCCCAACGGAATCAGCCACACATACTCTTCCAACGACAGCTGACCGATATCACCGAAATCCAAAACCGGACGCAGACCGAAACAGTATTTTGAGACGAAATCGGCGGTCAGCGATGCGGCGGTGGCGCCCATCAGAATCGCAGGGGAAAAACTCCGACGCACCCCTTCCAAAGCGAACATCATGCCGGACAGCGGCGCGCTGAACGCGGCGGACAAGCCGGCCGCGGCACCGGCGGTGACCAGATAATGCTCCTGCATGTCCTCACGGCGGCGGCCGCGCAAACGGTGGGACACACACTGCGCGCCCGACGCACCAATCTGAATAGACGGCCCCTCACGACCGAGCGACAGACCAAACAACGCGCCCAACAGTCCACCGACGAAACGGACTGGCAGAATCGTCTGCCAACGCATCTTCAAGCCGCATATCACCACGCCGTTGGTCTGCGGGATGCCGCTGCCACCAGCCATCGGCTCCTTGCCGACCATCCACGCGATCGCCAGCGCGGCCGACACCGCGGCAACCGCCCACGGCGCAATCAGCCACGGGGTCTCGCGAATCCGCGCATATATCCAACGGGACGCATCCGTGCCGTATTCGATGCCGAGACGGTATACGACAACCAGCAATCCTGAAACCAGACCAATGACTATGCCGGCCGCCGCCATCTTCCACTTCAAGTGGTCGAATCGCGGAATCAGCCGGCGGATATCATGTGCCGCGTCGTTACCAGTCAAGCCGGGAAATTCGTTGCAGACGGTCAGTCGACCAACGAATTGATCTGGATGACATGGTCGCGCTGTGGGCCGGTGCCGATCACGGAGATACGGCAGCCGGACAGATCCTCAAGACGCTTGACGTAATCCTGACAGGTCTTCGGCAGATCATTGAAGTCGTGGATTTGGGAAATATCCTCGTCCCAACCCGGCATGGATTCGTAGATCGGTTTCGCCGCCGCGAATTCGGACTGATCAGTAGGCATATCGTCGCGGCGTTCGCCGTTGACATCATAGGCCACGCACAACGGGATTTCCTTCAGGCCGGTAAGCACGTCGAGCTTGGTGAGCACGATGTCAGTCAGGCCGTTGACCTGAGCCGCATAACGATTGACGACCGCATCGAACCAGCCGCAACGACGCGGGCGACCCGTAGTCACACCATACTCATGACCCTGCGCACGCAGCCACTCGCCATCCTCGCCAAACAGCTCAGTCGGGAACGGACCCTCGCCTACGCGGGTCACGTACGCTTTGGAAACGCCGATCACGCGGGTAATCTTGGTCGGGCCGACACCAGTACCGGTGCATGCGCCGCCGGCGGTCGGGTTGGAGGATGTGACGAACGGATACGTGCCGTGATCCACGTCGAGCATGGTGGCCTGGCCGCCTTCGAACAGCACGGTCTTGCCCTCGTCGAGCGCCTTGTTGAGCACCAGGGAGGTGTTGGCAACGTACGGCTTCAGGCGTTCGCCGAGCTTGAGCAGCTCGTCGGTGGTCTCGTCCACGTCGATCGGACGACGGTTGTACAGCTTGACGAGCATCTGGTTCTTCTGATGCAGGCTGGCCTCGACCTTGTCATGCAGATGCTCCGCGTTGAACAGGTCGTGCACGCGGATGCCCACGCGGTTGATCTTGTCGGCGTATGCCGGGCCGATGCCACGGCCGGTGGTGCCGATCTTGTGCTTGCCGAGGAAGCGTTCGGTCACCTTGTCGAGCACGCGGTGATACGGGGCGATGATGTGCGCGCTTTCGCTCACCAGCAGTCGGGAGCAGTCCACGCCACGGCTTTCAAGGCCGTCGATCTCCTGGAACAGCACTTCCGGATCGACGACGACGCCGTTGCCGATGACAGGGGTGGTGTTGGGGCTGATGATGCCGGACGGCAGCAGATGCAGCGCATACGATTCGTCGCCGACCACCACAGTATGGCCAGCGTTATTGCCGCCGTTGAAACGGGCGACGTAGTCGACCTTCGTGCCGATCAGATCCGTTGCCTTGCCTTTGCCCTCGTCTCCCCACTGGGCACCGATCAAAACAATTCCAGGCATGTTGTTGCACCTCCGTGCGTACGCGATTCTGCCTTAAGCCTTGCGCCTAAAGCCTTACAAAGGTTACTCTTCACCCTCTACCGGGTCTGAGGGATGCTCACGGCTCCGGACCGACCGTAATCGGATTGCAACCGGTCCGAAAAACAGACCAGAAAACGCCCGAAAACAGTTCGAAAGACCGTTGGCTAGTTCAGCGCGCGCCCGGCACTGCCGAGCTGCTTGCATGCTTCGACCACACGCGCGGCCATCGCGGATTCAGCTTCACGACCCCAGGATCGCGGATCGTACAGCTTCTTGTTGCCCACCTCACCGTCGATTTTGAGCACCGAATCATAGTTGGAGAACATGTGACCGGCCACCGCACGGCTGAATGCGTACTGCGTATCGGTGTCGATGTTCATCTTCACCACGCCGTAGCTCACGGCCTGCGCGATCTCCTCCGGCGCGGAGCCGGAACCGCCGTGGAACACCAGGGCGAACGGCTTACCGGGAGCGACATCCAGCGAGTGCGCGGGGTCGGGCATTTCGCCGGCCCTGATCGCGAGCGCGACCGTGGTCTGGATTTCGTCGAGCAGTTCGGGGCGCAGTTTCACCACGCCCGGTTTGTATGCGCCGTGCACGTTGCCGAAGGTGAAGGCGGCCATGTAGCGTCCGCGCTCGCCGAGGCCGAGTCGTTGCGCGACGGCGATGCCTTGCGCGGGCGTGGAATACAGTTTGTCATTGATTTCGGCGCTGTGCCCGTCTTCTTCGCCGCCGACCGCGCCGATTTCGATTTCCAGCACGGTGTGCGCGGCTTGGGATTTGTCGAGCAGTTCTTCTGCGATGTCGAGGTTTTCATCCAGCGGCACTGTGGAACCGTCCCACATGTGTGACTGGAAGGTCGGTTCCTGACCGTGCTTCACCTGTTCGACTTCATGGTCGAGCAAGAGGCGCACCCATTCGTCCAAATACTGTTTGGCGCAGTGGTCGGTGTGCAGGGCGATGGTGATGTTGGGGTATTTCGCCGCGACTTCGTGCGCGAAGGCTGCGAAGGCAAGCGAGCCGGTGACGCGGTCGTTGACGCGTTGCCCGGAGAAGTAGGCGGCGCCGCCTACGGAGACTTGGATGATGCCATCGGATTCCGCCTCGGCGAAACCCTGGAGTGCGGCGTTCAGGGTCTGCGTGCTGGTCACATTGATCGCGGGATAGGCGTAACCGCCGCGGCGTGCGGCGTCCAGCATTTGCGCATAACGTTCCGGCGTTGCAATAGTCATGCCTCCATTATCGCCCAACCCTATCCCACTTGTCATGTGACAACATTCGCCATCTTTCCTTTCCGCTTTCCCGACCGTCCGCTCCATATCCAGGTCACCCGCCCCACTAGGGCCATATGCCGAGCGTTTTCGTCTCATATCCCGACACTTGCGGGACCGACCAATAAACATGGCGAAACCATTGCGATCGTTCCATCGGAAGTCATAGAATGTCCACCGGATCGCGCGACGAAGAGCCCAACCGGGTGTTCCCGCACGGGCATGCCGCCGCACGTAGATGTTGCGACCAATACCCACGAGGAGGCTTGATGCACCAGGTTTTCGCCATCTTCCTTCGAGACGTGAAACGCATTCTGAAGAACCCCGTGGCGCTCGTCGTCACGCTGGGTGTGGCCATCATCCCATCACTGTACGCATGGTGCAATATCCTCGCCAACTGGGATCCGTACGCGAACACGGGCAACATCCAAGTCGCTGTGGCGAACGAGGACAAGGGCACAACCTCCACGCTGGTCGGCCATCTCGACGCTGGCCAGCAGACCGTCAACCAGCTTAAGAAGAACCATCAGCTCGGCTGGCGTTTCGTTCCCAAGCAGCAAGCCATCGAAGGCGTGGAATCCGGCAAATACTATGCGGCGATCGTACTGCCGGAAGACTTCAGCTCCAGACTAATCGGCACCGTCACCGGTAAAGGCGACCGACCGTCGATCACGTACTACATCAACGAAAAGCTGAACGCGATCGCGCCGAAAATCACCGATACGGGCGCGACCACGATCGACGAGCAGATCAACACCACTTTCGTTTCCAGCGTGGCCGACGCCGTGGCAAAGGAAGTGAAGGAGGCAGCGGGAGAAACCACCGGCAGCGTGAAAAGCGCGCAAAGCGACGTCGTCAACGATCTGACCGACACCATCAACCAGCTCGAAACCGTCCAACAGCAGCTGCGCGACACCCGCTCCACGCTCGACAAGGCCCTCACCACCATCGATTCGGCCAAACAGTCCAACATCGCGCTCGCCTCGGAAATCACCAACTCGCTTGACACCGTCGGCAAGGCGTCCGACTTGCTGAGCGAGACGCGCACACAAACCGAACGATTCTCGAACACGCTGGTCGGAGCGCTCGACAACGGCAGCACGCAACTGTCCGGCCTGCAGGTCAACGTGAGCAATGCCACCGGCACCGTGCTCAGCGGACTGAACACCACGCAGGACGCGCTCGACCAAGTGTCCAGCACCATGCATCACGTCAACGCCACCACCGGCAATGTGCTCGACGGCGTGGAGAAGGCGTTGCAGGCCAGCCAGCTGGATCCGAACAGCCAAACGTATAAGGATCTTTCCGCGCAGCTCGCCGAAGCCCGCAAACAGCTGACGTTCCAGCAGCAGCGCATCGACGCCTTCGATCAGGACACCACGGCTGCGATCAACGCGGGGAAGAACACCGCGAACGGGTTCAACGACGATGTCACCACGCTGTCGAAGAACGGCACGGCGTCGATGGCGAGCGCACGCACGACCATCACCGGCACGGTCATGCCGAATCTCAACACCGGGCTCGATACACTCAGCCTGGCCAATGGGTCGCTGTCCGGCACGCTTACCACGCTGCAAAGCACGCTGGAACAGGGCAACGGGCTGCTCGACCAGTTGTCGCGCACCGTGACCCAAACGAACACCACCATTGCTGGCACGCAGACACAGCTCGCCAATCTCGCCAAACAGCTCAACACCACACGCACCGATGTGGCCGCGTTGAGCAGTTCGGCGATGTTCCAGCAGCTTTCCCAAGCGCTCGGACTTGACGCGAGCGAGGTCGGCTCGTTCGTGGGCGAGCCGGTGCATTTGGACGAACAGGTCCTCTACCCGGTCAAAAACTATGGTTCCGCGGTCACGCCGTTCTACACGAATCTTGCGCTGTGGGTCGGCGGATTCGTGCTCGTCGCGATCTACAAGCTTGAAGTGGACCGCGATGAGAAGATCCGCATGTACACGCCACGCCAAGGCTATATGGGCCGTTGGCTGCTGTTCGTCACGGTCGGATTCCTGCAGGCGATCATCGCCACGATCGGCGATCTCGTGCTGGGCATCCAATGCGAGCATCCGTTCCCGTTCATCCTCGCCGGCATTTTCGCCTCGTTCGTCTACGTGAACATCATTTACGCGCTCGCCGTGGCGTTCCGGCATATCGGCAAGGCCGTCGCCGTGATTCTGGTGATCATCCAGATTCCGGGCGCGGCAGGCCTCTACCCCATCGAGATGATGCCGGAATTCTTCCGCCGTCTGAAACCGTTCCTACCGTTCACCTACGGCATCAACGCAATGCGCGGGCCGATCGGTGGCATGTATGCCAACCATTATTGGAACGACATGCTCTCGCTGTTCTGGTATCTGCCTGTGGCGCTGTTCATCGGCTTGGTGGTCCGCAAGCTGGCGTTGAACCTCAACCGCCTGTTCGACAACCGTCTGGCGGACACTGATCTGATGATCACCGAACATAACGAAGGCACGGTGGAACCGTTGCGGCTCACCGAGACCGCGCAGCAGATCGCCGAGGAGTTCCCCGAACTCGCCCGCAGACGGGCGATTCATTTCTTCCGCCTGTACCCGCGCCTGGTGCGTTGGGGATTCCTCGCGCTGGCGGTACTGCCGTTCGTGTTCCTGCTATTGCTATTCATCACGCGCATGAAGCTCGCCATGCTGCTCGGTTGGATCATTTCGATCATCGCCATCGACACGTATCTCATCGTGGTGGAGTATCTGCGCGAACGGTATGCGAATTATCTGGGCGAGGAAGCGATGAGTGCGGAAGAGTTCCGCAGCGCGATCCTGCACGAGAACCTGCTGTTCCGGCCGGGCATGCATTACAAGCCGATGCATGCCGTACGTACGAGGCTGTATGAGGCTGCGCATGGTGGTTCGGCCGGACATGCGCCTGAACATGCGGCTGAGTATGCGGCTGGAAACACGGACGGAAATGCTGGCAGGAGTCTGCGTGAGGAGGGGAACGAACAGTGAAAATGATCTGGGGCATCTTCAAGCGGGACATGTGCCATGCCACCCGCAACGTGATCGCCGTGATCGTCTCGATGGGCCTGGTGGTGGTGCCGGCGCTGTACGCCTGGTTCAACATCGCGGCCAGCTGGGACCCCTACGGCAACACCAAGGCATTGAAGGTCGCCGTGGCCAATAACGACAAGGGTTACAAGTCGGATCTCATACCGGTGCGCGTCAACGTGGGCGAAACCATCATCAGCACACTGCACGCCAACGACCAGCTGGACTGGCAGTTCGTGAAAAGCGACAAAGCAATCGACGGAGTGAAATCCGGCGAATACTATGCGGCGATCGTAATTCCGAAAGGTTTCAGCGCCGACATGATGACGCTGTTCTCCCCCGACATCAAACACGCGCAGCTCAAGTACTATCTAAACGAGAAAATCAACCCGATCGCCCCGCATATCACCGATCAGGGCGCGACAACCGTGGTCAACACGATCGACAAAACCTTCGCCAAAACGATTGCGCAAGTCGGACTCGATCTGGCCTCAAGCATCCTACACTATTCGCAAAGCCCGCAAATGGCCGAATACATGCGCAACCTCAACGGCAATCTCACCACCACGGCGGATACGCTGAGCGGCGCATCGCAGCAGGTGACGTCGTATTCGCAGCTGCTCGGCTCGGCGAACGACATCGTGGATTCCACGGGCAAACTGCTCGCCTCGGCGACCAAGGCGGGCAAACAGGCCCAGAACGCGTTGAAGCAAGGCAAATCAGGTGCCACGTCACTCACTTCTGCAGGTGCGAACGTCACCTCCTCGGTGAACACCGCGCTCGACCAGGTGTCAGGCGCGTTCGACCAAGTAGCTGCCAAGGTGAACAAGGCGTTCGACGCGATCGGCAAGGGCTCAGACACCGCAGCCAGCCAGTTGACAACGTTGAGCGAACAAGTCTCCAGCGGCGAATCGCTGTACGACACGTACATCACAAGCCTCAACCACATGCGCGAATCGGTGGAACAACTACCGGACAGTGATTCCGCGAAACAGGCGCTGCTGGAAGCCATCGACCGGGAGATCACGCTGCTGGAAGCCGCCAAAGGCGATTCGCAGAAGCTCGCGCAGCAGCTGAAAGACGCTTCCACGCAGGTCACGCAGGATACCGCAGCCGCGGAAAGCTCCCGCAAGGAGATCCTGAACCGCATCACCTCCGCGAAGCAGTCGATCAGCAATGTGCGCGACGATTACGCCACGAACGTCAAGCCGAAAATCGACGCGCTCGCCTCCACAGTCAGCACGCTGATCTCCCAAACCGACAGCATAATCACCCAGCTGAGCGGCACCGCCGACGGTCTGGACGATGTGACGGGCGATGTGGGGACGAATGTGACGTCCATCCGTTCCACGCTCGGCGCGATCGCGAAGAAACTCGACTCGTCGGCAGCGACGGTGAAGGAGCTGATCACGAAGCTGGAGACGGGCGGGAACGCCGGTGACGGCAACAGCGATGGTGGCGACGGTGACAACGACGCCGATTCGGGCGAATCGGACGAACTACGTGCACTGGCCACCGCCAACGCGTCCACACTGTCCACGCTGATTTCCGCGCCCGTCGCACTGCATCGCGTCTCGGTGTACCCGATCGCGAACTACGGTTCGGCCATGGCGCCGTTCTATACGATCCTGTCAATCTGGGTGGGTGCGATCATCCTGTGCGCCATGCTGAAAGTGACGATTTCGGACCGCGAGAAGGCGCATGTGCTGGGCTTGGGCGACACGCTGCCGCGCATCGCCGGCCCGTCCGGCCCGGGGAACGCCTCACGTTGGGGACTGCGCCTCGACCACGAGTATTTCGGACGGTACGCGATCTTCGCACTGCTCGCGTTGCTGCAGGGCACACTGGTTTGCCTGGGTGACACGTATTTCCTTGGCGTGCAGGCGAATCATGCGCTGCAGTTCCTTGCCGTGGGGTGGCTTGCCGCGCTCGTGTTCTCGAATATCGTGTATACGCTGACCGTGTCGTTCGGCGATATCGGCAAGGCCGTGGCCGTGGTGCTGCTGGTGATGCAGGTCGCCGGTTCGGGCGGTACGTTCCCTATCGAGACGCTGCCGAAGTTCTTCCAAATGCTCTACCCGTTCCTACCATTCCCGCACGCCATCGATGCCATGCACGCCGCGATGGCCGGATCATACGGCAATGAGTACCTGCTTGACATGGTGTATCTCGCCTTGTTCCTGATTCCTTCGCTGCTGCTGGGATTGGTGTTGCGCAAGCCGGTGATCCGGTTGAACAACTGGGTGAGCCGCAATCTGGAGTCCACCAAGGTGATGTGACGAGGCGGATTTGAACGGGCTGGTTTGAGCCGGTTTAGATCGGTTTCGGCTGGTACACGGTCTGGAAGTCCGATTCGGGAGAAAACGGACAACCAAGATGGGCGCATTACACCTTAGACGTCCGATTCTGCAGAATCGGACAATCAGCGGAGTCGCGCAAACCACACGTTGATCAGAGAACCGGCAACCACCAGCACAACACCGATCCAGAACGGCATGCCCAGCGCCACGCCCAACAGAAGCGTGCTAGAAGCCGTGGAAAACAGCGGAGTCGCGTACGAACCAATCGCAAGCGTTTCCATACTGCCGTGCAACATGCCGTATCCCCAGCACGCGTAGCCGCCCGAAATCGAAGCGGCGCACGCAATCAGCGCAGCATATCCACCGATGCCGGGCGCCGTGTCCGGCAAACCGTCTCCCGAAACGAAATGGATGGTCCACAGTACAACGGCCACACAACAGAAGAAAATCGTCGTGCCGTCGTAACCGCCGGACAACGACGGCGTAAAAGTCGCATAAATCGCCCAAATAAAGGCGCCAACAAACGCGAGCACATACGGTAGGGGGTTACTGGCGATATTGTGGACCGCTTCCCGCATATCAAGGCTTTCTCCGCCAACCGCCATCGCCACACCGATGGTTGCGATCACCGCGCCAGGAATCGCTTTGGCGACCGCACCACGTTTGTGCGATACCGCTGCGGTCATCAGCACCAGCAGCGTCGGCCACAAGTAGTTGACAAGGCTGACTTCCACGGATTGCGCGTTCGTTGTGGCCAGGCCAATCGACAGCGAGATTGACGCCTCGTATGCGATGAACATGAGTCCGCCTGCGATGAGGTACTTGCGTGGCGCTTCGCGGATTGGTTTCGGACGGCGCACAATGAACAGCATGACACCACCAACGGTGTAGACGAGCGCCGAACCGAGCGTGGCTCCGAACGATTCGGAAACGAGTCGCACGAGGCCGGCCATGAAGCCCCACAGGACGATTGCGAACAGGCCGATGAGTGTCGCCGCGTGTGATGTGGCATGGCCGAGTAGCGGATTGCAGGAGTTGCCGGTGGGGTGGTTTGCGCCGGAATCGGAGGGGGACTTCTGGTTCGTGTTCACGGGCTCCAGCCTACCCATCGCCCTCCACGAGTGTCCGATTCTGCAGAATCGGACACTCCTGCAACCTGCGATGCCGCGAACCCGATTACCCCCGGAACCGCACCAACAGCAGAGTCAACCACCCCATCCAACGCTGCCACACCAGCCGTATCGGCAGCCAAGTCCATGCGTCCCGCATCCACACAGCCCACGCGTCCCGCACCTCCACGGCCCGCCGACGCGCACACGTCGCCCATGACCAAATCATCCAACGTCACACCGAACATGTCGCAAAGCATCAGCAGCTTGTCATAAACGTCGCGTTCCACGCCACCATCTTTCGGTTGCATTGCGATTCGCAACCGAATTTTGCGACGCAACCGACAGTTGCGCGGCGCGAAGTTGATTTCACTGGTCTTTTACGGCAATAGAAAAACCCTTGGAATTCCAACGATTCCAAGGGTTTTGAGTGGAGCGGATGACGGGAGTCGAACCCGCCTTTAAAGCTTGGGAAGCTTTCGTTCTACCGATGAACTACATCCGCAAGGTTGTGCCTTTTGGGCACGAAACTTCAGTTTAGCACGCAACGGATGCGTATGCGGACACAGACCGACATGCGATACCAATTTTCCGCAATATCACGAAAACTCAACCACGCGGCCGCTGCGAATAGTCGCGAGAATATCTGCCAGCCGAACCGCCAGAATCATGCGCGGATCCATACTGCGTTCCAAATTGCGGCCCACCGGCACCAGCCATCGCAGAACGTCCGCCTTGCCGAATATCCGCCGCCGCAACGCCGCTCGTGGCATAGCCACCGGCCAAATATCCGGACTGCACGCCCTGCTGACGCATCTCCTGCCCCATCTGCATCAGCCGCGCAATGCGATCCGAGGTCGGCGGGTGCGTAGAAAACATCTTGGAGAAACCTTCCGCCGAAAACGGATTGGCGATCATCATCGCAGCCACCGACTGCGTTCCCGCGGTCTTCTTCATCGGCATCGCGGCCGCGCCGCCGGAAATCTTGTTCAACGCGGAAGCGAGCGCCTCCGGATCCTCCGTCAATTTTGAACCATCCTCGTCGGCATCGTATTCGCGCGTGCGGGAAATCGCCATCTGAATCAGCGACGCCGCAATCGGAGCAAGAATCGTGCTCAACAGCACACCCAGCAATCCCAAGCCGCCGGAATCGGAACCTTCGCGGTCGTCACGGGAACGGCCGCCGCCGAAATACATGAGCGAGTAGCCGAGGTACGAGATGACGGTGGCCATGGCGGAGGCGATTGCGGACGTCAGAATGTCGTGGTTGTAGACGTGCATGAGTTCGTGTCCGAGCACGCCGCGAATCTCACGTTCGTTAAGCGTCTGTAAGATGCCTTGCGTGCAGCAGACCGCCGCGTGTCGTTCGTTGCGCCCCGTCGCGAACGCGTTGGGGCTCATGGTGGGGGCGATGTAGATGCGCGGCATCGGCTTGCCTGCCTTCGCCGATAGCTCGCGGACGATCTTGTATAGTACGGGGGCTTCCTGCTCGCTCACCTGTCGAGCGTGCATGCTGGCGATCGCCAGTTTGTCGGAAAACCAGTAGGAGACGAACGTGGAGCCCAGGCCGATGAGAATGTAGTAGCCGAGCGTGCTTTGACTGGCGCCGGTCGCCCACCAGATGAGCATGATGACGCCCCACATCAACGCGAACAAAAGCGTTGTTTTCAAGCCATTGCAATGGCCGTGCACCTGCAATTTGCCGTTCATGGCCACCAGCCTAGGAATTCAGGCTGGGATTTTGCTGTATACAAGCTGAAGGGCGGATTTGCAACATCTAGAAACATGCCACGCAACGACGCTACAGCATCGGCCATAGACCTATCTGCGGCACGGCGAGAGTCACCCCAACTTGAAACGTATTACCCCCGCATATCCCCTGAATGCACTGCGTCAAGCGTGCCGATCAGGCTGGTCAGCAAATCGTTGCGGCCGCACGCGTTCGTCAGCACCGCCAGCACGTACGTGCCCGACTGCGACATCACCAGTCCGGCATCGTTCAGCGCGTACAAACCGCCTTCGCCGTTGATCCATCCGGCCTTCGTGTACACGGTGTCCGCATCGCCAAGGGCCGCGTGGATGCAGGAGTTCAGCGAATTCGTCATGTCTCCGGACAGCCATTGCAGCGATTCGGGCGTGATGTTCTGCACCCCCGCCGTTTGCCCGGCGAACAGGAAACCGTATCCGGCGGTCCACAGTTTGGCCATGTCGCGCGCGGAGGTGAACAGGTACCCGCCGCGATCACCCATTCTGGAAGCCGCGCCTGCCTGTTCGGCCCACGTGTTGAAGCAGTCGAGGCCATACGTTTTGTACAGCCAGTCGTAAGACGCGTTGTCGGAATTGCGCAGGACGGCGTCGACCTTTTGGTGGACGGTGGCGGACTGCGCGTCAGCGGATTGGGCCACGCTGTTCAGGTCGACGGTGCCCGTTGAGAACAGCGATATCAGGTATGGCGCCTCCGCCGACGAGGCCGAATAGATCTGTGCATCGGCGTTGTATGCGATCGTGCGGCCGGTCGTGATGTCGGCGAGCACGAATGATGCGGTATATCCGTCGGCTTCGAAAGTAGCGATTTGAGACTGCACGGCGGCCTGCGAATCGGCGCTTAGCGTGAAGCCCTGCGTTGTGATCGTGGCGCTGCCCTCGACTGCGGAAATGCCGTCCAGCGCGACCTGCGTCGGCGACGAGACGGCTTGTGTCTGCGATTGCGGCGCGCTGTTTTTCTTAAGCGCGCCCGACGTGGAGGACGTTTCCGAAGACGTTCCCGAGGACGCCGCTGCGTGGGCTTCCTCTTCGAGATGCACATCGACAAGACCCACGCCCATGGCGAAGCCGATCAGGCAGGCGATCAGCAGGCCCACGACGGACACGGAACAGCAGTACAGTGCCTTGCGCTTGACGTGTTTTCCAAAGTTCATGCCGACTTCACAACCTTAGATTTCAATGCCAGCATCCGTTTGCGATGATATTGCGCACCGCGTTTCACTGGGGTCAGCCTAGCGCATGGACCCGAACTTCGGGGGTAATAGGTCAAAACGACCGCGTATGTCCGATTCTGGAGAAACGGGCGGTTGTGCGATCGAAAACGCACGCTACGCGACCAGTCCGCCGAAAATCGACCACTAAAGCGGCAAAACTAACGCCCTGCACGTCCGATTCAGAGGAATCGGACGTGCAGGGCGTTACTAGATTGCGTTAAAAGGCTTGGAGTTAGGGTGTCAGGAAGTCAGCACTCCCACCCTAATTCCAGCCGGCCCGATTCAGGCATGCGCCAGCGCGCGCATCTGCTCCGGGTCGATGACCTTCTTGTGCTCGCGACCTTCCTTCGCACCCTCAGCACGTTCGTACGCGTCGACCTTCTTCCAACCGGCGAAGTCAATCGGCCTGACACCGCGCGACTCCAGCAGTCGGTCGATGGATTCCGGATCGCGGTCCGCCGCCACACGACCACCTTCGGCTGCCTTGGACAGATCCTCCAGCATGTTGGTGACGATGAGCAGCGCGTCGGACTTGGTGGAGCCAATCAGTCCGACCGGGCCGCGCTTGGCCCAACCGGTGGCGTACAGACGCTCACGCACCTGCGCGCCCTCGCCGGAGGCCTCCGTGGTGATGCGGCCGTCGCCGTTCGCGTTGGCCAGGTGCGCGCGACGCTCGTCGTACGCGATGCCCGGCGCGGTGGCCGGCTTGTAGCCGATTGCGTGATACACGGCCTGCACCGGGTACTCTTCGAATTCGCCGGTGCGAGTCATCTTGCCGTCCGCGGAAGTCGTCGTCTTCTCCACGCGAATCGCCTTGACCTTGCCGTCCTCGCCCAGCACTTCGACCGGAGCGGAATTGAAGTGGATGTAGTACTTGCGATCCGCCGGGTTGCCTTCGAAATCGGTGTCGCCGTCGTCTTCCATGTCCTCGGCCATCTCGCGGATGGTGAACAGCTCCTCGACCATCTGACGGGTCAGCTTGTCCTTGCCGGCCTCCTCGATAGTGTCGTCGTCCAGATCGAAGTCGTCTTCGTTGATGATCAGCTGCACGCCCGGCAGCTTCTCCATTTCGCGCAGCTCCTGCACGGAGAACTTGGCCTGCGCCACACCGCGACGGATGAACAGGTGCAGGGTCTTCGCCTTATTGGACTTGATCCCCTCGTACACGTTGTCCGGAATATCGGTGCGTTCCTTCAGATCGTCAGCGTTGCGCATCAACTCGCGCGCCACGTCCATGGCCACGTTACCACCGCCGATCACGGCGACTTCCTCAGCTTCAAGCGGCCACTCGCGAGCGCCGGTCGGATAACCGTCGTACCATTCCACAAACTTGGCTGCGCCATACACGCCATCCAGGTCGGCGCCCGGCAGTCCAAGCGGCTTGTCTTCAACGGCACCGGTAGCGAACAGCACTGCGTCGTAGCGCTCCAGCAGCTCGTCGAGCGTCACGTCCTTGCCGAATTCCACGTCGCAGTACAGGTGGATGTCCGGGTTGTCGAGCGTCTTCTCGAGAGCGGATGCGATGAATTTGATGGAAGGGTGGTCGGGGGCCACGCCGTAGCGCACCAGGCCGAACGGCACCGGCAGCTTTTCGAACAGGTCGATGCGGGCCTTGGTGCCCAGTCCCAGCTCTTCGCCGAGCTTGCCCAGCTGGCGCAGGAAAATATCGGAAGAGTAGACGCCTGCGGGGCCGGCGCCGATTACAGCAATACGAAGTTCGTTGGTTTCGCTCATATGTTCCAGCCTAATATATTCCCTGCATTTCCAACAGGGGGCATACGGCACTTTCTTGCGATTCCCTTACTTGCCTCGCAACGCGCAGCCCGGCCCATGTGCCGGCGCAGGAGAACGTACAATCGCAGAAGATCACAATCGGTCCCTCACTAAAGAAGGTCCTTATCGTAAGAGGGTGGGCATATGCGCATTCACATCACGTATACCGGCGGCACCATCGGTATGGTCGAGTCACCGAACGGTCTGGTTCCGGGCGCCGATATGCGCGGCTGGCTGCGCCGGCTGATTGAGGACGCGCATCTGGCCCCGAGCTTGTTCTCGTTCACCGAGCTGGACCCGCTGATCGATTCGTCGAACGCGACGCCCGACAATTGGCAGACGATGGCGGACGACCTGCGCGCGCACCGCGATGACGCCGATGCATTTGTGGTGTTGCACGGCACCGATACGATGAGCTATTCGAGTGCCGCGCTGTCTTACGCGCTGACCGGTTTCGGCAAGCCTGTGATTTTCACGGGGTCGCAGCATCCGCTCGGCAAAATCGAATCGGATGCCACCGCGAACGTCACGGGTGCGCTGAACGCCGCGATGAGCGGACGTTTTCATGGCGTCGGCCTGTTCTTCGGCCATCATCTGTTCGCCGGCAACCGTGTGAGCAAATCGTCAAGCTGGGCGTTCGAAGGGTTCTCAGCGCCGTCCACCGGCCCGCTGGCACGTACCGGCACGCCGTGGCATTGGTATGCGGGCGATTCGGCCGGCTCCGGTTGCGGTTGGGCGTCGCCGCTGCCCTACTCCCGTCACGATGTGGCCGTGATCGACATGGCTCCCGGCATTTCCGCCGCGCGATTGGCCGCGATGCTCGACCCTCGTCCGGAAGCGGTGCTGTTGCGCGCGTACGGCGTTGGCAATGTGCCGAGCGACGAGCCAGGACTGACCGACGTGATCGCCGACGTGCTGCATGACGGCGTGCCTGTCGTCATCGCATCGCAATGCCAGCAGGCGGAAGTGCTGCTCGGCCATTACGAGACGGGCGACGCGATCGCCCGCGCCGGTGCGATCGGATCGGGCGACATGACGCTGGAAGCCGCATACGCGAAGATCATGTTCCTGCTGTCGCAGGGCGTGGACGCGGCCGATTTCGGCACGTGGATGCGCCGGAACATCGCTGGCGAAATCTCGCCCAGCTCGATGTAGCACGGCGCAACGCGGTTCAGCCTCCGCACGGCTCGTCGCCGCAACCGGCGCTACTCGCGGTCGAGCAGGGCGGTGAGCGCCCACAGGATGCTGACCACGTCGATCGCTTCCTGCATGAACGCGCCGACGACCACCGGAATGAGGTTGAACGCGGCCGCGACCATGCCGATAATCGCCAATCCAAGGCCGACCAGCACCGCCTGCAGCATCACTTTCTTCGTGCGGCGGGCGATGGCGATGGCGCGCGGCACGGAGGCGATGTCGTCGTTCATGATGACCACCTGCGCCGATTCGGACGCGGCGGTGGACGTGCCGTCGGTCATGGCCATGCCGATGTCCGCAACCGCCAGCACGGGGGCGTCGTTCACGCCGTCGCCGACCATCATCGTCACCTGTCGGGTCATGGATTCGCCGACCACGCGCTGTACGACCTTGTCCCACGCCGGCTGGTTTTGGTGCGCGTCTTCCGTGGCGTTCTTGACGGCCGCGACCTTGCCTTCGGGGAAGAGTTCGGATTGCACGTCGTCGATGCCGACCTCGCCCGCGATGATGCGTGCGGAAGCCTCCTTGTCGCCGGTGAGCATGGACAGTTTCTTCACGCCGAGCCGGTGCAGTTTTTCAAGGGACGATTTCGCGTTTTCGCGAGGCACGTCACGCAGCACGATGCGTGCGGCGAGCTTGCCGTCGATCGCCACGTACGCGGCCATTTCGTCCGGTTCGAGAGGTGCGAACAGCGAATTCACCTCCGGCTTCTTGGAAGCGCCGGCAGCGGTACCGGTCGCCGAATCGCCAACCGCGCTATCGGCCACAGCACCAGCCGCAGTACCGGCCGCCACCCCTGCGCCCAGCACATGCGTGAAGCCGGCCTCGTCGGCCGTCACGTACGCGAAACGACCCACGCGCACGGCATGCCCGTTCACCTCGCCGGACACACCCTTGCCCGACTGTTCCTCGATGTTCTTCACCACGGGGTAATCGCGTCCATGCCCCGGCAGATCGCGTTCGGCGCACAGCCGCTGCCCGTTCTCATAGCGCGCGTACAGTTCCTGCATGGCCTTCTGCCCGGCCGCCGCGATGCCCTTCGACAGAATGTGCACCGAGTAGCCTTCCACCACGCCGGCCATCATCAGAATGTGGTTCTCGTCGTACGGCGAGCTGTTTTCGAACGGCTTCTCGACGCGCACGACCTGCGGCTGCTTGACGGTAAGCGTGCCGGTTTTATCGAAGAAAATATGCGATACGCGACCTAGATTTTCCAACACGTCCTGTGCTTTAATCAGGATTCCCGCTTTGGCAAGACGCCCTGTTCCAGCCACATACGCAACCGGTGCGGCAATCAGAAGCGGGCAAGGCGTGGCGAGAACCAGCACCTGCGCAAATCGCAGCGGCAATCCGGAAACCGCCCATGCAATCCCAGCAATCGCAAGCGAAAGCACGGTAAACGGCACTGCAAGCATATCCGCGGTCTTCACGACAGCGGGGCGCGACTCTTGCGCCGACGAAACCAGCTCGAGAATCTTCTGATACTGCGAATCCTGCGCAAGTTGCGTGGCACGCATGGTCAACGTGGTCGAGCCATTGACTGCGCCAGACATCACGCGAGCGCCCGCATACACTTCACGCGGCACAGGCTCGCCATTGATGTTGCTCAGGTCCAGCGTGGCCACGCCCGACAGCAACTCGCCGTCTACAGGCACTGTTTCGCCAGGCAGAACCAGAATCACGTCGCCGAGCCGCACTTGATCGACGGGGACCGTTTCGAAGCGCTCTCCAGCCGCATCATACGTTTGCGAAGCATCTTTTGTGTCCGATTCTGGAGATTCGGACACATAATCATGCTTTCCACCGTCTTGGTTGTCCGTTTCTGCAGAATCGGACATTCTGACGGCACGGAATCCGTCGGCTGTCACGTCGGCCGTATGCTCGCTGCCCGTCGCATGCACATGCCCGCGCACTCCCGGCAACGCAACCACGTGCGCGGTTCGGGGCGCCGCGTCAATCAGCGCAGTCAGGTTGCTTTCGGCCTTCGACTGTGCGAATTCCTCGATCGCCTCGCCGGATGAGATCATCAGCACCACGGCCCAAGCAGCCCAATACTCCTGCACTGCAACCGTCGACGCAATCGCAACGACCGCCAGCAGATCAACGCCAACATGGCCGTGCCGCAGATCGTCGATCATGCTACGCACCGTCACCACAATCGTGTATGCGACCAGCGCGATCACTATCCACTGTCCAACACCCGGATTAAACGCGCTCAGCCAACCAAAGCCAGCATGCAAATCGTGAGAAACCCACGCAGCCTCGCCCCACGGCCTCCACTCCCCCAGCAATGCCAACGGAATCGCGGCCAGAATGGTGATCGGCAATAACGGAACCTGCTTGCACAGTCGCCAGCAAATATCGATGATTCTACGCATGAGAATCTCCTTACGCTCGTATCGGACGCCTTGTTAACCCATCGGCGCCTCGCCCGCGCGAGCCATCGATACACGGCGTAAAAAGATATTTCCAGCGTAGCAAACATTTGCGATTTTCGTGTCGCAATTGCCAAAAATAGAAAAGCAGGACTGTACGATTGTTCGCACAGTCCTGCTTCTGCTTTTAACTTTTATTGGTTTTCCGCGGTTTTAACGTTCTTGCGATTAAGCAACTCCAGTCGCGTCTTCGCCGTCAGCCTATCGGGTGGTCATCACCCTTATTGCAGCCCGCCGCAGCCGACCGCAGCCATCCACGGCCAACCGCGGCGGTCCGTCGTGCTTTACCACAGGCCGAACGGGTCGAACAGGCCGCCTCCGTCACCGTAGCCGTTGCTACCATTGCCGTCGCTCTGTCCATTTCCGTTGCCGCTATTGCCGCCGTTACCGTCGTTACCGTAACCGTTGCCGTTCTGGCTCTGGCCATCATTGCCGTTGTTCTGCTGGTTCTGACTGTTGGAGGAGTTCGTCTGGGATTCCTCTTGGTCAAGCGTCACGTCAAGCTCCATGGTGTTGCCGTCGCGCACGACCGTCAATGTCACCTTGTCATTCATGGCGGAGGCGCGCACGTAGCCGAGCAGCGAATAGTTGTTGTTCACCGCCTTGCCGTTGAACGCCACGATGGAGTCACCAGCCTTCACTCCGGCCTTGGCTGCCGGGCTGTTGTCGACCACGGACTGCACCTGCGTGCAACCGCGGGTCACGCCGTCCGCCTCAACCGTGGAGCTCTTGATGGTAACGCCGAGCGCCACATGCTGCACGGTGCCGTTGTCAATGATTTCGTTGGCCACACGCTTTACCAGGTTCGATGGAATGGCGAAGCCGATGCCGATGGATCCGGCTGTGCCAGAAGACG
>OGPU01001422.1_pt1 | contig 20602 bp, 18 predicted proteins | sample 1552991 | NCBI WGS metagenome assembly OGPU01 (sample SAMEA2580296, study PRJEB22360) | human gut metagenome | biome: human gut; feature: human-associated habitat; material: faeces | place: Denmark | collected 2008/2010 | reverse complement strand
CCCAGTCTGAGAGCTTGGCGAGGTTGATGATAAGTATGTTATCGGAACAGCTGAGATCCTGTCATTTCCTTAAAAAAAGGTATGGAAACCAAAACAAAGAAATGCGTTAGGAATCCAAATGAATGGCAGGAAGTCCGACACAGCCATATTATCGCAGAAGTCTGTGAAAGCAGATGGAGAAAAGGGCTGTGCACTTTATAGCTTCAAGAACAAAGAACTATGCAGACAAAAGAGAGCTGATGAACATGGTGAATGAGTTACTTGGAATACAGTATAATATCGCAAAAGCAAACAGAACCGACAGAAAGGTTCAGAATCTTGCAGCCTACATCAATGCGGATACGCTGAGAGCAATCCATAAGACTATGGACAGAAAGAAAGCGTATGGGATTGATAAGGTGACAAAAGAGGATTACGAAAAGAATCTGGAAGAAAATCTCGCAAATCTTGTGAAAAGGATGAAAAACGGAAGCTATCGCCCGAATCCAACAAGGCGTGTTTATATTCCGAAGGAAACAAAAGGCAAAATGAGACCGCTTGGAATTTCCAGTTATGAAGATAAACTGGTGGAAAATGCGATTGCACAGATACTGGAGCAGATTTATGAACCGAAGTTTTATAATGAGAGTTTTGGATTCCGCCCGAACAGGAACTGCCATCAGGCAGTAAGGGAAATCATAGAAATGGTGCAGTATCGAAAGACAAACTATGTGGTAGAAGCAGACATTAAAGGTTTCTTTGATAATGTAGACCATGAATGGCTGATGAAGATGTTGGCACATGATATAGCAGACCGGAAATTTCTTGAGATTATAGATAAATTCCTGAAAGCCGGAGTCATGGAAAATGGCAAATATCTCGACAGCGAACGGGGAACCCCACAGGGAAATGGAGCAAGCCCGATACTTGCAAATATATATCTGCATTATGTATTGGATAACTGGTTTGATGTAATCGTGAAGAGACAGTGTAAAGGAGAGTGTTATCTTATCCGATACTGTGATGATTTTGTCTGTTGTTTTCAGAACCAGTATGAAGCAAAAATATTTAAGCAGAGGCTGGAAGAACGCTTTGCAAAATACGGATTGGAACTGGCAGGAGAAAAGACGAAGATATTGGAATTCGGGAGGTTTGCCAGGCACAACAGAAAAGCAAGAGGAGAGAGAAAACCAGATACCCTTGACTTTCTTGGTTTCACATTTTATTGCGGAATGGACGGAAAGAGAGAGTTTTTCCGTTGTAGGGTAAAGACCAGCAAGAAGAAATTTCGCAGTAAGATAAAAGCAATGAAAGAATGGATAAAGGCACATCGAGCAATGCCATTGGAACTGATATTTAAAACAGTGAATGCAAAATTGCGGGGACATTATCAGTATTATGGAGTGACCGACAATACAAGGGAAGTGAAGAATTTCCTAGTACAGACAAAATGGTTATTGTATAAATGGCTGAATCGGAGAAGCCAGAAAAGAAGTTATACGTCGGATACCTTTTTTAATGGACTGCTTCGAACATTCCCATTGTTAGAACCAAGTATTAAGGTAAGTTTGTTTTATAGATAAAGTATGAAATATAAAGTGAAAAGCCGTATGCGTTAATAGCGCACGTACGGTTTTGCGTAGGGGTATGGGGAGTAATCCCCATATCTACTAGAGACATAACCACGTCATGAGAACAAAAAAGGGGGCTATTACAGAAAGGAATGTTTCTCATGGCAAATAGCAGAAAAGACCATAAAGGAAGAAAATTAAGAGAGGGCGAAAGCTGGCGTAAAGATGGTAGATATAGTTACCGTTATACAGATATAAGAAGTGGAAAACGTCTGACAGTATATGCAAAGGATTTACCGGAATTAAGGGAAAAGGAAAAGCAGATTGCAAAAGACTTGGAAGATAACATTTTAACTGATGGAGCAATCAAAAAACTTACTCTTAATAAATTGTTTGAAAGATATATGTCCACTAGGGAGCTGAAAGAATCTACTAGAGCAAATTATCTGAAAACATGGGAGAATCGTGTCAAAGACGAAATTGGAAACATCAAGGTTGTTCAGATTTTACCATCACACATCAAATCGTTTTACTCAAAACTTTCTAAAGCAGGATACGCATATTCTACAATAAAATTTATTAACAATATGATTTATCCGGCACTGGAAATGGCTGTTGATGATGATATTATCCGCAAGAATCCGGCAAAGTTTTCTATCAGTGATTATGGTAGACAGGCAGAAGAACGTATTGCCTTAACAGTTTTACAACAGGAAAAAATGCTGGAATTTGTGAAAAATAATCAAGTATACAACACCTACTATCCAATGCTCAGAATCATGTTAGGAACTGGTGTAAGGTGCGGAGAACTGATTGGATTGACTTGGGAAGATGTAGATGTCAGAACAAAAGCGGTAAGTATTGACCATCAGTTGATTTATAAAGATTTAGGAGATGGCTATAAATTCCATATTTCCACGCCAAAGACGGATTCTGGAATCCGAACTATCCCTATGACATCAGATGTACAAAGAGCATTTGAAGAACAAAAGAAATTAAACTTTATGCTTCAAAAAGGAAAAGATGTTGAGATAGACGGTTATAAAGGATTCATTTTCATGGCAAAGTCCGGCAGACCGCTCATGCCTAGTGCAATAAACAATATCTTATATAATATTGTAGACGCATATAACAAAAAAGAAGTTCAAATTGCAAAGACTGAACATAGAAATGCTGAATTGTTACCAACGGTATCCGCTCACATTATGCGACATACGGCTTGTACCAGAATGGCAGAAAAGAGGATAGACATAAAAGTTCTTCAATATATTATGGGACACGCCCACATAGACGTAACGATGGACGTATACAATCATGTAAGTGAGATGTCCAGAATTGAGAGTGAAATCACAAGACTGGAAAACGTAGCAATTAGCTGACACCAAAAATAAAAAATTGGTGTCAGAATGGTGTCAAATCAAGAAAAAGTGATGATTATAAGGAAGAAAAAGAGTTGCAAACCCCGTAAAATCAAGGTTTGCAAAAAAAATCTCAAAAAATTAGCACTCAAGTGTTGACAGTGCTAATAATAGGTGTTATAGTACAACTAGAGCAAGAGGGAAGGGCTTAAGAGAGAAGCCAAAGAACCGAAGGCTCCATAAGATACAACAAGTCATATTGAGAACTTCTCAATATGCTTCACATAAAAGGCAAGTGTCAGGAATTACCCTGACACGCCAAAACATTATTATAAAGAAAAAGGAGAGATGACTTATGATGATGATGCCTAGTATTTTTGGAGGAAACTTATTTAACGACGACTGGATGGATTTTTCTTTCCCAGATATTGATAAAGAACTGTATGGTAAACACGCAAAGAACTTAATGAAGACTGATGTGAAGGAAAAAGATGGAAACTACGAAGTAGCAATCGACCTTCCAGGATTTAAGAAAGATGAGATAACAGCTGAACTGAAAGACGGATATTTAACAATCAGTGCGGCAAAAGGATTAGATAAAGACGAGAAAGATAAAGAAGGTAAATATATCCGTCGTGAACGTTACGCAGGAAACATGAGCAGAAGCTTCTATGTTGGCAAAGATATCACAGAGAAAGATATCCACGGTAAATACGAGAATGGTATTCTGATGCTGGATATTCCGAAGAAAGCTCCGGAAAAGAAAGTAGAAGAAAAGAAATTCGTTACGATTGAAGGATAAAAGAACTTTCCCCGGGATGATCAGATTCCCGGGGAATCTTTCTATCTATTTGAGAATGAAAGGAAAAGAAGGTGAAACGAAATGGCAGCAAAACGTGATTTATATGAAGTTCTTGGAATCAGTAAAACTGCAGATGAAAAAACGATCAAGAAAGCATATCGGAAACTGGCAAAGAAATATCATCCAGATATGAATCCCGGAGATAAAACAGCAGAACAGAAATTCAAAGAAGTGACCGACGCTTATAATATATTAAGTGATCCAGAGAAGAGAAAATTATATGATCAATATGGTCATGCTGCCTTTGACGGAACCGGAGCAGAATCTGAGTTCTATAAGAATTACCAAAACTATGGTGGTGCTCATGGAGGATATCAGGAATTTCACTTTGAAGGTGGAGATGGCGATGATATCTTTGGTGACATCTTTGGAAGTATGTTCGGTGGCGGACGAAACAACAAAGGATTCCATCGAAGCAGTTTCCATCAAGGAGGTTTTGGCTCTTCTGATGGATTTGGAGGTGGTGGATTCGGAAGTGGATCCTTCAGACAGAAAGGTTCCGACGCACACGCAGATATCTCTATTAGTTTTGATGAAGCGGTTACGGGCTGCGATAAAGTCATTCATTTGCAAGATCAAAATGGTGCGATGCAGTCATTACAGGTTCATATACCAGCCGGAATTGATACAGGAAAAAGTGTCCGCTTAAGAGGAAAAGGAAATCCAGGAATCGGAGGCGGTGAAGCAGGTGATTTATTCCTGAAAGTAACAGTCGGTGAGAAACAAGGATTTGAGCGAAAAGGAAATGATGTGTATACAACGATCAATGTTCCATTTAGCACAGCCGTTTGTGGAGGTGAAGCAGTGATCAAGACATTATATGGAAATGTTATCTGTAAGATCAAAGAAGGAACTCAGTCAGGATCTAAGATCAGACTGCGTGGAAAAGGAATGCCGCTTATGAAGAATCCATCTCAGAAGGGAGATCAATACGCAGTTGTTCAGATTCAGGTTCCAAGAAATGTTTCCCAGCAGGCAAAAAACAAATTAAAAGAATTCGAAGCACTTTGTGGTCAAAGAGGAAATGCCTCTTATTAAACATGAAACTTCTTGATAATAGATAAAAAAGGTTGTTATTTGGAGACAAAAGCAGATAATAGCCTTTTTTGCCTTTATAAATTGTGTCAAATAAGGTACAATAAAACCACATATGAAAGAAGGTGGGACGAGATGGACGTATCAGAGAAAATGAAATATAAATTAGCAAATGCAATGAAAGAGTTGTTGGTGCATACGCCAGTAGATAAGATTACAGTGAAACAGATCGTAGATCAGTGCGATGTAACTCGTCCAACCTTTTATCGGCATTTTAAGGATAAATATGATCTGATCAACTGGTATTTTGATGTATTGGCTCAGATGTCGTTTAAACAGATGGGTATCAGTCTGACATTAAGAGAAGGGTTACTCAAGAAATTTGAATTCATCAAAGGTGAAGGACAATTTTTCGCAGCAGCTTTTTCGAGCGAGAGTCAGAACTGTCTGATGGAGTATGATTATCAGTGCATTTATCAATTCTATTGTGATATCATTCACAAACAGGGAGTTGATAAAATTCCAGAAGAATTAGAATTCTTGTTGAGAATGTATTGCCGAGGTTCAATTGCCATGACTGTAGAGTGGGCGACAACAGGAATGAGGATGTCGCCGGAACAGCTCGCAGATCAGCTGATCGATGCGATGCCTCCAAAGCTATATGATCTGTTCAAAGATATATAAAGATAACAAAATGTTACACTTTTGATGAAGTGTAACATTTTTTACATTTTGCCAAATGTGTAACTTGTATTTGTGAAAAAACAATTTTATACTGAAGATAGTTAAAAAAATGTCAATATAAAAGGAGTGTACAAAATGGTAAATCGTATCGTATTAAATGAAACATCTTATCACGGAGCAGGAGCAATTCAGGAGATCGCAACAGAAGTAACAAAACGTGGATTCAAAAAAGCATTTGTTTGTTCTGACCCAGATCTTGTAAAATTCGGAGTTACAAAAAAGGTAACAGATGTATTAGATAATGCAGGACTTGCATATGAAGTATATTCACAGATCAAACCAAATCCAACGATAGAAAACGTACAGACAGGAGTTGCAGCATTTAAGGCAGCAGGAGCTGATTACCTGATCGCTATTGGTGGTGGATCTTCTATGGATACAGCAAAAGCTGTTGGAATCATCATCAACAACCCAGAATTTGAAGATGTGAGAAGCTTAGAGGGAGTTGCAGATACTAAGAAACCTTGCGTACCAATCATCGCAGTTCCAACAACAGCCGGAACAGCTGCAGAAGTAACGATCAACTACGTTATCACAGACGTTGAAAAGAAACGTAAATTCGTATGCGTAGACCCTCATGATATTCCAGTGATCGCAGTGATCGACCCAGAAATGATGTCTTCTATGCCAAAAGGATTAACAGCAGCAACAGGTATGGATGCATTAACACATGCTATCGAAGGATACACAACAAAAGCAGCTTGGGAAATGACAGATATGTTCCATATCAAAGCTATTGAACTGATCTCTGACAGCTTAAGAGGAGCTGTTGAGAATACACCAGAAGGAAGAGAAGGAATGGCAATGGGACAGTACATTGCAGGAATGGGATTCTCAAATGTAGGACTTGGAATCGTACATTCTATGGCTCATGCATTAGGTGCAGTTTATGATACACCTCATGGAGTAGCGAATGCGATCTTACTTCCAACAGTTATGGAATACAATGCAGATGCAACAGGAGATAAATACAAATATATCGCAAAAGCAATGGGTGTAGAAGGTGTCGAAGATATGACACAGGAAGAATACAGAAAAGCAGCCGTTGATGCGGTTAAAAAATTATCAGCAGATGTCGGAATACCAGCAGACTTAAAAGAAATCGTGAAAGAAGAAGATATCCAGTTCTTAGCAGAATCCGCTTATGCAGATGCATGTGCACCTGGAAACCCTAAGGATGCAAGTGTTGAGGATATTATTGGATTATATAAATCTTTACTGTAATATTTAAAAATGTGATAAAGTATAAAATGTAAGGTAGCAGATTCCAATTTCGTCGGAAAAGGAATCTGCTACCTTTTTTATTTTCACAAGAGTGAGTTTTTTCAATACAAGAAATAATAATTTTTATTGTGGTTTTGGAATAACAGTTTGTAATAAAACAGCCACAATAAACACTAAAATTTCTGTTACTGGAAATGAGATCCAAATCCCATTTATCCCAAACATATGATTAAACAGCCACATCAAAGGCACCAATAAAATTCCCTGTCGTAAGATGTGGATCAACATACTAGATTGGATCTTCTCAATTGCCTGCTGATAAGTAGCGATCATAATAGAAAATCCACAGAAAACTAAACCGATTGACAGGATCCGCATGGCTGGAACTCCGATTTTGATCATTGATTCAGAAGCTGCAAACAGGAACAAGATCTGTTTTGGTAAAAACAGAAGCAGGCATGTTCCACCGATCATCATAACAGTTGCCGCCTGTGTGCCAAAATGAAAAGCTTCTTTTAAACGTTCTGGCTGTTTGGCACTGTAGTTGAATCTCATGACAGGCAAACATCCTTGGATCAAGCCATTTACTGTCATGAAGATCATCTGTTGTACTTTGAAATAGGCGCCAAAAAAGGCAACAACAGTATCTGAATAAGCTGTTAAAAACAGATTGGTAAATGTCAGCATAAAAGATCCAAGAGCATTCATAACAAATGAAGGAAATCCATAGGAAAACAGATTCTTTAACATATGAGAATCAACATGGAATCCTTTGATCTTGATACGAACTTTCTGTTTTGTAAAAACAAGCAGAAGAAAAGCAATCACCATAGATAAAGCATATCCAAGGACAGTAGCCAGTGCAGCACCACGGATTCCCATTTTAGGGAATGGTCCGATTCCAAAGATCAGTAATGGATCGAAAACAAAGTTAAAGATAACTCCTGCGATCTGAAACCACATAGGAGTGATCATATTTCCAGTACCCTGAAAGACCTTTTGGATGGCGATATGTACCATGTTTGGAACCTGCATAAAAGCACAGACGGACATATACTGCATCGCATAGTCAAAAATAGCTGGATTGTTTGTGAATGCTGAAAAGTACGGTTTCATGATCAATAGTGCAAGGATATTGATACAGATACCGACGATCAAGGCTACCAACAATCCAAGTGTTGTTGCACAGTCAGCAAGGTCTTGTTCTTTCTCTCCAAGATAACCTGCGATCAAAACGTTGATACCGACCCCAATCCAGATGGACAGGGAGATCATAAGGGTTGTGATCGGGAAGGAAAGAGAAACTGCCGCAAGTGCATTTTCATTGATATTAGCCACGAACATGCTGTCAACAAGGTTGTAAGAATATTGCAGAAACATGGAGCACATCGGAGGAAGGGACATCTGCAATATCAGCTTTTTGATGGGAAGATACCCCATCTTGTTTTCATTTGCCATAAAAAACTCCTTTTTGTGTAGTTAAATAAAACGTCACCCCTTGAAAAATCCGACATTTTACAGTAATATTATTCTTAGTATCATTGTACACAAAAACTGTGTATATAACCATAGAAAAGGAGACATTTTGCAATGGCAAAAGATAAGAAATTAGTAGAAGCGATCACTGCGATGGAAGATGATTTTGCACAGTGGTATACAGATGTTGTTAAGAAAGCAGAATTAGCAGATTATTCAAGCGTTCGTGGATGTATGATCTTACGTCCGAATGGATATGCGATCTGGGAGAATATCCAGAAAGTTTTAGACGCTAAATTTAAAGAAACAGGTGTGGAGAATGTTGCAATGCCAATGTTTATTCCAGAAAGCCTTTTAAAGAAAGAAGAAGACCATGTTGAAGGATTTGCACCAGAAGTTGCATGGGTAACTCATGGTGGAGATAAAGAATTACAGGAACGTCTTTGTGTAAGACCTACATCTGAGACATTATTCTGTGATTTCTATTCAAAGATCATCCAGTCTCACAGAGATTTACCTAAATTATATAATCAGTGGGTATCTGTTGTACGTTGGGAAAAAACAACAAGACCATTTTTAAGAACTTCAGAGTTCTTCTGGCAGGAAGGACATACAGCACATGCGACAGAAGAAGAAGCTGAAGCAAGAACGGTACAGATGTTAAATATGTATGCAGATTTCTGTGAGCAGTATCTGGCAATTCCAGTTGTAAAAGGACAGAAGACAGAGAAAGAGAAATTCGCAGGTGCACATTCCACATATACGATTGAAGCATTAATGCACGATGGAAAAGCATTACAGTCTGGAACAAGCCATAACTTTGGTGATGGATTTGCGAAAGCATTTGATATTCAGTATACAGATAAAGATAATAAACTTCAGTATGTACATCAGACATCATGGGGAATGTCTACACGTATCATCGGAGCGATCATCATGGTTCACGGAGATGATTCAGGTCTTGTATTACCACCAAGAATCGCACCAGTACAGACAATGATCGTACCGATCATGCAGAAGAAAGAAGGAGTGCTTGATAAAGCAGAAGAGATCAGAAAGAGACTTGCTTCTTCTTACAAAGTAAAAGTTGATGATTCTGATAAGAGCCCAGGATGGAAATTCAGTGAACAGGAAGTACGCGGAATTCCTACAAGAATCGAGATCGGACCAAAAGATATCGAGAAGAATCAGGCGGTGATCGTTCGTCGTGATACAAGAGAGAAGATCATTGTATCTTTAGATGAGATCGAGACAAAACTTGGTGAAGTATTAGAACAGATGCAGAACGATATGCTTGAGAGAGCAAAGAAACATCTGGAAGAACATACAGTAGAGGCTAGAAACTGGGATGAATTCAAAGCCCACATCGAGAAACAGGATGGTTTCGTAAAAGCAATGTGGTGTGGAGAAACAGAATGTGAAGAAGCAATCAAAGACGAGACAACAGCTACAACAAGATGTATGCCATTTGAGCAGGAACATTTAAGTGACGTATGTGTTCATTGTGGAAAACCTGCGAAGAAGATGGTTTACTTTGGAAAAGCTTACTAAGAGTATAATGATAACAATTGCCGGGGATTATGAAGATACATTTCCGGCAATTCTTCCGTTTGCGAGATACATTTGTAAGAATAGTAAATAAATATGAGAAGCAGATATAAGAATAAAGAAAAGGAGAGGTGATAGGATGAAGATCAAGATGCCCGCACAGGCAGCAAAGGTAATACAGACATTAGAACAACATGGATTTGAGGCATATATCGTTGGGGGCTGCGTCAGAGATTCCATACTAGGAAGAACTCCAGGTGACTGGGATATCACAACATCAGCTTCACCTCAGGAAGTTAAAGAAATCTTCGATCATACGGTAGATACAGGAATCGAACATGGAACAGTTACGGTTCTTATGAATCATGAACCATACGAAGTAACAACCTATCGTGTCGATGGAAAATACGAAGATCATAGACGTCCCAATGAAGTGCATTTTACAAAGTCATTAAGAGAAGATCTGTTACGAAGAGATTTCACGATCAATGCGATGGCATATAATGACAGTGAGGGGATCATTGACATGTATGATGGTATGACAGACCTTAAAAATCAAACGATCCGCTGTGTCGGGGAAGCAAAGAAACGATTTGATGAAGATGCATTGAGAATTTTAAGAGCTCTAAGATTTCAGGCTCAATTAGGATTTCAAATCGAAGAAAAAACCGAAGAAGCAATTAAAAATCAGGCAAAATTTCTAAAAGATATCAGTGCTGAGCGAATTCAGGTAGAGCTTGAAAAACTGATCACATCGGCACATCCAGAAGTATTGGTCAATGCATATAAACTAGGTGTGACGAAGATCATTTTTCCAGAATTTGATATTATGATGGAAACACCGCAGAATAATCCGCATCACAAATACAATGTTGGAATCCATACGATCGAAGCAATGAAACAGATTGAAGCAGAACATATTTACCGGTGGACAATGCTGCTTCATGATGTGGGAAAACCAACGGCGAGAGTTGAAGGTCCAGATAAAGATCATTTTAAAATGCATCCGGTGATCGGAGAAGAGATGGCAAGGAAGATTCTCCGAAGATTAAAGTTTGACAACCAGACGATCAAGCAGGTAACGACTCTTGTCAGATGGCATGACCGTAGATTTGCTTCTATAGAAGAAGTCAATAAGAAAACAGTCAGACGATGGGTCAGCCAGTTAACCCCAGAGTTGTTTACAAGATTGATGGAGGTTCAGAAAGCAGATATCAGTGCACAAAGTGATTATCTGAGAGATAAGAAAGAACAGGTATTACAAGAAACAAAGAAATTATTCGAAGAAATCATCGAAGAGAAAAACTGCCTTTCCATCAAAGAATTAAAGATCAATGGAAAAGACTTGATGGATATGGGAGTTCCACAGGGAAAAGAAATCGGTCAAATTTTATCCTGGCTGTTAGATCAGGTATTAGAAGATCCACAGTTAAATGAACGCGAAACATTAACGCGGATGGCAGAAGAAAAGAGGGATGAGAAATGATCCTGTTATGGATATTGGTCTTAATTATTGTATACATCAAGATGATCGATCCGGGAAAGAAAAGAAAACATCCGGTATTAAATGTAAAATACTATGCACACAGAGGATTTCATGGAGAAGAAGGAATTCCAGAAAATTCCATGGCAGCTTTCAAGAAAGCAAAGAGATCAGGCTATGGAATAGAATTAGATGTTCAGCTGACCAAAGACGGTGTAATGGTAGTTCACCATGACTATGATCTTAAGAGAACATGTGGAGTAAATAAAAAGATCACAGATCTTACTTATCGTGAATTATGCAGATATCGATTGATGGGAACGAGAGAAAGAATTCCAAGGTTTGTGGAAGTTTTAAGAGAAGTTGATGGCAAAGTACCATTATTAGTAGAATTAAAAATGGAAACATGCAACCGTAAATTATGCAAGAAAGTTGCAAAAGCTTTAGATCAATATAAAGGATTATATTGTATGGAATGTTTTCATCCGTATGCTCTGTATTGGTTTAAGAAAAACCGTCCAGAAGTGATCCGTGGACAGTTAAGTGAGCAGTTTTTAAAAGAAAAAGAAGAAGGGATGCTTACTCGCAAAATCGGTTATTTTATTGTGAAGAATTTATTGACAAATTTTATTACAAAACCAGATTTCATAGCCTATCACTATAAATATAAAGACTGTCTTCCACTCAAGATCTGCCGCAGATTTTACAAGATTCCAATTTACGGATGGACATTTCGCGATAAAAAAGCATATAAAGAGAATGAACCTTACTTTGAAGGATTTATTTTTGAAAAATTTGTGCTATAATCAAATGATAATGATGAAATACTTTTTATAATGATAAAGGAGTTTAGATCAATGAAAAAGAATGTAGTAGTGATCTTCGGAGGAGATTCCTCTGAACATGATGTTTCATGTCTGTCAGCAACAACAGTCATCAAAAACATGGACACTGAAAAATATAATGTAATTTTAGTTGGAATCACAAAAGAAGGAAAATGGCTATTAGTAGATAGTGTTAAAGACATCGAAGATGGAAGCTGGAGAGAAGGAGAAGTGAAAGCATTTATTTCTCCTGATACAACAACTCGTTCTTTAGTGATCCTTGCAGAAGGTACATATAAACTTCAGAAAGTTGATGTGATCTTCCCAGTTCTTCATGGTATGAATGGTGAAGATGGAACCGTTCAAGGGTTGTTTGAATTGTCTAAAATTCCATATGTTGGATGTGGTGTATTGGCATCTGCGGTTTCAATGGATAAAGTATACACAAAGATCATCGTAGATCATATTGGAATCGATCAGGCAAAGTTTGTTCATGTCAGAGAAAGTGATTTTGAACATTTAGAAGAAGCAATGGATCGTGTGGAAAAGGAAATCCCATATCCAATCTTTGTAAAACCATCTTGTGCAGGATCTTCTAAGGGAGTTTCTAAAGCAGAGAATAGAGAAGAATTGGAAGCGGCATTATACGAAGCAGTGAAACATGACCGTAATATCCTTTGTGAGGAAACAATTGTTGGAAGAGAAGTAGAATGTGCGGTATTAGGTGACAGAACACAGGTGAAGAGTACATGTGTTGGAGAGATCCTTGCGGCCGAAGAAGCTGCATTCTATGATTTTGATGCAAAATACAACAATGCAGAGTCTAAAACGGTTGTTGATCCAGAGATGCCAGAAGAATCTAAACGTAAGATCAAAGAAGACGCAGAAGCAATCTTTAGAGCTGTTGACGGATTTGGATTATCAAGAGTTGACTTCTTCTTAGAAGAATCAGGAAGAGTTGTATTTAACGAGATCAACACATTGCCAGGATTCACATCGATCAGTATGTATCCAATGTTATGGAAAGCATGCGGACTTGACATTCCTGAGTTACTTGATACATTGATCGATCAGGCAATGACAAGATATCGTTAGGAGGAATTTGATATGAATGCACCAATCGGGGTGTTTGATTCTGGAGTTGGTGGGCTCACTGTTGCAAGAGAGATCATGCGCCAGCTCCCGGAAGAAAGTATGATATATTTTGGGGATACTGCACGTGTACCTTATGGAACGAAGTCCAAAGATACGATCGTGCGCTATTCCAGACAGATCGTCAATTTTCTGTTGAGTAAGGGTGTTAAAGCAGTGGTCATCGCCTGTAATACAGCGAGTGCGCTCGCCTTAGCTGATTTACAGGAACTTTATAATGTGCCGATCATCGGTATGGTACAGCCAGGTGCGATCGCAGCAATGAATGCGACGAAGAATAAGAATATCGGGATCATTGGGACAAATGCAACGATCAAGAGTGGACAGTATGGCCAATATTTAAGGAAACTAGATCCATCTGTAACTGTCGTTACAAAAGCATGTCCATTATTTGTTCCGCTAGTAGAAGAAGGACTGATCGATGACCGTATTACAGAAGATATGGTATCCAGATATTTAAGAGAATTTAAGCAGTATGATATTGATTCTTTGATCCTTGGATGCACGCATTATCCATTGTTGATCAATCCGATCCAGCGATTTGTAGGGGATAAGGTCACACTTGTAAACCCTGCCTATGAAGTTGCGAAGACTTTAAAGCAGATGCTCGCACAGAGAGATATGGCGGCATCAGAAGATCATACTGCGAAGTATGAATATTATGTCAGTGATATGGCGGATCAGTTTTTATCATTTGCCGACAAAGTACTTCCATGCCGTGTGGATCAGGTACAGCCGGTAGATATTGAGAATTATTAGGAAGTGAAGATAAGATGACAAAAGATATATTAATTAATATTTCAGGACTTCAGATGGATGTAGATCCAAATGATCCGATCGAGATGATGACGACAGGTGCCTATTACCTGAGAAATGGAAAACATTATATTTTATACGATGAACTTTCTGAAGACAACGAGATCGTAAAAAATGTCATAAAGATCGGACCAAAGAGTGTGGAACTTACAAGAAAAGGAGGACAGTCTTCTCATATGGTCTTTGAAGAGGGAAAAGAAAACCTCTCTTACTACGATACACCATTTGGAAGTCTTTTGATGGGGGTCAATACAAGCAATATTGACTGGATCGAAGAAGAAGAACAGATGCACCTTAAAGTGGATTATGATCTGAGTATGAACTCTGATCACATCTCAAAATGTAAGATAGATGTGAATATCCGGCCGAATGGAGAATAAACATGGAGCAGAATGAAAAAGGTTTGATGCAGTGGGAGAAGGATTTTTTGATCTCGATCACGATCCTGATCATTGCGACCATCATTGCGCATATTTTTTTCTATCAGACAGCTCACAACATTAATGTGCCAATGATTTATACATTGGCAACTTTTTTTATTTCAAGATATACAAAAGGATATGGATGGGGAATTGTTTCTTCACTGTTAAGCGTTATTTTTATTAATTGGAGATTTACGTTTCCATATTTTAAGATTAATTTCATGATTGACGGATATCCGATGACATTTCTTGGAATTTTAGTGATCGCAATCATCACGAATATGACAACAACAAGCTTAAACCGAGAGAAAGAAGCAGCTGTCAAGAGAGAGAAAGAACTTGCAAAATTAAATGAATATAACAAGCAGATCAATGAGCTTCAGATTGAGAAAGAAAAGGAGAAGATGCGCTCAAATTTATTAAGAGCGATCTCACATGATCTTAGGACTCCGCTGACTGGAATGATCGGGGCAAGTTCGACATATTTAGAAGCCAAAGACCAGCTGGATGAAGATGCAAAAGATCAGCTTGTCATGGGAATCAAAGAAGATGCAAACTGGTTGTTAAACATGGTGGAAAACCTGCTTAGTATCACGAGAATCCAGAGCAATGGAAGTGACACACAGCCACATGTAAAGAAAGTACCGGAACCTCTCGAAGAAGTTGTAGCAGAAGCAATCCAGCGTTATCAGAAGCGCTATCCGGACAGTGAATTAAAGGTAAAGATTCCAGAAGATTTTTTAATGGTTCCAATGGATCCGACTTTGATCGAGCAGGTAATTATGAACCTTTTGGAAAATGCATGGGTACATTCTGGAAGTGATGCACCTATTGAACTTGATATCAAAGAAGAAGATAACAAAGTTGTATTCTATATCCGTGATCACGGAAATGGTATCGCACCAGAGCGCTTGGATCAGTTGTTTGACGGCTGTGCAGGTGCATTAGACCATGAAAGCCGTAAGGGCATGGGTATCGGATTAAGTATCTGTAAATCAATCGTTATGGCACATCAAGGTGATGTCTATGCAAGAAACTATGAGGATGGAGCAGAGTTTAGTTTTAGTCTGCCAATGGATGAAAAAGAATTGACGGAGGAAAAGGAACTATGACAGAGATAAAATTTAATGTATTGATTGCTGAAGATGAAGAAAACATCGGCAATTTTATATCAGCGATCTTAAAAACCAATGGCTACAAACCAATCATAGCAACTACAGGAAATCAGGCGATCCAGTGTGCGGAATCATACTGTCCGGATGTAATCTTATTAGACCTTGGACTACCGGATATGGATGGAATCGATGTGATCTCCGAGATCAGAAAATGGGCAGTTACTCCGATCATCGTGATTTCTGCAAGGAACAGAGAATCAGAGAAAGTAAAAGCCCTGGATGCCGGAGCAGATGACTATATCACCAAACCATTTGGCAATCAGGAACTGCTTGCTAGAATCCGTACTGCCCTAAGACATAGAAGACAGCCAATGGGAGCAGAGACGAAGACACCAATGTATCATGCAGGTCAGTTAAAGATTGATTTTGATAAGCGAAGAGTCTTTCTTGGAGAAGAAGAAATCCGTCTTACACAGATTGAATATAAACTGGTATCCCTTCTTGCAGAGAATGCAGGAAAGGTTATTACATATGAGTCTATCATCAAAGATATCTGGGGACCTCATGCAGATACGAACAATAGGATTTTGCGAGTAAATATGGCAAATATCCGCCGCAAGATTGAGAAAAATCCAGCAGTTCCAAAGTATGTTTTTACAGAAGTCGGAGTCGGATACCGTATGCTTGAGAACGAATTAAATAGTTAAGATTGTGCTAAAAAAGATACATTCTTTGCATAAAAAATGCTAAAAATATTATTGACAAATAAAAATAAGGCGTTTATAATTCCAACCATAACAAAGGCGTTATGAGATGACACAGATCATTCTTCATAACGCCTTTTCTTTTTATCAAGAAGGATTTCTAAAAGCCTTCAATCAATTCATTGAGTAAAGACACGCGCGTTTCTCCTGAATGAAAAAACAAAAACTTTCGAAATGGGAGGACAAACATATGACAAAAGAAATTATGAACGCAGTAAATACCCAGATCTTTGGGGTATGGTTCCTGATCGGAGCCGCATTGGTATTCTGGATGCAGGCCGGATTTGCAATGGTTGAAGCCGGATTTACAAGAGCTAAGAATGCCGGAAACATTATCATGAAAAACCTGATGGACTTCTGTATTGGTACTTGTGTATTTATTCTGATCGGTTTCAGTTTATTACTCGGGGAAGATATGATCGGATTGATCGGAAAACCTGGATTTGACATTTTTACATCTTATGCAAATTTTGATTGGTCAAGTTTTGTATTCAACTTAGTATTCTGTGCAACAACAGCAACGATCGTATCCGGAGCCATGGCAGAGAGAACAAAATTCTTATCTTACTGTATTTATTCTGCAGTAATCTCTGCACTGATCTATCCAATTGAAGCACATTGGATCTGGGGTGGTGGATGGTTATCTCAGATGGGATTCCATGATTTCGCAGGATCTTGTGCAATTCATATGGTTGGTGGATTATCCGCACTGATCGGAGCAAAATTCTTAGGGCCACGTATTGGTAAATTCACAAAAGATAAAGATGGAAATATTACAAAAGTAAATGCATTCCCAGGACACAATATTCCACTTGGAGCATTAGGAGTATTTATCTTATGGCTTGGCTGGTATGGATTCAACGGTGCAGCAGCAACATCTGTTGAACAGTTAGGATCTATCTTCGTAACAACAACAATTTCACCAGCAGTCGCAACAGTTGTTTGTATGGTATTTACATGGGTAAAATATGGAAAACCTGATGTATCAATGTCATTAAATGCCTCTCTTGCAGGACTTGTAGCGATCACAGCACCATGTGATGTCACAGATGCTTTTGGAGCAATTGTGATCGGAGCAGTTTCTGGATTACTTGTTTGTTTTGGAGTATGGTTATTAGATTATAAATTAAGAATTGATGACCCAGTTGGAGCCGTAGCAGTTCATTTTATGAACGGTTTATGGGGAACATTAGCAACAGGATTATTTGCAACAAAAACTGCACCAGGAAGTGAATTAAATGGACTTTTCTATGGTGGTGGATTTGGATTATTAAAGATTCAGATCATCGGTATTGTTTGTGTCTGCGCTTGGACAGCCGTGACGATCAGTTTAACATTTACAATTATCAAAGCAACGATTGGTCTTCGTGTAACAGAAGAAGAAGAGATCATCGGTCTGGATGGACCAGAACATGGTTTAACATCAGCATATGCTGGATTCAGTATAATGGATATTTCTAACACAATGATCATGGAAGAAAATGCAAATACTGTTCTTGGAGAAGAAGATTACGAAAGAGCTTCTAAAGTACAGAAAGCAGCAGCTGTACAGGTCAGCAAAGCTCCAGATCTTGTACCTACAGGAATGTATAAAGTTGTTATTATCGCAAAATTAACAAGATACGACAAGTTAAGAAAAGCAATGAACGATGTTGGTGTAACTGGTATGACAGTCACTCAGGTTATGGGCTGCGGTATCCAGAAAGGTGCCGGAGAACGTTACAGAGGTGCTGAAGTCGATGCAACATTACTTCCAAAAGTTAAAGTTGAAGTTATCGTAGGAAATATCCCAGTAGAAAACATCATTGAAGCTGCGAAGAAAGCTCTTTACACAGGTCATATCGGAGATGGTAAGATCTTTGTATACAACGTAGATAAAGTTATTAAAATCCGTACAGGAGAAGAAAATCTTGCAGCATTAGCAGACGTTGAATAAGAATTAAATTTAAATTGTATGAGTTGAAGGTCATCGAGTATTTAGAGAAAAAATGAAAGATAGCATGTGAGCAACACGAATTCCATTGACGGAGTTTTGACAGAACGCTTATCCGCTGGATCTCCTGCAATAACTCGCGTTCAAAGGTACTGAAACCAGTAGTCTTTGACGCTCAAACAATTGCCCGATCCAGCTGCGATTCCGTCAAAACTCCTATGGAATTCGATCGTTGCTCACATGCTATCTTTCATTTTTTCTCTAAATACCTGAAGACTTTCAATCATAAAATTAAAAATTTTCCGCTGGAAAGATTGTATGTTAAATGTTATCAATTTTCAATTTTTGTAATAACAGACAGATGTTTATTATAAATACCTATACAGTAAAACACACACTGTATCGTGGTTTGAATAGACTTCAGATGTATGTGAGAGAAATAAAAGAAAAACAAATATTTAAAAGAATCAAGGTGGCAAACATGAGCACTTTTTGAGTGCGTTTTTTACAAATTCGCAGTGCCTGTGGTTGGATGTCTGACCGTCGCTGCGGGCATTTTGGCTCGCAGCGAGGGAGACAATATGTAATGACCCCCAAGTTTGTAGGATCGTGGATTTACCTGTATACTATGAATTGAAAACTAACAATGGTAACAGGGATTACCGCATACAAATTGGAGGTCATTATATGAATTATAACACAGTTTACGTAGGAATGGACGTTCATAAGGAAAGTTTTACTCTTTGTTCTTGCAAATATGAAGATGAAAAGGCATCTCATTACCAGAGAACACCAGCCAGTTACAAGAATGTATTAAGATATCTTGCATTTCTTCGCACTATATATGGAGAGGATACAAGATTTGTGTGTGGCTACGAAGCAGGATGCCTTGGGTATTCTTTGTATCATCAATTGGAAAATTTTAATGTGGAATGTGTGATCCTTGCACCAACTACAATGCTCGAACAACGAAGCAAAAGACGGATCAAAACAGACAAAAGAGATGCGGAGATCATTGCCAGATCCTTGGCACAGCACAATTACAGTCCGGTACATATTCCAACGGAAACAGATAATCAGACAAAAGAATTCATCCGTATGCGTGATGATCATAAAGCGGAATTGAAAAAGATCAAACAACAGATCCTTTCTTTCTGTTTACGTCAGGGTTATCAGTATGATGGAAGTGGTAACTGGACAGCAAAACATGTGAAATGGCTGAGATCATTAAAACCAGCAGGGCTTTACAAAGAGATCCTGGATGAATATCTGCTGACTTATACAATTCTGACAGATAAACTGAACCGTCTGGATCAGAGGATTGAAGAACTAGCATCCAAAGAAGAGTATACAGAATCTGTCAGTAAGTTAACCTGTTTTCTAGGAATCAAGACACATACTGCGTTATCTGTAATTGTTGAAGTTGGAGACTTTCAGCGTTTTGTATCTGCACGAAAGTTTGCAGGGTATCTTGGATTGGTACCTGGACAGCATTCCAGTGGCGATGACAGAAACGGACTTGGCATTACAAAAGCAGGGAATACCCATGTACGCAGACTGTTGGTAGAATCCGCACAAAGTTATACCCGTGGAAAGATCGGATATAAATCAAGAGTCTTAAGATCACGACAGGCGGGAAATTCACCGCAGGTAATCAATTATGCAGACAGGGCAAATGAGCGTCTGAGACGGCGCTATTATAAGATGGTTCTGAAAGATGGCAAGAAATATAATATTGCAAAAACAGCAATTGCAAGAGAGCTTGCTTGTTTCATATGGGGAATGATGACAGATAATATTTACTAATATAAATATAACACATCGATCACCATATCAAGACCAGCCGCCAAAGGCGGTACTGTGTAGTCTTGACATACTGATCGATGTGCTATAAATGATAATCAAGATGATGTAAGCCGGTCTCTGCCGCATACATCATCCAGCCTGTAATTAAAGTTGCAACTGAAGGCATCCCGAAAGAGTTTCGAACATGTTTAGGTTTGAACTATCTACGAGGAAACTCTGTTGGCACAGTAATATCTGTGATCCACGTGAGGGAGACAGCTAGAGTTCGCGGCGGACCATTGACCTGTTGGTAACCAATCCACGTATATCAGAGTGGCCAATGCCGGGAACTGATACATCGGAACTCTTTCTGGATATCTTCAGAAACAATAAAATAAAAATTTGTTGTGATTTCTGTTAATTTACTATTGACAAAGGTCATTACATATCAGTTTCCAAAGGAACAGGCGCGGATCAGCGATTTGTAAAAAACGCTTTCAAAAATGCGGAG
>OGPU01001419.1_pt1 | contig 20610 bp, 12 predicted proteins | sample 1552991 | NCBI WGS metagenome assembly OGPU01 (sample SAMEA2580296, study PRJEB22360) | human gut metagenome | biome: human gut; feature: human-associated habitat; material: faeces | place: Denmark | collected 2008/2010 | reverse complement strand
GATAGCTCCACTAGATGCTGCATAGTAATCAGCATTGTCAATCTTGAACCATCCTTTTTGCATCAATCCGCTTTCTGCAAAGTAGTATTTTGCTCCTGCAATTGTTTGATATCCTGTTACCATTTTTCCATCTGCGTCTACATAGTACCAAGTATTTCCTGATCCTACCCATTGTGCATTGATAGCTCCACTAGATGCTGCATAGTAATCAGCATTGTCAATCTTGAACCATCCTGTTTGCATTACTCCGTTAGCATCGAAGTAATATTTCTTTCCTTCGATTGTTTGATATCCTGTCACTTTTTGGTTATTGTCATAGTAATACCATTTATTACCTGATTGTACCCATCCAGATTTTACTTCAGGAGTTTCTACAGTTAATTCACCACTTTCATTAAATGTATAATCTTTTCCATCAATGTTTACAGTTCCTGTAACCATTTTTCCTTCTTTATCAAAGTAATATTTTTTACCACTTAATGTTAACCAACCAGTTGTTTTTTGACCATCTTTATCTAGATAATACCAAGTTTTTTCTTCTTCTAACCATCCAGTTGTCATTTTACCATCAGCATCAAAATGATATTTAGTTCCATCTACTTCTTGCCATCCTGTACATGGTTCATAATATCTGTCATATAAATATTTATTACCTATAAATTCTGTAAGTTTTCTTGATGTTAATACTGTAGTTTCTTTAACGATACCATTTTTATCATAGGCAACTAAAAGCATTTTCCCTTTTTCATAAGCAGTTGTAACTTCTATATTATTTCCAGATGCTGTTAATAATTCTCCCCATGAGAAAATATATTTAACACCATTTATAGTTTCTATACCTTCTGCTTCATTCAAGTTTTTATCATAGTAATACCATTTTCCTCTAAGTTGAATCCAAGTATTAGCTACTGCTTTTTTCTTTTCAACAACAACACCTTCGCTATTATATGCAATGACATAAGTTACTATTTTATCATTTTCATCTTTATATGATGAAACAACAGTTATTCCATCAGAAGATTTTATTAATCTACCATTTTCAAAATAATATTCTTTTCCATTAACAGTATAAATACCATCTACAAAATTCATTTCACTTGAAACATAGTACCAATCATTTCCAATTTCATTCCATCCAGCTACTCTCTTAACCTTATCTACAATTTCACCTTTATTATTATAAGCATAAAGATAATCATTTCGATAATCAGTTAATATTTCATCACTGTCACTTGTTTGAAGCATACCATAAATAAAATACAAAGATTTTCCATCTACAGTATATTCTCCATCATATGGATAATAATAACCTGCATCATTTAAATAATAGTAATAACAATTACCATTTAAATAAATCAATTCATTATCTTTAAATTTAGCTTTTTCAATAACTTTTCCATCTCTTACATAAACAAGTGTATCTCCTGATGTAACAACTTCATCCAAATATTCAGCTAATTGTCCATAATTAAAGTAATATTCTACACCATCAATTGTTTGAATTCCTGAATATGGAGTTAATTCAGAATCAAAATAATATTTTCCACCATTAAATTCAATCCATTTATTTCCTACAATATCTACTTGTTCTACAACTTTTCCAGTATAATCATAGGCATAATATTTATTTCCTTCTCTAACTGTTGTAATATTTCCTTCAAAACCTGAAGTTGCAAGTTGTCCATTACTCAAAAAATAATAAGTTGCATCTCCAATTGTATGAATTCCTTGATATGGATATAAATCTTGATCATAGTAATACCAATTATTATTAAACTTGATCCATTTATTTCCTTCAATTTTTACTTTTTCTATAACAATACCATTTTTATTATAACTAACTAAATAATTATTAGAAGTTGCTGTAGAAATACCATCATAATCATATGTTGCTAATTGTCCATCACTCCAAAAGAAGTATTCCACACCATCAACTTTTTGAACTCCTTGATATGGATTTAAATTTTTATCAAAATAATACCATTTATTATTAACTTTAATCCATTTATTTCCTACAATATCTTGTTGATCAGTAACAACACCATTTTGATTATAAGCAATAAGTTGTCTATCAAATGTAATTACCCATATTCCTTCATAAGTACGTGTTGCTAATCTACCTTCCCATTCAAAATAATATTTAACACCATTAATTGTTTTAACTCCTATATAAGGATTCATATCAGCATCATAGTAATACCATCTATCCCCATAATGTGTCCAATCTCCAGCAACAATATTTGCATGATTCGTTACAATACCACTTTTATCAACAGTGACAATCAACCCATTATTTGTAATTGTATCTTCATCATACCAAGAAGAATATGCCATATGACCATCATAGCTATAAAAATAATACGTATTCCCATCAATTTCTTGAAGCCCTTTTAGTAATTCACCATTATCATCATAATAATATTTGTATCCATACTCTTCATACCAGCCACGTCTTTCACTACTTAAAGTGACAGGTGTATTAGAATCATTTTTCACATTTGTTTCTAATGCACTAACCATCGTAGTTGGTAATGTTGTTGCTGCAACAAGAGCTGATGCTACAGCAATCTTTTTAAAATTCCTACTCATGTTTTATCCTCCCCATAAATATTTCATAGACTTATTATATCATAACTGAATGCAATACTCCTTATCTAAAACCAAACGACATTTTTTCATTCTAAAAAGCAAAAGAGGTAACACAGTTACCTCTTTTCAACTGAAATATTGATTTTATTAATGTAAGGTTCAATAAGTTTAAAGAACCAATGTGAACATAAATGATATATTTTATAAACAATGTATGAAATAAGATAAATAATTAATGCTGATCCTAATTGATGTACAATTAAAATCAAAATACCTCTATTAACAAATTGTTCAATTCTAATATGTCTTAATAAGAATTCATGAAATAAAAAACATGTAAAAGCAGCTTTAGCTAATTCATTGATTATTTTACTTTCAAAATGAATATCCATAAAGAATAAAAGAATATAAGCAGACATTAAGATAATAATTGGATTATTATAATACCATGTTGCTGTATATTGTAAATGTAAAACATGTTCCATCATTGAAAAAGCATATAAAAATGCTAAACATCTTATAATCCACATACCTGCTTTTTTCTTAGATAATGTTATTTTATTTACACGAAGATATGCTCCTACAAAATATACCAAAACAAAGTTAATAATTGTATAACCATATTGACTTCCATACATTCCAATAGTACTTAATCCTAAATATGTATTTCCTGTTACATTTTCAGCAACATCTATAACAATTGTCCAAACTGAAAAAATAAGCATGAGTATAATTAATAAACGTTTAAATTGTTCTTTATTAAGTTGTTTAATAATTAAATTAAGATATGGACTAATAATATATAATACAGAATAAAGTATTAAAAAGTAATTAGCGGGTAATAAACTACTAATCAATGAACTTACTGTAAATACTTTATGACCTCTTAATACTCCAAAAACATAAAAAACTAAATTAAATACGATAACTTGTACAAATAATTCTAGTATCTTAATTAATTTTCTATTTTGATTACAAGCTAGAAAATACGCTGAAATCATTACAAAAACATTAACTGCACAAACAAATAAACTTTCTATTAAATATAAATAATATTGATTAGGACTGCCATCTAAAACCATTCCTAATGCACCACCCATACTTGCATTATTATAATGTAAAATAACGACACCAATCATTGAAATAATTTTTAATAATTCAATAGACGAATTTCTTTTCGTTTTCTCTTTCATATATATTCCCTTCCAAACAAAAACCGATTTTTACTCAAAACAATGAGTAAGATCGGTTTTTAATTTATTTAATTCATCCAAAGACCTTGGTTATCAAAACGATTGACCGTTCCATCAATTATATAATCTCCAGTAACCATCTTTCCATCAGTATCTACATAATACCAGTTTCTTCCTGATTTGACCCATTGTGCTTGGATAGTTCCTGATGAAGCTGCATAATAGTCTTCACCATTGATCTTAAACCAATCTTTTTGCATTAATCCACTACTTGCAAAATAATACTTCGCACCATTAATTGTTTGATAACCAGTAACCATTTTTCCATCAACATCTACATAATACCAATTACTTAATGATTTGACCCATTGTGCTTGAATAGCTCCAGATGAAGCTGCATAATAATCTTCACCATTGATTTTAAACCATCCTGTTTTCATTAATCCACTTTCATCAAAATAATAAGTACTATTTCCTACTTTATAATATCCAGTAACCATATAATCATCATTTGCTATATAGTACCATCTATTCCCTAATGGTAACCATCCTGTTACCTTTTCACCATCTACAAATGTTTTTCCATAGATTTTTAATGTTCCTTGACTATAATATTTCCATTGATTTCCTACTTGCATCCATCCTGTGTACATAATACCATCTTCATTGAAATAATATTGTCTTCCATTAATAACTTGATCTCCTGTAAGAATCAATCCTTCATCATTTACATAATACCAATTACTTAATGATTTGACCCATTGTGCTCTTAATTCACCATCAGAAGAAATATAATACCAAGTATCATCTACTTTAAACCATCCAGTTTTCATAGAACCATCTTCCATAAAAAGATATTTTCTATTTCCAACTTTATAAATACCAGTAACCATATAACCATCTTCAGCTATATAATACCATTTATCATTTATTGGTAACCAACCTGTTACCTTTTCACCTTCTACAAATGTTCTTCCATAGATTGACATTTTCTTAGGACTATAATATTTCCATTTATCATTTTCCTTATGCCATCCTCTGACCATTACACCTTCACTAGTAAAATAGTATTCTTTATTGTTTATAGTTTGTGCACCAGTAACCATATCACCATTACTTGTTAAATAATACCATTCACCATTTAAACTGATCCAACCAGTGGCCATAATTCCATTAGTATTAAAATAATACCATTTTCCATTAATCTTTTCCCAACCGATTTGTAGAATATTTTTACTACTTCCATAATACCAATGATCATAATAATATTTCCATCCTACATAATCATATTTAGAAACACCTTGATCATACCAAACACTCATATCTACATAACCACTAATACCATCAACAAATGCTCCATTGCTATATTGCCATCCTTTAGGACCTCTATACCAATTATTACTAAATCCTAATGATGATGTATAAGCAGCTACCCAATCTACATGTTGATAAATAGTTGGACTATTTAATTTTGTTTGTAAAAGTGAACGATAGCTATAAACCTTCGTATTATAATTACTATTTGCTAATTTATTAACAAATGCATCAACAACTAATTCATTCGTTGTTGTTGATAATTCAGGTCTTTCCATATCTAAATAAACAGGATATGAAAGTTCTGAAGGTGAAATTTTATATATTGATAAATAATTTAAAATCATTTTTGCTTCATTATCAGCATCTGTTACATTATTTGAATAATCATAAATATAGATTCCAAAAGGAATATTATATTTTCTACAACCATTTAAATTATTTTCAAATTGTTCATCAATATGATAATATCCACCCTTATGAGAAACAATTCTAATAATAACACCATCTACATCTGTTTTACTTACTTTACTCCAATCAATATGACCATTGTATTGTGAAACATCAATAACCTTTTTGACATTTTCACCAATAACATGACCATCATTATCACGAAAACATTTTTTATTTCCTTGATAAAACCAACCATTTTGAATCATAGTTCGTAAACTATAAGAATTTTCTTCCTTTGCATCTTCTATTTTATTTTCATCTTGATCAATATGACTACTTTGTCCCATAATTGCATCATCATAACTTCCATCTAATGCATTTACAGAACTATTTTGAAAATAACTCAATGCAAAAGCCATTCCAAAAACCAAAAACAAATAACCAAAAAACTTTTTCAAAATCTTTCCTCCCCCTAAAAATATTATTACTGCATAACACCACTGCTATTAAAATAATATGTCTTATTTCCAACTTTATAATAACCTGTTACCATCGAACCATCACTTTTTAAATAATACCACTTATTCTCTAATTGAAGCCATCCAGTAACCATATAACCTTCATAATAAGTTTTCCCATATATTTCCATAACACCTGTACTTAAATAGTACCACTTACCATTAATTCTTTGCCAACCTGTTAACATTTGATATTGGCTATTAAAATAAAACCATGTATTCCCTAGTTTCTTCCAGCCACTTTGTCCATAGCCTGAATCATCAAAATAGTACCATTTATTGCTGACTTTTTGCCAACCTGTTTGCATTTTACCACTATCATTAAAATAAAACAAATTGTTTCCTACTTTTTGTAATCCTGTAAGTCTTTTACCTGTACTATCAAAATAATACCAATCACTACCTAAAGTTAACCAACCAGTAACCATATAGCCTTCATAATAAGTTTTTCCATAGATGTTCATAACACCAGTACTTAAATAATACCATTTTTCATTTATTTCTTGCCAACCGGTTTGCATTTGATAGCTGCTATTAAAATAAAACCAATTATTTCCTATTAATTTCCAATCTTTTTGACCATAACCCAATTCATCAAAGTAGTACCATTTATTATTAACTTCTTGCCAACCCGTTTGCATTTGTCCACTTGTATTAAAATAATAGAGATTATTTTCTATAGTTTGTAAACCAGTTGCTTTTGACCCATTTGAAAAATAATAATACCAATAATTATTTTCTTTTTTCCATCCTTGTGGATGAGAAGTATTATTTAATAAAGTAACATATTGATTACTTACATATCCTGTATTATCAAAGCTATAAGTTCCATCACTACTAGCAACTTCACTTTGTATCTTATAAAAATCATTAATTGCAGAGGCATCTTTTATAATAAATGAATAAGCTGGATTTTTTATCGTTGTATATAAAACACTAGAATTTGTATTTGAACTACTTCTTACATTAAGGGCAGTATGTGTTGTTAAATAAATATCTTTGATTCCTAAAGTATAATAATCATTATCTTTAGAAGAGATACTAGCATCCATATTTTTAGCAATGCTTGCACATTTTTCTCCTTCATAGGGATCTGAAGAATATTTTCCAAATATTCCACTTCCCTTGTCTCCAAAATAACCTCCTCTAAATAAAGAAGTATATGTAGGATTTAAATATCTTTTAGACATCCAACTCGATGTAAAATTCATAATACAATCATCTACTGTACTAAAGGTATCTGCATTTCCACCTGGATTATTATCTGTAGCATTTAATCCAAATAAGTTATTTTTATTTAATGCAATATTGCTTTTTCCCCATCCAGATTCTAAGGCAGCAAAACTTGCTGCCATTAAAGCATTGACCCCATATTTATTTTGATACTTAATAAAAATATCACCTGTATTATATAATTTAGAAGTACTTCCTGCTTTATTATTTAAATAATTTGATATTTGTGAACCAGTATAAGTCGTTTGACTTCTCATTGGTAAGTATTGAAAATAACTATAATAAGGATTATTAGGATTAACAGCATTATTTCTAACATTATTTTTATAATCTGTAATCATTGTATTATAGTTATCATAAAAATAATGTCCATCATAGCTATAATACTCTTTATTCTTTGTTAAATAACTAGGCCCTGTCCCTATATAATTCTTATTCCCTTGATTTCCTGTCGCATTAACATTATTAGAAATATAATGATACAAATCACCTGATGAATTAACTTCATAGTTACTTGCATAATAAGTCCCTTGGCTAAGAACTTCAACATATTGAGGATCTACTAAACCAACAATTCCTGAAATCATAAACTTCACTTTTCCATTTTCATACCCTAAAAAAGCTGCATCCGCTGCATTTGATTTAGATAAATATCCCTCTTGTCCTGTATAATAATCTGTAAAATTTGTCGTTGTCTTTGCTTTAGAACAATTAAAATTAACCATATTCGCTGTAGAAACTGTTCGTGCATAAGGATTATACTCTTCATTCGTTGTTCCATCATAAACATCTACAGTATTAATATTTCCATCTTTATCTACAAACTTTGTTTGTCCAATAACGTCATTTGTTCCTTCATATGCTTTTATATTAGAGATATTAAAAATCATTCCCAATAATATAACAAGAAACAGACTTATGTACTTTTTTTTCATTTCCAACCTCCTACAATATTTTAAATCTATAGAATATTTTAACTTACTAATCCTATTTGCTTTTAATAATGTGATAACATCACATAAAATAATATACTTACAAATATCAACTAAAATAATCATCTTCATAAATACTATTTTTTATTATAATGATATACATTTTCAATTCAACAAAAAGGATATAGAATTTTCTATTCTATATCCCTGTTATTTTCTTTCTTTTCTTGTAAATATTTATTTGCATCTTTAAAGAAACTAATGACAATCAACAGTATAATAAATCCTATTGGAAAAGCAGCGATAATAGCCACTGACTGTAAACTATACATTGAATTTTCAGCAAAAATCAACGCTATTGGAAATAAGATAAAGATAATTGCCCAGAAAACTCTAATCTTTTTATCTGGTTCTTCATCTACATCTAATTTTTTATAGGAATAAGATGAAACAACCATAGTTAAAGCATCAAATGTTGTTGAATAAAAAGCAATCATAGTAATAACTAATAATAATAAACCTAGACTTGCTAGTGGTAGAGTATCAAATATCTTTAAAATAACTGTAGAATAATCTCCACTTTTAGCAATCATTCCCGAAATATCAATTCCATGTTTCATTTGTTGTGCCAAACCATAATTTCCAAGAATAATGAATGAAGTAAAAGTTCCTGCTAGACCCCATCCATATCCTCCTAGAATCGTATTTTTAATTGTTCTTCCCTTACTGATTTTTCCAATAAAGAAAGGAGTTGCAACACACCATACCATCCAATAGGCCCAATAATAAATCGTCCAATTTTGTGGAAATGATGTTTCTCTTAATGGATCCATCCAAGTAGATAATCCGATAAAATTTTGTACCATATTACCAATAGCTGAAAAACCAGTTTCTAAGATATATGTGGTTTCTCCCCCACCTATTAAAAAATAAATAAGTAAAGCAAAGAATAAATAGGAACAATATGTTGCTAGTTTAGAAATACCTTTCATTCCTGTAATTACAGTAAATGTATAAACTGCCGCAATCAATAATAAAACAGCAATAGTAAGTCCTACACCATTAGGCAACCCAAATACTCTACTTAAAGCTGCTGATAATAATGGTGTTGCCAGTGAAAAGGTTGTTGCAGTTCCTGCAATAAGTGCAAATATAGCAATTAAATCAATAATTTTACCTACAACTCCATCCACTTTATTTCCTAGTAATGGTCTACATCCTTCAGAAAACTTTTGTTTATTTCTTCCTCTTACATGTAACATAAAACCAAAAGCAACAGCCAAAATAATATAAAAACTCCAAGCAATTGGTCCCCAATGAAATAACGGAAATGTTGAAGCCCATTTTTGTATTCCACCTAATTGATCAATATACTTTTCATTAGCATATAATGCCCATTCACATAATGAATAAAATAAAATATCTGCTGCCATTGTAGAAGTAAAAATCATTACTCCCCAATTAAATGATGAATAAATTGGTTTATCCGTATCTTTCCCTAACTTGATTTTTCCATATTTAGAAAAAGCAATATATAAAGAACAAGCAAAAATACCAACACCCAACATAGCATAATAAATACCACAATCATTTCCTAAAAATCCTCTGATCATTTGAATAATATATGAAGATTTAGCTGGCATGATCATAAATAAAACACATAATAAGACGACCCCTAATAAAGGTATGATCATCGCTGTATAGTCTAATCTTCCTTTTAATGATTTCTTTTCCATTTTAGTTCTCCCTATAATTTAAATATGATGGATCTATACTGCATAACTCATCTAAACTATCTATTTCCAAAATATCTCCATCATGCATTTCTTTAATAGATAATTGATATTCATCTGGATAACAAAACAACGCTACATCATCCCAATAGATTTCTGTATTTTTCTTTTCTTCAAATTCTATTTCCAAATGTTTTTTCAAGCGTTTCCCATCTTCTTCATTCCAACGAGAAACACTATACAATTGCCAACCATCTGTTCCACCTGTTCGTGAACAAGATGTAACAAGACCCTCTTTGATTTTTAACATCCATTCATTATTGATTTCTTTTTTGTAGATACAGTTATATCCAGAAAAGTCAAAATTCTTTTCAAGAATTTGACTGTTATTAATAATTTGATCCCCATCTAAAATAATGACATTTTTAAGATGTTCTCGAGCTACATAGAGTGATGAAATATTATTACATGTATCAAAATAGGGATTATCAATTAAATGTACATCATTATATTTTTCTTTTAAGTAATTAAACTGTTCCTTAAGGTATCCTACAACAACATAGATTTCTTGAATGCCTTGTTCATGAAGTTTTTCTATAACCCCTTCTATCATTGCTTTTCCATTGACTTTAACTAATGGCTTAGGAACTTTATTAGTAATAGGTTTCATACGTGTTCCTTTTCCTGCGGCCATGATAATTGCTCTTTCTACTTGACTCATTATTTCATATTCTCCATTTCTTCTATAACAATATTATAGTAATCTTTCGCAAAGCGATATTGTGCTAATGAATATTTTCCAAATTCAACACCTAATGTATATTTATATTCACACCAGTTGCTCCATAAAAGACCACACATTGATATATAACAATAGATTTTAATTCTTGTTTGCTGATCACATTTATTTTCAAAATAAATGTCTATCAAGTTATCAACTTGCTGTCTGTTATACATGGAATAGATACAAAACATTGCAATATCTAGGTGAATATCTTGCATTGCCGCATATTCCCAATCAATAAGTTTTATTTTTTCTTCTTCATTTTCTTTATAGAATAGGAAATTATCACAATTTGCATCTATATGACATAGTCTCCATTCTTTAGGCATCTTTTCAATAATATTCTTTAAAGAGAAGACTTTTTCTTTTGTTTGATCATAATCTTTATATAAGGATTTAGGCCCTCTTAATTTTTCATAAAAATCAATCTTTTCAAAAACATTAAATTCATGATCAACCTTTAAATCTTGTTGATGAAAATATTTCAATAATTGCATACACTTTCTTAGATCTTCTTGATCATCTTGATTACATACACGTGTATCATTTAAATACTTTGTAATCTTATAACCATTTTGAGGATTCATATAAATAACTTCATCACTGATATTTAAATCTTTTATTACTTGATAAACTTCATATTCTTCTTTTCGATTAATAAGTTGATCTGTTCCTTCCCCAGGAATTCTCATAATATATTTATCTTGATTGATTTCAAATAAAAATGAACGATTAGTCATTCCTTTTTTTAAACTTTTAATATTTTTTATTTGTTCAACATTGATTTTAAAAACATCAGCAATTAAAGATAATGTCTCATTATTTAAGTGTGTTGAATGATCATCTACATTTCTTAATTCTTCATAAGTATTGATTTCATCAACATAATTTGTATCAACGATTTTCCCATAAATAAACATCTTATTTTTTTGATACAAGGCTTCTTCCCAAAATAATGAATCATGCATTCCATCATCTAAATGTTCTAAATGTTCTTTTAAATATGAAGCATCTTGATTATTTATAAATGATAAACCAATCAGTTTTAAACCATCTTTTTTTGTTTTAATAATTTCATTTTTAGTATTACATGTAACATTACTATGTTTACTTATTCTATTTTCAAGCATATACCATGATTGAATTTCATTATCTAAAAACGGATTTTCATAGAAATAAAGATCACCAGGAATAATATAAGTATTATTTATTTTATCTTTTACAATATTTAAACTATGTAAGTTGTTCTTTTCTTGATATTCTCTATTAACAACTAACTTTACATGATATTGATCAATAAGATAATCAAATTCTTCTTTCATAAAACCAACAACTATTGTTATATCATGAATATTGGCTTCTAATAGCTGTCTAATAATACGTTCAATAAGTATTTCTCCATTTATTTCAAGCATGGCTTTAGGAACATTGTTATTAATAGGAATCATTCGAATTCCTTGTCCTGCAGCTAAAATAATAGCAGACTTATCTTTCTTTATTAAATTCATTCCTAAATTTGTAAGTGAATTATCCTCATTAAGATAATTTAATTCTTTAAGTTTTTTTAGTGTTTCATTTACTTTACCTAAAGAACAATTTAATCTTTTAGAAATCATTCTTTGTGAAAGATTATTTTCTTTATAAAGCAGTTTTATAAGTTCAAAGTCTAAATATGTAAAGGCGTTCATTTTTTTCTCCCTATTAATTTATATGAACATTATAGCATATGTTTTCTATAAGTAAAGAAAAAAAGAAGTATTTCTACTTCTTCTATGATAAAAACTTAGGTGTAATATATCCTCTTATAAATTTACCATTTACAGTCATTGTTCTATATTCAACAGCATCATTTTTATTTCCTTCAATAACTTTAAAAGTATTTCCATTCACTTCAGCAACAATACCTACATGATCAGGCCATCCTGTATTATCACCATTTCCATTATCATCCCAATCATACATAATAATATCACCAATTTGAGGAACATAAGCATCATTTTCTTGCCAAATTCCCATTGCTTGAGCTTTTTCAACTGCTTTACCACATGAACATTCAACTGGGATAATGTCAAGTAAATTACATTCTCTCACTATAGCTGAAACAAAAGTCATACACCAAGAATCTGTATATTTTACTTTATAACCTCTAGGTAATAGATCTAGTTTATTATAAGAATCAATAATTTTCTTAAATGATCCATCTTTTTCATTACATCCCAAATATCTTTTAGCTCTTTCTACAAACTCTTTTCTCGTACAATTTGAAATCCATGAATAATCATCTCTAAATGTATATGTTTTACCATCAATAACTACATCATCTTTAACAGCTGCACCATCTTCATTAAAATAATACCATTTCCATCCAATTTGTGCCCAACCAGTAACCATGACACCACTCTTATTTAAATAATACCATTTATTACCTGATTTTAACCATCCTGTTTGCATATCACCAGAAGCATTTAAATAGAACCATTGATTATTAATCAATTGCCAACCCGTTTGCATAATTCCTTGATCATTAAAATAATACCATTTGTTAGTGATCTTATTCCATCCTTTAACAAGAACCGCATTAGAATCAAGATAATAATATTGATTATCTCTATAATACCAACCTAATTGCAAATCTCCATTAGAATTAAAATAGTAATATTGATCATTGATATAATAATCACCTACAACCATTTTTCCACCTTGGTCCAAATAATACCATGATCCTTTATGCAACCATCCTGTTTGAATATAGCCACTATTATTTGCATAGTAATATGTTCCATATGCTTGGATCCATCCTGTTTGCATAGCTCCTGATTGGTCAAAATAATATTGTTGATTTCCTACAGAAGCTAACCCTGTCACCATTTTTCCATCTTGATCTAAATAGTACCAATAATCCGTATGTAACCATCCTGTTTTCTTTTCACCATGATCATAATAATACCATTGATTCTCTTTATTCGTCCAACCAGATTCCATTACAGTCGACCCATCATTTGTATTTAATGTATCTGTATCTTCTTCCGCATTAACATTTATAATCGAAAAACATACAAATAAAATATTAATAAACGCTATTGATAAAGCAATATTTAATAATTTACCTTTTTTCATACAATCCCCCTCTTGTCTTACAATTGACATTATAACAAATACAAAAAAATAAACTAGTTATAATCTATAAAAAATAGAAAACCAGAAGCAGATATTCTCTGTCTTCTGGTTAAATTTTTAATTGATCCAAACACCATTAGCATTAAAATGATTAACTACTCCATTAATTTCATAATCTCCTGTGACCATCTTACCTTCACCGTCTACATAATACCAGTTATTTCCTGATTTTACCCATTGAGCTGTAATTACACCACTAGATGCTGCATATAGTGCTCCTACAATTGCATTTCCATATGAATCACATACTATTTTTCCTATATTAATACAATATCTTATTTCTTTTTTGTCTTTTTCTAATACGCCAGCAGCACCTGAAATTCCTCCAGCATACTCATTTCCTGTTATATGTCCTATATTTTCACAATTTATTATAGATGCTGTTCTATGATTTTCTCCAGTAATTCCTCCAACAATCTCGTTTCCCTTAATGTTACCTAAATTTATACATCGTTCTATATAGCCATGTCCATCAAATCCATCATTTTCTCCGGCAATTCCTCCAATTTGATTATTTCCAATAATCTCTCCTTCATTTACACAGTCTTTAATATATCCGTCTTCATTAAATCCTAAAATACCTCCAAGATAATCACAATCTTGAGTTGTTGCCTTTATCTGTGCTTTATTTTTGCAATGATTTACTGTTCCGCCATTCACTTGTCTTCCTACTATTCCAGCAATATCTCCTACATCATTACTTACACTAACAGAGCCATCAAACGAACATGATTAATATTTCCTTCATTTACACTAGCAATTCCACCAATATATGAAACTCTATCACAATCAATATTAGCGTTTATTATATTTAAATTCTGAATTGTTCCAGAATTCCACGCAAATAATCCATAATAGTAATTATCATCATTAGGATTACTCTGTATAATGTTTAGATTTTTAATGGTATGATTATTCCCTTCAAATACGCCATAGAAATAATTTCCACCATAAAAAACATTTAGCTTTCTTTTTACATCCCCAATTGGATTCCAAAAATGTCCAGATAAATCAATATCAGAAATTGATTAATAATATTTATCTTTTTCTTCCTTTTCATTAACATTTTTTGCTAATAAAGCTAATTCAGAAGCATCTTTAATTAAATATGGAGATTCCTTTGTTCCATCACCAGCAGCATATTCCTTAGCTGCATAATCAGTCCATACTCCCTGATATTCAATACTCGCTTCTTTTGCGCTTACTGATGATAACATAGTTATTGACATAACTAGAGATAACATAGTAATACACATTACTTTTAAAAATACTTTTCTTATGTTCTTCCCTCCCTATCTACAGTATATTACACATAAATATTCGTTTATATATTTTCAAACCAAACAACCCTTTTATCTACTCAAATACAAAAAAGTAGTAATACTTTTTTGTATTACTACCCAATTTTTTAATCAATATTCTACTAATATATTATGAGTTTAAATAAACCATTACAAATCTAAATATTTTATCAAGATAATATTTAGAAGTAAAAAGTAATGCAATACCATTTGCTATAAATTGAATATATTGTTTCTCTTCTAAGTTATTTAATGCATTATTAAATCTCTCATTTCCTTTTAAATAATGCTTTGCATTTTTATCACTTAAATTCTTCTTTACATACGCCTTAGCTTCTTCTACTTCACTTACTTTTCCTTCACTATATTGTCTAGTAATGTATCTAGCAAATAAATATTGTTCAAATAAATTTGATCTTGATATACTATCCTTTGTCATTCTATATTTTAAAACACATTCATTCACATTAGAAATTTTAAATCCTTGAAGTATTGCTCTTAATGTAAAGTCATAGTCTTCACAAAGTGGCATATTTCTATAGCCATTTAACTTATCAAATACTTCTTTTTTACCAAACCATGTTGGATGAGAAATAACTTGATTATATTTAATACATTTTTTTATCTTTTTAAAATCAGTTGGAACTTTTTTTATTGAATAAATAGTATTTCCATCTTCATTGATCATTTGTGAAATTCCACCTATTAAATCAAAATCATTTTCTTCCAAATACTTCTTTTGATGTTCCATTCTATATAATTCAGAAATATCATCTGCATCCATTCTACAAATATATTTTCCTTCAGCAAGTTTAAGTCCTCTATTTAAAGTATTTGTTAGCCCCATATTTTTATCATTTATATAGAATTTAATACGTTCATCCTTACATACATAATCATTTATAAATGCTATATGTTCTTTATTATCTGGATTATCTAAAATAATAATAAATTCAAAATCATTATATGTTTGATTAATAATTGATTCTATGGACTGTTTTAAACATTCTATGCTTTCTTTATAAGTTGCCATAATAACACTTGTTTCTACCATTTAAATTTCTACTACTTTTTTACACAAATCTTTTTGTATAAAAATTTCCTTTCTATTAAATATATACATAATAAGTATATATTAAATTAACCTTTACAACAATAAATCATTCATATCTTGAATTATAAATATAACAGCTCAAAAATAATATAATAAATATTTCTGAGCTGCTTTCTACTAAATTGTAATGAATTAAATTTTCCCTAGCCAAACACCATTAGCATCAAAGCGATTAACTACTTCATTGATTTTATAATCTCCTGTAACCATCTTTCCATTAGCGTCTACATAATACCAGTTATTTCCTGATTTTACCCATTGTGCTTTGATTTCACCACTTGAAGCTGCATAGTAATCTTCACCATTGATTTTGAACCATCCTGTTTGCATAAGTCCACTATTTGCAAAGTAGTATTTTGCTCCTGCAATTGTTTGGAATCCTGTTACCATTTTTCCATCAGCGTCTACATAGTACCAAGTATTTCCTGATCCTACCCATTGTGCTGTAATTGCTCCACTAGATGTTGCATAGTAATCTGCTCCATTGATTTTGAACCATCCTGTTTGCATTAATCCACTATTTGCAAAGTAGTATTTAGCTCCTGCAATTGTTTGGAATCCTGTTACCATTTTTCCATCTGCATCTACATAGTACCAGTTGTTTCCTGATCCTACCCATTGGGCTTTGATTTCTCCACTTGTTGATGCGTAGTAATCTGTTCCATTGACTTTGAACCATCCTTTTTTCATAAGTCCGTTTGTTTCAAAGTAATATTTTGATCCTGAAATTGTTTGGAATCCTGTTACCATTTTTCCATCAGCGTCTACATAGTACCAGTTATTTCCTGATCCTACCCATTGTGCTTTGATAGCTCCACTAGATGTAGCATAGTAATCTTCATTATTGACCCTGAACCATCCTGTTTGCATATATCCATATTGATCAAATCTATAGAGTTTATTATCTATTGTAATGAATTCATTTTTTGGATATGTTCCATCTTCATATTGATACCACCATTTGTTCCCTGATTGTTTCCATTGTCCTTTTAGTTGATTATGACATCTTGTACATACTCCATCTTTAAAATCATGTCCTAAAGCTGGAATGATTCCTTGTTTTTTAATAATCTTATTACATATTGAACAATGTATTCCTTCTGTTAAACCTGTATTTGTACATGTTGCTTCCTTAGCTTGATCAACAACTACTTTATGCCCTGTTGCTTTTTTGTCATCTACTATTTTTGTTTGTGGCTTAAATGCATTATTTTTGAAATTAGCTATATAAGTAATTATTCCATTTTCTGTACATGTTGGATCTTTAACAATTTTTTGAGCTGTAACGGTTTCTTCTTCAACATGTTCATAATTATTTGCACATACTCTTTGAGCTGTGACTGTCATATTATCTACAGACCACTTATATATAGGTTCACTATAATTATGACCATATTTATTACAATCAATTTCTGTATAAGATTCATCCCACATTGGATATTCTTCAATAAACTCATTTGATTGATAGTCATTATCTCTTACATGATCATCAAAATCATTTGTATTTTTTAAGAAATAAGCATATGTACTTCTTCCTGCATCCCATGTACTATCAAGATTATAATATTTACCATTTAATTTAACGATATTCCAAGCATGTGGTCCCCCTGCTTCACCTGAAATAACTCTTGTATCTACACCTGCATCTAATGCTAAGCGATAAAATAACGATGCATATCCTTGGCATACTGCTGTTTTATTGATCAAAGCTGCATAAGCTGTATATTTTAATGAATAGGATTTATCATTTAAGTTATCATGATCATATGTAACATTTGAACATATATAATCATAGATTGCTTTTACTTTTTGATAGTCTGTCTTATTTGATAAATCTAATGACTTCAATAAATTAGAGACTTCTTCATCTACTTTTTCTTCCTGTTCTAAACTAGATAAATAAGATACATCATAAAAAATATTTAAATCATATCCCTTATTAGAATTTACAGATATGGATGCTTTTACTGTCCACCCTTGACAGTGCCATTTAAGATAGTCTCCTTCTTTTCCATTACCAGTATGTTTGATGGCCTTTTGAAACAACTGATGTACTAAATTAGAAAAAAATTCTTGTGTAATTTCTTCATCACAATGATAATAAAGAACAATATTACTTTCTCTATTAATTAATTTTTCTCTAAATATCTTTACAAGTTTTTCTTGATCACTTGTATATTCAACATCTTCTAAACTATATGTTTGAATATCATGATGAACAACACTACTTTTTACATCTTTATAAATAGGATTTACATAATGATCTTCTCTAATTGTTTCTTTTGCTTGTACATTGACTATACTTAACATAGAAAAACACATTGAAAGAACAAGTGATACAATAAATAATTTCTTTTTCATGATTTCCCTCCTTATATTCATTTAACCATGTAAGCCATTTCTTTTCAAGAATATATAAAAAAAACGAGGATACTCTAAGTATCCTCATCAAATTCACATTAATATACTACTACTTTTGTTCCTGAAGGAATATTATCATAAATCCATTTAGCATATTGTATTTCAAGTCTTACACAACCATGTGATAATGGAATTCCTGTTCTATTATCTTGAATTGTACCATTTTTATTATAAAGAGTACTATGGAATAAATAGTTTCCTTTAAATTGTGTATACCAGAAACATCTAGATGATCCTGAGTCAAAATAATATCCTCTTATTCCAACTGTAAATTCACCTTTAACTGTAGGTGTTGAAGCTTTACCTGGGGCACAACTATAATAATGAATATTGTTCCAATTATTTACAGAACCTTGATAAATAGCTACTCGACAATTAGCTGTATCAACTAAAATCAAATAATTAGTAGCACTACTGTATCCGCTTGCTCTACTTGTCATTGAATCATAAACACTATCGCTTCTTAAAGCCCCACTAGAAGTAAAATAAAATGCTTCAAAATACGTATCATGTAACATTGCTCCAGATGAATTTAAATAATACCATTGATTGTTATCTTTCAACCATCCAATGGCCATATTTCCACCTGAATGTAAATAATACCAAGTTCCAGCAATTTGCTTCCAACCTGTGCACATTGCCCCACTTGCATCCATATAATACCAAGTTCCTTTAACATTTATCCAGCCTGTTAACATACTACCATACGCATTTAGGTAATACCATTGACCATTCAAATCAAGCCAACCCGTGTACATATACCCTTGACCTGATTCATCTAAATAATACCATTTACCAGAAACTCTTTGCCATCCAGTTTGCATAACACCATCATTATTTAATAAATACCATTGATTTTTAACATAAACCCAACCTGTGCATTTATTTCCATTTTGATCATAGTAATGCCAATCATTACCATCTAACATCCAGCCTGTTTTAATAGCACCATTTTCATCAAAAGTATATTTAACACCATTGATTTCTCTTACTTGATTAGTAATAGCAGCAGATGGATATGCCTCATCATTAGCATCTAAATAATACCATTTACCATAGTATTTATACCATCCACTTACTAAACTTGCATTTCCATCATAGAAATACCAATGATTATCATCATTTATCCAACCTGTTTTAATAGCACCATTTTCATCAAAATGATATTTGATTCCATCAATTTCTTTTACTTGATTTGTTATTGCTGATGATGGATATGTTTCATCATTAGCATCTAGATAATACCATTTACCGTAATATTTATACCATCCTTGTTTACAGCTAGCATCATTATTTACAAAATACCAGTGATTTTGATCATTTACCCATCCTGTTTTAACATTTCCATCTGCATTTACATAGTAAAAAGTTCCATTATCATTAACAATACCTGTAATTGCTACATCATTTTCATAAAAATAAACTTTCCCGTTTTCTTTATAAAGTCCATTTTTTACTTCAACAACATCATTCATCTTTACTTCATCATTTCTCTCTAATGCCGAAACAAATGATAGACTCATTGAAATTGAAAATAGAAAAATGAAACATGCTATTCCTTTCTTCAAATAACCTTTCATTGCTCAAACCTCCCTTGTATTCATTTTATCATCAAAAAAAACTCTAAACAATATAACTAATAAATAAAAGCTAGAAATAATTTGATATTCTCAAATTACTTCTAGCTTTATTAAACTAAACAATTAATAATATTACAAAAAGCAAAAACTCCAAATATAGCCATAAAATAATCTAAATTTTTTATTCTATGATGATATCTAGAAATTAATAAACAGCTTGCTATAATCATTGAAAAATAGAAAAATAGAGCGGTTCTATTTCCTGAAACCCAAACAGTTGGCGAAAAGCAAAGCATAAATCTTGATCCAAAGCCAATTAATAAGATAA
>OGPU01001414.1_pt1 | contig 20661 bp, 17 predicted proteins | sample 1552991 | NCBI WGS metagenome assembly OGPU01 (sample SAMEA2580296, study PRJEB22360) | human gut metagenome | biome: human gut; feature: human-associated habitat; material: faeces | place: Denmark | collected 2008/2010 | reverse complement strand
GGAACCGCACATCAAGACCTGTCAAAACGGCAGTTCAAGACCTGTCGAAACGGCATATCCAGACCTGCCGAAACGGCCCCCTAAAAAGATTGAGAATATCCATACAGAGAATATCCAGAGTAAGAAGAGTCCGTCTGTCCGTCCCGCGCCGGCGCAGGAGGACGGAGCGACGGACGAGGACATTCTGCAAAACATATTCGAGCGGTGCGAGCTATATCTGTTCCGGGAGAACATACAGGCCATGTTCCGGGCCGCTATTGAACGGCTGTACTATTCGGACATCCTGAAAATCGGCAATGCCCGGCTTCCGCGGGAAACGGTGCGCGGGTATCTGGGCCGGCTGGACGCGAATATTCTCACGGCGGCTCTCGAAAGCATGAAGCAACACGAGGGAGACGTGAAAAATCCCACCGCTTATCTGATGTCGGTGCTGGTGAACGGCGTCTGCGAACAGGACAGCGGGCTCATTCTGGATCTTCCGTCGTCGTATCAAAAGCCATCCGACTTCTATGCGGAGCTGGAAGGAGGTAGCCGGGATGCTCCTGAGTAAAGCCCAGAAGGTCCTCCTCGATATGCTGCGGCGTGTCGGGACGATGCGGGAGGAAGCCGCCCGGCAGCTGCTTCTGATGGCCTATCCCCACACCTCCTGGGAACCGATTGTCCACCAGCTGGAATGCCTGGGGCAGATCCGGCGTCTGCATGGCTTCATCTCCCGAACGGACGAGGAGAAGGCCGTTCCGGCAACCATCGAAGCTATCGACATCATGCTGCTCATGGAACCGGAAAGGGTGGAGCTGTTCCAGCAGGGGACGCCGCCTTTTTCCCTGACCTTTTTCAAGCAGCGGCTGGAGGATCACCACGGGACACAGGAGTACCGGCTGTGGCGGTACGACGTCTGCCCGGTGCCGGCCGGCCGGGAAGCCCTGATCTGCGCATTACTGGAAACTATCGAGCATAAGTACCGGCTGGTGGTGTTTGTTCTGGAAAAAGCGGAGCAGCAGGAGCGTGTCTATATCCCCTGCGAGCACTGCTTCGTGTGGAAGGAGCAGGGAAGATACCACTTTTTCAAGTATGCAAGTAAGGAGGATGAAAACAGTGAAAGACAATCACCATCTCGACGACAGGGACGCAGCTGCGCTGGACAGGGATCTGTCGGATAAACAGCTCCGGGAATGGAATGCGATTTACGCGTCCTATCGCTCCGAATCCCTGCTGACTGCCCGCGTGGCCGGTATGGATCAGGAGGTTGTCACGGTTCGGAATAAAAAAACCGGCAGGCGGGAGCAGAGGAGCATCCCCTGCCTTGTGGTAATCGACTACCGGGTCAAGGTGCTAATCCCGGAGAATGAGGTATGGTTCAACGAAGCCACCAGGCGGCCGCCCCACGTCCTGCGCTCCATGACCGGCGCCACCATTGACTATGTCATTACCGGCATCGACCGGGAAGCGGAATGTTGCATCGCATCCCGGCGCATGGCGCTGGTGATCCGCCGCCGTGCTTTTCTGCGCACGCACCCGGAAACCGGGCAAAAAGTATCGATCCATGTGCTGGCCGTCGGCCGGCAGCATATGCTTGTCACCTGCGGCGGCTTTGACATGACGCTTTCTCCCCGCGACATCTCCTACGCCATGATCCCGGAGCTGCGGGAACGGTATCATCCCGGGGAAACCTGCAACGCCGTCATCGCCCGCTACAATCCCGGCACGGAAAAGCTGGCCGTGTCCATCAAGGAGGCCGAACCCCACCCGTTCGATGGGATGGATGTCCGGCATCCCGTTCACTGCCGCCGGGCGTCGGTCATCACCGGCAAATACCACGGCGGCGTCTTTTGCCGGCTGGAGGACAACATCGACTGCTTATGCACCTATTCCCCCGAACAGTACGACGAGGATTTCCACATCGGCGACCCGGTGATAATCGTCATCACGAAATACGCCTATGACAAAAAACAGGTGTACGGGAAGATCGTATCCAAGTGGTGAACCAACATTTACCGGTGGATTTGCAGGGGGAACGGCCTATAATAAAAATAAGAACGTTTGTTTTATTCGGTGAGCTCCTATGGAAAGAGTCATCCTGCATTCCGATCTGAATAACTTTTACGCCTCGGTGGAGTGCCTGTACAATCCAGAACTGCGGGGAAAGGCGGTGGCCGTGGCCGGCGACCCGGAAGCCCGGCACGGCATTGTCCTGGCGAAAAACTACCCGGCCAAAGCCTGCGGTGTCCAGACAGGGGACCCCCTGTGGATGGCCAGGCAAAAATGCCCGGACATTGTGTTCACCCCGCCCCATTATGACCGCTATATGCAGTTTTCCACGGCGGCACGGGAAATCTACAGCGAATACACCGACCAGGTGGAACCCTACGGCCTGGACGAGTGTTGGCTCGATGTGACCGGCAGTATCGCCCTGTTCGGGGACGGCAGGGCGATTGCCGACGAGCTGCGGCGGCGCATCCGGCAGGAGCTGGGCGTCACCGCGTCGGTGGGTGTGAGCTACAACAAGATATTTGCCAAGCTCGGCAGCGATATGAAAAAGCCGGACGCCACTACTGTCATCACCAGCGAGCGGTTCAAAGAGATCGTCTGGCCGCTGCCGGTGAGCGACCTGCTGTATGTCGGCCGGGCGACCCATGCCAAGCTGAAACGGTACTGCATCAAGACCATCGGTGATCTTGCGGCCGCCGACCAGCGGTTTTTACAGCGTCTTCTCGGCCAAAACGGGATGATGCTCTGGTGCTTTGCCAACGGGCTGGATACCTCTCCGGTATCGAACATCGGCGCCAAGTCACTCATCCATTCCATCGGCAACAGTACCACCGCTCCACGGGATCTGGTAACCGACGAGGACATCAAAATCACCCTGTATGTGCTGTGCGAAAGCGTGTCTGCCCGGATGCGGGAGTATGATTTTGTATGCGATACCGTGCAGCTCGGTGTGCGGGACAACGAACTGCAAAGCTATGAGCGCCAGGGCAAGCTCCCGTATCCCAACCGGACAGCGAAAGCTCTGTTTGAAAAGGCGTTTGAACTGTACAAGCGAAACCATTTGTCCGGCAAGCCGGTGCGTTCCCTGAGTGTGCGGGCCTGCCGGCTGTCAGTACGAGAAAATGAGCAGCTTTCCCTTATGCCAGACGTGGCCGCCATTCAAAAGCAGGAGGAACTCGAAAGCGCGGTGGACGCCCTGCGGAACCGGTTCGGTCATTTCTCTGTACAGCGGGGGCTTCTGTTGACAGATCTCCAACTTTCCAGCTTGAACCCCAAGGACGACCATGTGATCCACCCGGAATCTTTCTTCAAAAGCTGAAGGGCGCCGTTGGCACGACGCCCTTCAGCTTTGCTTATACCATATTGTTTTATCTTACAAGAACTGCCGCATATCCGTGGCCAACTGTTCCTCCAGTTTGATGAGGCGTTTGGCGATGTCCTTGGATACCTCATCCGCCGCCGCATATTGGTTAAGATACCGGGAGAGAGATTTGACCCCCATGTTGCAGCCGTCGGTCATCAGATCGGCGATGGTGTTGTCCGATTCGTCCATAACCAGTTTGACGTTGGTTTTCATCCAGGACATCCCTTTAGCCATGGCGTTGGGTTCCTTGCCGTCATCGTGATATTTGTCCAGGAGAATCTGGATTTCCTCTTTCAGCTTCTCGTGCTCGCTTTTGCATTCGGTCAGATATTTCTTTAATTCTTCGCTGTGCGCATAATCCAGCACCTCGTCAATGGAGGAGACACCCATTTTGATCCCGGCGTCGCATTCCCGCAGCAGTTTGATGGTATCCTGTTCAATCATGATAATCCTCTCCTTTGTTCATAAAGGTTGTGCATTCCTCCGGTCGCTTATCCTCTCGCAGCCCCTTGAATACCGGCTGGCGCATTCCGCCGCTTTGAGTTTTGTGCATATACTCCACCACGCAGATCAGCCGGGGCTCTACCCACCGGGCGTGCTCGTTGCCGTGGCCGGCCGAAACCGGTTCATCGAAAGGCGGGCGGAATGCCGGCGGCAGAGCTTGGATTTTGGCGAAGGCCGGGCCTCCCACTCCCAGGGTGACGTGTCCCTTATATTTCAGCTTTTCGTCGTCATACTGCCCCAGCACGATACTCGTCATGTGGTTTTCCTTGGGTATCCACCCGCACACAACATAATCATCGTCCATGAGATTTTTCATCTTTAGCCAGCTTTTGGTGCGCTTGCCTTGGAAATATAAACTGTCTTGTTTTTTGGCGACAATGCCCTCCAGCCCCTGCTCCCTGGCAAGCTGGAACAGGGCCAGCGCCTGCCCGGCATCAAATACACGGGACACCGCCAACCGTTCCGATTCCGTCACCGCTTTTTGCAGGTACTCCTTGCGCTCGGTCAACGGCCGAAGGGTGAGGTCTTCTCCGTCATAATACAGGCAGTCGAACGCCACAAAGGTAGCCGGATATTTTTTTGCCTCCAGTTCGATTCGGTAGCGGTTGCTCATCAGGCTGCGGCGCTGGATGGTTTCAAAGCTGGGCTTGCCGTCCACCAGACAGAGCAGTTCCCCGTCCAGGACGCACCGCCTCTTTGCCTGCCGGTGGATCTTCGCCAGTTCCGGCACCTTGGGCAGCATCCGCACGTTTCGCTTGTTCCGAAGTTCTGTCCCGCCCTTCGGATCGAGGTAGGCTACACACCGTTCTCCGTCCCATTTCATCTCGTAGAGATACTGTTCATCCGCAAACGGCTCCACATTTTCCGCGATGAGCATGGGAGCAATATGCTTTTCTTCAAACAGATCGCTCATGACGCGCTGGCCTTTTTACGCGAGCGCGGCTTTTTCGGCGGGGTATCCTTGTCTTTTGTCTGCTCCACCATCTGCTGAAGGGCGTCCATCAGGTTAATGATGTTGGCGGACGGCTCCGCCGACGCGGCGGTGATCTCCTGATTATTCGCCTTGGCCTGGATAATCTCCCACAGCCGTTGCCGGTATTCGTCGTGGTATTTCGCCGGTTCAAAGGATTCTTTCATGCTGCTGATAACGGTTTTTCCCATAGTCAACTCCTGTTCCGACAGCTCCGGTTTGGCCGGTTCCTTGGGCATGGCTTTTACTTCGTCGCTATAAAACAGGGTTTCTACCAGAATACCGGTGTCAGTTGGAATCAGTACCATTAAATGCTCCGACTGGCCGATCACTCCCTTGGCGATGGCGACGGTATTTTCTTCTTTCATACACCGCCGCAGCAGCTCATAGGCTTTGTCGCCGCCTGCTTCCGGTATGACGTGGTAGGTCTTGTCGAAGTAAATCGGCCGGATATCGTGGATGTCCGCAAAGTGCAGAATGTGGATGGTCTTGTCTTTCTGCACCTTGGCCTTTTCAAAGTCCTCATCAGTGAGGGTCACATATTTGCCATCCTCAATTTCAAAGCCTTTGACAATATCCTGTGCAGATACCTCTTTTCCGCATTTGGAGCACACTTTCTTATATTTGACTCTTGAGCCGTCCTCCCGGCAAAGCTGGTTAAAATGGATGTCGTTATCCTGCGTCGCCGTATGCAGCGAGATCGGCACGTGAAGCAATCCGAAAGAGATTGCGCCTTTCATGGTTGCCGCCATTTTGTATGTCCTCCGTTCTGATGTACTGTATTTTCATCCAGCGGATACAGGGAAACCACCTGATCCCATTCCGGTGAGTATCCCATGTGCCATCGCCCGATGTATTGGCCCAGGACGTCATAAAGCTCCGTGTCGAATTCTTCAGTCCACATAATAAAGCCCCTTGGATATAGTCTGCCGAAACAGCAGCAAACTATACCCCGTTAAGTAGCTGGCACAATCATGGCATAAAAATGGCACAGAAAAATCCGAAATCGATACGGTTTTGCGCTTGCCTCGTACAAGACGCCGTGCTATACTGAATACGCTTCAAGGTATATCCAAAAACAAATACAAAACCTGAGACCGCCTTTTCATCAGGCGGTCTCTTTGTGTCGAACCGTCAAACAAGGCGCCCGCATTTTTTGCAGGCGCCTTGTTTTTGTGATATACCTTGTCGCCACATTTATATACAGGGAGGTTCCGTTTTGAAAGAGAAAATCCAAATTCACCAACAGCTGTATTCCTCTTTCCCCAGTCGCTCCAAAAGGAGAAAACACCTGCTCACAGCCGTCCTAATCCTTTGCATGGCCGTGCTGTTCTGTCTTCCAGCTTTAGCAGTCGGTGAAACTGCTACACCAACGCTATGGGACAAGGCCAAAACTATTATGCAGGACGTTTATAACAAAATCCTTGGCATTTCCACCATCGCCGGGATCGTCGCCGCTTCCATTGCTCTGCTGCTCATGAACTTCAGCAAAAACGACCGCACGGTGGGTGAAAGTCGAGCCTGGCTCAAGCGCATTATCGTCAGCTGGGCACTCTTGAACGGCTTGGGATTCATCATGAGTTATATTACGCCTTTCTTTGCCGACGGCAAATGGACACCGTAATTTTAGAGAAAGCAGGCGATCTATATGTTTACATCCATTGAAGAATGGATTCGGCAGGTTATCGATCAACTGGCAGTAGGGCAAGACGTGTACCTAGCACCCGACAGCGCTCCTATTCTTCCAGCAAGGGAAATCCACTTAGAAAAGGCATTTATTTCTGAAATTCCCGCAACCGGCAATACCATTCATATAAAGAAGGCAGACGGAGAAGTGCAGATAGTAGACGTGGATGCAAGAAGCACGGCGTATCTGTATCTGGGCACAGTAGATATAGACGGAAAAATACAATCCTGGGTTTTTCTTTCCAAAGAAAAATTTTGGGCCTGGTGGGAATGGGTTATCCTGACGGACGAACTAAATCCCTATGTTAATTTTCGTCAAGGCTCCGTAGACGAAACGCCTACACTAAAGAATCTGCAAATAAGCCGGCTTATAGCAGACGCCCTTATCAACGACAACCTTCGTTATCAAAACATGGAATGTACAGGCTGTGAACGCAAAGATTCAGCGGACAAGTCTCTCTGTTCCACATGTATCCGAAGCGGCGCGCTGAAGGATCACTGGCAAGGGGAAAAGCGCTGGTATGAACCATGAAAAAGTATCGCTGCTACAGAAGATGGGCTGCGTTCCCGATACGAATCAGGAGGATACACAATGGGGATTCTGGACGGCATTGTAGCCTGGATTGCGGAAAAAGTCATGGCTTGTCTCGATTTAGTTACCACCTCTGTGCTGGGGGCACTAGGGTGCAACATGGATGTTTTCATTCAATATTTTCCGGCTGCGGAAACGCTTTACGACGTCTTTGTTGCTATCGCTATCGGCTGGGTTTTGCTGAATCTGATATGGCAGCTTTTTAAAAACTTCGCCGGCGGCCTCGGACTGGAAGTGGAAGATCCCGGAAAACTTGTACTCCGTTCAGCCCTGTTTATCCTGCTGATCTATTTTTCGGATGAGATCGTCGATCTAGTTCTTAAAATCGGCGGAACGCCATATTCGTGGATTCTTACATCGACCCTTCCTCCCATTAACTTCGCTTCGTTTAATGCTGTTATCACTATGATATTAGGGGTTGTTGCCAATAGTGTCGTGCTAATTGTTTCGCTTGTTCTGGTATTGATGCTCGCATGGAACTACATCAAACTGCTGTTTGAAGCGGCGGAACGCTATGTGCTGCTCGGCGTCTTGGTATATACTGCGCCGGTCGCATTCAGCATGGGAGCTTCCCAGTTGACGTCTGGAATTTTTAAAAGCTGGTGCCGCATGTTGGCAGGGCAGATGTTTCTGCTTTTGATGAACGCTTGGTGTCTGCGGCTGTTCACTTCTATGGTGGGCAGCTTCCTGGCAAATCCTTTGGGAATATAGGGGGAATTATGAAAAAGATAAAGCCGTTTATTTTTGCAACTGCCTTGTTTTTCATCCTGTCCTGTGTAGCGGTTGTTCCAGCCGCCGCCCTGACGGAAGAAGAAGTACAACAACAGGTTGCCACCGAGGGTAGTGCTGCTGTTACCGGGAATATTTTCATCTGGTTCCTCTGCTCCATAGCTTTCCTGAAGGTGTCTCAAAAGGTGGACAGCTTTATGAGCAGCCTTGGTATCAACGTCGGGCATACCGGCGGCAGCATGCTGGGCGAAGCCATGGTGGCAATGCGCGGCATAGGCTTAGCCGCCAAAGGGATAACCGGCAAAAGCTTCGGTTCGTCCGGCGGCGGGGGTGTGCCTGCTGACGATGGCGGGAGCGCTGCCTTTGCTGGCGGTCTGGCGGGAATTGTGAGTCGGAAAGTCACACAGGGAGCCGCAGCAAGTGTCACCGGGCATGGCGGTCATTTTGCCAGCCGAAAAGCCTTTGAGTCTTCTCTGGCTAAAGGAGGCACTTTTGCTAACGGGGTCATCGGTTCTGTAGCAAGGGGCAACATCGCAAAAACCGGTTCTATAACTGGAGATACCGCTGTAAAAGCGTTCCAGTCGTACATAGGGATGCCCGGACAGGACGCAGACACCCCTCCGCTGTACAGCAACATGGAAATCGGCGGCGGGCGGATCACCGGCACAGAACCCTCTGCAGCCGCTCCGGAAGGAATCCCATTTGCCATGTATAGTGCCGAACAGTATATGGAGCCGGCCGGGGATTTCCGCACGATATCTGCAGCTGACGGCTCAAGGTGGTATATGCAGTACGCTCAGGACACGGTAAAGCGGGAACCGTATGAGGCACCAGATGGAAAAATCACCTACCATGAGAGCATTGTCAAGCAGATGCCCACCATGCCCCGCCGAAAGGATAAGGTGTGAGCCATGCCGGAACAACCGGACAAGAAGGATTCCGGAGCTGTCCAAAAAAGCGCGCAGGCGGCTCACACCGTTCATGGCGCGGTAAAAACAGGCAAGGCCATTGCCGGGGCGGCAAAGGGTGCGGCTGTCGGCGGCCCCTATGGAGCGGCTGCAGTAGCACTCTGGCAAAACCGAAAAACCATTGTAAAGATACTTGTAGCCGTTGGTTTTCTATTGTTCCTTCCGATTTTATTTCTCTTGATGCTTCCTTCCATGATTTTCGGCGGGCTGGATTCAGTTACAGGCAGCGTTCCCATTCTGAACGACAATTCGGCCATCAGGGAAAATATAGCGCAAGCCGACGCTGTTATTTCTGCAGTAATGACGGACAGTCATACCGCCGTATTATCGAAGATCCAGGAGGATATAGAGACTCTGGAGGCAGGGATAGAGCATCAGATAATTGATCCGTATGTAGAAACGCTCCCGTTCAACAGCTCGCTGATTATTTCTCAGTATTGCGTGGCGAACAGCAACTACAAAGCGGTTAATCTATCGGATTTCCAGTATAAGGTTGAGCAGGGAAAGGAACATCTATTTACATACGGCAAGGAAATACAAGTGGAATCCATCGTTCAGGACGGGGAGATTGTCGGGGAAAGAACTATCGCGGTATACACCGTGCAATACGCAGGTGAGGACTACTTTGGAGATACGGTTTTTGCCCTAAACGAAGAACAAAAAGCGTATGCCAGGGATTATGCGGAAAACCTGGAGTTATTTCTCCTTGATCCCTTGTTAAGCGTTACCTATGAGACAGGAGTAAACGATCATGCCGGATAATTATAAAGAAGAACTGGACACATATACGATTCCCCCGAACTTTATGGAAAGCGGAACATTGTTTGGAGGAGCCTTTAAGCTACGGAACGCACTAGAAGCCGGAACTCTCGTTCTTGCTATAGGGCTGCCCGTTTTTCGGCTGCCGATTTCTCTGACGATGCGCATCATCCTATTATGCCTTACAGCCCTGCCGTTGGGGCTCATCGCGCTTATCGGCGTATCGGGAGAAAGCCTTTCCTCCTTTATCTTCAGCTTTTTCCGCTTCCTCAAAAAGCGACGAATAGTATCCCAGCCGGCCGAAGAGGATAACCCGACGCAACCCAACGACCTCAAAGGCCATAGGGCTCGTGCCGCTCGGATACAGACGCCGATGGACTATTTTCCCATCCAGAAGATCGAACATGGGGTCATCTACACCCGTGACCACCGATATGTGAAGGTGCTGGAAGTGACGCCCATCAACTTTCTGCTCCGCAGCGCCCGGGAACAGCGCAGCATTCTGTATTCCTATGTCCACTATCTGAAAATCAGTCCGGTAAAGGTGCAGATGAAGGTGCTGACCAAAAAAGCGGACGTCAACCGGCACCTCGAATCCATCCGCCGGGAATTCCAAAACGAAACGGATGAGAAATGCCGGGAGTTGCAGAAAGATTACGAAAACCTGATCCGGCAAATCGGCTCTAAAGAGGCCATCACCCGGCGCTTTTTCCTAATCTTTGAGTATGAAGGCTTTGGACGTCATGAGTCCGAGGAAGAGATGCTATCCGCCCTGATGACAGCGGAACAGACCGCAAAGACATATCTGCTGCAGTGTGGGAACAAAATTGTTGAGCCGGAATCGGAAGATGAAGCGACCGTCGAACTGCTGTACGAACTGCTCAATCGGAAAACCAGTACGGAGACGTCGCTGTCTACCCGAAGTAACGAGGTGATTGCCCGACATCTGTTCAGGGACGGCACAGACGAACTCGGCGACATACCCGCGGCGGAATTTTTCGCCCCTCCGTCTATGGATTTTCGCCATGCCCATTATCTTCATATTGACGGCACCTACTACTCGTATCTGCTCATCCCCTCCTCTGGGTATAAGCCTCGTGTGGCTGCTGGCTGGCTGTCGATCCTGATAAACGCGGGAGAAGGGATCGATGTGGACATGTTCCTGTTCCGGCAGCCCAAGGAACAGGTGATTCATAAGCTGGGGCAGCAGCTGCGGATTAACCGCTCGAAAATCCGGGACGTCAGCGACACCAACACCGACTTTGATGACCTGGAAGGAGCCATCCGTTCGGGGTATTTCCTGAAAGACGGTCTCGCCGCCAACGAGGACTTCTACTATTTTTCCACCCTGATCACCGTCACAGCCGGTTCGGTCAAGGAACTGAACTGGCGGATTGCCGAACTGAAAAAGCTCCTGGTTTCCCAGGATCTGAATGCATCCCCCTGCACCTTTCGGCAGGAGGATGCATTTTTATCCTCGCTGCCCCTGGTATCGTTGGAAAAACATCTATACGCACGTTCTAGGCGGAACATGCTGACCCTGGGCGCCGCCAGCTGCTATCCCTTCACTTCCTACGAGCTCTGCGATGATACTGGTATCCTGCTGGGGATCAACAAGCATAACAATTCGTTGGTTATTGCCGATCTGTTCAACAGCCAGATTTACAAGAACGCGAATATGGCCATTCTGGGAACCAGCGGATCCGGCAAATCGTTCACCCTGCAGCTCTTCGCACTAAGACTTCGGCGTAAAAATATCCAGGTGTTTATTCTGGCGCCGCTGAAAGGGCATGAGTTTTACCGGGCGGCGCGGAACATCGGCGGAGAAATTATCCAGATATCCCCCTCATCTCCACACTGCATCAATGTCATGGAAATCCGCCCGGTAGATACAGCGGCAGCTGAACTGCTGGATGAAGCTGTGATTGAAAAATCCCTGTTAACCGCCAAAATACAGCGGCTGCATATTTTTTTCGCCCTGTTAATTCCTGATATGACTCACGAAGAACGGCAACTGCTGGATGAAGCTATGATTAAAACCTATGCGTCATTTGGCATTACGCATGAGAATACCAGCCTTGTGGACGAAGCCTGCCCGGAACGTTTCAGACCTATGCCCAAGCTTGGGGATCTGCACCAGGAACTTTTGAAAAGCCCGCAGACAAGGCGACTTGCCAATATCCTCAACCGACTGGTTCACGGTTCCGCCAGCACGTTCAACCAGGATACAAATGTCAACCTGGACAACAAATATACGGTCCTGGACATTTCCGAACTGACCGGCGATCTGCTGACGGTGGGCATGTTCGTTGCTCTGGATTTCGTATGGGACAAGGCCAAGCAGGATCGCACCAAAGAAAAGGCCATCTTTATTGACGAAACCTGGCAGCTCATCGGTGCGTCTTCCAACAAACTGGCTGCGGAATACGTGTTGGAGATATTTAAAATTGTTCGTGGTTACGGCGGAAGCGCCATTTGTGCCACACAGGATTTGGATGACTTTTTTGCCCTCGAAGGCGGCAAATATGGCCGCGGCATCGTCAACAATGCGAAAACCAAGATCATCCTCAATCTTGAAGACGAGGAAGCACAGAGGGTACAGGAGCTTCTGCATCTATCGGAAGCCGAAACGCTGGCTATCACTCATTTTGAACGCGGCAACGGTCTGATTTCCACAAACAACAACAATGTCACCGTAGAATTTAAGGCATCCGAACTGGAGAAAGAACTGATTACAACGGATCGGCGGGAGCTGCAGCAGCTTTTGGAGAAAAAGAAGCGGCAGAATGCTGTGCCGTCTTCTTAAAACGCAGGGATTGCGATAACAATGCGTATAACATTTCCTATCGCGGCCTTTATGCGACAATATTGCGTATAGAACCAGGAGGTGGTTTTGTGAATACACGGGCAAGCTTATACGCGAACGAGGCGTCGAAGCTGTTGGATACGGTTTCGGCCTATAAAACCCTGTACACAGAGCAGCTTTTAAGACTGTTTCCTCCCGGAAAGGCGGATACCGTCCGGATGCTGCTGAGACGGCTTGCCAAAGACCACCGGCTGTATCTGTCAAAGGATGAAACCGTCGCATCGGCCGATCCGATTTTTCCGCTGAACGATAGGCTCATCCGTGCTTTCTGGGTACTGCTCGATTTCATCGACAAGACAGAATTTCACGTTCCCGGTATATTTCCGGCACTCATCAGCTTTTTTGCTGGTGAGGAGCTATATGATATACTCCATATCCCGTGGAGGCAGGAAGGTATGATCCATGCCGCCATTCCTCGGCAGGAAAAGAACCCTCCCAAACGGATCCTGCTGCTTGATGATCTTTCGCAAATGCCGGCGCTGCATATTCCGAACACGGCCGGATTCTGTATGGTGGATCGGGACGGAAAAGCCGCCTATTACCAGTAAAAACGCTGTAAAAACAGTTGCAGAAAACAGGGCCGAGAGCAACCGTTCGCTTCCGGTCCTTCTGCTTTTTATCTCCTCATAAAGAAAGGGCTCTTACTTTTATGAACGAACAGGAATTAAAAAAACGACTCCGTACCGCCCAGGATACAATCATTCGCCTGAATAACACGGTTATGGCGATGAGTGCCTGTAACGTCAGCCGGTATCCGGCCAATTTTCAGGAGTTGAGTCTGGATGCCACAGCCCATGCTGAAAAGCTGGCCTGCAGGCTTCGGGATCTGGTAGGGCGCTATGGCACGATCCAGCTGGAACAGATACTGACGCGCTCTACCGATACACTGGGGATTACGGTTGCGGTCGATGAAGAAGGAATCGTACAGATCCGGCTCCCACGCCTCCTCCCGAAGTGGAAACAGCATAGCAGCGGTCAATTCTTAACCATGCCGCTGTTTATTGCTTTGGATACCTATTTGCGGAAGTATCCCCTCCCTCAATTTACCGAGTGTGCGGTCTGCTTCGTCCATGTATACGATGAAACGCTATCTCTTGGCCGCGTGCGGGATTATGACAATCTGGAGGTTAAACACATTCTCGACATGGCGGCCGTCTATCTGATGACCGACGACAGCGGAACCCTATGCGATATATACCACACGACCTCCTATGGGAATCAGGACGCAACCCTCCTGTATTTCATGCGGCAGGATCAGCTTCCGGGCTTTATCCTACGGCAAAAAAACCTATCCAATTTTTCAGAAAACCAGCAGCCGGATTTGGATACCCACTGAATGTGGAAAAATCCAAAAATTTCAAGGGCTCCCGTCCCCTCTGCCGAGGAGCAATTTACCCAAGTACAGGGACCTATGGTAAAAAGCTGTGGAGGAAAACGCCATGATCCACCCTCATTCGCAGGCGTATCATCTGCTTGGACTTATCGCTGTATGCGGTGAACTCCCGGCAGATGCCATACACCGCCTTCCCATATCCGAGAGCTACCGGTATAAGGTGATCGCCAGCTTGAAAAGCCAAAAACTGATCCGCCTGTTTGGGCGGGATGGCATAAAAGGCTATCGCCTGACTCCGGTGGCTAAAAAACTGCTGCTGCAGACACAGCCTGACCGGTTTTCGTACTATCTGGATGCAGGCCGGGTCTCCTGCCGTTCAGAGCCCTCGCGCAGGCGGCGGCTTCATGCCGCCGCACAGACGTACATCACCATGATACGCGCAGGCGTTCCGCTGTTTTATGATGAAAAGGCGCCTATATTTGAGCCGTCCCTTTCCGCAGCCGTCCCGAAACCATCCGGGGCGGTTTTCTACTGTCCCACCGAAGTCAAAGATATCGGGCTGGAAGCAGCTAAAATCCGCAGTTCCCGTGTGGCCGGCATCCTGTTTGACGATGAACGGATTTATCTGACCTACAACACCGGCAACGCGGTCATGAAATGGGAAACCCGAGCAGAACTGCGGCTGCTTTCTCTGGTGGAGTCCCGTTTCTGCCGAAATCCAGCCAGAGCCTGGTACAGCGATAAAAATGTGATCGGACTGATGCTGGGCGACAGCATGGACACGGCGCTGCTGCTGCTTGGCAGCACTGGCGGATACAAACGAAGCGGCTACCGGACGGATACCGGCTTTGCACGGTTCTGGTTTTGTCCCCATACGCCGGAAGGAGAACGGCAGCTCCAGATTCTTACTTCCCCAATATATGCGCAGCTGTGCCGGCTCCTGTTGTCCGACTTGCGGACAGGCGTTCCCCCTGTCTCCATAGATTGTGACGCCCTGGATACGGAAGGCCGGCCGGTACTGCTTTCCCTTTGCTTTGACATACCCAGGATCAAGCGGTTCCGCGATGCTCTGGAGCTGTTTGGTTATACAGGCCGCATCTTCTGTTTTGATTTCCAGGCTCCTGTATTGCAGATATACATGGGCGGACTGGCAGATATTCAGCCGGTCAGCCTCGAAAAAGTCGTGAAGGAGTTTCATATACAGACATGAAGAAAAAAAGGCTGATTTTGCTGCCAGTCCTTCCGATTATAGCGTTTGCCGTCCTTTATGGCGGCGGGTATGCCGCGCAGTTTATACGCAACTACAATGCATGGAAGACAACTGGCGGGATGCCGGGGAACGGCACGTCGCCAGCTTTTCCGCACGCCGGGATTCGTGAATGCTTTCAGGCTGTTTTCGAGATGCCGTATGGCTTGTACGGCCTGGGAATATGCCTGGCGCTTTTTGGACTTCTGATCCTTGTGGTCATGCGGATGGGGTTTGGCGGTAGCGGGAAACTGGATCGGGAACGGAATCTTGTCTATTCCGAAAAAGGCACCTACGGTACGGCCGGCTTCCTGCCGGAAGAGAAAATGCGGGAGCTTCTGGAGGTTGTGTCCGATGTGCGCCAGACAGACGGCATCATTGTTGGAGAACGGGACGGCAAGATTCTGGCCCTTCCCAGAAACAAACGGGGGAACGACAATATTGCCGTATATGGGGCATCTGGCAGCATGAAGAGCCGAGCATTCTGTCGGAATGCAATCTTTCAATCGGTAAAGCGGGGAGATTCCATCGTCTGTACCGATCCCAAGGCCGAACTCTATGAGGACATGAGCGAGTATCTTCGGGACAGCGGGTACGTCGTCCGGGTTTTCAATCTGGTAGATCCGGAACACTCGGATTCCTGGGCCTGCCTGCAGGAAATCGGCGGTGATGGAACGATGGCCCAAATTCTCACAGATATTATCATCAAAAACACCGGATCCTTAAAAGGGGATCGCTTTTGGGACAATGCGGAAGCCAACCTTCTGAAAGCGATCATCTTATATGTCGAGTGCAGCTATCCACCTCCGAATCGCAACATCGGTGAAGCATATCAGCTGCTGATCTTCAAAAGCGCACAGGAGCTGGACGCCCTGTTTGATGTGCTGCCTCTTTCCCACCCGGCCAGGGCGCCTTACCAGATTTACCGGCAGGCGGCCGATTCGGTGCGCAGCAGCATCCTGATCGGGCTGGGCAGCCGCCTTCAGGTATTCCAGTCAGAACTCATCCGTCAGATTACAAGCTACGATGAGATCGATTTGACCCTGCCCGGCGTGGAAAAATGTGCGTATTTTTGTGTTTTTTCGGATCAGCAGTCCACCTTTGATTTTTTGTCATCGCTGTTCTTCAGCTTTTTGTTCATCAAACTGGTCGGGTATGCCGACAGCTGTACGGGCGGCCGTCTTCCGGTGGCTGTAAACATCATCGGTGACGAATGGCCCAATATCGGCACGGTCCCGGACTTTTATAAAAAAATTTCTACCATACGAAGCCGCAACATCCATATGATGGGGCTCTGCTTTCAATCGCTCGCTCAGCTTCAAACCCGATACCCGGATACGGAGTGGCAGATATTGCTGAGTGCCTGCGATACACAGCTGTTTTTCGGCGCAAACGATGAGTTTACTGCCAAACTGGTCAGCAACCGCACCGGGGAGATCAGCGTCGCAACTAACAGCCGCTCCAGGGTGCTGGGCACCTGGCGGATATCAAACTACACGCCGGAGTTCCGGGAGACGGAATCGACCGGCAAACGTAAACTGATGACTCCCGATGAAGTCCTTCGGCTGCCGGCACATCAGGCCCTGGTTATTCTTCACTCGCAAAACGTGCTGAAGGTAAACAAGTTTGACTATACCCGGCACCCGGAAGCAAAAAAACTGCGGCCGGTAAAAGCCGCCGACCACATTCCGGCCTGGCATAAGCTGCGTGCACAAGAGAGCAGCCGCTCCGCCAGCATGGAGCCGAAAGCCTCCCCTGGCTGCCCATCGAATACTGGAAGCGGCAGAGGGAAAACCGACGTCGTTCCTGTAGATAAGAACTCCATATTACTATGAAAGAGGGTAACTGTATGCCAAAGAAAAAGACTGATCCCGAAATGCAGGACAACGTCGCGCCGGAAGAGGTAACAACCGCTTTGCCGGAGCAAACGGACGCCTTGGTTTCAGCCGAAACCGACTGTCAGGAACCGCTTCTGCTGGATGAGGCAGACGATGAGATGGTGGCGGCCGCTTCCGGACAAGATCCGCTCCTGATTGATGAGGTGGAAGAAACGGAGGATGAAGCGGAAGAAACGGCTTGTGAACCCATGCCAGACCCGGACTTCCAGGCAGTTTCGGAAGAACCGCGGAAGGATAAGCCGGCCAGACGTCGCCGCAAAGCCGCCGAACCGCCCGAGGGCACTCCCCTGCCGGAAGAAGGCGCTAAAAAGCCGGCCGGTGAGTCTCCTCCGCCCCGACGGACCGATCCGGTGCTGACCATCGTTGCCCATGAAGAAATCCAGACACCGGAAGAACTGGAGGAAACCGCCTGGCACGAAATCAAGAACGCCTACCTTTCCCGGCGGATTCTTTCGGGCATCCTGAGTGGTGTAGAAACCCTGGAAGGCGGCAGCTCGGTTGCAGTTGTGTTTTACAAGCAGTTCCGGGTGGTCATCCCTGTGTCGGAAATGCTGCTGAATCTATCCCAGACGCCTAACCATTACGGCGACATCCACAGCCGCGAACAAAAAATCCTGTCCGGCATGGTAGGCGCCGAAATCGATTTTATCATCAAGGGTATTGAAGACAGTACAAGATGCATCGTCGCTTCCCGGAAGGAGGCTATGCTGCGCAAGCGCCGGCTGTTCTATTTTGGCACAGATGATGAAGGAATGTACCGTATCTACGAGGGCCGGCTCGTCCAGGCCAGGGTGGTGGCCGTGGCGGATAAGGTTATTCGGGTGGAAGCGTTCGGCGTGGAAACCCGGATTGTCGCGCGGGCCATTACGCCGGACTGGCTGGGTAGTGCCCACGATCATTATCATGTAGGCGATAAAATATTGATCCGCATCCAGAAGATCGCTCGGGAGTCGCTGGAAGCTTTAAGCATTGAAGCGGATGTACGCAGCGTAACCGACAACGCACCGCGGGACGATTTAAAAAAAGTCCGCGTACAGGGAAAATATGCAGGCGTCATCACGGATATTTACCACGGCGTCGTGTTCATCCGGCTTCACATCGGCGTCAATGCGGTGGCACATTCCTGCTTCGATCCCCGGACGCCGGGGAAAAAGGACGATGTGGCAATGGTCATCACCCATCTGGATGAGGAGCGCAATGTGGCTGTCGGCATCATCACGCGGATTTTAAGGCGGAACCTCTGACATTTTTCAAAACTGAGTTTGTCAATATGAAATTTGACGAATTCCAAAAAGCGTATATATAATGGGGGTGAAATCATTATGTAAGGAAGGCGAATCCCCATGAAGACAAAAAGTTTGCTGTTCGGATGTCTCGCCGTTTTTGTCCTGTCTTTATCGGCCTGTTCCCAACCAGAACCGGTTTCGGATACGGCTTCAGCCATTTATTCTGAGACAGACAATTTGTTGTACGAAAGCGAAACGGAAACCGTTGCTTCTGTTTCAACCTATGTCTTTGCCGTTACGGATACATCGGGTCGAACTGTGACGGACAGTAAGGGGGGAATGGTTACTGCTGTCGAAACATTCCCACCAGCAGCAACAACCAGTACCAACCCGAGTGCCCTCAGCCGGCAGACGGTGGTTCACACGATGCCTGGCGCTCCCTCTACAGATGGTACAACGGCCAGGCAGCCGAACAGCACGACCGCTTCCTGTTCCAAAACAACCACGGCATCGGAGACCACAACCACTTCCCGCGCCACAACGCAGCAGCCGTTGGAAACCCTTCCGCAGCCGAAACCTACCGGCTCCTGGTATTCGCCCTATGACCTTCCGCAGATTTACGCTGAATGCAAGCGTGAGATCGAACGGCTGGGAATGGTTTGGGAGGACGGGCTGCGGCCGGATTCTTTGGGGGTATCGTGGGCAAATCCGGACAATACGGTTGTGTATACCTATTTCCCCGAAGAATTCCACTTGAAAGAAGATGTATTCGAACTGATCCGATACTATAAAGATAAACCATATACTCGACAATCCTGTCGAATCTGGCTAGAACCCTATGAAGAGAGCCCTGGTGATTATCTGATTTATTTTTTAGAGCGCCGATAAAAGTATATATCTGTGCTGAAGAGCCGTCCATTTGGGCGGCTCTTCTCTTTGTCCCAAAACAACTATAGGAGATGTTCTATGATGAAACAGAAACGCGTTTTTCTCTCGGCTGTGTTAACACTTGTTCTGCTTTGTTCGTTCATCCTGCCAGTATTTGCTGCCAGCTATCAAAACGGCGACACCGCCAAGGTCACAGTATCGAGCGTGTGGGCATTCCACGCCGGCCGGCAACCGGGGGAAAACAGTTCCACCAGCAACGGTGGCAACCGGGGCAACCATTACAACAACCGCCTGTATTGGTTCGAGGGCTATTCCGTCGACATCCTGCAAATGGACGGGAGCAAGTATGCCCCGCAGTACAACGGCAAAACGTACTTTTACTGCATACACAAATGGACAGACTACGGCACAAGCAACCGAAGATTCTATGTGGATCCTACCGGTCATGGGAACCTGATGACCAGCCCATATTGGAAGAACAAGCTGAGTCGAACCCAGCAAGACCTGCTCATGTTGATATCTATATACGGCTTTCCGGCCAGAACTCCCCAGCAGCTTGGCGTAGGTACAGTAGATGACGCCTATGCGGCCACTCAGGCGTTGATTTGGGAGGTTGTGACTGGACGACGAGATTTTAACGGGCTGGTGTCCAACTATAAATCCTCCTCCGAAGAACTGAACGGTGGCATTCCCGTCGCCAAGAACAATGTGCGGTATTTTCTGGACAAGTACATGCACTATGCGTATACCGGCAATGGCCATACCGCCGGGGAGGCCACCCCTGCCCTGACCGCTTACAACAAAATTATAGCGGACATGGCGAAGCACGATACCCTTGCCAGCCTCGCAGGCCAGACCCTGACCCTGAAATGGGACGGGGCCAGCAAAACCTACAAGGGTAGCCTGACGGATAGCAATAGAATATTGAGCCATAGCTCCGTCACGTCCTCCCTGCCCTCCGGCCTGTCGGCGTCCATTAGCGGGAACACCATCACTTTTACCGCAACAAAACCGATGGATACTACCGCCGTCACCCTCAACAAGAACCTGCCGGAGCTATGGCGAACCAGCCCCTTGGCAGTATTGGAAGTAACCTCTGGCACTGGGCAAGAAATGCTTTGTGGGCAGATGAACGACCCGCGTTCCTATACTATGAAAGTCCGTACCGCACAGGGGACGGCGAAAATCATCAAGACCAGCGAGGACGGTGTAGTGTCCGGCCTGCAATTCCGGGTGACAGGAAACGGCATTGACAAAACCTATACCACCGACAGCAAGGGGCAGATCACCGATACCCTCCCGGCAGGCACCTACACGGTGACGGAAATCAATACGCCGGGACGGTACAACACCCCCGCCAGTCAGTCACTCACCGTCCCCGACGGCGGCACCGGCACGGTGACATTTTCCAACACCCTCAAAAAGGGTTATGTGGAGCTCTACAAGGTCGACACCACCAGCGACAATCCGCTGGCCGGAGCTGTGTTCGGCATCTATAACAGCGCGAACATCCGGATCGGGGAACTCAAAACCAACGCAGACGGTTACGCCAAGAGCGGCCTGCTCCTCTACGGGGACGGCTATTACCTGCTGGAAGAACAAGCTCCGGAGGGGTATGTGCTGGATGCCACCAAGCATTACTTT
>OGPU01001411.1_pt1 | contig 20700 bp, 17 predicted proteins | sample 1552991 | NCBI WGS metagenome assembly OGPU01 (sample SAMEA2580296, study PRJEB22360) | human gut metagenome | biome: human gut; feature: human-associated habitat; material: faeces | place: Denmark | collected 2008/2010 | reverse complement strand
CGTTCTCCTTGCAGGCGCGCGATACGACGTTGATGCCGCCGAAGGGCTTGATGGCGCGCTTGAGCAGCTGGTCGGTCTGCAGACCGACGATCAGCTCCTGTTCTTTGTCGATGTAGCCGGCTTTGTGCGAAGTGATGGTCGAAACGGTCTTGTTGTCCAGCGAACGGACGCCGTTGTTGGCGCGCTCCTCTTCGAGGGCCTTGAGACAGAGGTTCCAGATGTGCTTCGTGCGGTCGGTGGGACCCTGCAGGAAGGAGGCGTCGCCCACGTAGGGGGTGATGTTCGTCTGAACGAAACTCGTCACGTTGATCTCCTTGCTCCAAAGTCCGTCGATAAAGGTTTTGTTCAATTCCATAAATTATTATTCGTCAAAATGAGATTAAAATTGTTTTCTTTGGGATGCGCAAAGGTATGTTATTTTTTTCACAATACCGAACGCTGCGGCGCATTTTCTTAAAAAATCTTAAAAAATACCTGCGATTTGTCGGACCATATCGCCCCGGAGCGTTTTTTCTGCAGGACGGAGTCCTTCGGCCTACGGTTTGGCCCCTGCTTTGCAGCGACGAATGCGGACCGGGATCGGGCGGCATCGGCAGCGTCGGGCCCGGCGGACCGGTGCCGCCGCAGATTCCGGCGGGCCGATATGTGCGACCGATGCGGCGGAATACGGCCCGGAGGTCTCGAACGCGCATCTTGCCTTCGGGTCCCGCCGCAGTTTTGCCGGGACGGGTGTATGCTGTTTTACCGGGGCGGGTGTATGTTGCGGACCTTTGCTGGTTTGCCGGGACGGATGCACGCTGTTTTGCCCGACCGGACCTTCGCTGTTTTGCGGGGTGGATGCACGCCGTTTTGCCGGGGCGAACGCTCACTGTTTTGTCGGACCGGGCGCATTGACCGGAATATTTCGTACCTTTGTCCCGGAAGCCGTCCCGTGTTTCTGGCGCCGCACCCGCTAAGATGCACCCCGCTGAGTGCCCACAGAGATGCGTGCCCGGCATGATGCCGCTTCGGCCCTGCCTGAACGCTCTGCGGCCGCGGACCCGAAGCGGCAGGAAACGGCGACCGTAATTCCGCAAAACCGATTCGTCATGGAAGAACTGACTCTTACGACCCCCGCACTGCTCTTTTCAGCCGTCTCGCTGATTCTGCTGGCCTACACCAACCGTTTTCTGTCGTACGCCCAGCTGGTGCGCACGCTCAAGGAGCAGCACCTCCAGCACCCCTCGAAAGTCACCCGCGCGCAGATCGACAACCTGCGCCGCCGCCTGCACCTCACGCGCACGATGCAGATTCTGGGCGTTTCGAGCCTTTTTCTCTGCGTGGTGACGATGTTCCTGCTGTATGTCGGATTTTTCGTCCTTTCGGCCTATGTCTTCGGCGCGGCGTTGCTGCTGCTGATCGGTTCGCTGGGCGTGTCGATCTGGGAAATCCAGATTTCGGTCCGCGCCCTCGAAATCCACCTGCACGACATGGAGAAATAGCCGTAATAACGAAGATGCCGCGACCTCGCGTCGCTGCATCTCCCACTAACCTACTTATGTAACCTAAAACCAACTTGGAAAACCTCATCCGGTTTTCACACTGCAAATATACGGGGCCGTCGTTACTTTGAAATGACGGCCCCGTTACATTTCCGTTTCACGGGCCGGAGGACATTCCGCCGCAAAACCCCGGCATACCGGGAACCGCAGGCGCGTGGCCGGACGCGGACAGTGCGGTGCGGCCGGACAGGCATGCGGAGATGTGCGGTTCCTGCGCATGAAAGGGTCCGGAATTTCCGTCTCCGTTTTTCGCCCGCTTTCCGGAAGTGCCTTTTCGGATTAAAAAGGCGCATTTCCGTCGGTTTCGGGTTTTTTTATTAATTTAGCGGAGTGAAAACGGTGTGCGCCGGCACTCCGGTCCGGCCCGTTTCCCGATCTTCAGCGATGCTCAGACGTTTGTTCATATTGGCCGCCGTCGTGTCTCTCGGACTTCCTGCCGTCCGCGCGCAGGAGGGTGCGGCTTCGCATGCCGCGGTGATTCAGGCCGATACGCTGCCGGTGTTGCTGGAACGGCTGGAACGGGACCCTGAGGACATAGACCTGCTGGTCGAAATCTGCTCCCAATACACCATGCGGAGCGAATTCGCCGCGATTCATCCCTACGTTTCGCGTCTCCGCAGGGCCGGGGCCGCACACGACGACGAGCGTGCGCTGATGTACGCCGACCTCTTCTCCGGGCAGTCCTACCTGCTCGCCGAGGGCAGCGACTCGACCCGCATATACCTCGACCGGGCTTTGATCCGCGGGCGGCAGTGCGAAGACCCGGTGGCGCTGTGCCGGATTTACAATGCGCTGGGAATCTATGCCGTCAGCATCGAAACGAACTATTTCGGAGGCATCGAATATTTCCTCGAAGCGATGGAGTACGCCCGCAGCGCCTCGCTGAATCGCTTCTATCTGGTGGCGCAGTGCAATCTGGCCAATACGTATTACATGCGCAACGACCCTGCGGGCCTGAAATACGCCGAGGAGGTCTGCCGGCTGGGCGCCGAGTGGGGTTACGACTACCTCGCTTTCGGCGGCGCGGTCATCAGCGCCTACATGCACTACATGCTCGGCGATCAGGACCGGGCTTTGGAATACATCCTCCGGACGCTTTCCGACACCGATAAATTCGGCTACCACACCGAGCTTTACAGTCTCTACGCCAATATTGCGCAGGGCGCCGATGCGGGCGCCGAACGCTATTACCTGATGGCGCTCGACCACATCGACGAGAAGGTCGTGACCGCTACCGTGATGACCTACCTCAGTTACGGAACCTACCTGAACGACCGGGGCGAGTACGCCCGCGCGATTCCGGTGCTCCGGCAGGGCATCGAACTCTCGGAGCGGAGCAACAACGCCGTGCACCGCTATAAGCTTTACCTGCGTATCTCCGAGGCCGAGACCGCGCTGGGCCGCTACCGCGAGGCGCTGGACTATTTCAAGAGCTACCATAGTCAGGCGGACAGCATCTTCAACGTCGAGCGGGAGCGTTCGATCAACGAACTGCGGGTCAGGTACGACGCCGAGCGGCAGGAAAACATGCTGCGCAAGAGCGAAATCGACCTGATCCGCCAGCAGCGCCGATTCCAGCTGCTGCTGTTGCTGCTGCTCTTCGCCGTCGGCATTTCGACCGTGGTCTATATCCTCTACCGGCGCAAGGACAAGATGTACAAGCAGATCGTCCGGCAGCAGTACGAATTTCTGAAAAAGGAGAAAAAGGCCGCGCAGCCGGCCATGCCCCCCCGACCCTATTTCCCCGCAGACTGAAAAGCCGTCGCCCGACCGTGACGAACACGCCGTGCGCGACGCCGAACTCTTCGCCCGGATCGAATACCTGATGCAGACGGAAGGCGTCTACCGTCAGAACGACCTGACCATCGAACGGCTCGCCGAGCGGCTCGACACCAACCGCACCTATATCTCCCGTGCGATCAACCAGCAGGCCGGAAAGACCTTCAGCAGCTACGTCAACAGCTACCGCATCGACGAGGCCGTGCGGCGGCTTTCCGACGTCGATGACGATACGCCGCTCAAGGCGCTTGCCCAGACGCTCGGCTACAACCATCTGCAAACCTTCTACACTTCGTTCCAGAGCGCGATCGGCATGCCGCCGTCTAAGTACCGCGAGAAACTGCTCAAACTCCACCGCGAGCACCAGCTCTGAACGCAACCCCGTTTTTCGGGGTTTGTTTTTTTTCGGAATTTGTCAATTTTTACGAATTCCGAAAAAGAGCGTTTCATAAATCGTCCGGCTTCTTTTACTTTTGTCAATAGGTTAGTGAGGGGCGCCTGCCCGGTGCGGCGGTGCGTATCCTTTGGTTGTTTTGCTTGGCGGATGCCTGTTTTGCGCAGGCGGTGCCGTCCCCGAATCCGTAAGTATTCTTTTAAACGCTGTTCATATGAAAAAAACGTTACTATTCAGCAGTCGATCCTTGTTGACTGCGGCTTTGTTCTTCTGCGCCGCTTCGGTCGTCTCCTGCCAGAAGGAGGAGACCGCCGGCGCCGCGCCTTCGTGCGCCGCGCCTTCGTGCGCCGCGATCCGTCTGACCGCCGAGCCGGCGGAGTTCGTCCGGACCAAGAGCGAAACGGACGTCGCCTATGCCTCCCGCTTCGTGGAGGGGGACGCCATCGGCCTCTTCGCCGTGATCCGCTCCGATGCCGAAACGCAGGCCTATCGGGCCGCTTCGGGCAACTACATCCAGAATGCCAAATTCGTCCGTCAGGCCGACGGTTCGTGGCGTGAGGAAGGCTCCAAATCCTATTACATGGAGCAGGGGCAGGTCATGGACCTCTATGCCTATTATCCCTATGCCGAAAATGCCGATCCTACGGCGCTCGTCTACGACGCTTCGGTTGCCGAAGCCGACTTCATGACGGCCCGCACGGCGGGATTCAGCGAGCGCGACGGCGAGATCAGACTCGTATTCCGTCATAAACTGGCGCTGGCCGAAGCCTTCGTCGCGGACGCCGACAAACTGACCGATTACGCCGTGACGGTGCAGAACGTGCGCACGAAAGCGGTGTTCTCGCTGGCGGCCGCGGCCCAAGATGCCGAAATGCAGTCCGTGGACGCCAAGACGGCTTCGGTGGCGATGACGCGCTGCGGCAACGCTTTCCGCGCCTACCTGCCGGCGCAGGAGATCGCCGAAGACAAGGCCCTGCTGAAGGTCGGGGGCAACGGCTTCGCGGCTTTCGACTACACGCATCCGGGCAAAACCTCGCTGGCCGCCGGTCAGGTCCGCAAACTGCTGGTTACGCCCGCTTTCGCAAATCCCGAACTGCTCCCCAACTGTTACGTCGTATCGCCGGGCGAGACGCTCTACATTCCCGTTTGCAAAGCTTTCGGCGTCTGGGAGAAGAACGAAGTGCTGGCGGGCGCCGGCACCGGCATGCTGGGAGCCATGGGCGCCCGCGTAGTCTGGGAGGACGTGCGCTATCTGCTCAACGACGATCAGATCACCGTGCTGGGCAGCGGCTCGAAAGCCGTTATTCAGGTGCGCACCACGCCCCGGACCTGCGGCAATGCGGTGCTCGCGCTGGAGATCGGCGGTGAGATCCGCTGGAGCTGGCACCTCTGGATCACCGATTACGATCCCAACGCTCCCGAAGCGCAGAAATCGAAGAACGGCCGGACCTTCATGGACCGCAACCTCGGTGCGATGAACGCCGAATACGGCAATATCGATGCGCTGGGACTCCAGTATCAGTGGGGCCGCAAGGACCCGGTTCCGTGTCCTGCGAAATGGGAGGACATCGCTACGCGCCCCGTGTGGAACGGCGTGGGCGTCAAGGTCGGTTTCTCGACCAAGGCCAATTCTGCCGTGATCCGCGACAATCTCGTGGCTTCGATCAACGATCCGCTGGCGCTCATCAAGGCGGTCGGCGTTCCTTACGACTGGTATTCCACCGTGAAAAATCAGGGTGAGAACCGCTGGAATGCCGCCGACGGCTCGAAAACCGAATTCGATCCGTGTCCCCGCGGATGGCGGGTTCCCGTGTCCGGTTTCGGAACCTTGTCGCCGTGGTACAATTGTGTTACTGCCGGCATCCCGTGGCTCAACGGAGTGATCTGGGAGGATCTGGGCTACTGGCCCGCGGCAGGTCTGCTCGAATCCAGCGGCCAGAGCTATCTCGGCATGTTCGGATACTATTGGTCGGCGACTCCCGGTGAAAATCTGTCCGGTGGCGTTAAACAGGAGGGATGCGCTTACGGATACAATTTCGATAATCAGACTTCGTTGACCAGCTACCTCCAGTACCGTCATACCGTTTTGTCGGTGCGCTGCGTCAAAGTGCAGTAATTCGATGTTTCACGCTTTAAAAAGATAATCACCATGAAATATACAGGTTCCATCCATACGACGTTTTATGCGCTTCTGGCCGCTGCCGCGCTTACGGCCGCCGGCTGCAGCGACGACGATAACGAAAAGGGCGGGGGAGCGACCGGCGTCGAGGCGAACTTCTCGGCCGAAATCACCCCTTACACCCGTGCCGCCGGCGACACTTGGACCAACGGCGATGCCGTCGGCATCTATATGCTCGGCGGCGATGCGGGCACGGCGGACAACGTGCGCTATACCTGCGAACCCAACGGACGGCTGTCGGCCGCGGATGCGAAAATCGTCATTCCCGGCAGCGGCACTTTCGATTTCGTCGCCTATCACCCTTACAAGCAGAGCAGCCTGAGCGGCGATGCGGGCAAGATCGACGGCTACCTCTATCCCGTCGTCCTGAGCGACCAGACCGATCCCGCGGCGATCGACCTGCTGTGGAGCGACAATGCGGCCGGGGTCACGGCCGCTGCGCCCGACGTGAAGTTCACTTTCGAACACGTGCTGTCGAAGGTCGAAATCGCCGTCAAGCAGGGCGGAGGCATCTCGGCCGACGACCTTGCCGGGGTTGTCGTCACCATCGACGGCGTCTACAACGAGGGCTTCTTCGCCCTGAACAGCGGCAGGATCGGCAATACGGGCGTTCCCGGTGCCGTGACGGCGCGCGCCGTCACCGAGGGCGTCAGCTACGAGGCGATCGTTCTGCCGACCACCGACGCCGCGCAGCGGGGCCGCGTCTTCACGGTGGAGGCGCCTCTGTTGGGACGCACCTATACATGGACGATGCCCGACGACTATCTTTTCGTGGGCGGCAAGATCCACGAAATCGAGATTACGGTCGATGTGGACGGCATTTCGGTCGTCACGGGCGACATTGCCGACTGGAACGGCGGCGATTCCAATCCCGAAGTCGAGACCGACGATGCCGAATTCCTCGCGCTTCCCAACTCCTATATCGCCCGTCCGGGTTCGACGGTGACGATTCCCGTTGCCAAGGCCTATGCCGCATGGCACAATATCCCGATGCTTCAGGAAGGCTCGTTCAGCATTCCCAACGACCTGACCGCCCGCATCGTATGGCAGGAGCGTTTCGATGAAGACGAAACCATCCTGTTCTCGACCAACGACAAGGTCACGATGACCGGATCGGGCATCAACGCCGCAATCGAAGTCGTCCTGAATCCCGATGTCGAAGGCAGCCTTGTCGTGGGCGTGTACGACGGCGACGGCAACTGCTACTGGAGCTGGCATATCTGGGTCACCGAGTACGATCCCTCGCAGCCCGCAGGGCAGCAGACCGTCGGCGGCAACGTCTTCATGGACCGCAATCTGGGCGCCACTTCGCTCGTGAAGGGGCCGCAGAGCGCCGGATGTTTCTACCAGTGGGGCCGCAAGGATCCGTTCCAAGGTCCCTATACGTGGATGATGTTCCTCAATGCCAACGCCGGCTGGTCGAACGACGGTATCGGCAAGTTTATGACGCTGAGGGGTTTCGCTTCGTCGAATGTGCCCTCCGAGAATCTCGTGGCTTCGGTCCGGCAGCCTTACCGCTATATTGTGGGTGTTTCGGACTGGCTGTCGCCGGCGGTTGGCGGCGAAGACTACCGCTGGAGCAACGCCGACGGTACGAAGGGCGTCTTCGACCCGTGCCCCGACGGGTGGCGCGTACCGTTTCGGGCGCGGGAGCCGCTTCCGCATGGGCCGATCTGAACGGCGTGTGGGATGCGGAGCGTACCGGATGCGTTTTTGCCGAAGGCAACGGGTACTATCCTGCGGCCGGCTATATCAATATCATGTCGGCGTCGGGTTCCGGCGGCGGCGCGGAAGCGGGTACTTCGGGCTACTGCTGGAGCGCATCGTCTGCCGGCAAGAACGGCTATGCGCTGACTTACAGCGTCTCCGCCATCAAAACTGAGGCCGAACCGAGCAAGACATGGGCCTGCCCCGTACGCTGCGTGAAGGATGTCAAATAGCATGCGGATATAGGAAGAAGACCGCCGCCCTTTCGTGGGGCGGCGGTCTTTGTTTTGGCGGCCGTACTGTGTTTTCTGTCCGTTGTTTTTCGTGTGGTGTTTTCTGTGCGGTGTTTTCCGGCCGCTGTCTTCCGTTCGTCCGGTCCGGAATTCTCCGCAGGCCTGTCTTCTGCCCCGCCTATTTTCTGCTTTCGAGGAAGTAGTGCTGCGACTTGAGCAGGTTGCGGGCCTGCAGGATCATCGTCTTGGTTTCGTTGAGGATCGTCAGATAGAGTACGCTGGCCCGCGTGCTGGCCGCCGGGTCGCCGTTGATGCGGCGCAGCTGGTTCTTGATCGCCTCGACGATGGTGTCGAAGAGCTTGTCGCGCATTTCGAGCACCATGTCCAGATCCGAAAAGTCCTTCGTGCGGAGCATGTCGTTGATTTTGTCGAAAATCGCCTCCACCTGATCGTTTACGCGCATCAGATCCACGATCTGCTCCTTCGACAGCCCTTCGTGGTTGTTGTCGATGTGTCCGAACGCAGGACGGGTGATGTGGATCAGCGCCTTGGTCACCTCCGAGAGGTAATCCGTCACCTGCACGTAGAAGTGCCCGGTGTCGATGTCGCACTGCTGCAGGCGGCGCAGCGTCGGCATGATGCCGTATTTGCGGTCGCGGGCCTCTTCGAAGAGCCTGTTCGACGACTGCACCATCTCCTTGAGCACCTTGCGGTTCTCCTTGAAAACGGCGACCAGCGTCCGGTTGTAAATGCGCGTCACCTGCTCCATCGTCGTGCATACTTCGCCGATGCAGACGCAGAGCACTTCGTCCGGAGTCTCGGCCTTGATTACCGGCAGTTCCTCCGCGGCAGCTTTCTCCTCCGGCTTGGTGCGGTGGCTGCGGATGAGCAGCCATGCGCAGAGAGCGACGAGCGTCGTGACGGCGATCCAGCCGCCCCAGAGCAGCAGCAGCGTCACGCAGAGGGCGATCAGGAATCCGCCGAGCGCGGTGATGAACCACCCCGAAATGACGGCCATGACGCCCGTGATGCGGTATACGGCGCTTTCGCGGCCCCACGTCCGGTCTGCGAGCGATGAACCCATAGCCACCATGAAGACCACGTAGGTGGTCGAGAGCGGCAGTTTGTAGGAGGTGCCTATGGCGATCAGGATCGAGGCGGCCGTGAGGTTTACGACGGCGCGGATCATGTCGTAGGGCGCCGACGAACGCTCCTCGGCAGGCAGCGGTTCGAAGCGTCGGTCGATGACTTTCTGCATGCGGTCGGGAATCAGCCCTGTCCACATGGTGTTGAGCGCGAGCGAGGCGCGTACCAGACTGCGCGATACGAAGGTCGAGCCGAACCGCTCGTCGCCCTCGTGCTGCGAGGCGAGCGAAAGCTCGGTTTCGGTGACGTGGCGCGATTTCTTCGAGAAGAAGAGCGTCAGGACCATCACCGCGCCCGACAGCAACAGCAGCAGGAAGTTGGCGCGCGCCGGATTGGCCAGTTCGCCCATCATGATCGACTCGCTGCCCGTTTCGCGGGCGATCTGCCATGCGTCGTAGCTGGCCAGCGGCACGCCGATGAAGTTCACCAGATCGTTGCCTGCGAAGGCCAGCGCCAGCGCGAAGGTGCCTGTGAGGATGGTGATGCGCATGATGTTGAGCCGCATGCGCTGGAAAATCCAGAGCACGACCGACGCCCCGGCCCAGAAGACGAGCAGCGTTACGAGCACGTGCTCGCCGACGTATTCTCCGACCGAAGTCGGAATCAGCCCCGAACTTTTCAGCCCCTTGAACAGCGCGAAGTAGAGGATTCCCGCCAGCGAAATGCCGCACCATACGGCGCCCCAGCGGCGGAACACCTTCGCGTAGCGGAACGAGAAGATGAGCCGCGAAACGTACATGAAGAGCGACCCTGCGGCGAACGCCAGCGCCACCGAGAGCAGGATGGCCGCGATGATGGCCATCGCCTTTCCGGTGTTGATGTACTGCGAGAGGTCCGAAACCGAAGCGGCCGGATCGCCCCAGATGTGGTAGAGCGCCGCGGCGACTCCCGCGCCCAGCAGTCCGAATACCATCGACACGGTGGTCGAGGTGGGCAGTCCGAGGGTGTTGTAAATGTCCAGCAGCAGGATGTTGCCCAGCATCATGCCCAGAAAGAGCATCATGATCTCCGGGAAGGAGAATTGTCCGGGATAGAAGACGCCGCTGCGCGCCACCTCCATCATGCCGCTCGACGTGAGCGTGCCGACGAGGATGCCGGCGGCGGCGATCCAGAGGATGACGCGGCGCGGTGCGGCTTTCGATCCGAGGGCCGAGTTGAGAAAGTTGACCGCGTCGTTGGCCACGCCCACGACGATGCCCATCACGGCCAGCAGGCCCATGACGATGACGATGCTTGTGAATAGAGGACTCATATGGTCGTTTGTCGTTTGTTTTTCGGCGGTTCCGTTTTGGCGCTCCGCCGTGTGTTTTCGTCCGGCCCTGCATCCGTTTTCCGGAGGAGGCTTTCGCCCGCCGTTTCCGGCGGAGATCGCCGCCCTGAGATGCGGGGCCGGTCTTTCCGGTGCAAAGGAACGAAACGGATGTTACAAACGTGTTACGGACGGGTTGCGGCTCTATGAATGTTTGCGCAGGGTGAAGATGAATTCCAGTCCGCCGCGCTCCGAGTTGCGGACCGAGATCGTGCCGCCGTGCATCATCACGGCGTTTTTGACGATCGCAAGCCCCAGCCCCGTGCCGCCCAGCTTGCGCGAACGCCCCTTGTCGATGCGGTAGAAGCGTTCGAAAATGTGGGGCAGGTGTTCTTCCTCCACGCCGATGCCGTTGTCTGCGAACTGCAGCGTGTACTGCTCCGGCGAGTTGTCCAGCAGGCGGATGAAAATGTCGCGTCCGCCCGAATAGGCCGCGGCGTTGTCCGCGAGGTTGCGGAACACCGAACCCAGCAGCGAGGGGCTGCCCTCCATTTCGAGCGGATAGGGGAAGTCGCAGTTCACGCGCAGCCGCTGCCCTTCGGGCCGGAGCTGCATGTCGGCGCGGATTTCGTCCACGATGTCGTTCAGCACGACACGCTCCTTGCGGATCAGCTGGCTCGCCTCGTCCATGCGCGTGACGGTCGAGATGTCGGCGAGCAGGCTGCGCAGCCGCGCCACCTGCGCGCAGCTCTTTTCGAGGAACGCCGTGCGCTTCTCCGCTCCGAGCCCCGGATTGTCCAGCAGAGTTTCCAGATACCCCTGAATCGCTGCCACGGGCGTTTTCAGTTCGTGGTTGATGTTGTTCGTGAGTTGTTTCTTGATGCGGATTTTCTCCTGCTGTTCGTGCAGCGCCAGCGCATGTTCGCGGTCGCGGTCGGCCGTGGTGCGCTGCAGGCGGGCGTACAGCCGGATGATATGGCTCGATATGTCGCCCAGCTCGTCGTGCGGAAAGACCGCCTGCTCATCGATCCGCTCGCCCCGCTCGGCGCGCTGGGCGAAATCTCTCAGCCGCGTGATGTTGTGTCCCAGCCGGCGGGTCGCGAAGTAGGCCGCCACGCTCATCAGCAGCGTGACGCCCAGCATGAACCACAGAAATTCGCGGTCTGCGGCCAGCACTTCGCGGAGCGTTATCGAATAGGGCACGGCCGAGCGGACGACGACCCCGCCGTCGGACATGGCCGAATAGAAATAGTAGAGGTCGGTGCTCTCCGAATGGCGGCGGATCGTGAATCCCGTGCCGCGGGCGAGGGCTTCGGCGACTTCGGGGCGGTCGAGGTGGTTGGTTTCCGGAAGGCTGCCGGCCGAATTGTCGAAGGTGACGCGCCCGGCGGCGTCGATCACCGTCACGCGCAGGTCGCCGAACGGTTCGTCGCGTGCGGCGATGAACTCCTCAGGCGTCGCGCCGTCGGCGAGGGCGTCGAGCATCCGCAGGTTGAAGAGCTGCAGGCGGGTGTCGAGCCGTTCGGCCTTGAACTGCTTTTCGCGGCCGTACTGAAAGACGATGAAGCAGGCGACCAGCGCCCACGAAAACGCGAGCAGCAGCAGGAAGAGCCGCCGGTGGTAGGAGAGGCTACTCCTCAAACCCGTACCCATAGCCCAGACGTGTTACGATGTGATCTCCGTAGACGCCGATTTTGCGTCGCAGCCGCGTGATATTGACGTCGATGGTGCGGTCCAGCACGATTACCTCGTCGCTCCAGACCTGATGCAGTATCTCCTCGCGCGAAAAGATTCTGCCGCGGTTCGAAAGCAGCAGGGCGAGTATCTCGAACTCTTTTTTTGTCAGGGCCAGCGGCGTTCCGTCCACGGTGCAGATTTTGCGGACGAGGTCCATGTGCAGCCCTTCGAACGCGATCGCCCTGCTCTGGCCCTCCTGCGGTGCGGTGCGGCGCAGCACGGAGCGCACGCGGGCCAGCACTTCGCGCACGGAGAAAGGCTTGGCGATATAGTCGTCGGCTCCGATGTTGAGCCCCGCGACCGTGTCGTCCTCGGTGTCTTTGGCCGTGCAGAAGATGATCGGCACGGCGGCCGTTTCGGGCTGCGCCCGGAGCTGCCGGGCCATCTTGAATCCGCTCATCTCGCCCATCATGACGTCGAGCAGAATCAGCGAATAACGTTCGGGGTGCATGCCGAGGGCCTGTTCGGCGCTGTACGCCGTATCGACTTCGTAACCCTCGACTTCGAGATTGAACTGAAGAATCTCGCAGAGGGATTCCTCGTCGTCCACCACAAGGATTTTGTGCTTTGTCATAACTGTTACGGATTGGTATCCGCATCAAAAGTACGTAACAATCCCTTTATTGCGTGGTCCCCGCCGAATATTTAACCGAAATGTAACAGCCCGTCATTCGCCCAGCACCTGCATCTGCTGGCGGATCGACTCCTCGTGGATGGCCTGCAGCACCGAGCGCATGAATTCGCGGTCCATGCCCAGCTGTACGGCCTGCTCCGCGCGTCGCGCCAGCAGGTCTTCGTAACGTTTGGCCTGCAGGATCGGCATGTTGTGCTCTTTCTTGTACTGTCCGATGTCGCGCGATACCCGCATGCGGCGCACGAGCAGTTCGAGCAGTTCGTCGTCGAGCTTGTCGATCTGCGAACGCAGTTCCGAAAGGCTCTCCGTCGTGGTGTTGGCTTCGCGGATCACCAGACTGCGGCAGATGTAGGCCAGACCCTGCGGCGTCACCTGCTGGGCCTTGTCGCTCCACGCGCAGTCGGGCGAACAGTGCGCTTCGACGATCAGCCCGTCGAATCCGAGGTCCATGGCCTGCTGCGAAAGCGGCGCGATCAGTTCGCGGCGGCCTCCGATGTGGCTGGGGTCGCAGAAGATCTGCAGGCCCGGCAGGCGGCGGTGCAGTTCGATGGGGATCGACCACATCGGATGGTTGCGGTAGAGACTCTTGTCGATCGACGTGAAGCCGCGGTGAATGACCCCCAGACGGCGGATGCCGGCGTTGTAGATGCGCTCCACGCCGCCGATCCACAGTTCGAGGTCCGGACTCACGGGATTCTTGACCAGCACCGGAATGTCGTGGCCGCGCAGCGCGTCGGCGATCTCCTGCATGGCAAAGGGGTTGGCCGTGGTGCGGGCGCCGATCCAGATCATGTCGATGCCCCCTTCCAGCGCCGCCATGACATGCTTGCGCGTGGCGACCTCGGTGGCGGTGTACATCCCTGTTTCGCGTTTTACGCGCTGGAGCCATGCCACGCCTTCGGCACCCACGCCCTCGAACCCTCCGGGTTTGGTGCGGGGCTTCCAAAGTCCGGCGCGGAAAATCCGCACGCCTTCGGCGGCCAGTTCGCGGGCGGTTTCGATCACCTGCTCTTCGGTTTCGGCGCTGCACGGTCCCGCGATGACCAGCGGGCGCCGGGGATCGAGTCCCGGAAAATTGATGGGTTGCAAATCTTTCATATCAGTTCTGTTTGAATTATTGTCGTTTGTCTTGTCTCTGTCTTTTCGCGTCATTCGCAGCCTGCCGCCGCGTTTGCGTCTCTGTCCCCGCCCGCCGCGAAAATCGGGTCCTATGTCCTTCCGCTCAGATTTCGGGATTGGGATATTCGGCATATTCGCCCAGAATCCGGAAATCGCTGGTCAGCGGCCGGGCTGCATCGACCGCCTGCCGGTACCGCACCGGGTCGTCGAAGGTCACGTCCACGTAAAAGCGGTATTCCCATTCACGGCCGATAATGGGCAGCGACTGTATTTTCGTGAGGTTGATTCCGTAGAAGGATAACAGCGTCAGCACTTTCGAGAGGCTCCCCTGCGCGTGGGGCAGCGTGAATACCAAAGACGCTTTGTCGGTGCGGGCCGGATCGGTGAATTCCGCCGCGCGGCTGCGGTCGGCCAGTACCAGAAAACGGGTGAAGTTGTGCTTGTTGGTCTCGATGCCGCGTTCGAGGATTTCGAGTCCGTAGAGTTCCGCGGCTTCGGCGCCGCAGATGGCCGCCGTGCCGGCGAGCCGCTGGCCGGCGATTTCGCGGGCGCTTCCCGCCGTGTCGTCGCGCTCGACGACTTTCATCGCGGGCCGGGCCTTGAGGTATTCGCCGCACTGCATCAGGGCGATCGGGTGCGAATGCACCTCGCGGATGTCTGTGACCCGCTGTCCCGGAAGCGCCGCCAGCACGTGCGAGATGCGGAGCTTGTACTCGCCGATGACCGCCAGCGTGCTGCGGCGCAGCAGTTCGTGGTTGGGCAGCAGGCTTCCGGCAATGGTGTTCTCGATGGCCGCCACTCCCAGCAGCTCCGCGTCGGCCGCCATGCGGGCGAACTGCTCGTCGAAACTCACGCAGGGCAGCACCTCGACCTCTTCGCCGGGGAAACTTCCGTGCGCCGCGGTCTCGTGGAAACAACCCGCTATCCCCTGTATCGTTATCCGTTTCATCTTCTGAATCGCATTAAAAAATCCCGCTCTTCTACAGAACGGGATCCTTCGTGTTTTCACTCTATTGTTTTATACAGTTAATTGCATGCCATCCCGCTTCTTCCCTTGCTATAAAAGAAAAAGTAAAAGAAATAATATGCAAAACCGTAAAGTCTCATTGTCTCCTTGGTGGATTAACCTCTGGCAAATGTAGTGAAATATTCCCGGAATCCAAATTTTCAGCCCTGTTTTTTGCCTGCCGCGGCCAGTTTGCGTGCTTTGAAACGCTTCTTGAACTGCTGGCGGCGTCCGAACAGAAGCCTGAAAAACGTGCCCCGCAGCAGCGTGTCGTCCATATCCCACTGCCGCGTTTCGGCGTAGCGGTCGAGGATGTATAGAAACGCCACGGCCGGGCAGCTCAGCCGCCGCAGGTTGATCATGCATTCGTCGGGGCGGAGCGGCCGCCGGAGGAATTTCATGCGGTTTATGTCGATCAGCTGGAAATGGTAGCGTCCCGTCGCCTCGTCGTGCCGCCAGAGGATGTTGGTCTGGTTGAAATCCTCGTGGCAGATCCCTTTTTCGTGCAGCCGGACGGTGAAACGGGCGAATGCTTCGAGCATGGGCAGCGAATCGGAGGTCGGGAACCGTTCCGTAGCCGCCGTGAGCGGTGCGTAGTCCGATCGGCGGGATACGAAATAGGTCTCCGTTATCAGCCCGTTGCGGCGGTATTCGCTCCATGCGACGGGTTCGGGCGTGTCGATTTCCAGCTCGCGCAGGCGCAGGGCGTGTTCGTAGGCGCGGCGGGCCTTGCTCTTGCGGAAAAACGAGTACATGACGGCATTGAACGCGCTGGGCCGTTTGTAACGCTTGACCACGAGCCGTTCGCCTCCGATGTCGAAGGCGCGTATCTGATTGCGGCCGTCGTGAAGCACTTCGCCCGACGCCGGGAAAAGCTCCGGAAGCTGCCGGACGAACTGCCGCAGGTGTTCCATGCCGGGATTGACCGTAATTTTCATGTCCGTATTCATTTACACGGCAAAGTTACGGCAAACGATCGGCTTGGATAGTCCATTTTGGGCGCAGTATTGGCTGATTGGGCGGCAATCGGGCTTCGGATTGTTTGTTTTGTCGCTTTTCGTCTGCCTGAAGCGGCTGCCCCTTCCGGAGACTTCCGCATGGGACGCGGCGTCTCGGCGGCCGGCGGACCCCAGCGTGCATCTCCGCATTTGGCGTCTCGGCAGCCAACGCCCCCTCCCGGCCTGCATCTTTCGCATTGGGCATCTCCGCAGCCGGCGGACCGCTGCCGTCCGCTCCACCTGTTCCCTGACGGCCTTCAGGCCTTTCCGCCGAAATGAAAAAAGGATTACGTGACACGTAATCCTTGCTTTGCGAGCTGTTGACGAGGATTGAACTCGTGACCTCTTCCTTACCAAGGAAGTGCTCTACCACTGAGCTACAACAGCAACATTTCTCATTCGAGTGGTGCAAAAGTACATAAGAAAAATGAAAAGACCAAAAATTTGTGCGGTTTTCACAATTATTTTCTATCTTTACTTTTGAATTATAACTCTAAACCCATGAAACGTATACTGATAATAGGCGCCGGAGGCCAGATAGGTTCCGAGCTGACGGTTTACCTGCGCAAAATCTACGGCGACCGCAACGTCGTCGCCACCGACATGCGCGAATGCAAGGCTCTCGGCGAAGCGGGGCCTTTCGAAGTGCTCAACGCCCTCGACGCTACGGCCATGGCCTCGGTGGTCGCCCGTTACCATATCGACTCGATCTTCAACCTCGTGGCGCTGCTCTCGGCCGTTGGCGAGCGCAATCCCCAGATGGCGTGGAACGTCAACATGGGTGCGCTGAACAACTCGCTCGAAGTGGCCCGCCAGCACCACTGCGCGCTCTTCACGCCCAGCTCGATCGGCGCCTTCGGCCCCACCTCGCCCAAGGACCGGACCCCGCAGGATACCATCATGCAGCCCACGACGATCTACGGCATCTGCAAGGTCACGGGCGAAATGCTGGGCAACTACTACCACCACAAATACGGCGTCGATACCCGCTCGGTGCGTTTTCCGGGCATTATTTCGAACGTCACGCTGCCCGGCGGCGGCACGACCGACTATGCGGTCGAGATCTACTACGAGGCCATCCGTTCCGGTCGGTTCACCTGCTCCGTGCCGCCGGATGTCTATATGGACATGATCTACATGCCCGACGCGCTGCGCGCCTGCGTCGAACTGATGGAGGCCGATCCCGCGAAACTCGTTCACCGCAACAGCTTCAACATCGCCTCGATGAGCTTCACGCCGGAGATCATCTGCGCCGAGATCAGGAAGCGTCTGCCCGATTTCACGATGGATTACGACGTCGATCCCGTCAAGAAGGAGATCGCCGAGAGCTGGCCCAATTCGCTGGACGACACCTGCGCCCGCGAGGAGTGGGGCTGGAAACCCGAATGGGACCTTTCGCGCATGACCGACGACATGCTGGCGCACATCCGGACGAAACTGGCTGCCGAATGAGTCTGTCCGGCGGCCGTCCGGCGGTAACGCGTGTCGCCGAGACCGCTTCGAGCTGGGACGGCGCGCCGCTCTCCGGGAGTGCGGACCTGTAACCGAAAGTTATGACGACGAGACGGATTTTACGGATCATAGCCCTTTTTGTGCTGTTGCTGATAGCTGCTGTTATCGGCGGGAGTTTCTACATGCTCGGCTTCTCGCTGCGCCCCGAAGAGACGATGCGGGCGAAAAATGCCACGGCCTATGGATATATGTACGCCGAGTATCCTTTCCTGCGTCCGTGGACGGACAGCCTCGAACGGGCCGGAGCGTTGCGCGATACGGTGATCGTCGATCCGCAGGGCGTGCGGCTCCATGCGCTCTACGCCGCGGCTCCCGAACCGACCGACCGCACGGCCGTCATCGTCCATGGATACACCGACTGCGCCGTGCGGATGCTGATGATCGGCTACCTCTATAATCACGACCTGCGTTACAACATCCTGCTGCCCGATCTGCATTACCACGGCCGGAGCGAAGGCCGGGCGATCCGCATGGGCTGGCTCGACCGGCTGGACGTGCTGCGCTGGATGGAAGTCGCCAACGCCCTCTTCGGCGGCAATACGCAGATGGTCGTCCACGGTATCTCGATGGGCGCCGCCACGACGATGATGGTTGCGGGCGAGCCGCAGCGGCCCTATGTGAAGTGTTTTGTCGAGGACTGCGGCTACACGAGCGTCTGGGACGAGTTCTCGAACGAGCTGAAAACCTCGTTCGGACTTCCCGCATTCCCGCTGATGTACACTGCGAACTGGCTTTGCGCCCTGAAATACGGCTGGAATTTCCGCGAGGCTTCGGCGCTGGCGCAGGTGGCCAAGTGCGAACTTCCGATGCTCTTCATCCACGGCGACGCCGACGATTACGTGCCTACGTGGATGGTCTATCCGCTCTATGAGGCCAAGCCGGGTGAAAAGGAGCTGTGGCTCGTTCCCGGAGCCGGACACGCCTACTCCTACCGGGACAACAGGGAGGAATACACCGCCGTCGTCCGGGCGTTCGTCGGAAAATACGTCCGCTGATTCCGTGGCCGCCCGGTCCGTGCTGGAGCCGTACCCGCCTCGGACCGCATGGACTCCGATCGGTCGCAGGAGACCGGTCCGCCGATCCGGGAACGGTGCCAGACCCGACAAAAGTACTGACCTGACAACGGTGCAGCCCTCAAAACGGCCGCAGCTCTGAAAACGGTGCCGGACCCGAAATCGGCTGCGGTCCCGATAACGGTGCGCCCCGCATGAAATCTCAAGGCCGGAACTTCAGAGAAGTTCCGGCCTTGACATCTTCCGGATTCCGGACCGCTTCTTCCCGGAAGGCCGGGAAGAGGGGCGGCCGCGAAAATCCGCCTATCCGGGGCGCCTAATTGGAGGCGAGCTTTTTCACCGTTCCGGAGAACGATCCCGTCACCAGATAGGGCATCGGGTGGTCGTCGCCCGTCGAGAACGACACTTCGTAGTCCGTTCCGTTCGACGTTTTCAGGGTCAGCGAACCGTTGGTCATCGGGGCATGGGGCGTGCGGCCGCTGTAGAACCACGTGTTTACGGCCCGGAGATTTCCGCCGCCGAGCTCTTCCCGTGTGCCGGGCAGGAAGCCGGGCGTGTCGTCCGAGGTCGCTTTGTAGGTGCCCGACGGAATGTATTCCTGCCCCGGAGCCGTTTTCAGCCTGAACCAGAGGTAGTACCCCGTCGCGCCCTACGTCGCGTAGCACTCCTTTTCGTAGAAGTGCAGGTCCCAGCGGTCGTACCGGGCCGTACATTCGTCCGTGATCTTCTTGATCGAAACCACCGGCGCGTCGGCGTTCATCGCATAGTCGGTATTCAGTTTCGAGTCGCCGCGGTAAGAGTCGTTTATGCGGTTTTCGAATTCGAGCGCTCCGCGGTAGCTGACGCGCAGCGTGCTGTCGTCTTCGTCGATGAACTCCGCCTTGATCGTGGTGATGCCGTTGTCGGTCTTGATCCGCATCTTTCCGCCGACGATGGCGTGGGGCGTTGTGGAACCCTCCTCTTCGTCAGGCTCGTTCCAATAGGTGCCGAACAGAGCCGGCATGCCGAAGGAATCGGTTCCGAGAAATCCCTCGATGAATACGCCTGCCTTGTTGTCGGTGGATTTGCCGATGGTGTATTCGCCGTCCAGCGGACGCGCGCTTTTCGGATCGGTCGCCAGTACGCTCAGGAAGTCGATGTCGAGCCGGTACTTGTAGGGCGCGGCATCGGCCTGATCGAGGTCTGCGTCGGTCAGCACCAGATAGTAGTCGCCGGCCGCATCGCCCCAGTAGGTGTGGTAATAGGTGCCGTAGGCGTGGGGGAGTGCGAGGTAATCGGGATCGGTCTCTCCGCCGTCTCCGCCGTTTTCATTGTCGTCGTTGCTGCATGCGGCGAAGGCCGTCAGGGCCAGCGCGGCGGTCAGGAGCAGTGATTTTCTGAAGATTTGCATAGGTCGTAACGTATTTGGGGATTAGTTTTTGAATCCGGGTTTTCCGGTGTAGGTGAACGAAAACGTCTCTTCGGCCCCGTCGTCGCGGAGCGTTCCCTCTATCTTCCAGCTTTCGCCGACGGTCGAGACGGTGAACGATCCCGACGTGGCGACGTAGGTGGCTTCGTCGGTTTTCCAGTAGGTGCCGGCGGCCCGGCCGCTCTGGGAGATGTAGCCTGAGCGGAACGTGAAGGTTTCGTTGGCGTATTTTCCCGCTTCCGAGCGCAGGTCGATCGTGTATTTGCCGTCGCCGGGCAGCGGCGCCGCCGGATCGGCGGCCGGCACGCTGCGGAGCTGCGAATGCAGTTCGACCCTTTCGTTGCCGCCGCGGAGCATGTAGGTGTCGGCCGCAATGCCGTAGTCGTCGGGATAGTAGTCGCCGAAGACCATCGACAGCCGTTCGTACACGACCGGGTCTTCCTCCCCGGATTCGTTTGCGAAGGCCAGCGCGCCGCTCCACGAGAACGAGAGGGCGGTTTTGTCTCCGTCGGTCACCTCGCCCGACAGGGTGAAGGTCCCGTCGCCCGATGCCGCGGGCGCGAGCGTCATGCTGCCCGAACGGATCGCGAATTTCTTTTTCTGCCCCGCCTGATTCGCGCTCCGGACCTCGACGCCGCTTTTGACGGTTTCCCACGAGGATGCCTCCGGCGCGAACGTTCCCGCCCGGCAGGTCTCCGCCGCCGTGTAAACGCCCGCTTCGGGCATCGCGGCGGAGGGTTTGGGGGCTTTGACGCTCGTCAGGTCCGCCTCCAGCACGTCTCCGTCCGCATTGGTCAATGTCAGACGGTAGTTGCCGTCTCCGGTCCGGTACCTGTCTCCGAGGTAAACCGCCTGCAAGACGGTCGTGAACTCGATGGTGTAATTTACGGCCCGCACGGGCGGCTCCTTCTCCTTGTCGTCGGAACAGGACGCGGAAGACAATACTGCGGCCGCCAGCAGCGGCAGCAGCAAGGTTTTTTCTATTCTCTCCATTGTATATTTGTACTTAGTTAATTAAATTTGAATAGTAAAGACATCAGAGTAT
>OGPU01001410.1_pt1 | contig 20710 bp, 20 predicted proteins | sample 1552991 | NCBI WGS metagenome assembly OGPU01 (sample SAMEA2580296, study PRJEB22360) | human gut metagenome | biome: human gut; feature: human-associated habitat; material: faeces | place: Denmark | collected 2008/2010 | reverse complement strand
CTTGTCGTCCCTGCAGGTCCCGTGTTTTGGGGCTTCCCGCCGTATCGGGATTGCCGGGATCGACGACGTAAATCGGAATGTCGGGCCGCACGTAACGCACCAGCGACGCCGCAGGATAGACCGCCAGCGAAGTGCCCACGACGACCATGATATCCGCCGTCTGCGCGATCTCCGCCGCACGTTCGAACATCGGCACCGACTCGCCGAAAAAGACGATATGCGGCCGCAGCAGCGACCCGTCGGGAGCCGTGGCGTCGAGCCGCTGCTCCCACCCTTCGATCGGGACGATCAGCCCGGAATCGCGCGACGAACGCAGGCGAATCAGCTCGCCGTGCAGATGCGTCACCCGCGACGATCCGGCGCGCTCGTGAAGGTTATCGACGTTCTGCGTCAGCACCTCGACCTCGAAATCCCGCTCCAGCTCCGCGATGGCCCGATGCCCGGCGTTCGGCTCGGCGGCAAGCATCTCGCGGCGGCGTTTGTTGTAAAATTCGATCACGGTGGCGCGGTTGTGCGCCAAGGCTTCGGGTGTGCAGACATCCTCGATGCGGTAGTCGGCCCACAGACCGTCCGAATCGCGGAACGTGGCAAGGCCGCTGTCGGCGCTCACCCCGGCGCCCGTAAAAACGACTATTCTTTTCATAAACTAAAACTTTAGGTAACCCAATCTACTTCCCAATGCGGCAACCAATATCAACAGGACGAATCCGACCGATTTCGTAACGCCGACGGCCACGCCTTCGGTCACAATATCGTACGCCAGCATCGCCGCCAGCACACAAAAAGCGATCCCCAGCGCGGCTTTCGTCAACAGGGATTTCCGCCGGGCGGGTTCGATGCCGTCCGCGGACGCAGTGCGACCGCAGGATTCCGGATGCACAACGGATTCGCCGAACCTTTCAGCGCCGGCATGACCGGCGGATTCGCGCCCTCCCACTGTTCCGGCATGACCGGCGGATTCGCTGCACCTTGCGCCCCCGGCTGGCATGGCGGCTCCGGCATTCGCGGCGGAGTCAATACGCCCGGCAGATGCGGCATGGATGCCGGCTCCGGCACATCTGCGGGATTGCGCACACACGGCAGTCCCACGGGATTCGTTGCGCCTGCCGGTGCGCCGCTCCTTGGGCGTCCATGCAGAGAGCAGTGCGGGCAGGCCGAACAGCAGGGAACTTACCGCCGCATGCAGCGGCGACTGCCCCACCCACAAAAAATTGAGCGGGAACATCACCAGCGCGACCGCAAACACCGAAGCAATCGCATAAAACCATCTCCGGAGTCTCATCGCCCACCTCCTTCCGCCGCGGCACGGGCGCAAAACATGCCGCGTCTTCGGCGTTCGGCTTTCAGCTCCCAAAGGCGCATTTCAGCCTCGGCGCGCAAACGCCGCCAGCGCAGCAGGCAGACGACGCATGCGACGAGCGCAGCGACACCCAATCCCAGCGTGGCGCGGGTCAACTCCTTCTCGCCGGAGACTCCCCAGAAAAAGAACGGCGGCAAAATGACAATCCAGACCACCGAAAGCGACAACAGCACCAGCCCCGCATCGCGCCACCGCCGGCGCGGGCGACGGCGACGGTAATCGAGCGCCATTTCGCCGAGGGTGAGGGCGGTGCCCAGCGCCAGCACACCCCAATAGACCCAGCGGGGCAGCCAGTCGGGCCGAAGCAGGAGAAAAAAGACCAGCAGTCCGCCCACGACCTGCAAACCGGAGACAATCCGCCCATACCGCAGACCGGACATATTCCGTCCCGGACGCAAACCGGACACACCCCGCCCCGGACGCACACCGGACACGCTCCGAACCGGACGCAAAGCGGAAATGCCCTGCCCCGGACGCAAACCGGACACACCCAGAACCGGACGCACACCGGACACGCTCCGAACCGGACACAAAGCGGACATGCCCCCGTCTGATTGCGAGCCACGGAGTTTTCCACACAATCCTATTCGATTTTTGCTCAATAGATTGCACATATCAATTAGCGTATCGATTAAATATCGTCGGGATAATCGCTCCGGGGCGGAACCGGGGGTTTTGCAGAAGCGGCATCGCCCGACGGAAGCCCCGTCGAATCGCCGGACTCCGGTCCGGCGGGACGGGGCTTTTTCAGGCGGCCGCTGCGGCGCAGGGCGTCGGCGATGATCCACTGCAGCTGCCCGTTGATCGAGCGGAACTCGTCGGCCGCCCACCCTTCGAGCGCCTCCATGGTCGCGGCGTCGATGCGAAGTACGAAACTCTTGTTATTGTTCTCTTTAGCCATCGGCAGTTAAATCAATGGTGAAGGGTTCCGGCATTGACTACCGGCTGCGCGGCTTCGTCGGCGCAGAGCACGACGAGCAGGTTGGTGACCATCGCCGCCTTGCGCTCCTCGTCCAGTTCGACGATATGTTCGTTGCCCAGACGCTCCAAGGCCATGTGAACCATCGACACGGCGCCCTCGACGATCTTTTCGCGGGCCGAAATGATGGCGTCGGCCTGCTGGCGGCGCAGCATCACGGCGGCGATTTCGGGGGCATAGGCCAGATAGTTGACGCGGGCATCGTTGGGTTCCAGCAGCATAAAGCCCGCCATGCAGATCAGCATGCAGAGACACCAGACCGCACCGGTCACGACCGGCCCGACGCCGAACGCCAGCCCTGCGTCGATACGCTGCGCGCCGAACACGATCGCACACACACCCAGCGCCAACCCGACGAGGATCAGCGTCAAAGCCAGAAAACCATTGCATTTCCAGCCCTTGTAGACAAAATTTCCATTCTCCATATCCGCAAGTTTTAGGTGATATTATTTTGATATCACAAATATATCGAATTATTCCGTGATTCCAAATATTTCCCGACTTTTTCAAGGGGGGGGGCGGGATCGGAAGGCAAACAAGCAGAAACGGAAACGGAAACGGGAACAGGACGGGACAGGACGGGACAACGGGACGGGACAGGACGGGACGGGACAGGACGGAATGATGCAAAAAAATCAACCGTTCGGAGCCGAAAACGGCATCACCCGCGGGAGGTTGGTCCGGCAGCAGGTTGAGTACAAAGCGGAAAGGGGCTTGCGGGCCGCAGACGGAGGTTTTCAGGCAAAAAAAGCACGCCGGATTTCAGGTCCGGGCAACCTCACCACGGCACGGTTCATGCAAGGTCGTATGCTCGTAAACCAAAAATAAATTTACGTTATGAATCAGCAAAGACACACCAACGAGGACACGCTGACCGATATTTTCGGTTCGGAAGAGATGCGCAATCCCGCGCCCACGGAGTTTATCCCCAAAGGCAAGACATCGCCCGAAATCGCCTACCAGTTAGTCAAGGACGAAACCTATCCGCAGACGCAGCCGCGGCTCAATCTGGCGACGTTCGTGACGACCTACATGGATGATTACGCCACGCGCCTGATGAACGAGGCGATCAACGTCAACTATATCGACGAGACGGAGTATCCGCGTGTCGCGGTGATGTGCGGCCGCTGTCTGAATATCGTCGCCAATCTGTGGAACACCCCCGAAAAGGCCGAGTGGAAGACCGGAGCGCTGGGCATCGGTTCGTCGGAAGCCTGCATGCTGGGCGGCGTGGCCGCATGGCTGCGCTGGCGCAACCGCCGCAAGGCCGCAGGCAAACCTTTCGACAAGCCGAATCTGGTGATGAGCGCCGGATTTCAGGTCGTATGGGAGAAATTCTGCCAGTTGTGGCAGATCGAACTGCGCACCGTGCCCCTGACGCTGGATCACATCACGCTCGATCCCAAGCAGGCGCTGGAGATGTGCGATGAAAACACGATCTGCATCGTGCCCATAGCCGGTGTGACGTGGACGGGTCTGGACGACGACATCGAGGGGCTGGACAAGGCGCTCGACGAGTACAACGCCAAGACGGGGTATGAGATTCCGATCCACGTGGACGCCGCGTCGGGCGGTTTCATCCTGCCGTTCCTCAAACCCGAAAAGAAGTGGGACTTCCGCCTCAAATGGGTGCTGTCGATCTCCACGTCGGGCCACAAATACGGTCTGGTATATCCGGGCCTTGGCTGGGTGGTCTGGAAGGACAAGAAGTATCTGCCCGACGAAATGTCGTTCTCGGTCAATTACCTCGGCGCCAACATCACGCAGGTGGGTCTGAACTTCTCGCGTCCCGCGGCGCAGATTCTGGGCCAGTACTACAACTTCATCCGGCTGGGATTCGAGGGCTACAAGGAGATTCAGCAGAACTCGATGGACGTCGCCAAGTACTGCCACCAGCAGATCGGCACGATGAAGTGCTTCAAGAACTACTCGAAAGAGGTCGTCAATCCGCTCTTCATCTGGATGATGGATCCCGAATACGACAAGAAGGCCAAATGGACGCTCTTCGACCTGCAGGCCAAACTGCAGCAGAGCGGCTGGATGGTTCCCGCGTACACCATGCCCAAGAACATCGAGAACGTGGTCGTGATGCGCATCGTGGTACGTCAGGGCATGTCGCGCGACATGGCCGACATGCTGATGGGCGACATCCGCAACGCCGTCGCAGAGTTCGAACAGCTCGAATACCCCACTACGTCGCGCATCAAGTACGACAACATGGAGCACCAGAAGGGCAAGGTATTCACGCACTAGAATCGGGGATTCGGACCGGCGGTCCGGGGTTCGCCCCGGACTTCCGGCCGGTTTCCGGACCGGCATTACAGCCGGAAGGCGGAAAGACTCCCATTTATTGAGGTTCAGTCAACGGCGGGACGCCGCCGGCTGGCCGCCGCTTCCGGCACCCCTGCTTCGGCAGGGGTTTTTATCCCGGTGCGCCGACACGCCCCGGAGTCTGTCGCAAAGATTGCGGAAAAGGTCGATCCAGCCCGTTCCGCGGCAGGCGAGACCGGGGTTTCGGCTACCACATCAAACTCCCGTGCGCCCTGAGGCGGCGCTTTCTCGCAGGCAGCTCGTTTTCACGGTTCTGCGCCCCGTCACGGCGGTCGAAAGAGCACACTTCCGGCTTCGGTCCGATTTCGGGGGATCGGCGGGCACGACCGCGACACGCACACTTTCCGGGCGCCACGGGAACTTGACAGGCGGCTTCCGCATACAGCGGCGACCGCCTTTTTTTATCAGGCCTCTTGCAATATTTCAAGCCGCGAAAAAGAGACGGGCGAAATGCAGCCCCCTTACCCTGAAAAACACCGAGGAAAACCGTTGCGGGACAAGAAAGACTGCAGAGAGAAAAAAAAGAACCGCCGAAAAACGAGAAAACCGGCAGGTGAGAAGGCAGAGCCGTCATGGGCCGCGAAAAGAGTGCAAAAAAAAGCAGGAGGAAACCCGTTTCCCAACTGTCAAAAAGAACAAAAACGGCCCTTTCGGGGACTTGTCGGAGCGGGAAAGTTTTATTATCTTTATGTCGTTTTACCGAAACCGTTCCGATATGGCCCAAACATTCGATATATTCCTGATCGTCATGGCGCTGCTGGCCTTGGTGGTCTTCGCTGCCCTGCATTTTTTTGAAGCCGGATACGGCTATCTCTTCAACCCCAAATACGGGCCGCCCGTGCCCAACAAGATCGGCTGGGTGCTGATGGAGTCGCCCGTATTCGTGGCGATGTGCGTGCTGTGGCTGCTCTCCGAAAGGACGTGGGAAGCCGGGCCGCTGACGCTCTTCGCGCTCTTTCAGGCCCACTACCTGCAACGGGCGTTCATCTTTCCGCTGCTCATGCGCGGCGCGTCGAAAATGCCGCTCGGCATCGTCGTGATGGGCATGTGCTTCAACACGCTCAACGCCCTGATGCAGGGCGGGTGGATCTTCTACGTCTCGCCCGAAGGCTACTACGCCGACTGGTTCGCGCAACCTTATATTTATATCGGCGGGGCGATGTTCCTCGCGGGAATGGCCGTGAATCTCCATTCGGACCACATCATCCGCAACCTGCGCCGGCCGGGCGACACGCGCCACTACATTCCGCGCGGCGGCATGTTCCGCTACGTCTCGTCGGCCAACTACTTCGGCGAACTGCTCGAATGGACGGGCTTCGCCGTGGCTTCGTGGTCGTGGGCCGGAGCGGTGTTCGCGTGGTGGACCTTCGCCAACCTCGCGCCCCGCGCCGCATCGCTCAACAAACGCTACGCCAAGGAGTTCGGCGACGAATTCACGTCGCTCGGACGCAAAAAAATCATACCTTTCATTTACTGACCCTATCATGTCATCGCTTTTCACCCCCTATAAGTTAGGCCCCGTAACGCTGCGCAACCGCACGATACGCTCGGCGGCGTTCGAGTCGATGGGCCGCCATTTCGGCCCGACGCAGCAGTTGAAGGAGTACCACGTATCGGTGGCCCGCGGCGGCGTGGGCATGACCACGCTGGCCTATGCGGCGGTCTGCCGCAGCGGGCTTTCGTTCGACAAGCAGCTGTGGCTGCGGCCCGAAATCGTGCCGGGGCTGCGCGACATCACCGACGCCGTGCACCGCGAAGGCGCGGCGGCGGGAATTCAGATCGGCCACTGCGGCAACATGACCCACCTGACCACGGCGGGGCAGATTCCGATCGGCGCGTCCACGGGCTTCAACCTCTACGCCTACACGCCGGTCCGGGGTATGCGGGCCGGCGAGATCGAGCAGGTGGCCCGCGACTTCGGGCGGGCCGTCCATACGGCCCACGACGCGGGATTCGACTCGGTGGAGGTACACGCCGGGCACGGCTACCTGATTTCGCAGTTCCTTTCGCCCTACACCAACCGCCGCCGCGACGAGTACGGCGGATCGCTCGAAAACCGCATGCGCTTCATGCGGATGTGTCTGGAGGAGGTCATGGAAGCCGCGGCGCAGACCGGGACGGCCGTGCTGGTGAAGCATAACATGTACGACGGATTCAAGGGCGGCATCGAAATCCCCGAAAGTCTCGAAATCGCCCGCGAGATCGAGCGTTTCGGTGTGGACGGCATCGTGCTGTCGGGCGGATTCGTGTCGAAGGCCCCGATGGCCGTGATGCGGGGGCTGATTCCGATCTACACGATGAGCTACTACTCGCCGCTGTGGCTGCGCTACTTCATCCGCTGGTGCGGGCCGTGGATGATCCGGCAGTTCCCGTTCGAGGAGTGCTATTTTCTGGAGGACGCCAAGAAGTTCCGCGCCGAGCTGAAGTGCCCGCTGGTCTATGTGGGCGGGCTGGTGAGCCGCGAAGGCATTGACAGAGCGCTGGACGCGGGATTCGAACTGGTGCAGATGGCGCGGGCGCTGGTCAACGACCCTGCGTTCGTCAACAAGCTTCGGGAGGGCGACGCCGCGACCCGCAGCGAGTGCGACCACCGCAACTACTGCATCGCGCGCATGTACTCGGTGGACATGAAGTGCTGCAAGCACTGCGGCGACCTGCCGCGCAAAATCCGCGAAGAGCTGGCAAAACTGCCGTAAACATGGAACATAAGAACGACACAAACCCGATGGACAAGCAATCGGGACATATGCCCGGCGAAGGCGCGCCGGGCACCCGCGCCGTGCAAGAGACGACGGGAACGGCACCGGGCATCCGCACCGGGCAGGAGACGGCACGGCATTCCCGGCGGATGAAGCGCGGCGAAGTCCGGCCGGGAAGCGCATGGGCGCTGGTGACGGGAGCCGGATCGGGCATCGGACGCTGTTACGCCCTGCGGCTGGCGGCGCTGGGCTACCGGCTGGTGATCGTCGGCAACAACGCCGCGCCGCTCGAAGCCGTGGCCGGAGAGATACGCCGTGCGGCGGGGGCGAACGCTTCCGCATCCTTTCCCGAAGTCCGGGTCATGCCGATGGACCTCGCGCGGGTCGGGGCAGCACAGGAGTTGCACGACCGGACAGCGGCCGAAGGGATCGAAATCGACGTGGTGATAAACAACGCGGGCATCTTCTCGTTCTGCGACATCCTGACGACGCCCGCCGAGCGTATCGAACGCATCATCCTGCTGCACGACCTGACCGTCTCGCAGCTATGCCGTCTCTACGCCGCCGACATGGTTCGCCGCGGGGTGCGGGGGCACATTCTCAACATGTCCTCCTACTCGTTGTGGATGCCGTTTCCGGGGCTGGCGCTATACAGCGCGTCAAAGGCTTACATGCGGTCGTTCTCGGTGGCTTTCGCCAAGGAGGTGCGCGACCGCGGCATCCGCGTCACGGCGGTCTGTCCGGCAGGCGTGGCGACCGACCTCTACGGGCTGACGCCCCGCTGGCAGCGCATCGGCAAACGGCTCGGCGTGCTTATCACGCCCGACAACTGCGCGCGGCGGGGACTGCGGGCTTTGTGGCGGGGCCGCCGCTGCATCGTGCCCGACTGGTGGAACCGGGCGTGGATTCCCTTCTGCAAGGCTCTGCCGATGTGGGTGCTGCGGCCGATCCGCAGGTTCACGATGCAATTCCAGAAATAACACGGCCCGCGGTCTGCCACGATCGGAAGCCAAGCGGCTGACGGAACGGCTGACGCAACGACGGACTAAACGGCTGGCGGAATAGCAGATGCAACGGCCGGCAAAACGACGGTCGTAACGGCAGGCGGTGTGAACAACAAAAAACGCCGGAAGACTCCGGATATGAAAGCATGCCGTCCCGTGAGAAAGGAGCGGCAGGCAGGCAGGACAGAAGCATCCGGCCAATAAGACAGGAGCAGGCGGCCGGCAAAACAGGAGCGACCTGCCAGAGAGAAAGAGGCGGCCGGCCGCGCAAAAACAAAAATCGCAACAGCTTATGAAAGAGATCAAAAACGTAATATTCGACCTCGGCGGCGTCCTCGTGGACCTCGACATCGAGCGCTGCACCGCAGCGTTCCGCGAGCTGGGGATGCCCCGTGTCGCCGACCTTATCAATCCCTACTATCCCGCCGAGATGATCGGCCGGCTGGAGCGGGGCGACATCCCGTTCCACGAAGCCTGCGACGAAATGCGCCGGCTGGACGGACGGCCCGAAGTGACCGATTCCGAAATCGCGGCGGCGTACAGCGCATTTCTGGTGGGGATTCCGGTCGCCAAACTGCGGCAGATCATGCGTCTGCGCGCGGCGGGCGTCCGCACCTACGTACTTTCGAACAACAATCCGGCGGCGATGGTCGCCATCCGCGGCGCGTTTACGGCCGACGGGCATACGATGGACGACTATTTCGACAAGATATACCTTTCGTACGAACTGCACGAACTGAAGCCTTCGGAGGCGATTTTCCGCAAGGTGATCGCCGACAGCGGCGTGATCCCCTCCGAAACGCTCTTCATCGACGACGGCCGGAAGAACGTTGACGCCGCGCAGGCGCTGGGCTTCGCCGTCTACATGCCCGCGCCGGGAGAGGATTTCGGGCATCTGTTCGAGGAGATAACGCGTTGAGGGATTGCGGGGAGGAGCCGCGGAGCCGAACCGCAGGGCCGAAACCGCACGCGGCAATAACCGTTGACAGAAACCGCACGGCCGGAATTTCTATTGCAAGTTCCGGAATGCGGACCGCAAAACCCACAACCGGAGTTCCGACGCGAATTCCCGAACGCGATCGCAAAACCCATGGCCGGATTCAGGCGGAGGTTCCGAAGCCGCCCGGAAGCATACGACAGGGAGCCGGCAACATTCTGACAGCGTTCAGACAGTATTCGGGCGGCATTCCGACAACGGTCTGACAGCGGTCCGACAACATGCTAACAGCTCTCCGACAGCGTTCGGGTCGGCTTCCGAACGCCCGGACGTAAGATGAAAGGCTTCGCGGAAGATCCGCGGAACCCGGAATAGCGGGAATAAACCGCAGACCGAAAAAAAACGATACGACACAAGGCGGCTGCGGAGGATTTCCCGGATGCCGCACTGACCACAAACAGAACGAACCCTGAAGAAATGGATTAAAATTACGCTGATCGCCGCGGCCGTCTTGGCCGTGCTGATCGTCATAGCTGCGATCGCCGTTTCGCCCGTAGCCAAGAACTACATCGAGAAACACGACCGCGAACTGATCGGCCGCTCGATCCGCATGGAGCGGCTGCGGATGAACATTTTCACCGGACGCCTGCGCATCGAAGGACTCCGCATCGGCGGAAGCGAAGATTCGACGACGTTTTTCCGACTGGACAGCTTCGAGATGCGCATGCGGCTATGGCCGCTGCTGGGAAACCGTGTGCTCGTGAAAAAAATCTCGTTCGCAGGTCCCGACGTGAAGATCTACCAGCGGGGCAACGCCTTCAGTTTCGATGACATCACAGCCCGCTTCGCGGGCGACACGACAGCCGTCGCCGCAACGCCCGAAAAAACCTCGAAGCCGTGGGAAATCGGGATTTACGACATCTCGATCCGCAACGGCAGGGTCTTTTACAAGGACCTCGCGCTCGATGCCGAGTGGGGCATGAACGACCTGAACCTGCATATTCCGGGCGTCTATTTCTCCGGCGAGAAAACCGACGTCGGGGCCGTGCTCAACTTCGCCGAGGGCGGTTCGCTCTCGACCGACGTGGGCTACAACATCGAAAGCTCGGAATTCGACATCGGAATCCGGCTGCAGGATTTCGCACTGGCGGGCACGCTGCCCTATTTCCGGCAGTCGCTCGACGTCACGGCCGTGGACGGCCGCCTGTCGGCCGACAGCCGCCTGCGCGGCAATACGCAACATCTGCTTTCGCTCACGACCGAGGGTACGGCTTCGCTGGCGGGCTTCGCCCTGCGCGACCGGCAGCAGCGGCCCGTGGCGGGCGTCGATACGCTGGGCGTAAAACTCGCCGAGGGCGATCTGGGCAAAATGCGCTTCGTCTTCGACCGCATCTACGTTTCGGGACTCTCGGCGCTGTTCGAAATGACGCCCGAAGGTAATAATCTCGCCGCTCTGATGAAATCCCCGGCGGCAGAAACCGCTTCGCCGACCACCGTTTCCGCCTCTGCGGCAACGAATCCCGCTCCGGAAGCAGCCCCCGCTCCGGCAGCTGAAATCACGACGTCTGCCGTGCCTGCCCCGACTGCTGCGAATCCCGCCCCGGCGGCTGAAATCACGACGTCCGACACTGCGGGAAGCGCGACGCCGAGTCCGACGCTCCGGATCGCCGACCTCGAAATCACGAACGGCCGCGTCACGGTGCGCGACCTGACGATGCACCGCCCGTTCGAATATACCGTCTCGGAAATCCGCATGCGCAGCCGCGATTTCGCCCCCTCGAAGCGCAACAGCATGACCGTCGATGCGCGGATGCAGAAGACCGGCTCGGCGAAGCTGCGCTGGGAAGGGACGCTCGACGACATGAACAACCAGAACATCACGCTTTGGCTCACCAACCTCGACCTGCGCGACTTCGGGCCCTACTGCGAACACTACACGGCCTATCCGCTGACCAAGGGCAACCTCACGTTCCGCAGTCAGAACGTCATCCGCGACCGTTACCTCGACGGCACCAACCACCTCGACATGTTCGAGCCGAAAGTGGACAAAAAGCGCAGGGAGATCAAGGCCGAGATGAATATTCCGCTCAAGCTGGGACTATATGTCCTGAAAGACAAAAAAGGACACGTGAAAATGGACCTTCCGGTCAGGGGGAGTCTCGATTCACCGGAGTTCTCCTACCGCAAGATCGTGCTGAAGGCGATCGGCAACGTCCTGCTGAAAGTCGTGACGGCGCCCTTCTCGTTCCTGTCGGGCAACAAGGAGAACATAGAATACATCAATATCGATCCGCTGCAATACGTCTTCACGTCGGAGCAGTACGCTTCGCTGGACAAGATCGCGCAGGCGCTGCAGGACAAACCCGAAATGCACATCGTCCTGACGCAGCGCGTCAACATGCGCCGCGCCCTGCCCCGGCAGGCGGCCGGCGCGCTCCGGATGGCCTATGCCGAGCATCTGAAGAGCGCCGACACGACCGGCCGCCAGCCGATGTCGATGCTCGAATACGAAAAGATCCAGCAGACCGACATCCGCACTCCGGCGATCATGGCCTTTGCCGATTCGCTGCTCGCCCAGCGGGGAATTTCGCCGCAGGGACTTTCGGCCGACGACAAGGCGCTGGCGCTCTACCGCGAAAAAGCCGCCGGACAGTTGGCCCGCATGATGGCCGCACGCAACAAGGCGCTGACCGACTACATGCAGTCCACGCACGGCGCGACGGCTCCGGCGTTCCGGGTGCAGACGATGGATTCGCTGGCGTTGCCGAATTACGCGGGCCGCGACCGTTACACGATCGCCCTCGAAGTGGACGGCGAGACCGTGAAGGTCGAAGCGGACGACGGCAACGCGGGAGCAGGAACTGACGCAGGGGCTGGTACAGATGCGGGGACGGAGGCCGAGACAGATGCAAGGACAAATACGGAATCGGATACCGAGACGAATGCAGGAACGCATGCAGGAACAGATACAGAGTAGGATGCCGGGGCGGATACAGAACTGAATACAGAATCGGATGCCGTGACGGGGATAAATGCAGGATATGGATGCAGGATATCGCCGGGGATGTTCAGGCGGATTCGACACTTGGCCGCATCCGCCCCGGCAGAGAAGCGGCGGGAACCGGCAAGGCAACGGATACGGCGGCGGGCACGAATCCCATTACGGCCGCACGGGACGGAGTCTTCGGGAAAAAGCCACGGAAGCAGCCGGTTCGACAGGCGAAGCAACTCCGCCTGCGGCCGGAACCGATGCGCATATTCCGGCCGAATAGAGAGCGAAAACGGGACCCCGGCCGATAAAGAGCGGGATATATGCAGAAAAGGTTTAAAATGAGATTCCTCATTCTAAACCTTTTACAATTTGTCGGGGAGACTGGATTCGAACCAGCGACCTCCAACTCCCGAAGCTGGCGCGCTAACCGGACTGCGCTACACCCCGAACATTTGGGACCCTTATCATTTTAAGAGCGCACAAAGATAAGTCGAAAATCTGAAAAGACAAAATTATTTCCGCAAAATTATGCGCTTCTTTTATCTTCCGCCCTTTCCGATCCGATCGCACCTGCTTCCCGTTTCCTCGCACGACTTCCGACTGACTGTAACTTCCGGCCCAGACCGCGCTTGGTGTCCGATTGCCGTTTTTGTATGAAATTTGCCTAAAAACGGCGTTGTTTCAGAACTTTACAGAAACAAAAAAAGTTACTGCAAAGTATTAATTTACAGCAACTTTCTTCATGTCGGGGTAGCGGGATTCGAACCCACGACCCCCTGCTCCCAAAGCAGGTGCGCTAACCGGACTGCGCTACACCCCGTCGTTCCCGGCCCTGAAACCCGTGATTGGCCTTACATCGGCCCCGCAGGGCTTTTCGTGTCAATCCCGGACTCTTCCGGCCGGGGGAACCGTCACGATTCCGGGATGCAAAGATAGCGGCTTTTTTCTTTCCGGCAAACTTTTGTCCCAAAATCGGTCTTGCAGGCGGTTCGTGGAATCATCGCTCCGAACGGCTTAATTTCAGACTCACGCGAAGACAATAAGCGGCTATCCGACGCCGGAAGTGTTGCCGCAGTGCAGTTAGTCGGCAAAAACCGGAACCAAAAGCAGGCTTTGAGCACCTTTCACGACAGATGTGGGGCAAAGAGCGTGTAACGATTCGCAGCAGCATATCAATGATAATTCCGATACGGCGTAACTACAGTCGGTGATAGTGGCAGTACAACAGTTCGCCGTCGTCGCCGCGGAGGTGCATGCCGCCGCCCAGACAGTAACGGAACATCTTGCAGTCGGCGCATGCGCCGCGCCGCGCCCAATCGCGGTTGCGGAAGGGTTCGAAGCGGTTTTGCCACACGTCCCAGAATTTATCCCGGTAGATGTTGCCCTGATGGAAGTTGGCACGGATCGACGTGCAGCCCGAAATGGCGCCGTCGACACGGATCGAAGCCACCGAGACTCCGGCGGCGCATTGGTAGAAGTAATCGCGGACTTCGGTCTCGTAGTCCCCAAGGAAGCCTTCGCAGGCATAGCTGGTCCCGATCCTGCCCTCTTTGCGGGTGCGGCGGATAAATTCCAGCATTTCGCGGAACTGCGCGTCGGTCATGCGCAGCGACGGATCGTTCTTGGCCCGGCCCATGGGGAAAATCGAAAAGAGCCGCCAATGTGCAACGCCCTCGGCAATCAGCATGTCGCGGAACGCTTCGAGCTGCGGCACCATGGCGCCCGTGACGCAGGTCACCACGTCGTAGGTCAGCGAGGGTTCGCGGACGATCATGCGCAGGGCCGCCAGCGCGCGGTCGTAACTGCGGGAATTGCCGCGGATATGGTTGTGTTCGCGTTCGAAGCCGTCGAGACTGACCGAAACGCTGCGCAGTCCGGCGTCGAGCAGGCTTCGCAAGCGCGCTTCGGTCAGGGCCATGCCGTTGGTGACCATGCCCCACGCATAGCCGCGGCGGGTGACTTCGGCTCCGGCACGCTCCAGATCGTCACGCACCAGCACCTCGCCGCCCGAAAAGATAATCAGCACCTCGGAGGGATCGACATGGGGCGTGATCTCCTCGTCGAGCACCTTCAGGAAGTCTTCGAGCGGCATGTCGGGCACACCGGGGTCCACGCGGCAGTCGCTGCCGCAGTGACGGCACGAAAGGTTGCAGCGCAGCGTACACTCCCAGAAGAGCGTCGTGAGCCGGTGCTCGGCGACCGTCGAAGCGTAGAGATCGGAAAAGATATTGAGGGCCAGCCGTTTGCGCAGGCCCGGACGGCGGCGCGCCATGGATTATTTCTCAGGAGCCTTGGCGCCCTTCTTCGTGTCCATGACGGGCGTATCCTCGGTCGGTTTCTCCGCAACGGGATCCAGCTCCTCCGGTTCGGCGGACTGCACCTTCGCATCGGGAATATGCACGCCCGTAGCAGGTCCGGCCTGTCCCGGAGGACGCACGCCGTACATGACGACAATGCGGGGCGGCACCTTCACCGAGTCCTGAACCTCCTGCGATCCGGTCTCCTGCTTCTGTTCCTCTGCGCCCTTCGCCGGAGCGTTTTTGACCGTCGAGCAGGCAGTCGAAAAGCCAAGCAGCGCAGCCAGAGCGAGTTTCAGTTTTTTATTCATATCGCATCGTCATTAAGGTCATTGTTACAGAGCAAAGATAAAAAAATTTCGACCGAACCTGAAAAAAACATGCCAAAAAGTTTTGAAAGCCAGTGATTTTTACTTTACTTTGCCCTGTACAAACTATTTAATTTTCAATTTTTATGACAGGTAAGGTAAAATGGTTCGATAGCAAAAAAGGCTACGGATTCATTACGGGAGAGAACGGCAAAGAGATTTTCGTTCACTTCTCCGGTATCGTAACGGACGGATTCAAGTCGCTCAACGAAGGTCAGGCAGTCGAATTCGAAGTCGGCAGCGGCGCCAAAGGCGATCAGGCTGTGAACGTTACGGTAATTGAGTAAGCCCCACGGCGTTCTCTAAATTCAGGGAATAAGAGCAACAGAAACTCAGCATATTCATCAGTACTGAATTTTATGTATTCAACGGTGTTCGGATCGTGTCCGAACACCGTTTTTCATTCCTCTCCTCACCGAAGATAGGATTCGGGAACACCTTCGGAATCCTTTTGCGTCTTTGAAACGACCTTTTTCAATTCGTATACATATGCGCCTGCATCCTGAGGAGGACCGGCCAGTGTCAGTCTCCGGACTTTGACTACGTATTCATATCCCTCCTCATAGATTTCATCGAAGCCCCGGATCGGATCATGCGAATACCACAACCGCCAGTCCGGACTCTCCTCTTTGTAAATATAGACAGGCAGCCCCTGCAACCAATCATAGTCGTCGTCGGCAGCAGCGGGCTTGACGGAAGCGATGGTGAGCGTGACAGTTTTTTCCGACTTGTATTTATCATCCAGCTTATCGCAGCCGGCAGTCATTTCCCCGGCAAAAATCAGGAAGAGCGTCACGCACAATGGCAGTAAATGTTTTTTCATAAGCAAAAATTTTTAAATGTGAGAGTTAGACGCAATATGGTTATGCAATATAGATAAAAAATATCGATTTGCAAATCGCAGGATGCTCCTATTTATTCCGTAAAGACATTACACGGCCCGCATCGGTCAATCGAAACGGCTTTTTTTGCCCGTTTGAAAAAATAATCGTACTTTTGGGCGTCAATTTTAGGTTAATTCAGGTTCAAACATAAAAACCCAAACACAACCATGAAAGAAGCAATCGCAATTCTGACTGGCGGCGGACCCGCGCCCGGTATGAATACCGTCGTGGGCAGCGTCGCAAAGACCTTCCTCCGCAAAGGTTACCGCGTAATCGGCCTGCACGAAGGCTACACGGGACTATTCAACCCCTCGCCCCGAACCGTGGACATCGACTATCCCATGGCCGACGGTATCTTCAATCAGGGAGGTTCGTTCCTGCAGATGAGCCGTTTCAAACCCAAGGATTCGGATTTCGAAAACAACTTCAACCTCAAGTTCTTCACCGACAACAACATCAAACTGCTCGTGACGGTCGGCGGCGACGACACGGCTTCGACCGCGAACCGCATCGCCAAGTTCTTGGAGGCCAAGAAATACCCCATCGCCAACATCCACGTCCCGAAGACCATCGACAACGACCTGCCCCTGCCGAAAGGCACGCCGACGTTCGGTTACGAGTCGGCCAAGGACAAGGGCGCCGTCATCGCCCGCGCCGTCTATGTAGACGCCCGCACGAGCGGCAACTGGTTCGTACTGGCTGCCATGGGCCGCAGCGCCGGCCACTTGGCATTCGGCATCGGCGAGGCTTGCCACTACCCGATGATCGTCATTCCCGAAATGTTCGACAAGACGGAAATCACCGTCGAGAAGATCGTGAACCTCGTGATTTCGTCGATCATCAAACGCAAGATCATGGGCATGGACTACGGAGCTGCCGTTATCTCGGAAGGCGTATTCCACGCGCTGAGCGACGAGGAGATCCGCAAGAGCGGCATCCACTTCACCTATGACGAGCACGGACACCCCGAACTGGGCAAGGTATCGAAGGCGCACATCTTCAACGAGATGATCGAGAAGAAGGTGAAGGAGCTGGGCATCAAGGTCAAGAGCCGCCCCGTGGAGCTGGGTTACGAGATCCGCTGCCAGACCCCGATCGCATACGACCTGACGTACTGCTCGGAGCTGGGTATCGGCGTGCACAAGCTCTTCGCCGAAGGCAAGACCGGCTGCATGGTTTACGTGGATTCGGAAGGCAACGTAAGTCCGCTCTACCTCAAGGACCTGCAGGATCCCACGACGGGCAAGATTCCGCCCCGTCTGGTGGACATCAAGTCGGACAAGTTCTCGTCGGTGGTGGAGACCATCCTCAACGCCATCACGCCTGCGGATTACGAGGCTGCCAAGCAGTATGTCCCCAATCCGGAGGAGTACGATTTCCACAAGATCCTCAACTGGAAATAATCCTTTCCGAAACAGGATTTCAGCAAATTCCCGGAAGCTGCGGCTTCCGGGAATTTTTCATACAGGCCGGGAAAGAGCGAACGGCGGCAGAAAGACCCGCCGGCGACGGAAGAAGGGCCGGGACGGCAGCGGAAGGGCCGGGACAGCGACGGAAGAAAGCCCGTCGGTGATGACAGAAAGGCCGAGGAGGAAGGAACGGAAGAAGACAGCAACGACAAAAGGACGGACGGCGATGACAGAAAGACCCGCCGGCGACGGCAGAGAAGCCAAAGAAGGAGGAATGGAGGAAGACGGCAACAACAAAAGGACGGACGGCGACGGCAGGAAAACCGAGCGGCGACGGCAGAAGGGGCGGGACGGTTGAGGGCGGTGATTTTCCAACTTTTTCAGGCGGAAAAGGAAAAATACCCGTATCTTTGCCGCATTAGATCCCTAACCCTTAAAAATACCTTTATTCATGGAAACACCGGAAAACAAAAACGATGTGTTCGAACCGATGCCGGAAGAGGCTGCCGCACAGGTTACGGCGGAAAACTCTGCGGACGGCAACCGGCCGCAGAAGATGGCCGAAGCAAAGAAAAACCTGCTCGCGGGAGCGCTCTGGTGCGGCGGCGGACTGGCTTTCAGTTTCTTATCCTACTATTTCGCAACAGCCGGGGGCCGGTACGTAGTCGCAACAGGCGCCATTATCTGGGGCGCGATTCAGGCGATCAAAGGTCTCGTCGTCATCCTGAAAATCCAGCATCAGGAGGGACGTTTCACGGCATTCTGGCGCACGGCGGCGCTGGCGGCATGTTCGCTCGCAGCATTGCTCTATCTGGGACAGTTGTCGGTGCGGCTGGCCGGCGGCGAAGAGATGCAGGTGGTGGATACCGAACAAATCTACACGGGTGCGCAGGGAATCAAGGCGAAGATTCCCGCCGGATACACCCTGCTCGAAGAAACCGTGCAGCCCGAAACGGACGAAACCTACGCCTACTACGGTTTCGACACCTACAACGACCGGATAGGTTACAGTCTGGGCAAGGTCGTGGATATGATTCCGGAGGAGATCACGTCCGTCGATGAGATTTCGGACCACTGCGCACAACGCGATTCGGCCTTCTACACGGGCGGATTCATCGCGCCGACGCAGCGCACCGAAATCGGCGGCCGCGAAATGTTGTGCAGCGAAGGATACATAACGGAGAATCCGGAGTTGGTTTATGCCGTTTACGACATGCTTTACGAAGGATCGCTCGTTACGGCGACATTCAGGTACGAGAAAAAGGATTACGGCAAGCGGGAGACCCGCCTGCGGATCGAAAGCCTGCTGAAAGGCATCGAGCTGGAATAACGACGCGGATACTGCGAAAACGGATAAGGACGGCACTTGCATGCCGTCCTTTTTTATTAGAGGAAGCGGAAGGCAATGCGGGAAAGACCATCGGGAAAGCGTATGCCGACGGCGAGAGTACGGGCGGCAACTGCAGAAAGGCCGAGCGGCGATGAAAGGAAAGGCCGGGGAGGGCTACGGCAGCAGAAAGGAAGAAGACAACAGCAAAGGCCGGACAGCGAGGGCAGAAAAGTCGAACGGTGACAGCAGAAAGTACGGGCCGGAACAGTGCCGTACAGAGCGTGGCTTCCGAGTCGGGAGAGTGTCAGAACAGCGTCGGTTCTGCCTGCCGGAGTGCGGCGGGATGCGCATGGAGATTGATGAATTCGAGACCCCGGCCCAAAGCGCGGCGAACGGTGTAATGTGTGCCGCCGGGGGAACCGTCGTACCACGCGACCAGCAGTGCGGCGTGCTCGACAAGGTAGTTGTTACGCACGGCATAACACCCCGCATGATAGGACGGGGAGAGTGTCACGCTATGATCGGCGGCAGCCAGCACACGCCGGAAGCGTTCGCGGTCCACGGCCGGGAAGCGGCTCTCCTGTCCCCGGAAAGGGATTACGGCGACCAGCCGCAGACCGGGCATCGGCGTGTGCGGAAAATGCGGGTCCGGAGCCGCGGCGGGAGAAAAGACCGATGCAGAAACCATGGCAGCAGGAAAAGCAGATGCGAAAGATGCGGCGGGAGCAAGAGTCGATGTGGGAAACGCGGCGGGAGAAAACGAGGATACGGAATCCGGAGCAGAGGAAACGACTGCAGCAGAAGTCGCGGCAGAAGAAAGGGCCGAGACGGGAACCGAGGCAGGAGAAAAAGAGGATACGGAATCCGGAGCAGAGGAAACGACTGCAGCAGAAGTCGCGGCAGAAGAAAGGGCCGAGGCGGGAACCGTGGCAGGAGAAAACGAGGATACGGAATCCGGAGCAGAGGAAAAGGCCGCAGCAGAAGTCGCGGCAGAAGAAAGGGCCGAGGCGGGAACCGAGACGGGAGAAAGGACCGAAGCGGAAGGAAGGGCCGAGGCGGAAGAGGCGGCAGCGGAATCCACGGCAGGAGAAAAGGCCGATCCTGTTTCGGAATCGCGGCACGCGAGGACCGCTTCGGCGGCGGCGAGGTCGAAGCCCATGGCCATGCCGCAGAGGAAGGTCCGGAAGCCGCGGACGTACAACTCCCCCACCGTCGCGCGCAGAGCCGCAGCGGCTTGGCCCCCGTAAGTGCGGTGGCCGGTAAAAGCGACGGTGGTAAGGCGGTCTTCGGTCATACATCCAAAGGTAGCGTTTTGGCCCGGACTTTGCAAGATTTCCTGCTGAATTTAAAACTTTATACGAATATGAAACATTCTGCAAATTGTCTCGCTTCCTTTCTGGGCGGCGCTCTGGTAGGAGCCGTCGTCGCCATGCTCGTAACCCCCAAATCGGGACCCGAATTCCGTGAGGACATCCGCGATATGGCTAAAAAAGGCACCCGCAAGCTGAAAAATGAAATTGACAAAATTCATTGCGACTGCAACGGTCTTGACTGCGATTGCGACAAGGACGAATAAACGGGACCGCCCCATGAAAGATAGCCCGTCACCAACCGGAAACATCGTCACATCGCTGATCTTTTTCGGTGTGACGGCTGCCATTGCGATCATCCTCTTCATCGATGCGTTCGTCATGTGGCTCGCGTCGCTGACCGGGTCCGTCGCAGTCGCAGCACTCATTACCGGAGGTTTCTTCGCCGTAATCGCAGCCGTGGTCTATCTGCTGGCCGTGCGTTCGGCCCTGAACTACGTCCGGGACCGGATCGAAACGGTCTACGAGGTCGCTTCCCGGATCAAGGAGGGGTATGACTGGTTATCCGACAAGTTTTCGTTCCTTTCGTTCCTCAGAAGATCCAGATAAGGTAGGAAAAAAACGCCGGTGCAAGGGATTGCACCGGCGTTTTTTCGTGACTGGACGGCAACCTTACAGATAGCAAGTCCGCGTGGACATATACTTTCGTACAGCTACCCCGGACACGCAGGTAAAGTTCGAAAGAGGACACCGGGAAGTGAAGTGCACCCCAAATATTGGACGGATTAGTATTTGTTTAGATGGCATGAG
>OGPU01001377.1_pt1 | contig 21063 bp, 17 predicted proteins | sample 1552991 | NCBI WGS metagenome assembly OGPU01 (sample SAMEA2580296, study PRJEB22360) | human gut metagenome | biome: human gut; feature: human-associated habitat; material: faeces | place: Denmark | collected 2008/2010 | reverse complement strand
CCCTGCTTCCGCCACTGGCGGCGGTCGTCGTTGTTGCCCCTAGTAGGGGAGCCTCTGGCGAAGAGGCATAGCTTTACGGAATGCCAAAGCCTCCCCTCGGTAGGGGAGGTGGCATTGCGAAGCAATGACGGAGAGGTTAATTTTCCGCCAAAAATTCCGGCAGCTCCTTCTCCATCTCCGCCAGCGCATTTCCGCGGTGGCTGATGGCGTCCTTCTCGTCGGGAGTCAGCTGGGCATAGCTGCGGCCCTCCGAGTTGGGGCGCTTGTCCGTCTTGCCCACACCGCACTCGTCGGGGATGAAGAGCGGGTCGTAGCCGAAGCCGTAGTCCCCGGCCAGCCGCTCGAAGGCGACGCGGCCCGGGCATTCGCCCCGGCAGGTGAGGTGCTGGCCGGTGGGCAGGATGAAGCAGACCGCCGCCACGAACTTCGCGCCGCGCTGCCCCGCCGGGACGTCCTTCATGTTCTCGAGGAGCTTGTCGTTGTTGGCCTCGTCGTCGCCGTGGTAGCCGCAGTAGCGGGCGCTGTAGACGCCGGGGGCGCCGTCCAGCGCGTCCACGCAGAGGCCGGAATCGTCGGCGATGGTGGGCAGGCCGCTGGCCTTGCAGATGGTCTCGGCCTTGATGAGGGCATTGGCCTCAAAGGTAGTGCCGGTCTCGTTCGGCTCGATGGTGATGCCAAGCTCCTTCTGACTGACCACTTCGTGGCCCTGAGCCTCGAGGATGCGCCGCAGCTCGCGGAGCTTTCCGGCGTTGCCGGTGGCTGCACAAATTCTCATTGGGGTTACTCCCTTTCTATGTCTGCTGCTCCCTGCCCTTGGCAGCGGAGCACTACATTCTCCGATAAATCAGGCTTTGCTCATCCAGCGTGGGCCTGCCCGGCACGCCAGTGGTGCTTCGCACCCAGGTTGCGGCAGGAAGCGCCTGAGAGGTTAATGCTTCCATCCCGTGCGGGGGATGAGCTCTTCCACAAAGCCCTCCGGGGTGAAGGGGATGAGGTCGTCGATGCCCTCGCCCACGCCGATGAACCGCACCGGCAGACCGAGGCGCTGCTTGACGGCCACCACGCAGCCGCCCTTGGCCGTGCCGTCGAGCTTGGTCAGGATGATGCCGGTGGCGTCAGCAGCCTTGCAGAATTCCTTCGCCTGGCTGATGGCGTTCTGGCCCGTGATGGCATCCAGCACCAGCAGGGTCTCGAGGCTGGCTTCGGGAGCGGCCTTCCTGACGCTGCGGCTGATCTTGGACAGCTCGCTCATCAGGTTCGACTTGTTGTGGAGACGTCCGGCCGTATCGGCGATGACCATGTCATAGCCCCGGGCGGTGGCAGACTTCACGGTGTCGAAGATGACGGCGGCGGGGTCTGCGCCCTCGCCGGCCTTGACGATCGGCACACCGGCGCGGCCCGCCCAGATCTCCAGCTGCTCGCTGGCAGCGGCGCGGAAGGTGTCGCCTGCGGCCAGCATGACCTTTTTGCCCTGACGGGTGTAGTAGTCGGCCAGCTTTGCGATGCTGGTGGTCTTGCCCACGCCGTTGACGCCGATGACGAGGATGACGGCGGGATGGCCGTCCAGCGCCATTTCGGTCTCCGGGCGCATCTCGTCGGCGATGATGTCGCGCAGAGCGTCAGCCGCCTGTTCGCCGGTCTTGAGGCCCTTTTCCTGCACGCGGTCGCGGAGGGCGTCCACCAGCTTCATGGCGACGTCGCCGCCCACGTCGGCGAGGATGAGCTGTTCTTCCAGCTCATCGTAGAGGTCGTCGTCGATCTTGCTGCCGGTGAGGGTGTTCAAGATGTTGCCCCAAAAGCCCGTGCGGGTCTTTTCGAGGCCGTCTTTCATTTTGTCCTTTTCTTTTTTGCCAAATCCAAAGAGTCCCATGGGTTCTCTCCTTTTTCAGGTTTTATGCTCTTTTTTAGCTTATCCTTCGTACAACCTCTCAGTCGGGCTTGCGCCCGCCAGCTTCCCTAGTAGGGGAGCCTCTGGCGAAAAGGGAAAGTTCCCGGTTTTGCCAAGGCCTCCCCTCGTTAGGAGCAACAACGACGACCGCCGCCAGTGGCGGAAACAGGGAGTCGCTGTTGGGGCCGCGGCCAGCAAGGCGCAAGCAAAGCGCTGCGGATGCTGGGTGCCGCAACCCGGGCAGTGGCATCGCGCAGCGATGACAGAGAGGTTCAATTCCATCTTATTATACCTACGAAACCAGTTCCGCGTCAACCTGTTCCAAATCGAGTTTGAGCAGTTTGGAGACGCCGTCCTCCTGCATGGTGACGCCGTAGAGGACATTGGCGGCCTCCATGGTGCCGCGGCGGTGGGTGATGACGATGAACTGGGTCTTGTCGCTCACCCGGCGCAGGTACTGCGCAAAGCGGACGACATTGGCGTCATCCAGCGCGGCCTCGATCTCGTCGAGGATGCAGAAGGGCGCGGGGTTGACGGCGAGGATGGCGAAATAGATGCTGATGGCCACCAGCGCCTGCTCGCCGCCGGACAGGGCTTCCAGATTCTTGATGACCTTGCCCGGCGGGGCCACCCGGATGCCGATGCCGCAGGAGAGCACGTCGCTCTCATCTTCCAGCACAAGGCTGGCCTCGCCGCCGCCGAACAGTTCGGTGAAGACGCGGCCAAAGTTCTCGTTGATGGCCCGGAAGCTGTCGGTGAAGATGTCTTTCATCTGGCCCGACAGGCTGGTGATCATTCTGGTCAGCTCGTTCCTGCTGCCCTCGACGTCCTCCACCTGAGCGCGGAGGGTGTCGTAGCGGGCCTTGACTTCCTGATACTCCTCGATGGCGCTGACATTGACGTTGCCCAGAGCGCGTATCTTGCCCCGCAGGTCGGCCACCTGCGCCCGGAGGACGTTCACGTTCTCGAACTCCACGCAGAGCTCTTCGGCCTGAGAGAGGGTCAGCTGATACTCGTCCCAGAGCTTCGCGGCCATTTGGTCGTATTCGCCCTCGGCGGCGGCTTTCCGCTCCGCCAGACGGGCCATCTCGCGGCCCATCTCTTCCCGCTCATCGGCGGCGGCGCGGCCTTTTGCAAGAGCCTCCGTCTCGTCCTTCTGGCAGAGCAGGCGCTTCTCGGTGGCCTCGCGTATCTCGGCCTCTTTTGCCGCGATGAGCGCGGTGCTGTCGGTCTTGGCCCGGCGGATGGCCTCTATCTCTTCCTGACAGGCCCCGCTGCGAGCGGCGAGGGCCGTGAGGCTCTCTTCCAGCGCGGCGCGGCGGCTCTCAGCGTCTCTGGCCTGTTTTTCCAGCGCTTCGATCTGGCTGCGGGCCAGCTCGGCGTCCTTCTGACGGGCCAGCTGCTCCATCCGCTTGGCGCTCAGGCGCTCGGCGAGGCTCCGCTGCTGTGCAAGGAAGGCGTCGTCGCCCTCGGCAATGCGTTCCAGCTCGGCCGTCCGCGTCTCGATGTCGGCGGCAAGGGCTTCTTCCTGCTTTGCGGCGTCTTCGGCACGGGCGCGGGCGGCGTCCAGCTGGGCTTTCCGCCGCTCCATCTCATCCTGACGCCCGGCGAGCGCTGCTTCCGACTGCTCCACAGCCGCCTCGAGGCGTTTCTGTTCGGCCTCGGCGCGGATGCGGTCATTGGCCGCCGTAATGATCTCGCTCTCGGTGGCGGTCAGCTCTGCGGCCAGCGCATCCACCTGTGTTTTCAGCTCGTCGGTGCGGTCCTGCGCCGCGAGGCAGTCCTTCTGGAGTTTGGCGGCCCTGACGCGCAGCTCTTCCATCTCCTGCTTGCGGGTGAACAGGCCCGCCGACCGCTGGACGCTGCCGCCGGTGAAGCTGCCGCCCGCGTTGATGACCTGACCGTCCAGCGTGACCACCTTGTTGTGGTAGCCCAGCTCCCGGGCCACACGGGAGGCTTCGTTGATGTCGTCCACCACCACGATGCGGCCCAGCAGATTCGACACGATGTTCGCATAGCGGAGGTCGGCCTTGACGAGGCTGGACGCCAGCCGGGCCGAACCGGAAAGACTCCCCCGGAAAAAGCCGGGCTGAACGGTGTCCAGCGGCAGAAAGGTGGCGCGGCCCGCGTTCTCGCTGCGGAGCAGGGCGATGCCGGCCTTGGCAGCGGCTTCGTTCTCCGTCACGATGTTCTGCAGTGCGCCGCCCAATGCCGTTTCAATGGCGACTTCCCGCCCCGGCTCGACGCTCAAAATCGACGACACCGGCCCGATGATGCCCCGCAGACGGCGGGCCGACGCGGCCCGCATGACCGTCTTGACCGAGTTCTGGTAGCCGTCCATGTTCTTTTCCAGCTCTTTCAGCACGCCGAGGCGCTGACGGGCGGCGTCCAGTTCACGGCCAAGCTTCTGCTCGGCGGCATCGGCCTCATTGAGGGCGGTGCGACGGCCTTTCAGCTTGAGCTCCACGCCGGCCTTCACATTTGCCAGCTGCTTTTCGTTCTCGGCCAGCATCTTCCGGTACTCAATGGTATCGGCAAGGTCCTGCTTTGCCTCGTCCCGCTGGGCCTCGAGGGCCTCAGTGTTCTCGGCGAGGGCGGGCAGCTGCTCCTGCGCGGCCTGAGCGGCGGCTTCGGCGGCGGCTTTCGCCACCTGTGCCTCGGTACGCTTCGCCGTCAGGTCGGCCACCTCAGCCCGCAGGATGTCCCGGCGGGCGCCGCTGGCGTTGTTCTCACTGGTCAGACGCAGCAGTTCCGCGTCCAGCTCGGCCAGCTCTGCGGCCAGCTTTTCCCCTGCCGCTGCCATGGACCGGGCCACGGCGCGGTGGCGTTCCAGCGCGGCGGCAGCCTCGGTGCTGTCCTGCTCGCCTGCGGCGATGTCCTCCCGCAGTGCGGCGGCGCTCTCCTCGTTGCGGGCGATGTCGTTTTCCAGCACGGCGATTCGGCTGTCGCTGCCGGAAAGCTCTTCTGTGATGCTGCGAATATCCCCATTCAGGCGCTCGACGGCAATGGTCAGCTGCTGTGCCTGCATACGGATCTTCTCAGCCTCGGCCTCGGCGGCTCTGGCCTCCCGGTCAAACCTCTCATACTCGGCCTGAGCGGTCTCATAGTCCCGCACCTGACGGCGGACGGCCTCCCGGGCGCGGTGGACGCCGTCGGTCCAGAGGGTGACTTCCAGCGTCTTCCGCCGGGCGCTGAGCTCGAGAAAGCGCTGGGCCTTCTCGCTCTCTTTTTCCAGCGGGCCGACCCGGGCTTCCAGCTCGTCGAGGATGTCCCGCAGACGCTCGAGGTTCTCTGCCGCCGCAGCCAGACGCCGCTCCGCCTCGTTTTTGCGGTAGCGGTACTTGGCGATGCCGCAGGCTTCCTCGAAAATTTCGCGGCGCTCGCTGCTTTTTGCGGCGACGATCTCTGCGATGCGGCCCTGTCCGATGACGGAGTAGCCGTCCCGGCCGATGCCGGTGTCCAGCAGCAGCTCGTAGATGTCCTTGAGGCGGCAGAGCTGGCCGTTGATAGTGTACTCGCTCTCGCCGGAGCGGTAGTATTTGCGGCCGATGACGGCTTCGTCGGCGTCGATGTCCAGCGTGTGGGCGCTGTTGTCCAGCGTCAGGCGCACCATGGCAAAGCCCATGGCTCCCCGGCGGCGGGTGCCGCCGAAGATGACGTCCTCCATCTTTCCGGCAGCGCGAAGCTGGCGGGAGCTGGTCTCGCCCAGCACCCATCGCACCGCGTCTGAGAGGTTCGATTTGCCCGAGCCGTTGGGGCCGACGACGCCGGTGACGCCCTCGTCGAAGCGTATCCTGACCTTATCGGGGAAACTCTTGAAACCTTGAATTTCCAGTTCCTTGAACACCATGTTACTTTTCCTTGATGACGCCCAACAGCTTCAGGGCCTCGCGGGCGGCATGCTGCTCCGCCATTTTCTTGCTGCGGCCCTCGCCCCGGGCCACGCAGTCCGAGTTGAACCGGACGGCCACCACAAAATGCTTGTTGTGGTCGGGGCCGGTCTCCTGTTCCACCACATAGCTCAGCTTCTCTTCGGGGTTCTGCTGGACGATCTCCTGCAGGCGGGTCTTGTAGTCGGCCTCGGCGTACTTGCCCTCGGTGATAAAGGGCAGGATGAAGTTCTTTGCCACCTCCATGCCGCCGTCGAGGTAGAGGGCGGCGATGAGGGCTTCAAAGGCGTCCGACACGACGCTGGGGCGGGTGCGGCCGCCGCAGTGCTCTTCGCCCCGGCCCAGACGCAGGTAATCGCCGAGATTGATCTCCTGAGCGAACTGGAACAATGCGCCCTCGCTGACGAGGCTGGAGCGGATGCGGGTCAGATCGCCCTCGGGGCGGTCGGCATAGGCGTGGAACAGATAGTCCGCCGAGACGATCTGCAGCACGCTGTCGCCCAGAAACTCAAGCCGCTCGTTGTGTTTGACGGGCGGGCGGGTCTCGTTGGCGTAGCTGGTGTGGGTGAGCGCCGTTTCCAGCAGCTCCGGGTGCTTGAACTTGTAACCAATAATTGTTTCCAACTGATGGCTCATGTTTTTTTACTCCCTTTTGCGATGTTATTCCTTGGTAGTGTTCAGTTCGTCCAGCGCAGCCTGCATGGTGCCGCACAGATCGTTCTCCACGCAAATTTTAGCCTGACGGATGGCGTTCTTTATGCCCTTGGCCTTAGAGGAGCCGTGAGCCTTGATGACCGGCTGCTTTGCGCCCAGGAAGGGTGCGCCGCCGTACTCCTCGCTGTCCATCTGGTGCTTGAGGTCAGACACGCTGTCCTTCAGCAGCAGATAGGCCAGCTTGCCGCCCAGATTCTTGAGGAACATTCCCTTGAGCATCCCCAGCAGCATCTTGGCGACGCCCTCGGTCAGCTTGAGAATGACGTTGCCGGTAAAGCCGTCGCAGACGACCACGTCCACGTCGCCGTTCGGCACATCACGGGGCTCGATGTTGCCCACGAAGCGGATGCCCGGAATGGTCTTTAGCAGCTGATGGGCTTCTTTGAGCATCGGGGTACCCTTGCTCTCCTCTGCGCCGTTGTTGGCCAGCGCCACGCTGGGGGAGGTGCGGCCCTCCACCTTGTTCACGTAGCAGCTGCCCATGACAGCGAAAGCGGCCAGCATCTCGGGGCGGCACTCGACATTGGCGCCGCAGTCCAGCAGCAGATACGCCTTATTTTGGGCCGGCACCATGGTGGCCAGCGCCGGGCGCTTGATTCCCCGCAGGGTGCGGACGATGAGGCTTGCGCCCACATGGAGCGCGCCGGTGCTGCCGGCGGAGACGAAGGCGTCGCCTTTGCCCTCTTTGAGCATATTCAGACCCACGACGATGGAGGAATCCTTCTTCGTGCGGATGGCCCTGGCCGGCTCGTCGCACATCTCAATGACCTCAGTGCAGTTCACCAGTTCGATGCCGTCCAGAGAGATGTTGTTGTCGGCGGCGGTCTTGCGGACAAGGGCCTCGTCGCCCACGCCGATGAGCTGGACGCCGTATTCCTTCACGGCAGCAGCCGCGCCTTCCAGCACGGCCAGGGGGGCGTTGTCGCCACCCATCATATCTACGATGATCTTCATAGGTTTTTCTCCCTTCTTGGGGGATAACCTCTCCGTCACGCCGCAGACGTGACGGAGAGGTTATCCATCTTACAGAGAATTTTCATCCAGCCACTGCTGGAAGCTGGCCACGGCCCGTTCGGCCACGGCCATGTAACGCAGGCGCTTGTCGCGGGGACGCTGGTCCTCCGGCAGCGGGGGCAGGATGCCCATGTTCGCGCCCATGGGCTGGAAGTGTTTGTTCTCGGTGGTGAGATACTGGATGAGCGCACCGCACATGGTGTCGATGGGCGGTGCGGGCAGCTCTTTGCCCTCGAGACGGGCGTAAATGTTCCGCGCTGCCAGCAGGCCGCAGGCCGCGCTCTCCATATAGCCCTCGAAGCCGGTGATCTGGCCTGCAAAGAAGACGTTGGGGTGCTCCTTGAGGCAGAGCCCTGCGCTCAGCACCCGGGGTGCGTCGAGGAAGGTGTTGCGGTGCATGACGCCGTACCGGACAAACTCGGCGTTCTCGAGGCCGGGTATCATGCTGAATACCCGCTTCTGCTCGCCCCATTTCAGGTTTGTCTGGAAACCCACGATGTTATACAGGGTCCGCTCCTTATTTTCGGCCCGGAGCTGGACGTTGGCCCAGGGGCGGTGGCCGGTGCGGGGGTCGATGAGGCCCACTGGGCGCAGGGGGCCGAACCGCATGGTGTCGGCACCCCGGGCGGCCATGATCTCGATGGGCATACAGCCCTCGTAGACCGTAACGGTATCAGCTTTTTTGCCGTGGGCATCGGGGTCGGGCTGTGCGCCCTGCTCTGCGCCCGCGTCGAACTCATGGAGCGGGGCTCGCTCTGCCGAGGCCAGCGCGGCGTGGAATGCCTCATACTCGGCCTTGTTGAAGGGGCAGTTGAGGTAGTCGGCCTCGCCCCGGTCGTAACGGGAGGCGGCAAACACCTTCTCATAGTCGAGGCTCTCCGCCGTCACGATGGGGGCCACGGCGTCGTAGAAGTGGAGGCGCTCATCGCCGGTCAGGCGGCCAATTTCGTCCGCCAGCGCACCGTCCGTCAGGGGGCCGGTGGCCACGAGAATGGGGGTGCTCTCGTTGATGTGCTCCACCCGCTCCCGGTGAACGGTGATGTTCGGCGCAGCCTCCACCATCCGGGTGACTTCGGCGCTGAAGGTGTCGCGGTCCACGGCCAGCGCACCGCCTGCGGCCACGCGGGCCACCTCGGCAGCGTTCAGGAGCTGACTGCCCATCCGGCGCATCTCCTCTTTCAGCAGGCCGGAGGCGGAGTCCAGACGCTCGGCTTTCAGGCTGTTGGAGCAGATGAGCTCCGCGAAGCCCTCGCTCTTGTGGGCCGGGGAGAAGTGGGCAGGCTTCTGCTCGTAGAGCTCCACCTGCACGCCTTTGCCCGCCAGCCAGAGGGCGGCTTCGCAGCCCGCCAGACCGGCACCTAAAACAGTAACTTTATAGTTGCTCATTTAATATCCCTTTCATCTTACTTCAAGCCCGAGGCAGTCAGCGGAGACTTTACCGCTCTGCCAAGGGCTCCCCTATCAGGGGAGCTGTCTGCGAAGCAGACTGAGAGGTTTACTCCTTATTTAGTCTTTCTTCGGCACCGGCATCTCAAAGTCGCAGCCCTCTTTTGCGCAGTAGAGCTTGGAGCCCTTGCGGAACAGAGTGGAGCCGCACTTCTCGCACTTGACGGCCACCGGCATATCCCAGGTCATGAAGTCGCAGTCGGGGTAGCGCTCACAGCCGTAGTAGATGCGGCCCTTGGCGCTCTTGCGCTCCAGCATACGGCCCTTGCCGCACTTGGGGCAGATGCCGCCGGTGTCCTTCACGAGGCGCTTGGTGCCGCGGCACTCGGGGAAGCCGCTGCAGGCCAGGAACTTGCCGTACTTGCCCACCTTGATGACCATGGGACGGCCGCAGAGGTCGCAGACCTCGCTGGACGGCTCGTCCGGCACCTTGACCTTCTTGCCTTCCATGTTCTTCTCGGCCTGCTCGAGGCTGGCGGCGAAGCCCTTGTAGAAGTCGTCCACGGTCTTGTGCCAGTCCGTCTTGCCGCTCTCGACCTTATCGAGGTTCTTTTCCATCTCTGCCGAGAAATCCACGTCCACGATGTGGGGGAACTGCTCCAGCATCAGGCCGTCCACGGCCCGGCCCAGCAGGGTGGGCTTGAGCTTCTTCTGCTCCCGCTCCACATAGCCGCGGTCGATGATGGTGGTGATGATGGGGGCGTAGGTGGAGGGGCGGCCGATGCCGTTCTCCTCCAGCGCCTTGATGAGGGTGGCTTCGGTGTAGCGGGCGGGGGGCTGGGTGAACTTCTGCTCGCTCTTCAGCTCCCGCAGCTTGAGCACCTGACCCTCCTCGAGGGGAGGAAGGCTGGTCTCCTTCTTTTCCTTCTCGTCGGTGGCCTCTTCGTACAGGGCGGTGAAACCGTCGAAAGTGACTGTGTAGCCGCTGGCCTTGAAACGGTAGCCGCCGGCATAGACGGTGACGGACACGGTGTCCTGCTGGCAGTCCGCCATCTGGCTGGCCATGAAGCGGCTCCAGATCATCCGGTAGAGCTTGGCGGTATCGCCGCTGATGCTCTTGTCCACCTCGTCGGGGGTCAGGCCCGGCACAGAGGGACGGATGGCCTCATGGGCGTCCTGCGCTGCCGTGGCGCTCTTGGTCTTCCAGGTGCGCTTGTAGGGGCAGATATAGCTCTCGCCGTAGGCCCCGGCGATGTACTCTCTGGCAGCTGCCACAGCCTCGTCGGAGATGCGGAGGCTGTCGGTACGCATATAGGTGATGAGGCCCATGGTGCCGTGGCCGGCGATGTCCACGCCTTCGTACAGCGTCTGGGCAGCCCGCATGGTGCGGGTGGCCGTGAAGCCCAGACGGCGGGATGCCTCCTGCTGCAGGGTACTGGTGATGAAGGCCGGGGTAGGCTGCTTCGCGCGCTTGCCCTTTTTCAGTTCGCCCACGGTGTACTCGGCCCCCTCGAGGCCCTTTTCGATGGCGCGGGCCTCGGCCTCAGAGTGCGGCAGGAGCTTTTTTCCCTTGTCGTCGGAGGCCAGACGGGCCGTAAAGCTCTTCCGGCCCACACCCAGAGTAGCGTCCACGTTCCAGTATTCCTCGGGCTTGAAGGCTTCGATCTCCTTCTCGCGGTCGTCGATGATGCGGACGGCTACGCTCTGGACGCGGCCCGCCGACAGGCCGCGTCGGACTTTCCGCCACAGGAAGGGGCTCAGCTTATAGCCCACCAGACGGTCCAGCACACGGCGGGCCTGCTGGGCGTTGAAGAGGTCTTCGTTGATGGCGCGGGGGTGAGCCATACCCTCCTTCACGCCCTTCTTGGTGATCTCATCGAAGGTCACGCGGTTGGGCTCGTGGGGGTCGAGGCCCAGGATGTTGGCCAAATGCCAGCTGATGGCTTCACCTTCACGGTCCGGGTCGGTCGCCAGCAACACACCGTCGGAGTGTTTGGCCTTGCTCTTCAGCTCTTTGATGAGCTTTTCCTTGCCTTTGATGCTGATGTATTGCGGCGCATAGTCATGCTCGATGTCGATGCCCAGCTGGGAGGCGGGCAGATCGCGGATGTGGCCCATGCTGGCCGTAACTTCGTAGTCTTTGCCCAGATATTTGCCGATGGTCTTCGCCTTGGCAGGCGACTCCACGATGACGAGTTTTGCCATTACGTTCTTCTCCTATATATAAATCCTCATCAGCCGCTGCTGCTCGGGCAGGCCCGCCTTCGTACAACCTCTCAGTCTGCTTCGCAGACAGCTCCCCTAGTAGGGGAGCCTCTGGCGAAGAGGCGAGGCTTTCCGATATGCCAAGGCCTCCCCTCCGTAGGGGAGGTGGCATCGCGCAGCGATGACGGAGAGGTTATTCCTCTTTAACTTGCGCTTCCTCCGCGCAGAATATACCGTTTGCCCGGCAGACAGCTCACCCGGCCCGCAAGCTCGAGCTTCATCAGGACGCCCAGCAGCGCCGCCGTGGGCAGGCCGCTCTTGACGCCCAGCTCCTCCACGCCCTGCGCCTTTGCGCCGAGACAGGAGAGCACCAGCCGCTCATTTTCACTCAGGGGCCGGGGCGTCTCCCGGGGTACCGGGGCAGGTCTTGCGGTCTGCAGCCCCAGTGTACCAAATAAATCCGCCGCTGTACAGACCGCTTTTGCGCGTCCGTCCCGCAGAAGGGCATTCGTCCCCGCCGAGGCGGGCGAAAAAATGCTGCCCGGCACGGCGAATACCGGCTTACCGTACCGCTCTGCGTGGCCCACGGTGGACATGGTGCCGCTCTTTTCCTTGGCCTCCACCACCACCAGCGCCCCGGAGAGGGCCGCGATGAGGCGGTTGCGCTGCAAAAATCCCACGGCACCCACCGGCTCACTTTCGGGCGGGTACTCGCTGATGACGCAGCCTCGCCTCTCGATGGCCCGGCGGAGTTCCCGGTTGGCGGCGGGGTAGGTCCGGTCGATGGGGACGCCCATCACCGCGATGGTGGGGCAGTTCTCCCCTACCGCCGCCCGGTGTCCGGCGCTGTCCAGTCCGTCGGCCAGACCGCTCACGATGACGGCCCCCGCCCGGGCGAGGCCCCGCCCAATATCCTCTGCGGCCCGTAGACCGTATTCGGTGGGCTTCCGGGTCCCCACCATTCCCACGGCGGCAGGCTCATTAAGCCAGCGGGGGTCGCCGGTGCAGTAGATCACCAGCGGCATATCGGAGATGCGGGAGAAGGCCAGCGGATAGTCCGGGTCGTCATAGGGCAGGATGCGGATGCGCCGGGCCGCGCACCGCCGCGCAAAGGCCCGGTAGTGCTCGGGTGTGTTATCCGGCAGGCAGGCGCGCTGGACGGCGGCAGGTCCTGCAGCGGCGGCGAAGGCATCGGTGTCTCGGGCCTCCCATGCCTCCTGCGCCCCGCCGAAGGCGTCCAGCACGGCTCCGGCCCGCTGACTGCCCGCGCCCAGCGTCCCCGCCAGCCAGAGCCAGCACAGGAGCGGGTCGGGGGCCGGGTCGGACGGGAAAAGGCTCAGCTGCCCCTCCCCGGCCCGCGTCACAGGCTCTCCTCCCGGAAATGCCAGAGCAGGATACTGCCCGCGATGCCGGCGTTCAGGCTCTCGACCCGGTCGGTCATGGGGATGCGGACAGTGCCGGTGCAGGCGGCGATGGTCTCATCGGTGAGGCCCTGACCCTCGCTGCCGATGACGACGCAGACGCCGTCCGGGTAGCTGGACGCCGCCGCACTCAGGGGCTGGGACTGGTAGAGGGCGGCGGCAAGGCAGGTGATGCCCTTCTCCCGCAGCAGGGCGATGGCCTCAGGCATCTTCCCCGCCTCGATGACGGGGATGCGCACCGCTGCGCCCATGGAGGCCCGAAGGGTCTTGGGCGCAAAGACGCTGGCGCAGCCGTCGCTGAGCAGCACGCCGTCAAAGCCGAAGGCCGCCGCAGAGCGGAGCAGCGTCCCCACGTTGCCGGGGTCCTGCACCCGCTCGAGGGCGAGGTAGCGCCCGCCGGTCTTCACCTCGTCTAAGGCATGCACCGGGGTGCGGAAGACGCCGAACACGCCCTGATGGGTCCCCACGTCGGCCAGCTTATCGGCCACATGGTCTTCCACAAGGTAGTGTTCGCCCGGCAATTCCGAAAGCTCCGGGCATTTTTCCAGCGCCGACTCGGTGCAGAAGAGGGTCTCCAGCTCTGCGCCCCGGCAAAGCTCGGGGCAGAGCTTCCGCCCCTCGGCCAGAAAGCGGCCCTCGGCCCGGCGGAACGCCCCGCTGGACGCCAGACGGCAGGCGTATTTGACTTTTGCGTTTTCCCGGCTGGTGATCTTCTCCATCCGTCTTTCCTCCAACTACCAAAACATACAAAAAGGACGCCCGCGTATTTGATACGCGCGGGCGTCTTTTTTAAGGTCTATTAGGCGTTCTTCACGGTCTCGACCAGAGCTGCGAAGCTCTTGGGATCGTTGATGGCCATCTCGCTGAGCATCTTGCGGTTCAGCTCGATGCCAGCCTTCTTCAGGCCAGCCATGAAGCTGGAGTAGTTCATGCCCAGAGGACGGACAGCGTTGTTGATGCGGCAGATCCACAGGTTGCGGAACTGGCGCTTCTTCATGCGGCGGCCAGCCAGAGCGTAGTTGCCGCTCTTCATGACCTGCTGCTTGGCCATCTTAAAGTGCTTGCTCTTGCAGCCGTAGAAGCCCTTGGCCAGCTTCAGCATCTTCTTGCGACGTTTGTGAGTCATGGTTGCGCCCTTAATACGTGCCATTTTTTATATCTCCTTTAGTTATCTCAGTAGAATGTGTTTGCCTGCGGCTCGCTCTTAGGCGTAGGGCAGCATGCTCTTGATGGTAGCTGCGTTGGTCTTATCAACGTAGCTGGGCTGACGGTAACCACGGGTCAGCTTGGTGGTCTTCTTGGTCAGGATGTGGCTGCGGAATGCATGGCCGCGCTTGATCTTGCCGTTCTTGGTCAGCTTAAAGCGCTTCTTAGCGCCGGAGTGCGTCTTCAGTTTCATCTTAGCCATTTTAGTATCCTCCTAAAATTAGTCCTTATTGGGTTTCGGGATCAGCAGAATGGACATCGTGCGGCCCTCGAGGACCGGCGGCTTATCCATGCTTGCCTGAGGCAGGGCCTCAGCAAAGCGCTTCAGCACGTCAGCACCGAGTGCGCTGTGCGCCATCTCACGGCCGCGGAAACGGATCGAGGCCTTTACCTTGTGGCCAGCGGCCAGGAACTTGGCCGTCTGGTTCAGCTTGGTGTTGAAGTCGTTGGTGTCAATGTTGAGCGAGAGGCGGGTCTCTTTGACTTCGACCACCTTCTGGTTCTTCTTGGCTTCCTTCTCCTTCTTCTGCTGTTCAAAGCGGTACTTGCCGTAATCCAGCACCTTGCACACAGGCGGGACAGCCTGCGGGGCGATCTTGACCAGATCAAGTCCGGCGTCCTCAGCAGCGCGCATGGCCACCTGAATGCTGACCACGCCCTTCTGCTCGCCGTCGGCTCCGATCAGGCGAACCTCACGGTCACGGATCTGACCGTTGATCTCCAGTTCCTTCGACTTTCCAGCGGTAGCGATAATGAATGCACCTCCAAACAATAGTCCATAGTGTTGCGTTTTTTGGCATAGAAAACGCGGCCGCCCCAGTTTCGGGACAGCCGCGCAAAATTCACTCAAAAGCGCGATTCGGTCTTCAAGACGAATCGGTTCAGGGTATAGCCCGGGGATCCTTACCCCTCAAGGCGAGCGCGGCACAGGCCGTAGCTGCTTTCTTTACTCAGATATTCTACCACACCCCGGGGAGGCTGTCAAGCATTTTTATGCGCTTTTTCAAAAAAAGATGCCCGGACAAGGGAATGGGGGAACAGCATTTCTGCCGTTCCCCCGTTGATTGCATCTGGCGGGTGTGCCCGTTCCCGCATTTCTTTTGACCCAGTGGGTGTGTAGCAGCACATTCTCTACTTCAAATGCACTCTTATCCTATGCTTATTATACCACGATTATTCTCGGCTGTAAAGCAGCCGGTTTTTCTCCATCAGCTTTTTCAGATTGCGTTCCCGGATACGGTAAAACGTCATCACAGAATTTTTGCGGTCTTCCCGATCTGTTTCCATCACGAGCCGGACGACTACATTCAGATTCGTTTCGGGCAGGCGCTTTATTGCAAAGACTGTTCCGGTATGTTTTTCATCGACCAGCAGAATATCCGGCTTCACGACGGTCTCTTTTCCATAAAGTATGAACAGCTCCACATCCTGCGGGTGGCGCTCCCGGATGTGCTCCATCCGTTCTTCTGTGACCACAACTTCTTTCGTCCGCAGTTCACCGAAGTATCCTTGCAGGAGCGCCGATTCAATTTCGCCTAAAAGCAGTGTTCCCATTTTTCTGTGCTCCTGTCATTTTATACTTCAATCAGTTCCCCCAGCTCCAGCGAATATATCCCTTTATAAGTCACCCGCCGGGGGGCGAAGCGCTTCTCAATGGCCTTGGCGTAGAGCTCCAGCTGAGCGCGGTAGGCGCGGACGAAGTCGGCAGGGGTCTTGCGGCGGTCCGTCTTGTAGTCCAGAAGCTCGAGGTGGTCGGGGTAGACGAGGACGATGTCCGCGATGCCCTGCACCAGCACCCCGGCGTCGGCGGCAGGGCCGTCGGGCAGGGCGCGGCCCTGGGCAGCCATGACCTCGGCGGCAGGCAGCGACGTGATAAAAGCCAGCTCCCGCAGCACATCCTCTGCCCCGCAGATGCGGCGGAACGCCTCGCTGCGCACAAAGCGGAGTATCTTATAGACATCCAGCTTTCCGGCAATGGCGGGGGGCGTGAGCTGCACCGCCGCCTGACGCTCCCGCTCGGCGCAGACAGCGGCCAGAACGGCAGTGTCCTCTGCGTCCCGCACAGCGGCCAGCGCCTCGAAGTCGGCGTGCTCGAGGAAGGCATGGAGAGCCGTACCCATCTCGGCGGCGGTGAGGCCGTCCTTCGAGAGGAAGCCCGGGCGCTCAAGGGTGGTCTGCTCAGCAGCGTGGACGAGGCTGGTCACGCTGACCTTGGCCGGGATGTCCGCCAGCGCTGCCGCCGGATACCGCCAGCCGAAGCCCTGCCGCAGCGTCTCCACAAGGGCCGGGTCGGCCTCGGGCCGGGTCGGCTCTTCCGCCTCGGCGGGGGCTTCTTCGGGCGGGAGGACATCGGCCTGCACCGTAAGGGCGATGGTGCTCCCGGTGTCCGCAAAGGGCAGCTCGAGGTTCCCGGCCAGACGGCGGAGAGGCCCGCCGTTGGGGTGGACGAGGAGCGCCGCCCGCAGCCAGTCGGCGAAGCTGCCCGCCTGAGCGTTCAGGGTCTCCCCCGCCCCGGCGGCGAGGAAGGCGGCAGCTTTGGCGAAGGGGTTGGACGTCCGGCCAATGCCCAGTGGGACCGTCAAGATCAGCTTATCCTGCGCCCGGGTAAGGGCCACATACAAAAGCCGCATCTGCTCGCTGCGCAGCTCAGCGGCGTGGACAGTGGCGAGGGCGGTGTAGGCCACTCCGCAGATCAGCACGAAAATAAGCAGAAACAGAGCGGCCCGGGGAAGGAGCGATTGGAGCGTTTTCATGGCGAAATGCCACCTTTCCGTGTCGTTTGCCGGGGAATTGCTCAGTGAAACACACCGAGCGCCACCAGCAGCATATCGATAAGCTTGATGCAGAGGAAGGGGGCGGCGATGCCGCCCAGACCGTAAATCAGCAGCGCATTGAACACGACATTGACTCCGTTGCCTAGCACATTGGACACAAGCACGCTTTTGGTATCGCCAAGCCCCGCCAAGATGCCGTGAAGGACAATAGCCGGACCGGAGAGCGCCAGACTCACCAGGGTGGGAAAGGCATACTGCAACCCCAAGTTGATATAGTCATCCTGTGCACCGGCCAGTTGTAGAAGCGGGCCGGCTCCAATCCAGGTCCCGACCAGGAGCAGTATCGAGAGACCGCACCCCAGCATGAGCGAAGCGCGGGAACAGGCGGTCAGGGACTCATCCGGATCCTCGCCGCGCCGGCGGGCAACATAGGCGCTCAGTGCAACAGAGTAGGAGCGGGTTACGCAGAGGATCACCATACGGGGTTGGGAAAAAATACTGACCGCCGCCACCGCTGTGTTTCCCAGAGAGGAAACCATCAGCAGGTCGGCGGCGGTGAGCTTCATCACCTCGCAGGCCTCCTCGCTGCGGGAGGAGTCCTTCCACAGGATGGCGGCGGGCCAGGCCAGCCGCCAGAATTCCTTACGGATGGCCATATGCGATCAGCGGATCTCCCGCCCGGACGCCCAGGGCGATTGTGTAGTAAAGGACAATGCCGTCAAACTCGGCCCGAACCTCTTGTAAGCGGTGGCCGGACAGCGTCTCCAGATGTCCGAGCAGTTCTCCCCTTCGGACCTGTTGGTCTAAACCTACTGCCGGGTACCAAAATCCCTCCGACTCAGCTTCCGCATAGAAGGTTTCTGTGATTTCCAGCTGATCCCGCGGCGGGTTCCCTCCGGGCATAATCTCCAGATGTCGCAGCAGGGAGCGGACATCCTCACAGCAGGCGTCCACCTCCTGTTCAGACCACAGCCCCTGACCGCCCCGCTCAATCAGCAGGGCGGGAACGCCCCTCTGCACCGCCCAGCTGTAAAGTCCGTTCTTCGCAGTGGAACGTACCCGGTAGGGTACAGTCAGGACCTTGGCGGCGGCCAGGGAGACTTGGTTGACCATTTCCTCCCCCGCTGTGGGGAAGAACACCAATGGATGAAGCGCCTCGTTGCAGTCTCCGCTGTGGAGATCAGCCAGCAAATCGGCTTCCGGGTACAAAGCCGTTTCCAGAGCAAAGGCCAATCGAGCGGAAAGGCTGCCCGCAGAATCGCCGGGGAAGGCTCGGTTCAAATTGACGCCGTCCTCTGGCACCACCTGTTTGGCTCCGGCATAGAAGGCGCTGGGATTTGCCAGCGGCAGGAGGATGACGTTCCCCGACAGTCTCGCCGGGTCCAGTTCTCCAGCCAGGCGGCGCAGTGCCTGGGGCCCCACATATTCGCACCCATGGACCCCGCCTGTGACAACCAGTGTTCTGCCCCGTGCGGCGCCGCACAGGCAGATTGCATTCAGAGGCGGAGCATCCGGTACCGGGAGCGGTACGTTTTTCCGCTCACCCGGCAAAAGTGTTGTCCCACAAAAAATCATACGGCCACCTCCGAAGTCTCGGTGTCAAATACCACAATGGACTCCAGCAGCCGCCGGGCGTACTCATCCTTGGTCTCGCTGATGCGGCTGACGGGCAAATATTCTGTTACACGGCCCTGATAGAGGAACAGCACATCGTCACAGAGATATGTGATCGAGGTCAGGTCGTGGGTGATAAATACATAGGTCAGTCCCAGTTTTTCCTTCAGGTCCTGCAGCAGATCCATCACCTGGACCTGGGTATGCGCATCCAAGGAGGAGATCGCCTCATCAAAGAGGATGACCTCTGGCTTACAGGCCACCGCCCTGGCGATGCACACCCGCTGAAGCTGGCCACCGGAGAGTTCGTGGGGAAATCTGTCCGCAAAATCAGCAGGAAGTCCCACCAGCTCCAGAAGGGCGGCTGTTTCTTTGTTTCGCTCCAGCCGTCCCCTCTCCCGGCGTTCCCGAACGGTCAGGCCCTCGCCAATGATGTCTTTGACACGGAAGCGGGGATTAGCAGAGGTTGTGTAGTCTTGAAACACCACACTGAGCTTGTTTTGCAGGTTCCTCCGGCCCGCCCGGGAGGCGTAGACCGACACACCGTCCAGAATCGCCTCCCCGCTGTCTGGCTTCAGGAGCCCACACAGCACCCGGCCCATAGTGGATTTTCCGCTGCCGGACTCTCCCAAAATACCGAGGCAAGTCCCTCTTTTTACGTTCAGGGACACATCAAAGAGCACCTGCTGACGGGTATGTCCGAACACCTTGTCCTGACGCTCACTTCGGAAACTGACGCAGATATTTTTCAGTTCAAGCATAGGCGCACTCCTTTCCTCCCAGTACCTGGCTGTACCGGCGCATCACATCCGTCCGCTTCTCCACCAGCAGCTTGGTATAGGAATCGGTCGCGTGATGGAGAATATGATGGAAATCCCCTTGATCCACCACAAGCCCCTGATTGAGGACTACGATCCGGTCTGCCACCCGGGAAATAGCGTTCAAGTCATGAGAGATAAAGACCATTGCCGTCTGGTGTTCCTGCTTGATCCGCAGCAATTCGTCCAGAATCTCAAATTGAGTGATGGCGTCAATGGCTGTGGTGGGTTCGTCCGCGATCAGGAGGGACGGCTCCATAGCGGTTGCGATACCAATCATGATCCGTTGAAGCATTCCGCCGGAGAGCTGATGCGGGTACTTCTCCAACACCTCTTCCGGATTACGAATCCGCATTTTCCCCAGCATCTCCAGAGATCGCTGGAGGATATCCTCCTTGCTCCAGTTATTGTGGGCCGCAAAGGTTTCGGCAATCTGGGCTCCGATCCGGTAGAGGGGGTCAAAACAGGTCATCGGGTTTTGGAGAATGATGCCTACCTGGCCGCCCCTCAGACGGCGCAGCTCTTCATCACTTTTCCCCAGCAGTTCTTCTCCCTGGAATTTGGCGCTTCCAAGCACGTGGAATCCATGATCCAAAAGGCCCATCGCCGCTTTCATAGACATGGATTTTCCACTTCCGGACTCCCCAAGGATTCCAAGACACTCTCCAGGATATACCGAGAAGGAAACTCCCTTCACCAACTCCACCCCCTGATGCCGACGTGCGCAGAGCAGGACATGGAGATCTTGTAATTCCAGAACCGGGGTCATTTCTCCACCTCCTTGGGGTCCAGCACGTCCCGCAGGGCGTCACCCATCAGATTAAAGCAGCACACCAGAACCACGATAGCAATACCAGGCGCGATCATCTGGGTGGGATTACTGGTGAGTACATCCTTCGCCTCGTTGAGCATGGCTCCCCATTCCGGGGTGGGGGCCTGCACGCCGAGTCCCAGGAAGGACAGGGTAGAGATATTGATAATGGCCCAGCCCACATCCAGAGAAGCCAGCACCGCAAGATCAGAGGTGATGGATGGCAAAAGGTGGCGGAACAGGATGAACCGCTCCGGCATCCCCACGCACCGGGAGAACTGGACAAAGTTCCGGTCCCGGTACTGCATAACGCCGGTTCGGATCATACGGGCATACCAGGCCCATTTGATGAACACATTGGCAATGATGACATTTTGGACATTGATCCCCAGAAGGCCCACCACGGCGAACACCATGATCTGACTGGGGAAGGAGAGCATCACGTCCACCACCCGCATGATGATTTCTTCCACCACGCCCCGGAAGTAGCCGGCCATAACGCCCAGCAGCGCGCCCAGCGCGATGGTCCCCAGCATGGTCAGAAGGGCAAGTCCCAGTGTTGGACGGATACCATAAATCAGGCGGGAGAGCACACACCGCCCCAGGTGATCAGTCCCCAGCGGATATTCCAGGCTGTACGGCGCGAATTTGTCGAGGATGTCCGTAACATAGGGATCGTGCGGCGCCAGGAGCGGGGCAAGAATGCCGATCAGCGCGATCAGGAGGACAAAAGCCACCGTTACCACAGCGGCACGGTTGTGCAGAAAGCGTTTTCCCATAGCTCAGCTCTCCTTTCTCAGCCTGGGATCGGATACAGTCTGAAGGATGTCGAACACTAGATTAAATACCACGAACAATACACCGATGAACAGCACATAAGTCTGGATGACCGGCAAATCACGATTAAAGATAGAACTGATGCACAGCGTTCCCAGCCCCGGCCAGGAAAACACGTTTTCCACCACGATGGTGCCGGCAATCATCTGAGGGATGCTCATGCCCATGGCGACAATGCAGGTGTGCATGGAATTTTTGAGCACATGTTTCACCCAGATGGAGCGCTGGGGCAGGCCGCGGACATTGGCGTAGAGCACATAATCCTGCTTCATATTCTCCAGCATATTGTTGCGGATGAGCCGGATATAGGTAGAGATGTAGCTGAGCGCCACGGTAAAGGCGGGCAGTATCATATGTTGCCAAGTACCGTTTCCGTTGGTCGGTAGAAGCCCCATTTTGACACTGATCCCCCACATCAGGAGTAACCCGACCCAATAGGCAGGCATGGCGGTGGAGATGAAGACCAAACCCCGCATAATCTTATC
>OGPU01001355.1_pt1 | contig 21367 bp, 27 predicted proteins | sample 1552991 | NCBI WGS metagenome assembly OGPU01 (sample SAMEA2580296, study PRJEB22360) | human gut metagenome | biome: human gut; feature: human-associated habitat; material: faeces | place: Denmark | collected 2008/2010 | reverse complement strand
GAAGCGCTATATCTCACGCGAAGTTTATACATTACTGCGTAATCAAAACAGGCAGCTCAACAGCATCCCGATAACGGCTTGACTCTTAGAAGGGCGTCCAGGGCAGCCACTATACAAGCAGGCAGTTCCGGCAGTTACTGTGGCGTTACCAGATCAAACAGAGTCTGAGTCGACGAGGAAATTGCTGGGATAACAGCCCGATGGAGCGCTTCTTCAGGAGTCTGAAAAACGAGTGGATACCGGTGACGGGTTACATGAACTTCAGCGATGCTGCCCATGAAATAACGGACTATATCGTTGGGTATTACAACGCGCTCAGGCCGCACGAATATAACGGTGGGTTGCCACCAAATGAATCGGAAAACCGATACTGGAAAAACTCTAAAGCGGTGGCCAGTTTTTGTTGACCACTACAAAACACTGCTGAGATATTCAATTTTCCAGTGCCGGATGTGGCACAAAAGGAGCGGCGCGTGGCAGATCTCGACGATGGTTATACGCGCATTGCAAATGAGTTGCTGGAAGCTGTGATGCTGGCCGGATTAACACAGCACCAGTTTCTGGTCTTCCTGGCTGTCATGCGCAAAACATATGGCTTTAATAAAAGACTGGATTGGGTGAGCAACGAGCAACTTTCCGAATTGACCGGGATATTGCCGCACAAGTGTTCTGCTGCAAAAAGCGTTCTGGTAAAGCGTGGGATTTTTATTCAGAGCGGGCGGAATATCGGCATTAATAATGTGGTCAGTGAATGGTCAACATTACCCGAATCAGGTAAGAAAAATAAAGTTTACCTGAAAGAGGTAAATTTACCTGAATCAGGTAAGAAAAGTTTACCCAAATCAGGTAAAGGCGTTTACCCGAATCAGGTAAACACAAAAGACAAACTAACAAAAGACAATATAAAACCTTTTTCGTCCGAGAATTCTGACGAATCCTCTGACCAGCCAGAAAACGATCTTCCTGTGGTGAAACCGGATGCTGCAATTCAGAGCGGCAGCAAGTGGGGGACAGCAGAAGACCTGATCGCCGCAGAGTGGATGTTTGACATGGTGAAGACCATCGCGCCATCAGCCAGAAAACCGAATTTGCAGGGTGGGCTAACGATATCCGCCTGATGCGTGAACGTGACGGACGTAACCACCGCGACATGTGTGTACTGTTCCGCTGGGCATGCCAGGACAACTTTTGGTCTGGTAACGTGCTGAGCCCGGCCAAACTTCGCGACAAGTGGACCCAACTCGAAATCAACCGTAACAAACAACAGGCTGGCGTGACAGCCGGAAAACCAAAACTCGACCTGACAAACACTGACTGGATTTACGGGGTGGATTTATGAAAAACATCGCCGCACAGATGGTTAACTTTGACCGTGAGCAGATGCGTCGGATCGCCAACAATATGCCGGAACAGTACGACGAAAAGCCGCAGGTACAACAGGTAGCGCAGATCATCAATGGTGTGTTCAGCCAGTTACTGGCAACTTTCCCGGCGAGCCTGGCTAACCGGGACCAGAACGAACTGAACGAAATTCGCCGCCAGTGGGTGCTGGCTTTCCGGGAAAACGGGATCACCACAATGGAACAGGTTAACGCAGGAATGCGCGTAGCCCGTCGGCAGAATCGACCATTCCTGCCATCACCCGGGCAGTTTGTTGCATGGTGCCGTGAAGAAGCATCCGTTATTGCCGGACTGCCAAACGCCAGCGAGCTGGTTGATATGGTTTACGAGTATTGCCGGAAGCGTGGCCTGTATCCGGATGCAGAGTCTTATCCGTGGAAATCAAACGCGCACTACTGGCTGGTTACTAGCCTGTACCAGAATATGCGGGCCAATGCGCTTACTGATACGGAATTACGGCGCAAGGCTGCCGATGAACTGACTTGTATGACCGCGCGAATTAACCGTGGTGAGGCGATACCTGAACCAGTAAAACAACTTCCTGTCATGGGCGGTAGACCTCTAAATCGTGTTCAGGCGCTGGCGAAGATCGCAGAAATCAAAGCTAAGTTCGGGCTGAAAGGAGTGATGAAATAGAGCTAAAGTATTAGCTTAAAAATAAAGTATACCTAGCGAATATAATCTAGGACTAGTTGTTATGCCCGAAATGATTGATTGCGTGAGTAACAAAGTGTCTCTTCCATTGTTGTGAAATCATTTAGCCATAAAGTTTATGCAGAGATTTTATTTTATTTTTGAGTTGATTTTTTTGTAACGATCTGTATATTTCGCGCCTCTTGTCATACCAGTTATTTTTTTCATTATATTCATAACGTTGATTGAACTATGACCACTGTGAATAAAAAGTTAAAAAAAACTGCATCTGGCGCGATTACATGGTCGGTAATTGTTACCCAGATATTATCTCCAGTTTCTCTTTCTTTGATCCCAGCAAACAGTTTTGCATCATCTGGTAATAAAGATGTTACGCAAACTTATGCCAGCGATGAGCATGCAAATAAAGTGGCCTCATTTGCAGCAAGTGCAGGTCAGAGCCTGGCGAATAATAATGCAAGTAGTTTTGCTGTAAATACTTTATCAACTCAGGCGACAAAAGAGGTCGTCGACTGGTTGCAACAATATGGCAATGCGCGCATCAAGCTTAATGTCGATGATTCTTTTTCCTTGAAGGATTCATCATTCGACTTTTTATATCCATGGCTGGATACTCAGGATTATGTGTTATTCAGTCAGACATCACTACATCGTACTGATGACCGAAATCAGACCAATATTGGTTTGGGGATTCGTCATTTCACTCCTGATAACGCAATGTTGGGTGCGAATGTTTTTTATGATTACGATTTAAGTCGCAGTCACTCTCGTGCAGGTTTTGGGGTTGAGTACTGGAGGGATTATTTCAGGCTTGGTGTAAATACCTATTTTGGTCTATCTGACTGGAAGAACAGTCGGGATATTGATGATTATCTGGAAAGACCTGCAAATGGCTGGGATTTTTCTGCTGAAGGATGGCTACCTGCTTATCCGCAATTAGGGGCATCTATTCAGTTTGAAAAATATTATGGTAAAAATGTCGGGTTATTTGGAAGCGATAACCTTCAGGAAAACCCTTACGCAGTTACTGGGGGAATTTCTTATACACCAGTTCCTCTGATTAAGTTTTCTGCACAGCATAAGCAAGGACAGAGCAACGTTCACGATACAACCTTCGGTGTTGAGTTTAATTATCGCCCGGGCGTTTCCCTGGCTGAACAGCTTAGCAGCGATAATGTTGCAGTTATGCGAGAAGTCCAGAATCGGCGTTATGATTTTGTTGAACGAAATAACAACATTGTTCTGGAGTACAAGAAGAAGCATGCACTGAAAATCAGTTTGCCAGAGTCTGTTCAGGGGGAGGGGGAATCAATCATCCCTGTAACACTGACAATCAACAATGCTAGTGGTGGTATCAAGTCTGTACAGTGGAATGATAGTGCATTCACTGCGGCTGGCGGCAAGATCAGTGGAAATGGCACATCATGGCAGATCACTTTACCGGCTTATAAAAGCGAAGGTGTAAATTCGTGGAATGTTGGAGCCACAGTCCAGGATAACAGAGGCAATGTTTCCAACTATGCCGTTATGAATATCAGCGTTAATAATAGTGGTGTCTCGACAGCGGATTCATCTTTTACGCTGGATGGGGATTCGTCTCCGACGATCTCTGCTGATGGTCAATCCACTTATCCAATAGTATTAAGCCTGAAAGACAGTAACGGTAAGGCATTAACCGGACTGGCTGATAACATTGAAATGTCTGTGGAATTTACTGCGGATAGCAATAGTGCTCGACAGCGTGAAACGGTAACTGCTCCGTCATTAGGCGCGGTAGAGGAAATCTCTGCTGGTGTATATCGCTCTGTTCTGGCTGCTGGTTCGCAGGCTGGGACGGTACGTGTAACTGCAAAAGTTCAGGGAAAAACCTTTACTCTGAATATTAAGCAGGCAGCCGTTATTGATAGTGATGTATCGACAGCGGATTCATCTTTTACGCTGGATGGGGATTCGTCTCCGACGATCTCTGCTGATGGTCAATCCACTTATCCAATAGTATTAAGCCTGAAAGACAGTAACGGTAAGGCATTAACCGGACTGGCTGATAACATTGAAATGTCTGTGGAATTTACTGCGGATAGCAATAGTGCTCGACAGCGTGAAACGGTAACTGCTCCGTCATTAGGCGCGGTAGAGGAAATCTCTGCTGGTGTATATCGCTCTGTTCTGGCTGCTGGTTCGCAGGCTGGGACGGTACGTGTAACTGCAAAAGTTCAGGGAAAAACATTTACTCTCAGTATTAAGCAAACAGCAGCAACAGAACCTGATTCTGAGGTCAGTGCTGTTTTAACCGCTGCACCAGCAGAACAGGTAGTTGGTTACAATATCAATCTACAACTGGCAGTGAAGGATTCACAAGGAAATGCAATCACTGGTGATAACACTCTGAGCTTTTATGCTCTTAACCAGGCAGAAGGAGTCGAGTTTGGGACTGTAACGGAAAAAGACGGTGTCTATAGCGCGACAGTAACTTCAAAACGAGCTGGTAAGATTACTATCGGTGTTAAATCTGATAGTCATGATTTCTCAGGTGTTAAGAAAGAAATCACCTTTATTGAGGACCGGCAGCAGGTTACATTCTCTCAGTTTGAAGCCAGCCAAAATAATGCATTGGCTGATGGAAAACAGAGAAATATGGTAACTGTAAGCCTTGCGGACCGTTTCGGCAATGTTGTTCCTGGTTATGCTGTCACATTGTCTTTACCAGCAGGGATAACTCAAGTTGGTGGTGAACATGCTGTTTCAACTGACGAAAATGGTAATGCTATTTTTGCGTTAATAAGCTCCACTCCGGGGTCTTACGTGATTACAGCTCATGCTGGTTCTCAGATGTCTACTGAGTTAACAGTGACCTTTGCATCAAATATGACCGGAGCTTCACTGTCACTGACGCCTGAAAGCAGTAGTTTAATTTCCAATATTCCTGCTAATGGTAAGGATGCAGCGGTATTAGATGTGCAGCTGACAAATACGAATGCGTCGGTCAATGGGCAAAAGATTCAGCTCATCACCTCATCTGAAGGATTATCTGTACCAACAAATATCGTGACTGATTCAACAGGGCATGTTTCTGTTCCGCTTACAACGGTGAAAGCTGGTGAGTACACGGTGACTGCACGGGTGACTGACGGTTCCCATAGCGTGGAATCTGGCAGCGTTAAGTTAACTTTTGTGCCCGATGTTGCTTCTGCAGAACTTACTATGAGTGTATCAAAACAGGAGATTGTGGCCGATGGCAGTGAAAACGCAACAGTAAACATTCAGTTGGTTGATGCGAATAACAATGCGTTTACAGGTGAGGTGGATTTAACGATTACACCATCGACGGGAGCATCATTGACCAGTAGTAATCTGCAACTGGATGCTCATGGACAGGCAACAACGCAGTTCACTGCATCGAAATCAGGCCAGTACACAATTCAGGCCGAGTATGTTCTGGATGGGAAACGCATAACCGCAAGCCAGAATATTGATGCCGTGACGGATGTGAAGGGGGCTGTGTTGGAGATCACATCATCTGCATCTTCGGCTGTAGTGAGCGATACCAACAATCTGGTATTTACGTTACTGTTGAAAAGTAAGTCAGGCGAAGCATTAAGTGGTCGAGCATTGAATGTTAAGACATCTGGGCCGTCTAAATATGGTGCGTTGGTGGTTGATAAAACCACAGTAACGACTGATGAGAACGGTCAGGCTACGGTAAGCGTACATGGTCGAACGGTTGGTTCGTATAAATTAACGGCGACCTTAAACGAACTTGGCAGTGATGTTAGCGCGGTGAAATCATTCTCCCTGTACGCTGATGACGCAAATGGAGTATTGACTCTAACAAAAGATCCTGGTTATGAGACAAACGATGGCTCTCCAGTAGGTATTTATGCTCGATTTGTCGATCATTTTGGAAACCCATTATCTGGTACGGTTGAGTTTTCTGCTGGTAGTGAAGATAGTCCAGACTCTCAACGGGTCAAAATGGAGCCTGCTACAGTAACGTTACACTGGACAGGTAATGCAGCTTCGGAATTCAGCACCTATGAAAGTGGTTATCACTGGATTAAGGCCAAAATAACGCATAGCAAAAATACATATGAGAAAACAATAAGGACTTATGTTGTAAAACTACCTGAAAAGGATAGTTAACAAAATTGAATGGGGAGGGCTTAGCCCTCCCTCTTTTTACAGGTTAGCGTTTGGGTTTTGTTGTTGGGGAGCTGTTTTTATAGGCGCTCCCAGGTTTTTAGTAAACCACTCAACGACTCTGTTTATAATAATTGGCTGATACCATGTCTTATCGCCATGCTCGGCCCCTTCTACCAGCACGTACTCAGCGTTATCGCCGTTCTTCTTCAACATCCTGAATAGTTTGGCGCTTTGCTCAGGTGAAACCAGAGTGTCTTTGCTACCATGCATAATAAGAAATGGGGGTTTTACTCCTTTCATATGTCCGATTGGACTGGCGTTTAGCGCTTTTTCTTTTGACGCTGTGATGGGGGCTCCCGCAAAATTTCTGAATGCAGGGCCATTGATCATTAAGGCTTCGGTTACGGCAGGAGAGCGATGAACCTCCTGCACTGATTCAGGGAACCCCTCGCCAATATTCAACAAGTCAGAAATCCCATAAAGTGTGGCAACTGCCTGAACATCTGAGGATTGCTGAAGAAAGTCACCTTTATCAAAGGTTTTGTCACCATTTGTAGTTCCCATCATCTGAGCAAGCCATCCACCGGCAGAGTCACCCAGAACTCCGATTCTTTGAGGATCAATCCCATAATTGCTGGCATGCTCTCTCAGGTAACGTATTGCAGCTTTTCCATCCTCAACTGGTGCTGGAAATGTATCAGGAATTGTTCTGTATTCTACAGCGGCCACAACAAAACCAGCTTCTGCCAGAGCCATTCTCATTTCAATAAATTTGTCATGTTCAGAAGACATGAATCCGCCGCCGGGATAATAAATAATGGCTGGTTTTAAATCATTTGTTCGCGGGACAAGAACTGACATGTGAAGCTGTCTGACAGAACGAGTTCCTTTTATCTGGGAATAAACAACATCACCAATGAGATCGACTTGGTTTCTGGTCGGTGAAACACTAATGATATCTGCACCCGGGGTGTAACCAGGAAGATTAGTCTGGACAGGTGTTGCACAACTCCCGACCGACATGGCCATTGACATACCATACAATAGTGTTGCAGATGATAATATCTTGTTAATTTTCATGTTTTACATGCCTTGACTTATCGGATGAAATTCTCTTACTGAATTTAACGGCAGTTTAATAGCCGTACAACTCGTGGTAGCCAGGGAAATATCCCAGTCGTGGTTAAGGTTGTACTTGACGGCTATTATTTCAACAATGCTTAAAGTGAGAGCTTAAGGTTATGCGTATGTTTTACAGTCCGAGTAGATTCTGACCAATAGCTTCTTTGTATAATTCTGTCAGAAATAAATCTTGGCTTGCATGAAGTTTGAGACCTTATCTTGTTTGATTATGAATAATCAATTCGCCATAATTGTATCACCGGAGCCTGAACAACTCCGGTGACTTCTGCGCTAAACGGGGACGTTTATGCGCACACACAATCCAAACTCTCTTCTCCCTTCACAGATGCAGAAATGCACCTGCGTTTTTTTGCATCCAGCGTCTGACCTCTGTGGAGGTGAAGCGTGAACCTACCACAAGATGGCATCAAACTGCATCGCGGTAACTTCATCGCTATCGGCCAGCAGATCCAGCCTTATCTGGAGAACGGAAAATGCTTTCGCATGGTGCTTAAACCGTGGCGTGAGAAACGCAGTCTTTCCCAGAATGCACTCAGCCACATGTGGTACAGCGAAATCAGTGAATACCTCATCAGCAGGGGGAAATCGTTCGCTACCGCAGCATGGGTAAAAGATGCTCTCAAACACACATACCTCGGTTATGAAACCAAGGACCTGGTTGATGTCGTAACCGGCGAAATCACTACTATCCAGTCGTTACGCCATACCTCCGATCTCGATACCGGAGAGATGTATGTCTTCCTGTGTAAGGTTGAAGCCTGGGCGGTGAATATTGGCTGCCACCTGACTATTCCGCAGAGCTGCGAGTTCCAGCTGCTGCGCGACAAGCAGGAGGCGTAATGGCTACACCGCTTATTCGTGTCATGAACGGACACATCTACAGAGTACCAAATCGTCGTAAGCGTAAGCCTGAGCTGAAACCATCCGAAATACCAACACTGCTCGGATATACCGCCAGCCTGGTTGATAAAAAATGGTTGCGACTGGCAGCAAGGAGGAATCATGGCTGACTTGAGAAAAGCAGCGCGTGGTCGGGAATGCCAGGTAAGAATCCCTGGCGTATGTAATGGCAATCCTGAAACGTCAGTACTGGCACATATCCGGCTGGCTGGATTGTGCGGTACCGGTATCAAACCGCCAGACCTGATTGCCACCATTGCATGTTCTGCCTGCCACGACGAAATCGACCGTCGCACGCATTTTGTTGACGCTGGATATGCAAAAGAATGTGCGCTGGAAGGTATGGCGAGAACACAGGTTATCTGGCTGAAAGAGGGGGTAATTAAGGCGTGAATACTTACTGCATCACACTACCCTGGCCGCCGAGCAATAATCGCTATTACCGCCATAATCGCGGACGCACGCATATCAGCGCAGAGGGGCAGGCATACCGCGATAATGTCGCCCGAATCATTAAAAACGCAATGCTGGATATCGGCCTGGCTATTCCTGTGAAAATCAGCATTGAGTGCCACATGCCGGATCGCCGTCGCCGTGACCTTGATAATCTGCAAAAGGCCGCTTTTGACGCACTCACCAAAGCAGGTTTCTGGCTGGATGATGCTCAGGTCGTTGATTACCGCGTTGTGAAGATGCCCGTTACCAAAGGTGGGAAGCTGGAGCTGACTATCACTGAACTGGGAGATGAATGATGTTTGAGTCTTATATGGCAGAACGTCTTCGCCGCCGCTGGGTGCGCCTGCGCTTATATCGTTTTCCTAGTTCTGTTTTGACCGATTACCGGATACTGAAGAATTACGCCAAAACACTGAAAGGAGCTGCCGCATGAATACCCAATATTTACAGTATGTCCGCGAGCAACTCATTGTGGCTACCGCTGATTTGAGCGGAGCAACGAAAGGACAGCTTGAAGCCTGGCTGGAGCATGCACAATTTGATACTGGTACATACAAACGAAAGAAGCCGCGCATTCTGGATGAGGTAACTGGCAGGATGATTACGCTGGATAATCCGCCGATTTCCGGTAAGCAGTTGTACGCAAAAGGTTCATCCATTGCACTGGTCAGCCAGGTTGAGTTCTCAACCTCGTCATGGCGCCGCGCGGTTCTGTCTCTCGAAGAACATCAGAAAGCGTGGTTGCTGTGGAGTTACAGCGAAAGTGTTCGCTGGGAACATCAGGTCACCATAACGCAGTGGGCATGGAGCGAGTTTAAGACTCTGTTGGGTACCAGGAAAATTGCAGGTAAAACACTGGAACGTTTGAAGAAGTTGATCTGGCTGGCGGCACAGGATGTGAAGAACGAGCTGGCAGGGCGTAAGACCTATGAATACCAGGAGCTGGCATCACTGGTGGGAGTGACATCAAAAAACTGGTCTGAGACATTTACTGAACGCTGGGTTGCAATGAAGCACATTTTTCTACAGCTTGATAGCCAAGCTTTATTGCTTTTAACGAAAACACGTTCAAAACAAAAGACCATATTTTCACAGCAAGATATTGCAAAACTGGATTAAAAATCATATATTTTATGTAAATCTGATATTTTGCCAATGTTGTACGCACTGGCAGTAATCCAAATTCAAGCCCGAGGTTTAAAGCCTTGGGCTTTTCTGTTTCTGAACGGTGAGTAGCCTTCCAACCTACCCCAGCCAGGGTGTCTTCAGCTGTTGAGTTGATATTGCTTAACCCTCTGTTGCCAGCTACATGCTGGCTTTTTTATTCCAGGCTTGCGGGGAGCATCAACTCCGTGCTTTGTCGTTAAATTACCCCGTGAGCCTGATTTCTGACATTTAACGTCCCGGCCTTTTGTCGGCGGCGAAACATTGGCTATTCATATGCACGAAAAAGAGAGCCTTGCCGGAGCGTTCTGGCTCGTTTTGCTGATCATCGCAGGTTGGGGCGGTCTGGTCCGCTACCTGATAGATGTGAAGCAGAGTAAAGCAACGTGGAGTTGGATAAATGCTCTGGCTCAAATAGTGGTATCAGGATTCACCGGTGTTATTGGTGGCCTGATCAGCATCGAAAGTGGATTCAGTATTTACATGATTCTCGCGACAGCGGGGATTAGTGGTGCGATGGGTTCGGTTGCACTGACGTACTTCTGGGAACGACTGACAGGGGTGAAAAATGCAAAATCTTAATCCTCAGCGTAAAGCCTTCCTCGATATGTTGGCGTGGTCAGAAGGAACGGATAACGGGCGACAACCGACACGTAACCACGGTTATGATGTTATTGTTGGCGGCGAACTGTTTACTGATTACTCCGATCACCCTCGCAAACTTGTCACGCTACACCCCAAACTCAAATCAACAGCCGCCGGACGTTATCAGCTTCTTTCACGCTGGTGGGATGCTTACCGTAAACAGCTTGGTTTGAAAGACTTCTCCCCCAAAAGCCAGGACGCAGTGGCATTACAGCAGATTAAAGAGCGTGGTGCTTTACCGATGATTGATCGCGGTGATATCCGTCAGGCAATCGACCGTTGCAGCAATATCTGGGCTTCACTGCCGGGCGCTGGTTATGGTCAGTTCGAGCATAAGGCTGACAGCCTGATTGCAAAATTCAAAGAAGCTGGCGGAACGCTCAGAGAGAGTGAGGTATGAGCAGAATAACCGCGATTATCTCCGCTCTGGTTATCTGCGTCATCGTCTGCCTTTCATGGGCGGTTAATCATTACCGCGATAACGCGATTACCTACAAAGCCCAGCGCGACAAAAATGCCAGAGAACTGACGCTGGCGAACGCGGCAATTACTGACATACAGATGCGTCAGCGTGATGTTGCTGCGCTCGATGCAAAATACACGAAGGAGTTAGCTGATGCGAAAGCTGAAAATGATGCTCTGCGTGATGATGTTGCCGCTGGTCGTCGTCGGTTGCACATCAAAGCAGTCTGTCAGTCAGTGCGTGAAGCCACCACCGCCTCCGGCGTGGATAATGCAGCCTCCCCCCGACTGGCAGACACCGCTGAACGGGATTATTTCACCCTCAGAGAGAGGCTGATCACTATGCAAAAACAACTGGAAGGAACCCAGAAGTATATTAATGAGCAGTGCAGATAGAGCTGCCCATATCGATGGGCAACTCATGCAATTATTGTGAGCAATACACACGCGCTTCCAGCGGAGTATAAATGCCTAAAGTAATAAAACCGAGCAATCCATTTACGAATGTTTGCTGGGTTTCTGTTTTAACAACATTTTCTGCACCACCACAAATTTTTGCTGCATCGACAGTTTTCTTCTGCCCAATTCCCGAAACGAAGAAATGATGGGTGATGGTTTCCTTTGGTGTTACTGCTGTAGGTTTGTTTCCAACAGTAAACGTCTGTTGAGCACATCCTGTAATAAGCATTGCCAGAGCGGCAGAAAACAACATTTTTTTCATCTTATTATCCTGCATTGTTAAAAACGGCAGAATCCTATGTGACAACAATTAAACGATAGTTAAATGGATTGATGAAAATTAAAACTACACAGGTGGGCTCAGACTATTGGAGGAAGTTGGGGACACTCAGAATCCTGTGGAATGAAATAAACCGGTCTATCCGTCCATTACCCTTTTAGCTGCGCTGTATCGTCGCCGTATTCCCGCATTAACCATGACCGTAGCCCGACGGGGAATTCCTTCTGCGTGAGTGTGCGGGAATAATTAAAAACGATGCACACCGGGTTTTTACCGCGTTAATGATTCGCGGGTTTATCCCGGTGCGATGGTGGAAGAAACAGGAAGCTGTATTACAGAAAGTGCTACTACTGTATCCCGATGCGATGTATGTAATGTGAGTCAGATAATGGCACAGGATGTGGTGATGTGGCAGTCTGGAACACAGGATATATTGTCAGAATAAGACCCGTAGGAATAAAAATGAAAAGACGCCTTTTACTACTTTTTCTGTTATCTGTCCTGGCAGTGGGATGCTCGCAGCAAAAAGCTGATGAGCCCCGGCAATTAGTGACGGTGTATCCACGATATCCGGAATATGCTGCAGCAAATTATATCAAGGGGCTGGTTGAGGTTAAGTTCGATATTGGTGCTGATGGGACTGTGACACGGATCGTTTTTCTCCGCTCAGAGCCTCATAATTTGTTTCGTGATGAAGTGGTGAAGGCCATGGCGAAATGGCGATTTGAAAAGAATCGCCCCTGTCAGGGAGTGAAGAGACAATTTATCTTTACGCCGTCACGTCCTTGATGCTTCCAGGTAGAGAGGGGCTGGAAGCAGGAGAAAAATGAAAGAGCCAGCGGTTATATTTTTGTCATGGCTGACGAGGAATGATGGAAGAAGGCGTTGTATGCCACACAACGCCTCACTGTTCATTTCTTCTTTTTCTCTGGTGGAACCCGATGAATAAGAGTTGCACTGGTTTCCGATGAGATGGCGATATACTCGGGCAAAGTATGCTGGCAGTTTTCCAACTGGTCAAAAATACCTGCTCTCGTCTGTTGCAATGCCTGCAGCATGCGGCGGCAATGCGCCTTGCTTTTACTAACCATCTTTCCTTCCTCTATCAGTCGCTGCGTGAACTCATCATGGAATACCAGGTAAATGCGGATGTTATCGGTTTTGGCTACGCAGCATAGTACAAAACGGACAGGTGCATCCCGGGACGGGGGAGGCGTCACATGTCCCTGTGATGGTTGTTCCGGGTAATGTACTGTGTGGGGCATAAAAATGTCCGATAATTTTACTTTCTACCGCAGTTAGTTGATTCGTTGGTCCTGGTAGCACATTGGGCGAGGATTTAAATGCCAGGCAACTGAAGGATGATGTCGCAAGGGAGATAGCGAGAATATTTCTGATTTTCATTTGATGATGCCTCTGTGTGAAATGACGGTAAACGACGCACTTGTGCCGGCACATAATAGCAAGCACCATAATAGATCAGATTCGATTCTTGCTGTAAGTGATAATTATTCTCGTTTTCGGGTCCTTTCCGTCGATCCAACAGGTTACGGGGCGGCGACCTCGCGGGTTTTCGCTATTTATGAAAATTTTCCGGTTTAAGGCGTTTCCGTTCTTCTTCGCCGTAACTTAATGTTTTTATTTAAAACACTCCCTGAAAAGAAAGGAAACGACAGGTGCTGAAAACGGGCTTTTTGGCCTCTGTCGTTTCCTTTCTCTGTTTTTGTCCGTGGAATGAGCAATGGAAGTCAACAAAAAGCAGCTGGCTGACATTTTCGGCGCGAGTATCCGTACTATTCAGAACTGGCAGGAGCAGGGAATGCCCGTTCTGCGAGGCGGTGGGAAGGGTAATGAGGTGCTTTATGACTCTGCCGACGTCATAAAATGGTATGCCGAAAGGGATGCTGAAATTGAGAACGAAAAGCTGCGCCGGGAGGTTGAAGAACTGCGACAGGCCAGCGAGACAGATCTCCAGCCAGGGACTATTGAGTACGAACGCCATCGACTTACGCGTGCGCAGGCCGACGCACAGGAGCTGAAAAATGCCAGAGACTCCGCTGAAGTGGTGGAAACCGCATTCTGTACTTTCGTGCTGTCGCGGATCGCAGGTGAAATTGCCAGTATTCTCGACGGGATCCCCCTGTCGGTGCAGCGGCGTTTTCCGGAACTGGAAAACCGACATGTTGATTTCCTGAAACGGGATATCATCAAAGCCATGAACAAAGCAGCCGCGCTGGATGAACTGATACCGGGGTTGCTGAGTGAATATATCGAACAGTCAGGTTAACAGGCTGCGGCATTTTGTCCGCGCCGGGCTTCGCTCACTGTTCAGGCCGGAGCCACAGACCGCCGTTGAATGGGCGGATGCTAATTACTATCTCCCGAAAGAATCCGCATACCAGGAAGGGCGCTGGGAAACACTGCCCTTTCAGCGGGCCATCATGAATGCGATGGGCAGCGACTACATCCGTGAGGTGAATGTGGTGAAGTCTGCCCGTGTCGGTTATTCCAAAATGCTGCTGGGTGTTTATGCCTACTTTATAGAGCACAAGCAGCGCAACACCCTTATCTGGTTGCCGACGGATGGTGATGCCGAGAACTTTATGAAAACCCACGTTGAGCCGACCATCCGCGATATTCCGTCGCTGCTGGCGCTGGCTCCGTGGTATGGCAAAAAGCACCGGGATAACACGCTCACTATGAAGCGTTTTTCCAATGGTCGTGGCTTCTGGTGCCTGGGCGGTAAAGCGGCAAAAAACTACCGTGAAAAGTCGGTGGATGTGGCGGGTTATGATGAACTTGCTGCCTTTGATGAGGATATTGAACAGGAAGGCTCTCCGACGTTCCTTGGCGACAAACGTATTGAAGGCTCGGTCTGGCCAAAGTCCATCCGTGGCTCCACGCCCAAAGTGAGAGGCACCTGCCAGATTGAGCGTGCAGCCAGTGAATCCCCGCATTTTATGCGTTTTCATGTTGCCTGCCCGCACTGCGGGGAGGAGCAGTATCTTAAATTTGGCGACAAAGAGACGCCGTTTGGCCTCAAATGGACGCCGGATGACCCCTCCAGCGTGTTTTATCTCTGCGAGCATAATGCCTGCGTCATCCGCCAGCAGGAGCTGGACTTTACTGATGCCCGTTATATCTGCGAAAAGACCGGGATCTGGACCCGTGATGGCATTCTCTGGTTTTCGTCATCCGGTGAAGAGATTGAGCCACCTGACAGTGTGACCTTTCACATCTGGACAGCGTACAGCCCGTTCACCACCTGGGTGCAGATTGTCAAAGACTGGATGAAAACGAAAGGGGATACGGGAAAACGTAAAACCTTCGTAAACACCACGCTCGGTGAGACGTGGGAGGCGAAAATTGGCGAACGTCCGGATGCTGAAGTGATGGCAGAGCGGAAAGAGCATTATTCAGCGCCCGTTCCTGACCGTGTGGCTTACCTGACCGCCGGTATCGACTCCCAGCTGGACCGCTACGAAATGCGTGTATGGGGATGGGGGCCGGGTGAGGAAAGCTGGCTGATTGACCGGCAGATTATTATGGGTCGCCACGACGATGAACAGACGCTGCTGCGTGTGGATGAGGCCATCAATAAAACCTATACCCGCCGGAATGGTGCAGAAATGTCGGTATCCCGTATCTGCTGGGATATTGGCGGGATTGACCCGACCATTGTGTATGAACGCTCGAAAAAACATGGGCTGTTCCGGGTGATCCCCATTAAAGGGGCATCCGTCTACGGAAAGCCGGTGGCCAGCATGCCACGTAAGCGAAACAAAAACGGGGTTTACCTTACCGAAATCGGTACGGATACCGCGAAAGAGCAGATTTATAACCGCTTCACACTGACGCCGGAAGGGGATGAACCGCTTCCCGGTGCCGTTCACTTCCCGAATAACCCGGATATTTTTGATCTGACCGAAGCGCAGCAGCTGACTGCTGAAGAGCAGGTCGAAAAATGGGTGGATGGCAGGAAAAAAATACTGTGGGACAGCAAAAAGCGACGCAATGAGGCGCTCGACTGCTTCGTTTATGCGCTGGCGGCGCTGCGCATCAGTATTTCCCGCTGGCAGCTGGATCTCAGTGCACTGCTGGCGAGCCTGCAGGAAGAGGATGGTGCAGCAACCAACAAGAAAACACTGGCAGATTACGCCCGTGCCTTATCCGGAGAGGATGAATGACGCGACAGGAAGAACTTGCCGCTGCCCGTGCGGCACTGCATGACCTGATGACAGGAAAACGGGTGGCAACGGTACAGAAAGACGGACGGAGAGTGGAGTTTACGGCCACTTCCGTGTCTGACCTGAAAAAATACATTGCGGAGCTGGAAGTGCAGACCGGCATGACACAGCGACGCAGGGGACCTGCAGGATTTTATGTATGAAAACGTCCACCATTCCCACCCTTCTGGGGCCGGACGGTATGACATCGCTGCGTGAATATGCCGGTTATCACGGCGGTGGCAGCGGATTTGGTGGGCAGTTGCGGGCGTGGAACCCACCGGGTGAAAGTGTGGATGCAGCCCTGCTGCCCAACTTTACCCGTGGCAATGCCCGCGCAGACGATCTGGTACGCAATAACGGCTATGCCGCCAACGCCATCCAGCTGCATCAGGATCATATCGTCGGGTCCTTTTTCCGGCTAAGTCATCGCCCAAGCTGGCGTTATCTTGGCATCGGGGAGGAAGAAGCCCGTGCCTTTTCCCGCGAGGTTGAAGCGGCATGGAAAGAGTTTGCCGAGGATGACTGCTGCTGCATTGACGTTGAGCGAAAACGCACGTTTACCATGATGATTCGGGAAGGTGTGGCCATGCACGCCTTTAACGGTGAACTGTTCGTTCAGGCCACCTGGGATACCAGTTCGTCGCGGCTTTTCCGGACACAGTTCCGGATGGTCAGCCCGAAGCGCATCAGCAACCCGAACAATACCGGCGACAGCCGGAACTGCCGTGCCGGTGTGCAGATTAATGACAGCGGTGCGGCGCTGGGATATTACGTCAGCGAGGACGGGTATCCTGGCTGGATGCCGCAGAAATGGACATGGATACCCCGTGAGTTACCCGGCGGGCGCGCCTCGTTCATTCACGTTTTTGAACCCGTGGAGGACGGGCAGACCCGCGGTGCAAATGTGTTTTACAGCGTGATGGAGCAGATGAAGATGCTCGACACGCTGCAGAACACGCAGCTGCAGAGCGCCATTGTGAAGGCGATGTATGCCGCCACCATTGAAAGTGAGCTGGATACGCAGTCAGCGATGGATTTTATTCTGGGCGCGAACAGTCAGGAGCAGCGGGAAAGGCTGACGGGCTGGATTGGTGAAATTGCCGCTTATTACGCCGCAGCACCGGTCCGGCTGGGAGGCGCAAAAGTGCCTCACCTGATGCCGGGTGACTCACTGAACCTGCAGACGGCTCAGGACACGGATAACGGCTACTCCGTGTTTGAGCAGTCACTGCTGCGGTATATCGCTGCCGGACTGGGTGTCTCGTATGAGCAGCTTTCCCGGAATTACGCCCAGATGAGCTACTCCACGGCACGGGCCAGCGCGAACGAGTCGTGGGCGCACTTTATGGGGCGGCGAAAATTCGTTGCATCCCGTCAGGCGAGCCAGATGTTTCTGTGCTGGCTGGAAGAGGCCATCGCCCGCCGCGTGGTGACGTTACCTTCAAAAGCGCGCTTCAGTTTTCAGGAAGCCCGCAGTGCCTGGGGGAACTGCGACTGGATAGGCTCCGGTCGTATGGCCATCGATGGTCTGAAAGAAGTTCAGGAAGCGGTGATGCTGATAGAAGCCGGACTGAGCACCTACGAGAAAGAGTGCGCAAAACGCGGCGACGACTATCAGGAAATTTTTGCCCAGCAGGTCCGTGAAACGATGGAGCGCCGCGCGGCCGGTCTTAAACCGCCAGCCTGGGCGGCTGCGGCATTTGAATCCGGGCTGCGACAATCAACAGAGGAGGAGAAGAGTGACAGCAGAGCTGCGTAATCTCCCGCATATTGCCAGCATGGCCTTTAATGAGCCGCTGATGCTTGAACCCGCCTATGCGCGGGTTTTCTTTTGTGCGCTTGCAGGCCAGCTTGGGATCAGCCGCCTGACGGATGCGGTGTCCGGCGACAGCCTGACTGCCCAGGAGGCACTTGCGACGCTGGCATTATCCGGTGATGATGACGGACCACGACAGGCCCGCAGTTATCAGGTCATGAACGGCATCGCCGTGCTGCCGGTGTCCGGCACGCTGGTCAGCCGGACGCGGGCGCTGCAGCCGTACTCGGGGATGACCGGTTACAACGGCATTATCGCCCGTCTGCAACAGGCTGCCAGCGACCCGATGGTGGACGGCATTCTGCTCGATATGGACACGCCAGGCGGAATGGTGGCGGGAGCATTTGACTGCGCTGACATCATCGCCCGTGTGCGTGACATAAAGCCGGTATGGGCGCTGGCCAACGACATGAACTGCAGTGCAGGTCAACTGCTTGCCAGCGCCGCCTCCCGACGTCTGGTCACGCAGACCGCCCGGACAGGCTCCATCGGCGTCATGATGGCTCACAGTAATTACGGCACTGCGCTGGAGAAACAGGGCGTGGAAATCACGCTGATTTACAGCGGCAGCCATAAGGTGGATGGCAACCCCTACAGCCATCTACCGGATGATGTCCGGGAAACACTGCAGTCCCGGATGGATGCAACCCGCCGGATGTTTGCGCAGAAGGTGTCGGCATATACCGGCCTGTCCGTGCAGGCTGTGCTGGATACCGAGGCAGCAGTGTACAGCGGTCAGGAGGCCATTGATGCCGGACTGGCTGATGAACTTGTTAACAGCACCGATGCGATCACCGTCATGCGTGAGGCACTGGATGCACGTAAATCCCGTCTCTCAGGAGGGCGAATGACCAAAGAGACTCAATCAACAACTGTTTCAGCCACTGCTTCGCAGGCTGACGTTACTGACGTGGTGCCAGCGACGGAGGGCGAAAACGCCAGCGCGGCGCAGCCGGACGTGAACGCGCAGATCACCGCAGCGGTTGCGGCAGAAAACAGCCGCATTATGGGGATCCTCAACTGTGAGGAGGCTCACGGACGCGAAGAACAGGCGCGCGTTCTGGCAGAAACCCCCGGAATGACCGTGGAAACGGCCCGCCGCATTCTGGCTGCAGCACCACAGAGTGCACAGGCGCGCAGTGACACTGCGCTGGATCGTCTGATGCAGGGTGCACCGGCACCGCTGGCTGCAGGTAACCTGGCATCTGATACCAATAAAGAATTACTTAATACACCTGAAGCTTTACCGGTATAAGAGGCAGTTATGGCGACAAAAGAAGAGTTTAACCATTACCAGCCGCTGGGTAACAGTGATCCGGCTCATACAGCAATTGCGCCTGGCGGATTGAGTGCGAAAACGCCTGCAATGACCCCGCTGATGCTGGATGGCACTACCCGTAAGCTGGTTGTGTGGGATGGCACCACCGACGGTGCAGCCGTTGGCATTCTGGCGGTTGCTGCTGACCAGACCAGCACCACACTGACGTTCTACAAGTCCGGCTCGTTCCGTTATGAGGATGTGCTCTGGCCGGAGGCTGCCAGCGACGAGACTAAAAAACGGACCGCGTTTGCCGGAACGGCAATCAGCATCGTTTAATCTTCCCCTTCATCAACAAAGGCCGCCTGTGCGGCTTTTTTTATGGAAATAATTTATGTCTGTATATACAACCGCAGAATTACTGGCATCGACCCAGCATCACTTTAAGTTCGATCCGCTGTTTCTGCGCCTGTTTTTCCGTGAAACCTATCCTTTCACCACGGAAAAAGTCTATCTCTCACAAATTCCGGGACTGGTAAACATGGCGCTGTACGTTTCGCCGATTGTTTCCGGTGAGGTTATCCGATCCCGTGGCGGCTCCACCTCTGAATTTACGCCGGGTTATGTCAAACCCAAGCATGAGGTGAATCCGCAGATGACCCTGCGTCGCCTGCCGGATGAAGATCCGCAGAACCTGGCTGACCCGGCTTACCGTCGTCGCCGTATTATTCGGCAGAATATGCTGGATGAAAATCTGGCGATTGCCCAGGTCGAAGAGATGCAGGCAGTTTCTGCCGTGCTTAAGGGCAAATATACCATGACCGGTGAAGCCTTCGATCCGGTTGAGGTGGATATGGGCCGCAGTGAGGCGAATAACATCACGCAGTCCGGCGGCACGGAGTGGAGCAAGCGTGACAAGTCCACGTATGACCCGACCGACGATATCGAAGCCTACGCGCTGAACGCCAGCGGTGTGGTGAATATCATCGTGTTTGATCCGAAAGGCTGGGCGCTGTTCCGTTCCTTCAAAGCCGTCAAGGAGAAGCTGGATACCCGTCGCGGCTCTCATTCCGAGCTGGAGACAGCGGTAAAAGACTTGGGCAAAGCGGTGTCCTATAAGGGAATGTATGGCGATGTGGCCATCGTCGTGTATTCCGGACAGTACGTGGAAAACGGCGTCAAAAAGAACTTCCTGCCGGACAACACGATGGTGCTGGGGAACACTCAGGCTCGCGGTCTGCGCACCTATGGCTGCATTCAGGATGCGGACGCACAGCGCGAAGGCATTAACGCCTCTGCCCGTTACCCGAAAAACTGGGTGACCACCGGCGATCCGGCGCGTGAGTTCACCATGATTCAGTCAGCACCGCTGATGCTGCTGGCTGATCCTGATGAGTTCGTGTCCGTACAACTGGCGTAATCATGGCCCTTCGGGGCCATTTCTCTCGGTGGAGGAGTCCATGACGAAAGATGAACTGATTGCCCGTCTCCGCTCGCTGGGTGAACAACTGAACCGTGATGTCAGCCTGACGGGGACGAAAGAAGAACTGGCGCTCCGTGTGGCAGAGCTGGAAGAGGAGCTTGATGACACGGATGACGCTGCCGGTCAGGACACATCTGTCAGCCCGGAAAATGCGCTGACCGGACATGAAAATGAGGTGGTATCAGCGCAGCCGGATACCGTGACTGATACGGCTGATCTGGTCACGGTTGTGGCACTGGTGACGCTGCATACTGATGCACTTCACGCCACGCGGGATGAACCTGTGGCATTTGTGCTGCCGGGAACGGCGTTCCGTGTCTCTGCCGGTGTGGCAGCTGAAATGACAGAGCGCGGCCTGGCCAGAATGCAATAACGGGAGGCGCTGTGGCTGATTTCGATAACCTGTTCGATGCTGCCATTGCCCGCGCCGATGAAACGATACGCGGGTACATGGGAACGTCAGCCACCATGACATCCGGTGAGCAGTCCGGTGCTGTGATACGTGGTGTTTTTGATGACCCTGAAAATATCAGCTATGCCGGACAGGGCGTGCGCGTTGAAGGCTCCAGCCCGTCCCTGTTTGTCCGGACTGATGATGTGCGGCAGCTGCGGCGCGGCGACACGCTGACCATCGGTGAGGAAAACTTCTGGATAGACCGGATTTCGCCGGATGATGGCGGAAGCTGTCATCTCTGGCTTGGGCGGGGCGTACCGCCTGCCGTTAACCGTCGCCGCTGAAAGGGGGATGTATGGCCATAAAAGGTCTTGAGCAGGCCGTTGAAAACCTCAGCCGTATCAGCAGAACGGCGGTGCCCGGTGCCGCCGCAATGGCCATTAACCGCGTTGCTTCATCCGCGATATCGCAGTCGGCGTCACA
>OGPU01001334.1_pt1 | contig 21635 bp, 15 predicted proteins | sample 1552991 | NCBI WGS metagenome assembly OGPU01 (sample SAMEA2580296, study PRJEB22360) | human gut metagenome | biome: human gut; feature: human-associated habitat; material: faeces | place: Denmark | collected 2008/2010 | reverse complement strand
TCGGGTTGCTGTAAGAATTGAGCCAATTTTAAAGTAATTGATCCAGCCTCTTACCACTTCCGCTATCTTTTGGGCTTTATATGAGTTACTTACACCCCACTTGCGGCTCGTTAATTTTCTGACTTTCTTCATTACCTTATCCAATGACTTTTTAGGGACTTTTATCTTATATTTCTTTTCTTGAAACTGATAATAGAAGGCAAATCCCAGATATTGTATTTCTGTGGGTCTCCCTATTTTACTCTTGCCCCTGTTCACTTTCAGCCGCAGAACATTTTCAACATACTTCGTGACCGATTCCATTACCCTTGCCGCAGCTTTTTCGCTTTTGACAAAAATAATACAGTCATCTGCATATCGTGCAAATTTAAGTCCTCGGCTTTCAAGTTCCCAATCCAATTCATTGAGCAGTATGTTAGCGAGAAGTGGTGAAATATTTCCCCCTTGTGGGGTTCCGATTTCTGTTTCTTCTATCTGTTCTCCAACCATAACTCCACTTACTAGAAATTTTCGGATTAGCGAAAGTATTTTTCCATCCTTAATCTCTTTGTTCAAAACAGATATTAACTTGTCGTGTTCTACCGTATCAAAAAACTTTTCCAAGTCAATATCCACGACCCAGTTATATCCTTCATTCATGTATTCAACTGCTTTTAATACTGCCTTCTGTGCACTTTTTCCGGGTCTGAATCCATAGCTGTTCTCATGAAATTTTCTTTCATATATAGGTGTTAATACCTGTGCAGCTGCTTGTTGTACCATGCGATCTGTGACAGTTGGAATACCAAGTTTTCGTTTGCTTCCGTCTGCTTTAGGGATTTCCACTCTCTTTACTGGCATTGGTTTGTATGACTGATTTCTTATACTCTCTCTGAGTTGCTGGCCATTTACTTTCAAATGAGAAAGCAAATCGGCACATTCCATTCCGTCTATTCCTGCCGCACCTTTATTCTTTTTCACCTGTTTGTAGGCACGATTCATGTTTTCATTTGACAGAATGCGTTCTATAAATATTCCTTGTTCCTCCATGCACTGTTTCCTTTCCTTTTCGTGAGTTCCGACCACTTAGTACTTGTGGTACTCCTCTCGGCATGTGTTTCGTCTAAAACTCTCAATTAGGACGTACTCCAGATGATTAACTGTTCTGTCCTTTGCTCCATCCGGTTTCCCGGACTTCTTCGCTACTATGACATCTGCTGACTTCCTATGATTCGTTGTTACTATGGCTGATGAAACCACTCATAGGATCTCCCCGGTTAAAATACGCTATCTTTCTCATCACCTATCCGCCATGTCTACTACCAGTCCTCTGTTAGCTATTGGACTTCAACTTGTTCAGCAGTCTTATCCGAACTGTAAGCCTTATACATGATTTCTGTCCGTCGGACCAATGGTTTGCCTCAGGCTTCCTTCAGATTCCATCTCACAATGGACACCCTTGCCTTGTTGGCTATGTGCTTCCCGCTAACAGGCGCACTTAGGACTTTCACCTTTAAGAATAACGTTCGCGCCGGGCGAACTGACATCCTCCCCCGCCTACAGAGGCGGGGGCTTCCTTTCGCAAAAAGCGAACCGTCGGTTCTCGTTCGATGACACCACTGTGTCAAGCATAAGCGAGCTATCCCCGTGTGCCCCACGGTTTTTTCTATATTCCTGTCACTGCAGGCTGTACATAAGACGCATACCCTCATTCCGGATATTGACTGCAGCATTGACATCCCTGTCATGGTGTGTACCGCATTTCGGACAGATCCATGCACGGATTCGCAGATCCTTCGTTTCGGTATTCTTATACCCGCATACACTGCACAGCTGGCTGCTTGCAAAGAAACGGCCTACTTTCACCAGCTGTTTTCCCTGTTCTTCCATTTTGTACTTCAGGAAATTCACAAATATCCCCCAGCCGTTATCCAAAACGGATTTGCCAAAGTGCAGCGCCTGTGACATTGCTTTCATATCGAGATCTTCTATACAGACGCAATCATACGCATCTGCAATCTTTCGCGATTGTTTGTGTAAAAAATCTCTGCGCTGGGCCGCTACTTTCTCATGCATTCTGGCAACCCGGATCCGCTGCTTTCCACGGTTTTTGGAACCTTTCTGCATTTTTGAGAGCTTTCGTTGTTCTCTCTTTAATTTCTGTTCCGCTTTTCTGTAATATCCCGGATATTCCGGTTCTCTGCCTTCACTGTCCCTGTACAGTTCCTGCATGGAAAAATCCAAACCAAGAAATTGATGCATGGGCTGTTTTTGTACTTGGTTTTCGTACTCGAACAGAACGCTTGCATAATAGTCCCCGCCCGGATTTTGACTGATGGTGACCGATTTGATCCGGTAATCTTCCGGTATCGCTCTGTGCTGTTTGACCTTCACATACCCTGCTTTTGGAAGCTTCAGGTGCCCATTTTCAAGGGCTACCGTGCCCTTCTGGTTATTCGTTGTATAAGAAGCGCGGGTTTTATGTCTGGATTTGAATTTCGGAAATCCAACTTTCGGATCCCGGAAGAAGTTATTATATGCCTTTTGCAGATTCATCTGTGCATTTGCAAGGGCTAGACTGTCAACCTCTTTCAGCCACGGAAATTCTTTTTTGTACTGCGCCGGGGTATTGTTCCGTTTCTTTTTCGTTTTCTCGTAATATTTGATTTTATCATCCAGCATTTTATTATAGATGAACCGTACACAGCCAAACGTTTTGGCAAACAGTGTTTTTTGTTCCCTGTTCGGATATATCCTGAATTTATATGCTTTGTTTGCCATAAGACCTGCCCCTTTTGCGGCTTTTTTCTCCCTGTGACTCAATATATTTTCTGATGACTTCTATTGGTGCGCCGCCTGTTGTAAGCAGGCAGAAACTCTGGCTCCAGAAACATTCTTTCCACAGTTTCTGCCGTATCTGCGGAAATTCTTTTTTCAGGAGTCTGCTGCTTGCACTTTTATATGCATTTATGAATTTGCTGATTTCTGAATTTGGGTGCGCCCGAAATAAAATCTGGACATGATCTTTATCATAATTCCATTCCTGCAACATAATGTTATACTTCGGTGCAATATACACAAAGATTTCCTTTGAACGTTCGGAAACCGTTTCATCAAAGACCTGCCTGCGGTATTTGACAACAAGGACAAGATGGTAATACAGCAAAAATACCGAATGTGCATTATTGTCTAATTCCATATATGTTCAGCCTTTCTTTTTTTCTTCGACTGATTTTATTATAACGCTTCTTATCCTGTATTTCAATATTTTATGACGGACGCAATTCATCCCCCACTTTAGAAGTCGGGGACTTCTTGCTGAGCATAGTTAAAAACTGAAAATGATACCTTCTATATTGTTTGCGATGAAAAAAGCGTATATCTGGTTACAGAACAACTTCCCATTGATATGGATTTAGCGCTCATTATTGATGACACGATAAATCAGTATAAGCATAAAACTCCTATGCCACTCAAGTCAAAGTTTAAAAAAATTTTTGATGATGCCTGGGGAAAGGCTCATTTGATGCAAATGGAAGATCTGCCGGCTGAAGAAAAATATGCTTTCTCTCTCTTTTACAAAAAGGCAAACGACACCATGACAGATGAAGAGAAAGAAAAAGATGAGTGGAGTTGGGATGATGAAGATCCTGTTGCTGATAAAGCAGACTTTTTGTACAGCTATAAACTCGCTGCTGACGTATTACAAAAAAAACGGTTATAGCTATGAATACGTAAAATTCGTTGCCGAATTAGACCATCACGATGTGCCAACTTTTAAAAACGATCTTGAGTGGTTGTATGACGGATTCTTTTGGCGGAGCACAATGGCAAAGTATATGTAATATCAAATGAGGAAGAAAAAATGGAAATAAGAGAAATGCTTTCTGAATCAAGAGCTGAATTCTCCAGGCAGTATAATATTCCTGTGCGAACTTTGGAAAACTGGGAATCCGGTAAGAGCAGCTGTCCTGAATATGTTCGTCAGCTTCTTGAAAAAGCTGTAAGGGAAGATGTGATGTCACAATAAAAATATCTAAATAGGGTGTACGTTTTTATACATTGTCAAATGGACAATAAAATGTTAAAATAAAGTCAGAGATTCAATTATTGAACAAAATGTAGACCATATCTAAGAAGTTATTTGTACAAAGAGGAAAAAATGAGTAAAGGTAAGAATATTGCTTATGTAAGAGTATCAACGGTTGAACAAAATGAAGCCAGGCAACGAGAGGCACTGGGAAAATATAATATTGATAAGTGGTTTATTGAGAAGGCATCCGGTAAAACGATGAAAAGACCTAAACTTCAGGAAATGCTGGGGTTCATTCGTGAAGATGATGTCGTATATGTGGAAGAATTTTCCAGACTCGGCCGGACTGCATATGATCTCTTAAGTATCGTGAAAAGAATCGAGAATACTGGAGCAAAGTTCGTAAGTCTCAAAGAAAACTTTGATACATCGACACCGACAGGACGTTTGCAGCTCACCATGATGGCAGCCATTGCAGAGTTTGAGCGAGAAATGATTCTGGAACGGCAGCGGGAAGGAATAGCCATTGCCAAAAAAGAAGGACGCTACAAAGGAAGAAACAAAATCGTTGTTCCTGGAATCGAAGAATACTATAATCGTTATATGACCCGACAGGCAACGAAAACGCAGATTGCAAAAGAATTGAAAATAAGTAGATGTACGCTTGACCGCTTGTTCCGAGAATATAAAATAAGTCAATGAAGAAATGGAGGCGCAATTTATGTATGAAAAAAATATTAATATTATTATGGGAAACCAAATCGCCACTTCATATGTTCGGAAAAGGGATTGTTATAATCAATTGAAAGGTTTCATGCAGCATGAATATCCTGGAAAGATTTGTGCTTTATATGGCCTACGAAGAACCGGAAAAACAGTAATGATGTATCAGTATATATCAGAACTATCGGATAAAGACAAAGAAAAAACAGTATATATTCTTTGCCTACGGGAATGTGATATGCTTGAATTGCGGCAGGCAATGGAAGATTTATACGATAAAGGCGTTCGCAACTTTTTCCTAGATGAAATAACGGAAGTTACGGACTTTCAAAAATATGGAAATACTTTTTCAGATTATTTTGCAGCAAAAGGAGCTAAAATCGTTATCGCTGGAACGGACTCATTGGGAATTATGCTTGCGCAATCCGATATTTTATATGATAGGATTCAAATGATACATACATCCTATATTCCTTTTGCGGAGTTTTCAAAACTTATCGAAAATGATTCCGTAGATGAATATATTGAATACGGAGGAACATTAACAAAAAGTCCATATAAAACATTGCAGGCCAGCGAAGAATATCAAAATACCGCTATTGTTGGAAATATTTTACATTCATTGGAGAAAAGCGAAGATGCAAGAAGGTATGGAGCTGCAATAACTGAGTTGTACGAACAGAATGAATTGAAATCTGTTTTGAATAAAATGATTAATAAGTTCAGCTATTACACTACGGTCAAAGCAGTTAACAAGTGTTTTAAAAGTGCCCCGCTGTATTCTACGATCCATAATATTCAAGAACCATCTTATGTGTCACTAATTAACACGGAAGAAGCCAATCAGGCAACCAAGAATGCTTTGGGAATTAAGGATTTGGATGAAATGCAAACGTCTTTAAGTAAGCGACATCTGGATGAACTAAAGAATTACTTGTTGGAACTCGAACTATTTCTCGAAATTCCATCATATATTTCATTGAATAGTGGGGAACGTTCTGAAGATTTAGAAATTTTTATGCAACCAGGTATGATATATGCCCATTCAACTGCTTTGATCAAAAATTTGGCGGATGATTCTATGTGGAAGGATACTTGTGGTATAGCTGACAGAAATTTATTTATTTTAAGAGCAGATCATTTCGTAAAAGGAATTTTACTTGAAAATATAATTCTTGCGGAAACATATAAAACATTCCAAAAGATTGATCTGGATCGTTATTACGTATCACAATTAAGCATCACCTTGAGAAACAACAACCAGCATGTTGAAGCTGATATGATACTGGTTGATAAGCAAAAAGGAGAAAGCTATCTGTTTGAAGTAAAATACTCTAATCAGATCGTAATAGATCAAACAAAGCATTTAAGAAACACTGATTTTTTGGAATATATAGATGAAAATTTTGGAAAGGTGAAAAGCCGTTTGGTACTTTATACGGGAGCTTCTTCAAAACAAAATGATGTACTTTATTTGAATGCAGCAACGTATTTAAAACGACTTTCGATAGTTTCCAATACTCCACGGCCAGAGATAAAACAATTACTTAATGAAAACTGCAATACTTCCAAACCAAATCTCAAGACTACATCAAGAAAGAAACCACGTAAACTATAATGAATAGAGAGCTATCATAATCACATTAACTTTAAAATCCGTGTCAATTATTGACACGGATTTTTTTCATAGACGAGGAGTTGATTTTTTAATATTTTTCTTTTTAGGTTGATCGGGAGACATATATATTTTTTTTGATTTAAGGATAGATCTTGATTGATGGACTATTAATTTGTTTAATTCAGTTACTCTCCATTTTGGTAAACCGTTTGATGAATCAGAAAATTCAAAGTCCTGTAAATTTCTTAGATCTGATCTTATATCTGGAGTCATTACCATGGCTGCAGTTTCTGAAAAGTCTGTACCGATTCGTGGAATTTTTTCGCTCAAATAGGAATCGAGATCACGAAAATCATCTTCCATTGCGTATGGTAATAAACTTTGATTGTGATCGAATACAGGTGCCATTTTTATCGGTTGAAGAGTATCAGTTTGAAATAATATTCCATAATTTCCTTTGTGACGGTCAGTGTTGACTATAAGGGCATCTAAAACTAGCATTCTACGAAAAGCGTTTTCGCTACCAATAGAAGAAAAGTATTGCAGGGTTTGGGCAATACCGGCTTCTACTCCGATGCATTTATAAGTTGGAGCGAAACCATATTGCTCATTTGTAAAAAGCGGACATTTAGAGGCTTTTTTTTCATGGTAATTTACAACATCGTATGGAACGGAGTCTGGACAAAATACAGCGGCTAGTTGTGAAGCATACATCTCACTGTATGGCTCAAGCCCAGCATTCGCACCACCTTCAGACCCTCTTTTCATGAGGAAAATTTGATTGTCTAAACGAGTCCAACACTTTGCAAAAGTTCCATCAGTAGAAAATTCAGGGGAAGCTGTTGAAAAATGTTCACCATATAAACCACCTTCAAAGGCTATCCGAGCAACAACGTCATCGAAAGGATTTTGGAATAACGAAACATTATTCCAGGAAAGATGACTCTTTGCTGGACGAACCCAAAACGTATCATTTAAAGTTGCAGCATGTGTAACTTGAAGGAAGCCTTCTAAATCATAACAGTTGCAACGCTTAAGCAATTTTTCAATGTGCTGGCGATTGCTAGGTGCTCTACGATTTTCGATCCAGTCTTTAAATGTTTTGAAACCAATTGGTAATTGTGAAAATATATGATGAATTTCAAAATATAAGTCATTAAATTCATCTCTTGTACAGCTTACAGTTGCAACAATATTATCTTTATTCATTAATTCATATTCGTTTGTATTAAAATATGATACTGACATTTTTAAATCACCTCCGTAGTAATGGAACTATATTAATTTTATCATTTTCCTCAAAATAAAACAACAACTGTAAATGTGGAAGAAAGCTATTTATTATTTTTTTTTCTGTGAAGCTTTATGCAGCTGTTCTATTTTACGCTGTAATATTTTCATGCTGTCAATATCTGATTGTGCAGCAAGTGTTCGAAGATCTTTTAAGGTCCACTCTTCTGTTCCTGCTGCATCGAGAAAAAGCGCAGCCTGTTCTTCAGAATGGGATGGATCATAAATGTATTCCTTTGCAAGTCTCTCACGTTCAGCCTGTTCTTGAATATCTAGTTCTTCTTTGCGTTTTATTTTAGAGTCATGAAAAAAAGATGACCAGCTTATTCGACGTTTAACGGGAATCTGTTCAAGCTGCTTCTCTTCTTCCTGGGCAATTTCATTTTCTTTAGCTTGATATACTTCCAACTGCTTTTCAAGTAATGTATTGTTGCCGTATAAAATATGGGCTATTGCATTTTTCTGGTGCGGCTTTAATTCAATATCTGGCGTCATGCCAGGAAATGTCAAATGAGAGCCTTCATATTCCCGTGGACGAACAGAATTGAATAGTTCGTTATACGTTTCTACAATCGTATGTCTTCGTTCCAGATCACGGAATATCCAGTCTTTAAACGCTTCTTTTATGTTTTCCTGCTTTTGACTTGCAATAGTCGTTTCTTCCTTATTCAGTACCCTCCTTTCATCAAAGGTATCATAAATTTTTATGTCTTTCAAATTTAAGGTATCTTCCAGCAACTTATACGCAGTTACTCTTGTGGTTCCAAATGTGGTATTTGCAAAAGATCGGGAAGTTTCAGCATTTTTTCCGGCAATGTTCCATGTACTTGTTATATTCGAAAAACTTGTTTTTACAGCACCAGGATCTAATAGATAATGTGGTGTTTGAAAGACTTCCCCCATGAAGTCATCTATATACTTCGGATCAATCCATGTGGCACCAATCCTGATCTCTATCTCTGAGGCATCGAGATTTTGGGGCTGTATCTGTTTAAGTGCCTGCACATTAATGCTAAACTCAGGTTTTGTTTCTGCGTAAGATATTGCAATTTTGAGTTTTTCCCGGACATTACCGCTTAAATATTCATCTGCAGTCTCCCATTTTCCGGTGATTGGGTCTTCAAATATGACACCGCGAAGTTCTTCCACAATTTCTTTGGTATCTTTTCCGGAAAGTTCACTCATATACGGAAGATCAACAACAGCCTTTTCTGAAAGAGATACGGTCAATGCTTCACTGGCTGTGTCAACGCTTGTAACAACTTTCTCCTGCTTAATTGTACGCTTTTGGAATATAGCAGCCTTTTCCTTGAAATTTCCTTCTTCATCAAGGTTTTCTAATGAGCAAATCAGAGAATAACTGGAATCCTGATCAAATGCGATTCTGTTTGCACGCGAATTCAGTATACCGAATTTTGCTGTATATCCATCATACAACGCACTCAGTTCTTCCTGCTTTTGTTTAACCCAGTTTGTGGTATCAAGTCCCGTGAACTCTTTTACAGGTTCACTGCATGTAATATATGCCCGGACATAGCAAGGTACATCTCCTGTATTTTTTGCTCTGACTTTTTTTACTACTGATCCGCTGGAGGGAACCGGTGTCGGTGTCGGAAAATCCTCATCCGGAATAATAGTGTTATTCCCGGTTCTGATAATGTTTACTACTTCATCATGGTCCGTCTGGTAAGCAGAAGATCCCGATATTGCGGTGGCTGCTGCAAGAAAACCGCAGCAGCACATTCCGGCAATTGACAGCATTCGTTTTTTCTTTTTTTTCATGCTGTTTTCCCTTCTTTTTCAGAACAGTCCGGATGGCTTTCCGGACTGTTATTTAAAGTATTCTTATGATAAAGTGTTGTTTCCATCCTGTTCCGGCTCAACCTGAACATCATCTGGGGTATTTGTTTTGTTTTCATCCGATGCTGCATTTCCGTTTCCATCAACGGTTGTAACCCCATTATTTCCGCTTTCGTCAGACTGCGGAGTCGTGATCTGTCCTGCCTGGCCCTGGTTCTGCAGTTCATATTTTTTCCATGCGGAAGCTGCTTTCTGTGGAATCGTGGTTCCTTCTCCGGTGTTGAGTTCCTGGATTGCATAGTAATGTACCGGCACATTCAGATCTTTTCCATCCAGCTGTCCCTCTACAATATTGGCAGCTGTCAGGCTTGTAAAGATCGGATCTGTTGTTTTTCCCGGTGCAAGTATTTCGTTATAGCTGTAGGTGTAAACCATATTATCTCCTACACGCTTGTTGTACATCAGAGTCCATTTCTTAGAAACATTGTTCATGGAGAACAGCTCTGTATCTTTTGCAACGCCTCCATTCAAACGGTTACCTGCAGCATTAACAGTAATCACCTTTGCAATCGGGATAGAAACATCCAGATATACATAAGCATCATTTTTTCCAACATTTTCGATCTGCGGGTCTTTTTTGATTACCTGGGTCGGAACGATATTGTTGGTTTTTCCATCATTATCCGGTGTGTAGTTCGGCTCATGGCCAACGATGTCTACTTTACCTACAGAAAATTTGTTGGTTACAGAATCATGATCTGTCAGATATGCCATGGATGATCCAACGGCCAGTGCTCCGCACAGTGCTGCAGCTGTAAAAAATGCTGCTACTTTTTTCTTTGTCATAATCGTAATTCTCCTTTTTTTCTTTTTGTTTTTTTTACCTGTTCCCGTTCCTTTGGTTCAGGTCTTTTCTCCGGAAAACAGAAAACCAGAAGCATGAACAGCGCCAGAAAACCTACGGTAAGAAACATGTGATTTTTTGCCCACATAAATCCGTATCCAAGATATGGAATGCAGAACAGGTATGTTCCACGTATATTTTCTACCGGAATGGTTCCGGAATCCGGATCTGTGTTTGCATCCCCTTTTGTCTTATATCCTTCTTCTGTTTTTGACAGAATCCGGTGTGTCACCAGATCCCCGTGCCTCTCAAACGTAGCAATATTTCCTGGACGTACATCCCTCTTCGATGAATCCACAACTGCCACTGATCCTGTGGGAATCACAGGTTCCATAGAACCTGACAGAATCACATAACCCCTTAAATCACGGCACTGATAACAGGTAATACCAAGCACCATACAAACCAGAATCCATAGGAATGCGTGTATTACTTTTGTTTTCATTTTTCCTCTCTCTCCTTTTTTACTTTTTGTTGCCACTTCTTCCGTGCAACGGCATCACCCCCTAAAAATGGGCATAAAAAATGCACCAGCCCATGAAAACCATGTTCTGATGCATGAAAGCCCATTTTTCTTTTTTCCGTGTCAATCATTGACACGAGCAATTGAAAGATTTTTTTGTCCTACCTGCTGTCCCTTCTGTTTTCCTTCTTTTGCAAGTATAACATAGCATACCTTTCTGTGACGTGCAATATGACATTTTTTTGAAAAACATGACATTTTCTCAAAAAACATGACATTTTTTCAAAAGATATGACATTTTTTCAAAAGATATGACATTTTTTCAAAAAAGATGACATTTTTATAACTGCCTTTTTTCTAAAAAAGGGATGCACAAAGTTCTGCGCATCCCCCGTACTGCTTGACTTTTTTCGTCCGGCAGCTTATAATCAAATCAGAAGCAATCAAGGATATACCAGTGTCGGTGGTTGCCTTTCTGAAATAATCTAAATTATTACAAAGAGCAACAAGAGACATAGGCTATCCCCTATTTGCGGTAGGGAATAGCTTTCTTTCTACTTGCGGTGGAAGTTTATGTAAGATAACGCCGCAAAAACAACAAGTAAAAGCGTCAACACTTCCATTGTATTCATTGGCATTACCCCCTTTCTGTTTTCAGAAAGGACAACCACCAGACTATCCCTATCACGTTCTGATCTGATTAGATTCAGTATAGCATATCATCGACTATTTTACTACCTCTTCGACATACAAATCCCCTCTCGCAATTCGTCTACGAGAGGGGATTCTTTTTTATCGGATAAAGTAGTTTGTGATCAAATTATAATCGTTCTCTGTCATGCCAAGTACATCACTCATACCGCAATCATCATTTTCCCAATTATTTTCAAACGTATATGCTTGGTCCTCAAATGAAAAGATTGCTGAAAAATTCACGATCTTTCTTCCGTTATACTCCTGCGGCTGGCCATACATTACAGCAATTGCTCCATAGGCATTGAAATCATCCATCTGGTTTGCTTTATGGCCTGGAGAGGACATCCAAAGGTTGAAGATCTGGCGGGCAAGATCATCGGAATCTGTATATGACAGACCACCGCCGCAGCCGTTCTGTCTGCCACCATGCAGGGCCAGATTATCAGAAGTTCCGTATCCTGGCTGTGTGATTGATCTCATGATATGGTATCCGGCAGCGGCAACGCTTCTCGGATAACAATGCTTATCATCCCAGATCATGGCTGCGTGTCCTTCTTTGACACGTTCTTCATTTACCAGATCGAAAATCTTTCTGGAAACTTCCTGATCGTAAACGGTCATTCCAAGAGCCTCTTCGTTGGTATATGGGATATTAATTTTTACTTCAACATATCTACTTACAGATCCTTGATTCGGTTCTACACCTTCTGCAGATGCATAAATTGTAACTTTTTGCATACCATTTTTTTTATGAACCGTTACAAGTCCATTTTCATCTACGCTTGCTACTTCTGGATCATCCGAAGTCCATTTTACCGCTTTGTTGGTTGCATTTTCCGGATATACGGTTGCGGCCAGCTGCAGTGTCTGTCCAACTTCAGTTAATTCCAGATTACTGTTCGGTGTAATTGTTACGCTTGTTGCATAAACGGTTTCTGCTGGTGTCTCTGTCGGCTTCGGTGTCTCTGTCGGCTTCGGTGTCTCTGTCGGCTTCGGTGTCTCTGTCGGCTTTGGCGTTTCTGTCGGCTTTGGCGTTTCTGTCGGTTTTGGTGTCTCCGTTGGTTTTGGTGTCTCCGTTGGTTTTGGTGTTTCCGTTGGCTTTGGTGTCTCTGTTGGTTTCGCTTCCGGTTTTGTTGTAAGCGCACCGTCTTTTCCGTAGTAATTTCCGTTTACCGTCTGATCCGTTACCATCTTACAGTCTGATCGGAAATAATATGTCTTTCCGGAAATTTTCATCTGCATATCCTTGCAGGCTCCGCCCCAGCTCCGGATATAGTATTTTGCTCCGTTTTCTTCTTTCCAGCATCCGGAAAGCATAACTCCGTTTCCGTCCACAAAATACAGGTTATCTTTGTATGTAAAGCTTGTGTTCACTGCCATGGTGCTGTCTGCCTGGAACCAGTACCATTTTCCTCCGGTTTTCAGCCACTCATTCTGATAGGCTGCACCGTTATCATGCAGGTAATATTTTTTTCCGTTCCAGGTCTGCCAGCAGTTTTTATAAGCTCCGCCCCAGCTGCAGAAGAAATAGGTTTTTCCCCCGTCCGTGAAAGATTCATTTGCTTTCATAGTTCCGTCTGCGTTCAGATAGTAACGGTTATTGTCCCAGGTCTGCCAACCCGTTGCAATTTTTCCATCTTTTGCCAGTTTCCACTGTCCATCCATCACGATCCACTGCATGTTGGTTACTTCTGCAGCACTATTGAAGGTATACGAACGTCCATTGATCTTTGCAGACCGGCTTTTATAGGCTCCACCCCAGCTGCAGAGATAGCGGATTTTTCCGGTATCATCCAGTCTCCACTCATTGGAGCGCATACTTCCATCACTATTCATGTAGTATTTATTTCCATCCCAGGTCTGCCAGCCCGTTGCAATTTTTCCGTCTTTCACCAGATACCATTTTCCGCCTTTTACAACCCACTGAGAACCCTGTACCTTACTGTCTGCACCGAATGTATAACTTCTGCCGTTGATTCTTGCCTTGCAGTTCAGGTAAGCACCACCCCAGCTGCGGAAGTAGTAAACCGATCCATCCGTATCAATCATCCACTCATTGGCTTTCATGGTTCCGTCTGCATTCAGATAATATTTTTTTCCATCCCAGGTCTGCCAGCCGGTCTGTTTTACACCGTCTTTGTAAAAATACCAGGTTCCGGACTCCTGCGTCCATCCGGTTTTTCCAGCTGCCTGTACTGTCTGGACAGAAACGGTTGGGAACATATTTGTTGCGGCCGGTGTGCCTACTGCCAGGCTCAGGCCAAGAAGTACCATTGCGATTCTTTTTCTCATACTTTTTTCCTCCGTCCGTGTCAAACATTGACACCGATTTTTCTGTTTGAATTCCGTGTCAACGTTTGACACGGGATTCCTTGTTTTGTTATTTCACTTTTTATTCCGGAATTTCTTCCAGAAGTTCCCCGGTATAATCTTCCCGTTTTCCGAGTTTTACGGCATCGTCCAGTTCGGACTGTTCCATGCATACACTTCCGATCGGGTGGATTCCTGGATCACAAAGAATCAGATACAGATTTCCCTGGTAATCTTCCGCTACATCACCATCCTGCCGGTAGCCAACAAACTCATGCTCAATCGGTATTTCTTCCGGATGCTCCAGATAGAATGGATCAAGCTCTCCCCAGTCCAGTGTGGAAAAATTGAAGTCCGGAAAACGTTCTGCTATTACTTTTTCTGCATTTTTTCGAAGCTCTTTCATGTCCATATGGTTTCTCCCCATTTTTCATTTTTTGGAATCATATTATCATATTACCTTTCCAATTCCGTAATTACAAGAGTCTTTTGCTATTTTTCATATTGCATTTTTATTACATTCTAATCACCCCTCTGTTTTATCTGCATTTGTTGTTATTGTAATATGGCTTCCGCTGCTGAATGTGGCTTCCATAGATGCCTTTAATGCGTTCAGGATTTCATCTGCACTTTTTGTTCCCCCGTAGAAGCCCGTATTGGCCGTTTCCTGCGATTTTTCTGCATCGTACCGTAAAATGATCGTAAGTCCTGTTCCAGCCGTTGCAGCGTCCGAAAACGAGCTTGAAAGGGTTGTCTTGGATGTACAGGAAACGGTAAGTGTTCCACTCAGGAACTTACAGCCGGAAAACAGGTTCCCGCTATCCGTACAGGAAGATGGGATTTCACCGGTTATGGATTCCAGTGCGGTACATCCGAAAAAACTGCTGTTCATTTTCTGTGCAGACGATGGGATATATACTTCTTTCAGGTTGACGCAGCCATTGCAGATATTCGAAAGTTCTTTCGCACTGTCCGGAATCTGGACAGATGCCAGAGCCATACAGCCGTAATACATGGAATCCATGTTCTCCAGCTGCATACAGGCTGTTGTATCGGCTCCCTCGATCAGTGCCGTATCACCGTAAAATGCTTTTTTTGCCTGTTTTATATTTCCTGGAAGTTCCATGGCCTTTTCCAGTGCGATACACCCTTCTGCGCAGGATGTAATATCTTCCAGCCGGACCGCACCAGACATATCCGGCATACTGGTCATCGCTGTGGCATTTTTGAATGTTTCCACCATGCTTCTCACTGTGTCCGGAATGCGGCACAATGTTTCCAGGTATTCGTCATTTCCTGTAAACCAGTAGTCCATGCTTTCCACTTCTGCCTCCGGATCAATCCAGGTCAGCCGTTTAACAGAATCTTTCTTCCATGGCGCAGAATCTGATTTGAAATTCCGGACGCTTCCTTTTCCGGATATTTCTAGATCCCCGTTGGAATACAGGATAGCCTCCACATCATCTGGATTTTCTCTGCCGATTTTATACCTAACACTTTCATCACGGTCAATAAGCACTGTTATCTCTGCCTTGATATCCGGATATGCCTTGGAGGAAACCTCTACGGTAACACTGTGGCCATGTGCCGGCACTTTAGCCAGTGACACGCTGTATGTATCTGCATCCAGAAGCTGTTTCTTTTTCCCGGATATTCCGTATACGCGGAAATTTTTTTCTGAAATCCTACTTCCGGCAGCATAGCTTTTCTCTGCAGCTTCCACCTTGATCGTTTCCGGTTTTTCCGGTGCAGCTTCTTTTCGAAATTTTGGCAGTACCAAAAATACGACTCCAACAAGAATCAGCAAAATAACAGCAATCAACGCTATGATCCACAAGCTGCTTTTCTTTTTCTGCCTTTTTTTCTCTGGCTGTTTTTTTGATACGGCCATTTTTACTCTTTTTCCTTTTCCCACATTTCTCTTCCTTTCGTTTTACTTTTGCCTGTTATCCGGTGCCAAATCACAATTAGCCAGATTGGTATAATAATTCTGGATGGTCATTGGCGCATTATACAGTGCCGTCAAAAGATACGCCTTGATATTCCCGATTTTCTTTTCCGTATTGTGCAGGCACTTCAGGATATAACAGATGTGATCTTTATCCAGCTTCAGGAACATGCTTTTTACAATCGGAACAGGACGTTCCTTTCCTCCAATCCGAATTGTTCCTGTATCCGGCAGCATTAGGGTTTCTACAATCAGATCGACCAGTTCATCCACTTCCTGCTTGTTATAGATCGGCGGGTAGTTCTCGTAATCAATATTTTTCCGAATCAGTTCCCGGTAGGCAGATATCCGATCCATCATATCCATCCCATCTCTTTTTGTTCCCCGCTTTATATTATGATGTTAGGGTCAAAACCATAAATAACTTTGTCCTCTATTTCTATAGCACCTTGAAAAATTCATATTTTGTAGTGTAATACCGGATTTCTTCGGATATACGCTGGTATTCCCTTCCTTGATTTTATACAAGTACCGGATTTTGAGCGTAATGTCCTAAACCCTTCACATAGTTGAAGAGTTTTCTGAAATTCAATGCTGCTATCTTGGAACCGAAAAAGAACTTGCCCCGCTGTTTCCCACGAGGTATCTTTTCCAAGTGGTAATTCTTGCGTATATTCGATGGAACAGTTTCCACTCCATTACGCAACCCTGCATAATTTTTGAATTCTTTGCTATTCCGTTGGATTTTCGCACGTTCATGCGCTGCTTTGGATGTTACTATTTTTGCAACCTTCTTAAAGATCTTCGGCTTGCATTGATCCTGCTACGGACAGTTGGCACACTGCTCATGCAGAGAGGAAACGGCACACTGATTGCTTGGTTTCATATAAGAACAGCTTTTCGGTGCATGGCCGGCTGGACATCGGAGGACTTTTGTTCCCTCTTCGTTGAATTCAAAATCAGCAAGGATATCCGGAGCCGGTTTCCCCGTCAGACTTGTGGTAATCAGTTCTACGTTTTTATGAGCTGCAAGTTGTGTGTTTTCTGTTCCACTATATGCTCCATCCGTGACTATAACAGTCCGTTCTTCCTGGTTATCCATCTGCGCAAGGTGCTCCTGGATAAACTGACTGTCACTATGGTTGTTTTGCTCATACTGGTACTCTGTTACAACAGAACCATTGGCTCCAACGGATTCTTCAAGATTAGCAGCATATCCTCGATGCTCTTTTCCTGCTTTATTCCGGAATGTCGCTTCAGGGTCAGAAGGATTCTGCAGCATGGTTGATTTCATGCCGCCGTCTTCTTTCGTGCGGAGTCTTCGGTTTTCATTTTCAACAATGGTCTGTTCTGACAGGCATCTGACAAACAGATCATACTCTGTTGAATCATTGTAATCAGACTCACACAGGGCAAGAAGTTTATCCGCATCCGTTAAGAGCTGCTTCATGCGCTCATCTGCATCGGTACTGCGCTGATGATAAATCACTCTGTTAAAATCGTTAGGATCGATATAATGTTTTAAATCGTCAGACAGAGCGGAACCATTGATTTTATTCACATACATCGCCAGCTTTGCAATGCAGGTGTATATCAGTTCCATTCGGCTGAGCCTGCGGACGTTGGATTCGATCATCATGGAATCCATACGCCTGACTTTACCGCTGATTCCCACCAGTTTTGCAATGGAAGCACTTAAATCTTTCACACAATCATGATAAAGATCCTTGTTGTGAAGTGTTTCATAATCATAGCACCTCTTGGGGAAACGGCTTAAGGTCTTGTCACTCAAAGACTGTTCTTCAAAACTTGTTGTGTGCAGTGCGTACTGAATTCGAAAATCCAGCATAAGATTTTCGACCATCTCGTCATCGGAATAATCAAAAAGCTCTTTGATAATGAGCGCACCAACAATCACGTTGACCGGAGTATTCGGTCTGGATGCCTTATCGCTGTATAAGACAGAAAAACGCTTTTCATCAATGGCAGGAAATATTTCATCGGCAAAGACTTTTGCCCAGGATTTTTCCAATGCTTTTTGTTCTCTGGCAGTTAATCCAGAAAAACTATCTGTAAATGACATTTGCTGGTAAGTATTTTCTTTGAATGACATAGAGATTGCCTTCTTTCCTACTAAGATATCTCTATTATACAGCAAGTAAACCATTTAGGCTTGTATTTACTACAAAATATATGAACTTTTCAAGGTACTATAGAGGGGCTTTTGACCCCAACATCATAGTTTTAAAATAATATAAAGCAAACGGATAAAAATATTTTCTCCGTCATAAACTTCAAAAAGAGAGGGAAAAACTTATGATTTTTTATTTTACCGGAACTGGTAATTCGCTTTGGGCTGCAAAAGAAATTGGAAAAGAGCTGAATCAGCCTGTTGAGAATATTATAAAACAGAAAACAGAAAGCAATTTTTTCTGCAAAGACGATATAATCGGTTTTGTCTTTCCTACCTACATGAGCGATCTGCCATGGATTGTAAAAGAATTTTTATTGAAGTTAACGGTCAATCCTGACTGCTATACTTTTGTCGTCATGACTTCTAACAATGGAAAAAGCGGAAATTCTTTTGTCAGCCTAAGTCAGGCACTTTCCCGCAGCGGTGCAAACCTGTCGGCTGTCTTTGATCTGCAGATGCCAGGCAACTGTTTAATCAGCTCAGAGCAGGAAAATCTGGAACGACTGAAAAAAGCACCGGAACGGTTAAAATCTATCATATCTTTTATAAAAGAACGAAAAACAAACTTTACATCTGACGGAAGTCTGCCAAAAGAAGATTTTGTTACTGCATCGTATTTTTATGGAGGACATTCCTGTGCAGCCTGTTATGCCTGTCTTCACTGGTGTCCCAAGAATGCTACCCTGCTTAAAGTTCCATTTTTGAAACATCGTCCGCAGTATCATCATCCAGATGTAATGCTGGCGGAAATCAAAGAATAAGTCTGTAAACGGCGCCCCGGTCCTGCATCCAAATGATCTGCAGGGCCGGGGCGCTTTGCAATTTATGTGCGTGTAAGATGTTGGCTTTTTATTTTCGCTCCGTCTCGCATACGATGATATGTTTGCTCTTCTCATACCCGGGAACTTTCCGGTCCGTGATAAAAATCGGTTTTTCAAAGTCTGCGAAGGTAACGGAACTGATGCTGTTAAATTTGCTTGCGTCACAGAGGACGTAGCACTGGCGGCACTGCTCCATGGCGGTCTTTTTGATTACTGCTTCATTGACATCCGGCGTTGTGCAGCCGCTTCTTCTTGTGACACCGTTAGTGCCGAAAAAGCCTTTGGTGAAGTGGTATTCTTGAATCGTGCGGATCGCCTGGTTTCCCACAACGGCTTCGGTGGAGCTTTTCAGCTCGCCGCCGACCAGAATGACTTTATAGCCGCGGGATGCCCGCCGCTGTGCATGGGCAACTGCGTTGGTCACGAAAACGGCGGAGGTTGTTCCGATAAAATCGATCATATGCGCTGTCGTCGTTCCCGCATCGAGAAAGACGAAATCATCCGGTTCAATCAGGGATGCCGCATACTCTGCAATTTTCCGCTTGGCGTCGCAGTTCAGCTCATTTTTCTGTGCAACGGTGTACTCATGCGCCGTCACTTTCTGACCGGCCTCCACGGCGCCGCCGAATACCTTTTCCAGCTTGCCCTCCTTATCGAGCGCCGTGATATCGCGGCGTACCGTAGATTCCGAAGTGTCGAGAAGATCCCGGACTTCCGTCACGGTGATGCTTCCCTTTTCTTTTAACAGTTTCAAGATAATTTCATGTCTCTGCTGTGTTAACATTTCTTTCCTGCCTTATATTCTGCCACATTGGTTTCCAGAATGATTTTGCGGAGCGGAAGGATGTTTCCCGGGGATACGGAGAGTTCATCCACGCCCATGGCAAGGAACTCTTTTGTCAGCTCCTGATCTGCGCCGAGCTCGCCGCAGATACCTGCCCAGATGCCTGCTTTGTGTGCATTCTCCACAACCATCCGGATCATGCGCAGAATCGCCGGGTGGTGCGGATCAAAGAATGGATCCAGTTTGGTGTTCTGGCGGTCGATCGCGAGGGTGTACTGACTGAGGTCGTTCGTTCCGATACTGAAGAAATCAACCTCTTTTGCCAGCTCATCGCTGATGATGGCAGCCGCCGGGGTCTCGATCATGATACCCTGCTCTGGATTTCCGTACTCAATGCCCTGCTCAGCAAGAGAAGCTTTTACTTCCTCCACAATCGCTTTGATCTGGCGAACCTCGCCGACACTTGTGATCATTGGATACATAATGGCAATTTTTCCATATGCGCTTGCGCGGAACAGCGCGCGAAGCTGTGTCTTGAAGATCTCCGGCCGCGTCAGGCAGATGCGGATCGCACGGCAGCCAAGTGCCGGATTCTCCTCTTTTTCCATCTCGAAATAATCGCACTGTTTGTCAGCACCGATATCGAGGGTACGGATGATGACGCGTTTTCCCGCCATCGTCTCTGCTGCCTGTTTGTAGATACGGAACTGCTCCTCCTCTGTTGGATAGTGATCCTGCTCCAGATAGATAAACTCGCTTCGGAACAGGCCGATGCCGCCCGCGTCGTTCTGCATGACAGCCGCAAGGTCTTTGATGTTTCCAATATTAGCATACAGCAGAATTTTCTGTCCGTCCAGTGTAATATTTTCTTTTCCCTTTAAGGTGAGGAGCAGTTTTTTCTTTTCCTCCTCCTCGGTGCGGCGCTTCTGCATGGCAGCAAGAGTCTCCTCGTCCGGATCAACATAGATGGTTCCATCCGATCCGTCTACGATGCCGAGCTTTCCGTCTACGCTCTCATCCAGCGGAAGCGGTGTTCCGACCAGTGCCGGAATCGCCATGGTTCTTGCAAGGATAGCGGTGTGGGAATTTAAAGAACCGTGTACGGTAACAAAAGAAAGAACTTTGTCCTTATCCATCTGTACCGTCTCAGACGGCGCAAGGTCATCTGCCACGATGATCGCCGGTTCGTCGTTTAAGGATGCGTCGGTGTCGTCTCCGTTTAAGATGGAGATCAGACGCTCGGAAATATCCTTTACGTCTGCCGCGCGCTCTCTCATGTAATCATCGTCCATGGCAGAAAACATCTGCGCAAAGTTGTCGCCTGTCGTTGCAACGGCATACTCAGCGTTGACGCCCTGGCTCTTGATAATATTCTCGACGGACTCGTTGTAGCCGTCGTCCTCCATCATCATCTGATGTACCTCGAAGATCGCTGCATTGGCCTCGCCAACCTCTTTGCATGCTTTTTCATACAGAACGCCAAGCTGTGCGATTCCTTTTGCCTTTGCTTCCTCAAACCGTGCCATCTCCGCATCCGGATTTTCTACTTTCACACGTTTTACCTGACGCTCATTCTTTTTGTATACGCGGATCTTTCCGATCGCAATGCCGGAAAATACGCTTTTTCCCTGATAAATCTGCATAAGTTTTCTCCACCTTTGTTCTCGATATCCGAATTTTCTGTCCAGACAGCCGGAGCGTGTTTAAAAAGGATTTCTTAGTTTCAGAAAGTTTTTCAAACACGCTCCTGCCGATTACTATATTGTAATTCTCCAGAGCCCCATCTCAATTCCGCTTACGCTCCATTTCGATGTGGCTTCTCGCCATATGGAATTCCAGAAAAAAGCACTCATTCATGCAAGCATGATTCGCACTTTTTTCTTCCATTCCGCATGGCTCTGTAGAATTACAAGTTCTCTTTCATGAAATTGCTGATTGCTTCGTATGCAGCATCTTCATCTGCTCCATCGAAGGTCAGGGTAACTTCTTCGCCCTGTTTTACAGCCAGTCCCATGATGCCGAAGATGGCTTTGCAGTTCATGGCTTTTCCGTCTTTTGCGATCTTGATATCA
>OGPU01001332.1_pt1 | contig 21641 bp, 20 predicted proteins | sample 1552991 | NCBI WGS metagenome assembly OGPU01 (sample SAMEA2580296, study PRJEB22360) | human gut metagenome | biome: human gut; feature: human-associated habitat; material: faeces | place: Denmark | collected 2008/2010 | reverse complement strand
CAGCGGTATTGCCATCCATGGTTTGCTTTGCTCTAGGCATTTTTCTTCCTCCATTCAGAATTTGGTACCTTCTGCGCGGGGCAAACGTCTTTTTACCGGAGCCGGAGAACTCCTTTGAAAAACGTATTGCTCAACTGATAAGCGCCGCACTTCGCCGGAGCCGGAGAACTCCACAAAAGCACACGCTCATCAAGGGCAATAGCCCTGCCCGGGGCCGGAGAACCCCATGAAGGCACTATTGCTCATCTAATATAATAGCAAATTCCGCCGGTAAAGGCAACGCAAACCGACTGTAAAAACACAACAAAAATTCAAGAAATTTTTTAGCGCTTTTTTACAGATGTGTTCTTTGCTGCATCCATGACGGTGTTATGCTCCAAAATCCAGTATCCATGAGGCTTTTTCTTACAAAATTCTAAATTTATAATTGACATTTGTACAGATTCTGCCGTAAACTTTATTTATAGTATCATGCGCTGCACAGCGCAGGGAAGGGCAGGCACAAAACGATGGATGCTGCACATTTTGAAAAGACGCTCTCGAGCGAAGTTCTTTTTGAGGGCCGGGTGGTCACGCTGACCAAAGACGTGGCTCTGCTGGAAAACGGTGAGACTTCTATCCGGGAGGTGGTCCACCACCACGGCGGGGCCTGCATCGTACCGTATTTTGAGGACGGCACCCTCTGCATGGTGCGCCAGTTCCGCTACGCCATGCAGCAGGAGCTGTGGGAGCTGCCCGCCGGCAAGCTGGAAAAGGGCGAAGACCCCTTCGAAGCCGCCAAGCGGGAGCTGGGCGAAGAGTGCGGCCTGACCGCCGACCACTACACCCCGCTGGGCGAGTTCTACCCCACGGTGGGCTATGACACCGAAATCATCTATATGTGGGTGGCCACCGGCCTGCACACCACCCAGATGCATCTGGACGACGATGAGTTCCTGACGCCTGACCGCATCCCGCTGGCAAAAGCCTACGAGATGGTCATGAGCGGCGAAATAAAGGACGGCAAGACCATCGCGGGCGTGCTCAAGCTCAAGGCGCTGGTGGACGAGGGCAGGCTGTGATACTCTACGAAGATACAGCCCTCGTGGTTCTGGACAAGCCCGCCGGGCTTTCCAGCGAGGACGGCGTACCCGCCGCCCTGCGGAAGCTCTGGGGCAGGCCCGACGCCTATGTGGGCGTCATCCACCGGCTGGACACCGGCGTGTCGGGTCTGATGGTCTACGCAAAGACCCCGCAGGCAGCCGCCGCCCTCAGCCGGCAGGTGACGCAGAGCCAGCAGGTTTATGCCGAACAGGATGGCCGGGCCGAGCCTGACGCCGGCACACCGGACGCGCCGCCTTTCGTGAAACAATACCGCGCCCTCATCGCAGGCGGGCCGGACGAAAAGCTGCCCGCCGAAGGCGTCCTGCGGGACTACTTATTCAAGGACAGCCGGAAAGGCCGTGTTTTTCCGGTGAGCCGTCCGCGCAAGGGCGTGAAGGAGGCTGTGCTGGAATATCGCATTTCTGCCTCCGCCCCGGACGGCAGCACCAGCCTTGCGGACATCACCCTCCACACCGGGCGCACCCACCAGATACGGGTGCAGTTCGCGTCCCGCCGCCACCCGCTCTGGGGCGACGGCAAATACGGCAGCCGCATCAAGGGAGACATTGCGCTTCAGAGCGCACGGCTCCGCTTCATCCATCCCGACACCGGAAAGGTAATGGACTTCCGCCTCCCGGTCCCCGGGACATGGCCCGCTTGGGGCATCAGACAGGAAAACGACAATGGAACAACAGTATAAAACAGATTCTGAAATATACGCCGTCCTCGAGCGGGAGATCATCGATTTGACCCTCCGGCCCGGCTGTTCGCTGAGCGAAAACCCGCTCTGCACCCGCTTCGGCGCGCCCCGCTCCCTCATCCGGGTGGTGCTGCAGCGGTTACAGGAGAACGGGCTGGTGAAGATCGTGCCTTACAAAGGCACTACTGTCACCCGGCTGAACCGGGACATCGTGGACGAGCTGATTTATGAGCGCATCGCGGTAGAGGCCCGGGTCCTGCGGGACTTTGCGCCCCACTGCACACCGGAGCACCGCGCCCTCATCCGCCAGCGTGCCGCCGCCTACGACGAGCTGGCCAAGGCCGAAACGCTGGACTTCAACCGTCTCTACGAGGCTGACACCCGGCTCCACGAGACGTGGTTCTCCGCCATGGGCAAGATGTATCTCTGGCGCACCTTGCAGAACGCCCACGCCGACTACAGCCGCTTCCGGATGCTGGACACTCTGACCACCGGCGGGCTCGCCGAGGTGGTGGCCGACCATCACAATCTCATCGACGCCATCGAGCGGTGCGACCTCGCGGCCTTTGAGCCGCTGGTGGAGCGCCACCTTTACGGCGGCATCCGCCGTCTGGGCTCCAAGCTCACGGAGGAGTACGCCGATTATTTTGAATGATGTTCCATGGGGAACAAAAAAGCGCCTCTGCACAAATGTGCAGGGGCGCTTTCTCATATCAGTTTATTGGAGATTTCATCCGACTGTTAGTCGTCATCTTCCACCAGTTTGTACTGGCTCAGGATCTTCTCGAAGTTCATGTAGTTTGCGTCTGCATAAGCGTCGTATCTGGTGATCTGGCCTTCCATGACAGTCTTGACAACAGTATCACCCTGCACTTCGGAAACGCCCTTCACGATCATATACTTCGGCTTGCTGCCGTTGAAGCAATAAATCATTGCGACCGTCACAGGCACACCATTCTCAGTTTCCGTAAAAGCAATGCAGTCTGCCGGATACTCGGTAGAGCCGACCTTGTAGTAGCCCTGCATGATCTTGTACTTAGTGAAGTCTTCGATGACCGTGTTGTCGTCGTCATCATCAGGATTCGTCGGATACTTGCTCCAGTCAGTGACAGTATAAGTACCCTCCATGCCATCGATATCCCAGCTCTTTTTCTGAGCCTCATCGCGCAGGTTAATCTCATCCTCATATCCCGGAACAAGCGTTCTATTGTAACTCTTGTTTCCGTCAGTAGACTGGACAGTCTTCATGCTGACCGTCACGCTGCCCGCCAGCATCTTCACGTTCATCTCAAGAGTATACTTCTCAGAGTTCATGTTCTTCAGATAGCTGCTCGTGAAAGGAACGACCTTGACATTAGTCATGCCAAGCTGCTCTGCAATGTTTTTATCAGTCGTCGTGCTGGAAGAGCTGGAAGAACTGGAGCTGCTGCTCGAAGAGCTGGAAGAAGAGCTCGAAGAGCTGCTGGAGCTAGAGCTGGAGCTGCTGGAAGAGCTGCTGCCCGAGCTGGAAGAATCGCTGCTGGAGCCGCCGCCTCCACCACCGCCGCAGGCGGTGAGCATTGAAACTGTCATAGCCGCAGCCAGTGCGACTGCCATTACCTTTTTTGCTAATCTCATGGTAAATTTCCTCCCACATTTTCAAAATCGACAGCGGAAATCCTCGTTCGGCCCCTCTGTTTCTCTAAATTTACCCCCCCCCGTACATATTTGTCAAGTAGTTTTGATAAATTTGTGTTATTTAATAAAATCGTCCCTGAAATTGCATCAATCTGACAACAAACATCGTTTCAGTTTATCCCGGCATACAAGAGCCCTGTTCAACAAAGAAGCGGCACATCCACCTCAAAGGAGAATGTGCCGCTTTTCTATATTTTTTCTCAGCCCATCATGCCGGAGATGAAGATTTCCAGACCGATGCCGATGAGGATGACGCCGCCGAGGACGGAGGCTTTGCCGGAGAGTTTGGTGCCGAACTTTTTGCCGATGGCAAGGCCGGCCTCACAGATGAAGAAGGTGACGATCGCCACGATAAGGGAGCAGACCAGCGCCATGAACCAGCCGTACTCCGAGATGGTGAAGCCCACCGACAGCGCGTCAATGCTGGTGGCGACGCCCTGCATGAAGAGTGCGCCCGCGCTCAGCTCAGCGGCTTCCTCGGCCTCTTCGCCCTTGATGCCCTCAATGAGCATCTTGCCGCCGATGTAGCCCAGCAGGATGAGGGCGATCCACGGGATGAACTTTTCAAACGAAGAGAACAGCTCCACGATGGTGTGGACGCAGACCCAGCCCGTCATGGGCATGACAGCCTGAAAGATGGCGAAGGTGCCTGCGATCTGGACGCCCCTGCGGCGGGACATCTGAGGGTCATGCAGACCGTTTGCCATCGAGACGGAAAACGCATCCATGGCAAGGCCCACGCCCAGCAGGGCGCTGTTGAAGAAAAACAAAAAACTCCATTCCATAACGATGCCTCCTGATTTGACCGGAATTGGTGGGCAGACAAAAGACCCGGAATCGGCGCGCATTTCGCCAATTCCGGGTCGGATTTTTACAAACTGACTCGATGTGGAATGGGCGTGGTACTCGCACCAAAGCACATGAGTCTCGCAAATGAAAGCAAGCCAGACAGCCGCCCGGGCTGTCATTGTGTTGACTTGCTGCGCTGCCTGCAAAACAGCGCCTGCTACTCCCCCATGAGGATCTTTCTTGTTGTCTGGCTATAGTACCACACAAACAGCGGATTTGTCCAGTATAACCGTGATTTTTTGCAAAAACCTGCGGGAGAGCACCGCAGAAAGCGTGTACTCCCCCGCAGGGTCAGTTTATGTGTGGAAATAAGGTTTATTCCTCGTCGCCGGTGTCAGCCTCGGGAGCTTCGGCGGCCGATGCCTCATCGGCTGCTTCCATCTCCGCCAGCTGCTCGGCAGTGGGCTCGTCCTCGGTATCGGCCTCGATGCTCTCGGTCTGTGCCTCGTCGTCGTGGTCGGTGCGGGCCAGCACCATCACCTTATCGTTCTCGCCCAGACGCATGACCCGGACACCGGAGCCGTAGCGGCTCTGGACGGGGATCTCGTTGGCGTGCAGGCGGATGATGATGCCCTCCTGACTGCTCAGCAGCACATCGTCGATGTCATCCACGATCTTGACGGCTGCCACCTTGTCCTTGGAGGCGTCGTAGTTGCGGATGCCCTTGCCGCCGCGGGCAGTGATACGGTAGGTGTCGATGTCAGAGCGGCGGCCCTTGCCGTTTTCGGTGACGGTGAGCACCGTGCCGCCCTCGCGGCAGATGCAGACGCCGACGACCTCGTCGCCCTCGGCCAGCTTGATCGCGCGGACGCCGTGGCCGCTGCGGCCCATCGGGCGGGCATCGGCCTCGTTGAAGCGGATGGCCTGACCGTTGCGGGTAGCCACGATGAGCATATCATTGCCGGTGGTCAGGCGGGTCCATGCCAGCGCGTCGCCCTCGTTGAGCGCAATGCCGATGAGGCCCGTCTTGCGGATGTTGGCGTACTGCTCCAGCGGGGTGCGCTTGATGAGGCCCTGTTTGGTGACCATAGTGACGAAACCGCCCTTGTTGTCCTCGTCTTTGGGATAGCAGAGCATGTTGGTGACCTTTTCGCCCTCGGCCAGCTGCAGCAGGTTGACGATGTTGCTGCCCTTGCTGGTGCGGCTGCCCTCGGCGATGGTGTAGCCCTTGATGCGGAAGAGGCGGCCCTTGTCGGTGACGAACAGGACATAATCATGGGTAGAGCCCACGAACATCTCCTGCACGATGTCCTCTTCCTTCCGGGTCATGCCGGAGATGCCGCGGCCGCCGCGCTTCTGGGCCTGATAGGTGGCCTTGAGCTGGCGCTTGATATAGCCGGCCTCGGTGAGGGTGTAGACGCACTGTTCCTCGGCGATGAGATCTTCGATGTCCACTTCACCGGTGACGGACTGTATCTCGGTGCGGCGCTCGTCGCCGAAGCGCTTCTTCATGTCCAGCAGCTCGTTCTTGACGATCTCCAGAACACGGGCGTCGTTGGCGAGGATGTCCTCCCAATCCTCGATTTTAGCCTGCAAGCCGGACAGCTCTTCCTCAATTTTAAGGATCTCGAGACCAGCCAGACGGCCCAGCTGCAATTTCACGATAGCGTCAGCCTGCGGGTCGTCGAAGCCGAACTGCTCCATGATAGCGGCCTTTGCCTCGGCCATGCCGCCCTTGCAGGCGCGGATGGTGGCGATGAGCTCATCCACGATGTCGGTGGCCTTTTTCAGACCCTCGAGGATGTGGGCGCGCTCCTTGGCCTTCTTCAAATCATACTGAGTGCGGCGGCGGACGACTTCATCCTGGAACTCGACGTACTTCTGTATCATCTGTTTCAGGGTCATGACCTTCGGCACCTTGTGGTCGATGGCCAGCATGATGACGCCCACAGTATCCTGCAGCTGGGTGTACTGGTACAGCTGGTTCAGGATGACCTGCGCGTTGGCATCCTTGCGGATGTCCACCACGATGCGCATACCCTTGCGGTTGGTCTCATCGTTCAGGCCGGTGATGCCCTCGATGCGCTTTTCCTTCACGAGGTCGGCCATGTTCTCGATAAGACGGGCCTTGTTGACCATATACGGAATTTCCGTAATGATGATCTGGGTACGGCCATTCTTGGTCTCTTCGATGGTAGCACGGCCCCGCAGAGTAATTTTGCCGCGGCCGGTGGCGTAGGCGGCGCGGATGCCGCTTCGGCCCATGATGATACCGGCAGTGGGGAAGTCCGGTCCCTTGATGTGCTCCATCAGGCCGGGCAGGTCGATGTCGGGGTTCTCGATATAGGCCACGCAGCCGTCGATGACCTCACTGAGGTTGTGGGGCGGGATGTTGGTGGCCATACCGACGGCGATGCCCTGACTGCCGTTGACCAGCAGGTTGGGGAAGCGGCAGGGCAGGACGCTGGGCTCTTTCTTCGTCTCGTCGAAGTTGGGGTCCCAGTTGATGGTGTCCTTGTCGATGTCGGTCAGCATCTCGACCGCCATGCGGCTCATGCGGGCCTCGGTGTAACGGTAAGCAGCCGGGGGGTCGCCATCGACCGAGCCGAAGTTACCCTGACCATCCACCAGCGGGTAGCGCAGGGAGAAATCCTGTGCCAGACGGACCATGGCGTCGTAGACGGAGGCGTCGCCGTGGGGGTGGTAAGAGCCCAGCACCGCACCGACGGTATCCGCCGACTTGCGGTAGGGATGGCTGGGGTCATTGCCGCGTTCGTGCATGGTGTAGAGGATGCGGCGGTGGACAGGCTTCAGGCCGTCACGCACATCCGGCAGGGCGCGGGCCACGATGACCGACATGGAGTAATCCAGAAACGCCGTTTCGATCTCCTTCTTGACGTCCCGGATGATCATCTTGGTACCGCTGCCCGGTATCATCACATAATCTTCTTCCATTGTTTCCTCCAATTACACGTCGAGCTTTGCGTACTGGGCGTTGGTCTCGATAAAGCGGCGGCGGGGCTCCACCTGATCGCCCATCAGGATGGTGAACGCCTCATCGGCCTTCTCGGCATCCTCGATGGTGATGCGGACGATGACGCGGTTCTCGGGGTTCATGGTGGTCTCCCAGAGCTGCTCCGGGTTCATCTCGCCAAGGCCCTTATAGCGGTTTATCTTCGCGCCGGGCATCTCCTGCGAGAGCAGGGCCATTTCGGCGTCGTTGTAAGCGTATTTGATGGTGCTGCCCTTCTGCACCTTGAACAGCGGGGGCTGTGCCACATAGACATGGCCCTGCTCGATGAGGGGGCGCATATAGCGGAAGAAGAAGGTGAGCATCAGGGTGCAGATGTGAGAACCATCGACATCGGCATCGGCCATGATGAACACTTTGTCATACCGCAGCTTGGAAATATCGAACTCGTCGCCGATGCCGCAGCCCAGTGCCAGCACGACAGGCATCAGCTTGTCGTTGCCGTAGATACGGTCGGCGCGGGCCTTTTCGACGTTGAGCATCTTGCCCCACAGGGGGAGGATGGCCTGAATGGCCGAGTCACGGCCCATCTTGGCCGAGCCGCCTGCAGAATCACCCTCGACGATGAAGATCTCAGTGCGGGTGGGGTCTTTTTCGCGGCAGTCTGCCAGCTTGCCGGGCATCCGGCTGGTCTCGAGGGCGCTCTTGCGGCGCACCAGCTCACGGGCCTTCTTGGCGGCAGCGCGGGCGCGGGCGGCCTGGGTGGCCTTTTCGAAGATAGCCTTGGCCACACCGGGGTTCTCCTCGAAGAACTCCATCAGCTTGGAGTAGACCATGTTGGAGACGAGGGTTCGAATTTCCGTATTGCCCAGCTTTGCCTTGGTCTGGCCCTCGAACTCGGCCTCCTGCAGCTTGACGGAGATCACGCAGATGAGGCCCTCACGGACGTCAGCGCCGGAAAGGTTCTCGTCCTTGTCCTTCAGCAGACCGTGGCTGCGGCCATAATCGTTGAATACTCGGGTGAGGCTGCTGCGGAAGCCCTCTTCGTGGGTGCCGCCGTCGGGGGTGTTGACATTGTTGGCGAAGCTCAGCAGCAGCTCATTGTAGCTGGAATTATACTGCAAGGCGATTTCTGCCATGCCCCGGTCGGTCTGACCCTTGAGATAGATGACGTTGGGGTGGAGCACCTCGAGGTCGCGCTTCTCGCCCAGATAGGTGACGAAGCTCTTGATGCCGCCCTCGTAGCACATGACCTCAGTGCGGTAGGTGGGCTCGCCCTCCTTGCCATCCTCGAGGACGGGGGTGTAGAGTTCGCGCTCGTCGGTCAAGGTGATCTTGACACCGGCGTTCAGGAAGCTCTCTTCCCGCAGGCGCTTTTCCAGCGTTTCGAAGTTGTAGACGGTGGTGTCCTTGAACATCTCCGGGTCGGGCTTGAAGGTGACGCGGGTGCCGGTGACACTGGGGTCCACGGTGCCGATGCACTTCAGCGGGCCGTCCGGGTCGCCGCGGCGGAAGGTCTGCTCGTACTCGCGGCCGTCGCGGCGGACGTTGACGGTCAGCCACTCCGAGCAGGCGTTGACGACGGACGCGCCGACGCCGTGCAGGCCGCCGGCCACCTTGTAGCCGGAGTTCTCGCCGCCGAATTTGCCGCCGGCGTGGAGGATGGTATAGACGACGGTGACGGCAGGCAGACCGGTATCAGCCTGGATGTCCACGGGGATGCCGCGGCCATTGTCCGTGACCTGAATGATGTCGCCCTTCAGGATCTTGACCTCGATGTGGTCGCAGTAACCGGCCAGAGCCTCGTCGATGGCGTTGTCCACGATCTCGTACACCAGATGGTGCAGGCCGCGCTCGCCGGTGGAGCCGATATACATACCGGGGCGCTTGCGCACTGCCTCCAGGCCTTTCAGGACCTGGATCTCGCTGGCGTTGTATTCATGGTCCGTCGCAGTTTCTGCGTTGGTACTGGTAATGATTTCCTCTGCCATTTCCTTTCTCCCTTTTGTTTTGTTTCGTTTTTTCGTTACTATTTGTAAAAGCGATCAATCGCTGGTTGGTAATTGAACCTCTCAGTCAAAGCCTGTCGGCTTTGCCAGCTCCCCTGATAGGGGAGCCGCTGGCGTACCGGGCAGGCCCACGCCGGACGAGCAAAGCTCAATATTTCGGAAGCTGTAGCACCCTGCTGTCCAGATCAGCGACTGTTGTCTCCGTGCGCCGTTTGAGCGCAGCCGGCGACAGCTCCGAGAGATAGATCGTATCCACCGGCGAATCTGCCAGCACATAGCTCTGGGGCAGCTCATCGGACAGGCTCACCACCGCCCCGTTTTTCTGGGCGTAGTTCAGAAACTCCCGCCCCCGGGGTGAGATAGTCGTCGTTTCCAGATTGAAGATGCCGATGATGTCCCGGTCGTTCAGGACATAATCGCGGCCAAGGTGTACATACATTGCATCACACTTTCGTCAGCATGCCGCCGTTCATCCGGTAGACCTCGCCGTCCGTTTTGAGGAAAGCGGTGTCGTCGCAGCTGGTCACGAAGGTCTGCTTTTCCCGCATCCGGGTGAGCAGATACTGCTTGCGGCCATCGTCCAGCTCGCTGAGTACGTCGTCCAGCAGCATCACCGGGTGTTCGCCCGTGATGGAGGCAGCTGCGGCGGCTTCGGCCATTTTAAGGCTGAGCACGACGCTCCGCTGCTGTCCCTGACTTGCATACACTTTTGCAGGCTGACCATCCAGAAGAAGGTCTAAATCTTCCCGGTGAGGGCCGCAGAGGCTCTGACCGGCCCGCAGCTCTTCGGGCATTTTCTGCCGCAGAAGCTGGGCCAGACCGCCCGGCTCGAACTGGGCCGCATACCGCAGACTCAGTGTTTCCGCCCCGCAGGAAAGCTCCTCATAGTTGGCACAGGCCAGCGGGGAGAGAGCGGCGAGATAGGCTCTGCGCCGCTGCTGGATGGCCTCGCCCTGCTGGGCAAGCTCCACATTCAGCACTTCTAATAAGGCCCGCTTTTCAGCATAAGGCCGCTCAATGCCATTGGAAGAGCGTCGAAGCAGCGCGTTTTTCTGCTGCAAAGCCCGGACATAGCGGCGGTAGAGGGTCAGGTAGCCGGGGTAGAGCTGGCAGAGGGCAGCGTCCAGAAATTTCCGCCGCCCTTCCGGCGCGCCCTTCACGAGACTCAGGTGTCCGGGGTCGAAAACCACCGCCGGAAAGCTGCCTGCAAGGCTGGCCGCCCGCTTGACTGCGCCCCCGTTCACCGAGACTGTCCGGCCCGGGCGGGGAGAGTCCGGCGCACCCACCGTCAGACGGACGCGGTTCGGCTCTTCCTTTTCCTGCTCTTCCTGCTGTGCGCGGAGGGTGGACGCTTTGAGTACGGCGAAGGGTTCGCCCCGGCGCACCAGCTCTGCGTCCTTGCCGCCCCGGAAGCTCTTGCCGCCGGTAAGCAGCCAGATAGCTTCCAGGAGGTTCGTCTTGCCCTGGCCGTTGTTGCCGCAGATGACAGTCAGCTCCCGACCCGGCGTCAGGCTGGCCGAGGCGATGTTCCGGTAATTTTCGACTTCGAGAGAGAGCAGCCGCATCAGCCGCCCATCCCGATCTCGATGGTCTGGCCGTCCAGCTCCACGGTGTCGCCCGGGCGGCACTTCTTGCCGCGCATGGTGCAGACTTCGCCGTTGACCTTCACGGCCCCGCCCTGAACGAGCTCCTTGGCTTCGCCGCCGGTCTCGCACAGACCCGCATATTTCAGCAGGGCGTCCAGCTTGATGAATTCGGTATGGATGAGGATCTTTTGCATTTTATTACGCCTCTCAGTCGTTTTTGAAGCGGACGGGCAGAACCAGATACAGGAAGTCATTGCCCTCCACCGGCAGCACTTTCACCGGGCTCAGCGGGCCGCTGATCTCCATCCGCACTTTCTCGGTACGGGCATTGCGCAGCGCGTCCAACAAGTAGCGGTTGTTGAAACCGATCTCCACCTCGTCGCCCTCGCACTCGGCGTTGAACTCATCGACGACGCGGCCCAGATTGGTCTGGCAGCGGACGACGACTTTACCCTCTGTAAAAGTGATGCGGAGGGGATTTTTTAAACGCTCTGTAATAATCAGAGAAGCGCGCTCGATGGTCTCGATGAACTCCTTGGTGTCGATGGTCACCCGGGTGCGGCTGCCTGCCGGAATGACATTGTGATAGTTGAGGAACTCGCCCTCAATGAGGCGGCTCATGATAGTGTAGCCAGCGGTCATGAACACGACGTAGCGGCGGTTGGCACAGATGTGGACCGGTTCTTCGTCGTCGTTGGGCAGCAGATGAGACACTTCGGTCATGGTCTTGCTGGGGACGATGATGCGGATGTCCTTGACGGCAGTGACGGGCCGCTCCACGATGGCCAGACGGTAGCCGTCCAGGGCAACGATGGTCATTTTATCCGGCTCTATCTCAAAAAGTTCACCGGTATGCGCAGGTTTTTTCTCATCCTGGCTGACGGCGTAGAGGGTGCGGTCGATCATATCGCGGAGCACGCCGGTCTTGATGGTCAGGGTCTCCTCGGCGCCGGTGTTGGGCAGCTCGGGGAAATCGGTGGCCGACATGGACTGGATCTCGAACTGCGCCACGCCGCTCTGGATGGTGGTTTTGCCATTATCGGCAGACTGGATGGTGATCTGGCCTGCCGGCATCCGGCTGATCATGCTGCTGAGCAGCTTGGCGTTCAGCACGATCTCACCGGGTTCTTTGACATTGGCTTCGATGGTGGTCACGATGCCCATTTCGAGGTCGTAGCCGGTGAGGGTCAGCTGGAAGCCTTCTGCCTTCAGTAAAATGCCCTCCAGTACCGGGATGGTAGAGCGCAGAGTGACTGCTTTGGATACGCCGTCAATGGCTGCACTCAGAAGAGTTTTGTCGCAGATGATGTTCAAATCTTCTTCTCTCCTTTTTTGCGTCTGTTTTGCTGTCGTTTCTCATGGGATCCGATGCAAAAACCTGTTTTCTTTATTGAACTTGTTGTAGTAATCGTAGTAGGGGGTGGGGAAGATGTGGAAAACTCTGCAAACCCTTGCCGGGATGCGGGGATTTGGTTTTCCACGGAGATGTTGAGGAACTGTGAATGGAATGTTGAATCGGGGAGAGCGGTGGTTCTTTCCACATCCGCTGTGAAAAACGGAAGTTGAATGTTGAAAACCATGTGGAAAGAGTGGAAAGTTTCGGCCTTTCACCACAATATCTAGGTCTATTTTCCCCTTTTTGTTCCTCTTTCTCCCCATATTTTGGGGTTTGACCCCTGAATGAGTATGACTTTTACACCGGCTCTGGTGCGTTAGGCCTTCACATTCTTGATGATGTCGCTCACCGTCTCCCGCAGGTGCTGGTCATTCTTCATGTCCCGCTCCATGGTCTTGAGGGAGTAGACGATGGTGGAATGGTCACGGCCCGAGAACTCCCGGCCGATCTCCTCCATGCTCATGCCGGTGACCTCGCGTAGGATGTAGATGGCCACACGGCGGGCGGAGGCCACATTGGCGTTCCGCTTGGTGCCGCGGATGTCGGCAGGGGAGACGTTGAAGGTGCGGGATACCTCGCCCACGATCTTCTCGATGGTGACAGGCACGGGCTGGGTCTCGTTGAGGATGTCCTTGATGGCATTCTGTGCCACGCTGATGACCGGCTGGATGCCCTCGAGCATATAGTAGGCATTGAGCTTTTTGACCGCGCCTTCCAGCTGGCGGATGTTATTTTTCAGATGGTTGGCGATGAACTCGGCCACATCCTCGGGCAGATCGAGGTGGAGAAGCTCTGCCTTGCGCTTGACGATGGCCACGCGGGTCTCGAAATCTGGCGGCTGGACGTCGGCGGTCAGGCCCCACTCGAAGCGGGTGCGCAGACGCTCTTCCAGACTCTTGATCTCCTTGGCCGGGCGGTCAGATGCGATGACGATCTGCTTGTGGGCATCGTGGAGGGAGTTGAAGGTATGGAAGAATTCTTCCTGAGTGGACTCCTTGCCCGCGATGAACTGGATGTCGTCCACCAGCAGCAGGTCGGCCACGCGGTACTTCATCCGGAAGTCCTCGGTGCTGCCGGCGCGGATGGCCGCGATCAGCTCGTTGGTGAACTGCTCACAGGTGACATACATGATGACGAAGTCGGGGTGGGTGCGCTTGATCTCGGTCTGGATGGCCGTCAGCAGATGGGTCTTGCCGAGGCCCGAGCCGCCGTAGATGAACAACGGGTTGTAAGCACCGGAGGGGTTGGCCGCAACAGCCTGCGCCGCAGCAAACGCAAACTGGTTGGATGGGCCTTTGATGAAGTTCTCGAAGGTGAATTCATAGTTGCCCTGCGGGGAGGCGGGGTTCGCCTCGTACTGCTGGGCCAGCACCACTTCGTGGGGCGGTGTGCTGGGGACGACGAGGGTGATGTCCACGTCAAAGCCCAGCACTGTTTTGAAGGCCTCTTTGAGCAGGCCGAGATAACGGTCCGTCACGATCTTGCAGATGAAGTCGTTGCGCACCGAGAGGGTGATATGGCTGGAGTCCTCAAAGCTGATAGGCTCCAACCCGTCGATATAGAGATTATACGTCGGCTCCGCCATCTGCGCCTTGCAGTAGCTCTGGGCAGCCTCTAAAACGTCCTTGAAAGAATCCATAGTACATCCACTCCATTGAAGTTTTCAACAATGCTGCTGATACCAGGTTAGTATACCACAAAAATCCCCCTGCGTCTATATTATATAAGGTAATTTATAATACATAAAAAAGACATACCTGCGTCTGGGAAACAGCCTTGTGTCCAAAGCGGAGAAAAGCCACAAGATATTGTGGATGAAAAGTTTTCCACGGGAAATGGGTGAAAAAGTTGAAAGTTTCTCCACAGAGGTTTTTCAAAAAAGTTTGAAGGAAAGCGAAAAAAATGCTTGACAGAAGGCCATAGTGTGCGATATACTGTTGAATTGCAAGCCTGTCCCCATTTTGGGACCAGAATAGACCCCATACCGGGGACGAGTTTTTACGGAGGAAATACACCATGAAGAGAACTTTTCAGCCCAAGAAGCGTCAGCGCAAGGAAGTTCATGGCTTCCTGACCCGCATGAGCACCAAGAACGGCCGCAAGGTCATCAACGCACGCCGTGCTAAGGGCCGCAAGAGCCTGACCGTCTGATCCTGAGCAGTATGCATCAGGTCCGGCGCAGAATGGAATATGCGCAAAAAGGCCGCTGATATTGGATTGGCGGTCTTATTTTTTTACCCGGCATTCGGGGAAAAAGGCCGGAAAGCTGCGGTGAATAGTCGCATTGCCTAAAAAAACTGTCAAAGATTTGGCAGAGAAAACGCCCGGATGAGCTTTTCATGTCGGCGTTTTTTTGCTATACTGAACACTGAGCATTGCTTTTTTCCGGGCGGTGCTCCCACATCACCTGAAGGGAGGCGCACAGGATGCGCTATCGTCCCATCCGCCGCAACGGCGAGTTTGGCCGCGTGTATGCCCGCGGCAAGTCTTATGTCAACCAGGCGCTGGTGCTCTACGTGCTCAAAACGCGGAGCAAGCGCACCCGGGTGGGCCTGACGGCCACCAAAAAGATCGGCCACGCCGTGCAGCGCAACCGCGCCCGCCGTGTTATGAAGGCCGCCATCGACGAGCATCTCGACTACAACATCGGCGGCTACGACCTCGTTTTCGTGGCCCGTGGCATGACCCCCCGGCTCAAGAGCTGGCAGCTCAGCGCCATCGTGGCAAAGCTCTTCGCCCAGGCCGGCCTGCCGGATAAGGCAAAACAGCCGGGCGCAAAGCCCCCAGCCACCCTGCCGCCGGTCCGGAAGCCCGAGGCGTGAGCATCTTTCAGAAAGCCCTCTGCGGGCTCATCCAGCTCTACCAGAAGTTCATCAGCCCGGGGCTGGGGCGGAACTGCCGCTTTTCGCCCTCCTGCAGCCAGTACGGCATCGAGGCCATCCGCACCCACGGCTGCGTCAAAGGGCTGCTGCTGACGGCGTGGCGCATCGCCCGGTGCAATCCGCTGGGCCGCTGGGGCTACGACCCCGTACCGGAAAAGGGCCGCTGGAAAAATCCGGCCCGGCATCTCTCGGCCTCGGCTCTGTTTTCCACCAGACACGAAAAATAAGTGGAAAACCTCTTCGTCCGATGTTCTTTGGAAGAGCGCTGAAGCGGGGAAGACCTCTCCGTCAATGCCCTTTGAAAAAGGGCGGCAGAGGGGAGGAAAACCTCTCCGTCACGCCTGCGGCGTGACACCTCTCCTGATAGGAGAGGCTGAGAGGAAAAGCTATTATCATTGCTTCTTATGACGTGCTGAACTGTGGGCGGCGTGTCCTACGATAAAAATAACCGTCCCGCACCACAGGCGGGGCAGAATGGACAGAGACATGAATATTTTGTACATCCTCGGTGTACCTCTCGGCTATGTGATGGAGTGGATCTACAACCTCATCCCGAACTACGGCTGGGACATCATCATCTTCACCATCGTCATCCGCCTGATCAGCATCCCTCTGCAGCTCAACCAGCAGAAGAGCATGGCCAAGATGTCCGCTTTCCAGCCGATGATCGCCGACATCCAGAAAAAGTACAAGGACAAGCCCGAAAAGCAGCAGGAAGAGCTGCTCAAGCTCCAGCAGGAGTACGGCTATAAGCCCACCGCCGGCTGTATGCCCATGCTGGTCAACTTCCTCGTCATGTTCGGCGTTATCGAGGTCGTGTACCGCCCGCTGCAGCGCATCTTCCACATTGGCGCCGACGCCATCACCGCCGCAGGCGATGCCATGACCGCTCTGGGCATCAGCTTCACTCAGGTGACCCGCGACACCAATATCATCGCACAGGTGCTGGCCGGTGAGTCCACCGTCACCTCTGTGTTCACCGCAGACCAGCTGAACACCATCACTGAGTTCGGCCAGCACATGGACTTCTTCGGCATCGACCTGACCCGTGTGCCGCAGTACAGCCTGGCAGCAGACAACCTGCCCCTGCTGATCTTCCCCATCCTGGCTGTCGTCACCATGTTCATCTCCACCCACATCAGCATGAAGGCATCCGGCCAGGAGATGCAGGGCAGCATGAAGCTGACCATGTATATGATGCCTCTGATGTACGTCTTCTTCTGCTTTACCGTTCCCTGCGCATTCTCTCTGTACTACGTCATTTCCAACATCGTGATGACCGTCCAGACCCAGGTCATGCGCAAGATCTATGACCCCGAGAAGATGAAGGAGCAGGTCAAGGCCGAGATCGCTTCCCGCAAGAAGGAAGAGAAGCGCGGCGTGAAGAGCACCACCATCAAGGTCCAGGACGAGAAGACCGGTGAGGTCGTGGAAAAGAACATCTCTGCCAGCGAGATGAACAAGCGCCGCCTCGAGTATGCCCGCCAGCAGGATGCTGAGCGCTACAAGGACGAGCGTACTGTCCCGCTGAGCGAGCTGCAGAACAAAAAGGAGGATTGACGGTTATGATCCGTACGCAGGAAGCGACCGGCAAGACGGTCGATGAAGCACGCACCAACGCCTGCGCTCTGCTGGGCGTGGAAAAGGACGACATCAACGTCAGCTACGAAGTGCTGGAAATGCCCCAGAAGACCGGTTTTCTGGGCCTGAAGCTCACTCCCGCCAAGGTCCGCGTCAGCGTCGAGCTGCCGGACGAGCCTGTGGCAGCTCCTGCTGCCCCCGTTGAGGAGCCCACTCCCGTTGTGGAGGAAAAGGCTGCTCCTGTGGCGGCTGAGCCTGTCGTCGAAGAGACTGCCCCTGAAGCTCCCGCTGCTGTGGAAGAGCCTGCTGCTCCCACTGAGGAAGCTGCCCCTGCCGAAGAGCAGGCTGCTCCCGCCGCAGAGGGCGAAGAGGTGGAAGTCCCCATCAACATCGAGGAGAACGCCAAGGTCAAGGCCGCTGTGGACTACCTGAAGGATGTCATCGAGAAGATGGGCGTACAGGACGTCAAGTTCAGCGCTGTGCAGAAGGGTGAGGCTACCATCATCCGTCTGGACGGCGAGAAGATGGGCGCGCTCATCGGCTGCCGCGGCGAGACGATGGAGAGCCTGTCCTATCTGGCAAGCCTCGTGGCAAACCGCCTCGAGGGCGACTACATCAAGCTGGGCCTCGACGTGGCCGGCTACCGCGACAAGCGCGAGAGCGACCTGACCGCATTGGCACAGCGCATCGGTGCCAAGGTGCGCCGCACTGGCCGCAGCTTTGCCATGGAGCCCATGAACCCCTACGAGCGCCGCATCATCCACTCTGCCATCGGCAAGATGGAGGGCGTCCGCAGCGAGAGCAAGGGCGAGGGCCGTGACCGCCGTGTGGTCATCTACTCCACCGACCCCAACGCTGTGGCTGAGAGCGCAAATGCACGTCCCCGCGGACCCCGCGGCGGCCGTGACCGCAACGGCAATGGCCGCAGCGGCGGCTATCATCGCGGCGGCGAGCGCCGTGGTGACCGGAATGGCCGCGGCCCGCGCAATGGCGGCGGCCGGGGCGGCTACCGCTCCAATGTGCCTGAGCGCACCTACACCCCGCGCGATGCCGAGAATGCTGCCCCTGTGGCACCCAAGCGCACTGAGCGTGTGGATGACTTCGCTGATCTGAGCTTCGGCAAGATCGAGCTGTAAAAGCTGAATGATAAGACCCTCTCCCGCATGGCGGAAGCCGTGCAGGGGAGGGTCTTTTTTTGTACGAGGAACACTATAAATTTACACATCTTTTGCATGAAGATGGTTTACGATAAAAAGCGAATCTAAAAGAATAATTTAGAAAGAAAAGTCGTTCTTATCGGAAAATTGGAGAATATGTCCAATTCCGGAAGAAATTTTTCTCCTACTTGCACATTGTAAAACAATGTCGACAAGCCTTATACTAGAGCTACAAATGCTTCGGAGTGTATACCAAGCAAAAAAGAGAGGAATTATTATGGAACAGAATAAGATTTCCCGCCGTAATTTCCTGCGCGTGGCCGGTGCATCGGCTAACGCCGCCGCGATGGGTGGTCTGGTCCCGGCTGCTTCCGCTGCCGGCATCAAAGACCTGTGGAGCATGGACTTGCAGATCCTTGCCACCAGCGATACCCACGGTAAGTTTGACCCCTGGGATTACGCCGCCAACAAGGCCGACGCCTCCGGCAGCGTGGCCCAGCAGGCAACTGCCATCAAGGAGAACCGCACCAAGACCACGCTGGTCGTGGATGCAGGCGACACCATTCAGGCAAACTCCGCTGAGCTGTTCCTGAACGACGATGTCCACCCCATGATCGCTGCTCAGAACGCCATCGGCTACGATGTCTACGTCACCGGCAACCATGAGTACAACTATGGCATGGCCACGCTGGAAAAGGTGCTCTCCCAGCAGAAGGCCAAGGTGCTGACCGGCAACGTCTACAGCCCCGAAGGCAAGCCTCTGGCTGACGGCTACACCATCATCAAAAAGGGCGGCGTCAAGATCGGCGTCATCGGTATGGTCACTCCCAACATCACCCGCTGGGACGCCAAGAACCTCGAGGGCTGGACTGTTACCAACCCGGTGGACGAGAGCCGCAAGATCATTGATAAGATCAAGAACGATGTGGATGTCATCATCGGCGTTATGCATATGGATGTTGACAATGAGTACGGCGTCTATGGCTCCGGTGTCACCGACCTGGCAAATGCCTGCCCTGAGTTCGACGTCATCGTCGCCGCTCACGGCCACAAGAGCATCCCCAACAAGATGATCAACGGCGTGCTGGTGGTCGAGAACAAGAATGCCGGTGCCACCGTCTCCGACATCCACGTCTATCTGGAGCGCGGCCTGAACGGCAAGTGGAAGGTGAAGGACCGTACCTCTGAGAACCTGATCATCAAGGACTACGCTCCCGATCCCGAGCTGACTGCTCTGCTGGCAGAGTACGACCAGCGCGCTAAGGACGACGCCGTGACCCCCATCGGCCAGCTGGTCGGCGGTGATCTGGCCCCCGAAAACGAGATCGACTGCCTGCCGCAGGCCATGGTGCAGGATACTGCTCTGCTGGACTTCATCAACGAGGTACAGATGTACTACACCGACGCTCAGGTGGCCGCAACGGCTCTGACCTCCATGACTTCCCAGATGCGCGAGGGTACCATCCGCAAGTGCGACATGGCAAGCATCTACACCTACCAGAACACCCTGTACAAGCTGCAGATGAACGGCTGGCAGCTGCGTCAGTTCATGGAGTGGTCTGCTGCCTTCTTCAAGACCTGGGAGCCGGGCGATGTGACCATCGCATTCGACTCTTCCGTCCGCTATTACCTGTACGATGCCTTTGCAGGCGTCAAGTATGACCTCGACATCTCCAAGCAGCCCGGCAACCGCATCCAGAACCTGACCTGGATGGATGGCCGTCCGGTGGAGGACGATGACAGCTTCGTGGTGGCCGTCAACAACTACCGTGCCACCACCCAGCTGCTGGCTTATGCCGACATCTTCAAGGAGGGCGACGAGCTGCCCAAGCTGCTGGAGATCGACGTGCGCGGCGATGTGGGCGGCGTCCGCGAACTGCTGGGCGAGTACATCCGCACTGTCAAGGGCGGCACCATCGAGCCGCACGTGGACAACAACTGGAAGCTCGTGGGCAACAACTGGAACGCTGCTGACCACGAGAAGGCCGTCAAGCTGCTGCGCGAGGGCAAGCTGGCCCTGTCGGAGAACGCCGACAGCCGCACCCTGCCCGGCAAGGCCATCACCACGGCCGATATTGCCGCATTCTGATTTTTCTTTCATACGCAACGGGGTGTGCAGTCTTTCAGGGGCTGCACACCCTTTTTTGCTGCACAATAAAGTGAAGGATCAATGGGTAATATAGCTAAATTTAATTACCGCTTTTTAGCATATCATAGAAAATAAACGCTGGGATGCGCTGGATATTTTCTTTTTGGGAGCTTCATGATAAAATAGGAAAAACCCGCAGAACAAAGGGGGAAAGTGCGCCCTCGTGCAGTGCGGGGACGAATGCGGTTTGAAAAGAGGATGGCTATGGAAGCATTGCGAAGGCTGCTGTATGCGGAGATGTCACGGGAGGAGTACAAAGCCTGTCTGCCGGATATACAGCGCTCCAACCGCCACCGTGTGACGGCCTACCTGGGGATAGCCTGTGCGTTTCTTACAGTTTTATGGATACTGTCTGGGGCTCTGGAATTTTTGCGGCCCAATATGCCGGCCTATATGATAGCGCTGGCCGTGTGCATGGGCCTGCAGGCGGTCAACCGGACATTCCCGGGAAAAAACGGCCTGCTGCTGACCTGGCTGATGTACGCCTTTGAGGCTTTGCTCTATGTGCTGGGCATCTATCTGGGCATCCATCCTTCTCCCGATACTCCTACGGTGAGCTTTATTGCGTTCTTGCTGGCAGTGCCGCTGCTCTTTGTCATGCGGCCCATCCAGCATATCTTGAATGTCGTCTTTTTCGATGGTATTTTCATCCTGACCTGCTTTTTGTTCAAGAGTAAAGAGACGCTCCCAGTTGATATTCTGGACGGCGTGGTGTTTGGTGCGGTGTCCTGCATCATATCCACCTTTATCATGCTTTCGATGCACGAAAATTTTTCCATCCGGCACAAGCTGCTGGGCATCGCGGAGACGGACTTGAACGTCGGCCTGAAAAACCGCAACGCCTACGAGAGCCAGATGCACGACTACCCGATGCACTGCAGCAGCACGCTGAGCTGTGTTTATCTGGACGTGAACGGCCTGCATGAGCTGAACAACACCCGGGGCCACGCGGCAGGCGACGAGATGCTCAAGACCGTGGCAGCCAAGGTGCGGGACATCTTCGGCGAAGAGTACAGCTACCGTGTGGGCGGCGATGAGTTCGTGGCCTTTGCGATGGACAAGAGCGCCGAAGAGATGCGCGCGCTCATCCACAAGCTGGTGCAGGAGGTGGACGAGGCCGGTTACTCGGTGGCCGTGGGTACAGCGACTCACAGCGCGGGCGGCATCGACATGGAAGTTCTCGTCAAATCGGCCGAAACGCGGATGTATCTGGCAAAGGAAGAGTACTATCGCCTTGCCGGGAAGACCCGAGAATAAAATGCAAAAGCGGTACGCTGCCGGACTCTCCGGCGGTGTGCCGCTTTTTTGCGCAGCATATTTCTTTTTTTGGCGGTTCGTGGTAAAATATACTGTATTCATCTGCGCATAAGGAGGGGAGAAGATGCAGCATTCGACCATTGCGGCCATTGCTACCGCTCCGGGTGCGGGCGGCATCGCCATCGTGCGGCTGTCCGGCCCGGAAAGCTATGAAGTGGTAGCGAAGGTGTTCCGTCCGGCCAACCCAGCCAAAAAAGTCGCGGACGCCAAAGGCTATACGGCCATGTTCGGTGCGTTCGTGGAGGGGGAAGAGGCTTTCGATGAGGGCGTGGCGCTGTTTTTCCGCGCGCCCCACAGCTACACCGGCGAGGATGTGGTGGAGCTTTCCTGCCACGGCGGCAGTG
>OGPU01001327.1_pt1 | contig 21699 bp, 4 predicted proteins | sample 1552991 | NCBI WGS metagenome assembly OGPU01 (sample SAMEA2580296, study PRJEB22360) | human gut metagenome | biome: human gut; feature: human-associated habitat; material: faeces | place: Denmark | collected 2008/2010 | reverse complement strand
CAACGTATACGGAATATTAACAGTCTTTGTTTCATTTGGTTCTATGCTTTCATTGATTACTCCCGAATCAATAACCGTTCCGTTCTCGGTAAGCTCCCACTTACAGTCGTATTCGTTAAGGTTTGTAAAGTTGCTTTCATTATATATTGAAACGCTGTGCTTATCATTTTCATTTATTGTAAAATGGAAATTCTGATATACATATTTCACTTCGTAAAGCTCAGGCTGAACATCTCTGTCAGGCGAAACAAGTCCGTTTATACAGAAGTTGCTGTCCTTTTGTTTGCCGCCCCAGTCATCGCCGTAACCAAAATATTTACCGTCCATCTTATCAGCATACAAACTCTTATGTGCGTTTTCATCAGCATAATAGTTCCACGCGCCGCTTTTTGTATATTCCGTAATTCTCGACTGGTCAACCCAATCCCATATAAAGCCGCCCATCATATAATCCGAGCTTCTTACAGCGTCCCAATATTCTTCAAGATTTCCTACGGCGTTGCCCATAGCGTGGGCATACTCGCACATAATATAAGGAATCTGTTTAGTAGCTCTTGTTTTCACTGTTGACACGAGCGGATACATATTGCTTGCCATATCTGTTCCGACATCGGCAGTTCCGTTTGATGAATGGCTCTCGGAATGTACAGGACGCGTCTTGTCGTTGGTCTTAAAGAACTGAATCATATCGCGCCACATATAATCGGAGCTTGCTGCATTGCTTGTATAAACGCTCTCATTTCCAATTGACCACATAATTACGGACGTTCTGTTTCTAAGACGCTCATATGCGGTATTTGTTCTGTCCATACACATCTTCTTAAAGAGAGCTTTTTTAGCCTCTGAACCGGCAGTGATGGTGTCCTTCATCAGCGCGTTTGCTTCAATGTTTGTTTCCGCCATAAGGTAAATACCGTATTTATCACACAGATAATACAAATATTCGTCATTTGAATAATGAGAAGTACGAATAGCATTGATGTTGTACTTCTTCATCAGCTCAATGTCCTTTTCAAGCGACTCCTTTGGTGTTGTTTTACCGTATGCGGTATCAGTATCGTGGCGGTTTACGCCTTTAATAAGCAGATGCTTTCCGTTGATTTTTATAGGCTCATATGTCGTGGCAATGCTATCGCCGTTGCTGTTTGTGTTTGTGCTTATAAATGTTATTTCTCTAAATCCAAGCTGTTGTCCCACACTTTCAAACAGCTTACCCGAAGTTTTGTCATAAAGCGAGATAACAAGCGTATATAAATACGGATTTTCGTCCGACCAAAGCTCCGGAGCGGTTATTTTTCTGCTAATATCCGCTGTAACAGTACCGTTTGATGGTATTGCCGACAAGTTAGTATTTTGTGTAAATACACTTTTACCGTCTGCATCAAAAAGATTTGTAAATACAGCATAATTTGACAGCTCAGACGTACTCAGATTTTTTACATCGACCGACAGCTTTAAATCCGCATTTTTAAATTCATTATCCAAATCAGTTTCAACAGCATAATCGCTTATCTGCACAAGCGGTGCGGAATACAGGTATACGTCTCTGAAAATTCCTCCGTCATAAAGCATATCCTGATCCTCAAACCACGTTCCGTCACAGAATTTATGTACCTCGACCGCAAGCAGATTTTCTCCATCTTTGTTCAGATAATCTGTAACATCAAAAGCGTGTGGGCTGAACGAGTCCTCGCTATAGCCGACTTGTTTTCCGTTTATATAAACATAATACGCAGACTCGACGCCCTGGAATGAAAGATATATTCTTCCGTTATTTGAATATAAGCTGTCATTTACGGTGAAGGTTTTTCTGTAAAGTCCAACGGGGTTATGCTTTACGGGCGCATTTGGACATTCCACTGTTTCTGTATTATGCCACGGGTTTTGGTAATTGTCATAAATTGTATAGTCAAAGCCCTGCATCGTCCAGCTGCACGGAAGCTGAACAGTTTTCCAGCCATCAGCTGTATTTACGGTATAATCACTGTTCATATATCCCGCATTGATAGTCGGAGTTGCCAGCTCGTCAGTATTAAACACATTAAGCTGCCAATCGCTGTTTTCGCCTGTCAAAAGCTGATAGTACGGTGAGCTTTCTCTGTCATAATTTATAGCTCCGTTTCTTGCGAAGATCTCGCTGTCGTATGCGATAAGTGGAACTGACGCGTCAATAGTATTTATTGAAAATACATCACAGTAATTCTGCTTGGAACCGTCCTCCGCAGTATAGTCCGTTCCTGTCCATTCTTTTCTTGTAAATTTATCTGCGATTGGATTAATACCATTATCAGCTGCTGTTAAGGACGGGAATTCCGCTTGATTGTCCCACGGTGTATCAACATTAGGCATATCATAAATTACATTTGTTAGGGGGCGCATATTGCTGTCCCATACAAATATTTTATAATATTCACCGTTTTTTAAGCCTGACGGATATATATTCGTAAACTCTGTCTCATCCTTTATTGATTTTTTAATTTTTTTAACATTTTTTAATGCTCCGTCCGCATTGTATACCGCAGTATAAACGAAAATATCCCGTTCACTTTTGCTCGCCACATATATGCTCTCATTTTCCTGATAGCACTTAACATCCTCGACAATACTTATATTGTCCAAACGCTCTGCATACGAGGTTATTCCCGTAATAGCCAACAGCACGGCCAGCACTAAAAATAACTTTGTTTTCATTTTTGTTCTCCTTTGATATATTTTTATATTCTAATTATACAATATAAGTATCTGTTTCCAAAGATAAAAACCAGGCTTGTTGGCTTCATTGTCACAAGCCTGGTTTTTATTATATATGAATGTAGCCTAATTAAAATGCTGTGCTCATATAGTTTCTTTTACACATCTGTTGTTATCAATCAATCACAAATGTTGTAACTGAGTTTGCCGGTAAATCAAAGCGGAATTTACCGTCTTTTACTTCCGCAGTTCCTACATCTTTCCAATGTTCTCCGTCTGTAAATGAACCGCTTGTGCGTATAATTTTTGCGCTTGTTCCTGTTTGTGAAAACGCCGATAAGTCAAATCTGTAATTCTGTGTATCACCGGTTGTATTTACCGCAACAATTTTTATTGCGCCGGTATCTTTGTTATATGCAGCCAGCGTTGTAGGCGATGACGCAATGATTGTATCACCCGGATTTATATATTTTGTAAACTGACCATAAACATAATACTTTTGGGTAAGTTCTATTTCCTTCGTGTCATGGTTTACCATCCCTACTCCCCAAGTTCCGATATGCTGCGCATTTGAAGTGTTTGCCTCGGAATTTGTACCGTTTGGAGCCACGAACTCAGCGTCCTTATGCTTATCAAGAATATCCCACATTACCCAGGCAGAGGGTTGCATAGAGTTCATATCTTCAAGTATATTCACTGCCAAGCTTAAACCTGCACCCATATTCTTCGCATTTGTTCCGGCTAAGTTTCCGTTATCAACCTCGCTCATCCAGAAGTTCTTTCCGCTATTCACAGCCGTTTGCTTCAATGCCGCAAAGTTTTCACTACTGCGGTCACTATATGTATGTGTATCAAATCTACCCAATGCTGCTTTTGCTTCAGTTGTCAGCGCCTCATATGCAGTTTTTGAATCCACGAGGCTCGTTTCATCCGGTCCGACAATCATAGTATCTATGTTACGTTTGTTATACTCGTTATCCAACGCAAGAATAAGCTGTGATTGATGCACGCCCTGAGCGACATGATTTCCCTCCTGCTTTGCATTCATTGCCAACCAGTATTTTCTTGCCGGATTTGGCTCATTCATAGGTGAATAGCTGTCAAACTTTAAACCAATCTCATCATAATGTTCCGTTACATCTGCCAGAAATACCGCAAACTCCGCGTATCTTGATGGGTCAAGATTTTCGGCTCCGCCAACTCCGCCACCGGAGCATTTGCTGTTTGTCATAAACCACGGCGGAGAATTTGTGTATCCTTCAATATGTACATTTGCATTTTGTTCCTTTATTTTTTGCAGCACATTTGTCTGGTTCTTATCGGCATTCCAGTTATAGTCGTACATATAACATCCGTTTTCGTCCGTCTTAAATGTTCCATCCTCATTATACTGCGGTTCGGCAAAGCACGGAAGCTTTGAATCCGAGCGCGTAACGTGATTATGGGTCGGATCGTCGCCGCCGCCTACATTATATCGAACAATATCCAAGCCTAAACCATCTTCACTGTAAAAAAGTTCCGCGCTGTCCTGTGCAAGTTTATCGCTATAACCTATACGGTTGCCCCACCAGCCCATACTAGTTCCCCAACCTTCAAATACACCGTCATTAAAAGGCGATTCTTCTTCCGGATTGAGTTTTACTGTTATACTGTCAGGTGCATAGTCAATTAATCTGTCATATTCCGACTGCGTTATAGGTATAACCGTACCATGTCTGTATTTCCCGTCAAAGCTGAAATTTGTTCCGGCAGTAAATATGCCTTTTGAAATATCATCTGTTATGAACGGCTTATAGCCTTGATTTTTCGAATAATAATCAAGAAGCAGACACCATTTATTTTCACCGTTAATCTTATATGCTGTCGGTCCTTCATAACCGGTTACGCTATTTCCTGCTTTACCGTCAATTGTGTATGTGCCTACTGCCTCAAAAACCCCGTCAAGGTCTGTAGACTGCTCCATTATAACGGACGATTTCGCTTCATTCTTTGTAAATCTGTAATATATACCGTTATTTTCGAGAATTGTTGTATCTATATTTGTGGATGCTTTTCCTGCGGCAATATCCTCGGCAGTAGCGTTATCAATATAAGCTTCCGGTTCTGAGAAATGCTTAAAATCTCTCGTATAGCTTCTGTAAATTCTCTGATATTTAAAGCCGTCGCTGCTTACTTTTGACGCCCAGAACACCATGTATTCTCTGGTTTTTTCGTTATAAACACTTTCCGGTGCCCATGTACAGCCTGCATTGTCCACAGCCACTTTAACTCGTCTTGCCGGCGACCAGTTTACAAGGTCTGTACTTTCCCAAATAACTATACCTTTACTGCCGCTTACCTGACACGTTCCCCAACGGTTAGAGTCAGCTCTTCTGTTGTAAATACTTAAATCTGTCGCGATAAGGAAGAACTTATCGCTCTCCGGTGAACGTATAATATGAGGATCGCGCACGCCTCTTTCTCCGACATCGCTTCTTAAAATGGGTTTTGAGCCGTTTATTGTTTCCCAAGTCTGACCATCCTTTGAAACAGAGAAATAAATCTGTTCTTCATCGGCAGTTGACTCCGAGCCTACAAAATGCACAAACAGATATGCGCTCATATCTTCTTGATTTTCAGGGTGCGCCTTCACCTTGCAGTTATACTCTTTTTCAAACTTTTCTTCGCCACGGGTAAATATAGCCTTTACCTTTATATCAGCATCATCCGAACCTCTTGTTACCACACCGTCAGTTGTCATAACCTGTTCATTTGAAACGGACCACGTTATATCAACATCGTCATACTTTTCGGGCATATACTGATTTCCGTAGATTTCGCTCGGCAAGGCAAGTTCATCGGCATATTCCGATAATTCCTTCTCCAAAGCTTCGCTTGCCTCATGACTCACAGTAAGATTATCCAAATATGTATATCTTTGTGCATGATTTGATGTTGCGGCAAACTTCACAATCTTATCCGCTTCAAATTTTCCCGTTACCTCTCGGGAGCTTGTTCCGTTGCTTATGGTTACAGTCGCAATTCCGTTGGCAAGGTCAATTACGTTTTTAAAATGAGTTGCCTTTGCGCCCATGCCGTCATTATTCACTTTATTTATAAACGGCCATGTTTCTCCGCCCAAAATTTGGGCGCCTTCAACACTGATATATGAACTGCTTGTGCTGTATTCGTTTACGAATACTGTAAGGATATTTCCATCTGCGGAATCAATGGTATAGCTTGTTGATTTGTCCTTAAGAGATCCCATGTACATATCAAATTCTATTGTTACCTTTTCATCTGTATATGCAGGGTCAAAATCCACTGCCAGACCGCCGTTGCTAAGCTGAATGTTTTTATTAGCGGTACTGTATACGGAATCTCCTGTTTTATACGGAGCATTTTGTACCGGTGATGATGAAAATTCATTGAAACTGTCAAATTTCCAAGTGTAATTTCCGTCTGACGGCGCTTCTGTTGGAGGCGGTGTTACAACGGGTTTTTCTTCTTTCTTTATTGTTGTTTCCAAACCCAAAGGTTTCATATTTTTATCCCATAGGAATGCCTTTACATTGTCATATACAACATTAGTGGTATCAATGCTGAACTCAACCTTTTCCGCATCATCCGCCAATACACTCTTATGCTCAACCTTTACCAGTGCCCCATCTGAGGTATAAAGTGCAACATATGCCTCACATTCGCCGTTTTCATCTCTTACGGGAGTTTGGAATACCGCACTGACATTATTATCCGAGATTGTTATCTGTGCCGTATTTTTATAAAGACTGTCAGTGTATACCTCTATTTCGGCAAGATTCAATCTGTTGCCGTTATCATCCGGGAACACCCATGCTCCGTATGATTTTGAGTTCTTCTCCTCAGTTCTCACATAACGTATATATCTGTAGACTTCAGGTGTATAAGGTATATATACTTCTTCTGATTCGTCATTTTTGTTGTCCGGCGCCGGATTCATTGCCATTATTTTCTTCCAGTTTTTACCGTCCGTGCTTCCCTGCAGCTCACAGCCTACGGCAAGTACCCAGTCGCCCCAATAATTATAAGTAGTACCGCCGACATTTGCTTGCTTTTTTATTACGATTTTATTAATATCTATCGTTCTTCCGAGGTCAAATACAAATTCACCGCTCGTAGCCGATGCAGCAGTTGATGCGTTTCCGTCATGGGCCAAAGCAGCGTTTGACGAAGAAATCTCCACCTTTTCGTAAACATTTTCTTTTCTTTCAAGAAGCGAGAAATTAATATCTGCCGATTCTCCGTTATCAAGGCTTACAAGTATATATTTACCTACTTCGTCCGAAAGAACTTCGGCTTTCTTTCCGTTAACAGCAGCGCTGCTCCACGATTCACCGCAGCGAACCTTTATTTTATTTTCATCCATATTAGATGTTATCGTTGCATCGGCCGTCTTATCTTCAATATTCCACGAAAGACTACTAAGTTCAGCTCTCGAACGAGTCATTAGTCCTGTTATTGTTCCGCCGTTCCAATCTGTCGGAAGTGCCGGAATAATCTCAATCTCACCTGTATTCGAGAATGCAAGTGCCTCATTAACCGCAGCTACGCTGCCGAACGCAGTATCCGTACAATATGTATCATTTCTGCGGTTGGTATCATGATCTGTCATAAATGATGAATAATACGCTGTACCGTTCATCATCTTTAAAAGTGAACCTACCATTCCGTCACCGCGCTTTAATCTTGACTCTACCAAAGCCTTGTGCATCCAACCATGTCCGGCTGTGGCATCTCCTGTATTGAAACGATTACGGTTATCAAGTGCGATATTTGCAGCTTTGGCAAGTTCCGGATCTTTCTGAGTGTCATATGCGGGCCATGCCACATACAAATGGCTCAAATGACGGTGATTATTATTCTCCGTGTATTCCTCCATTGCCCACTCACGAAGCGCGCCATCATCATCCGTCTTATAATCGGATATTTTGTTTTTGAGGTTTTGCCATTTTACGATTGCTTCGTCCGCACCGTCTCTGCCTACGGCCTTTTCTAATGCACATACCATATCAAGTCCATCACGAGCAGCAGAAATATCCATTGTCGCATTGGCAGTCAATGTGCTTGTGTAGCCTATCGGGTTGTTTTCCGGTGAATATGCGGGAATTATGATATACTTCTCACCCTCATTAAGCGACGTTTTATTCTCATCATGGCGCGCTTTACCATTTACATCTGTGTAATAGCGAGGTGTTACAATCTGTTCCCAGAAATTAGCCTGTTTTGTGAGCAGCGGGAGCAAAATATCCTTCTCAAGGTCAAGATACCCCTTCGCCTTTAAAGCCGCGAATTCCTCGTCCGTAAGTCCGCCGTCATTAACTCCGAGTACCTTTTGAAGGTCATCTATTCTCATGTAATCGTTTATCGGTATCTGAGTGTTTCCAAAACACTGCCAATATTCATATATCGGCAGCAGACACCAGCTTGCACCGGCATTCCAATACTCAAACGGATAGGAGCTGTCATACTCAACATGCATAGCCCTGTCTGCGTCTGCATTTACTGAAAGCTGTATAGCGTCATGCATACCGTATGCCATTTCCGCATTATACATAAAATCAGGAGAATGACGAAGGAAGAATGTTATATATCCCAACTGAAAATCACGAAGATTGCCGGTATTCATCGCACTTACCTGTAAATTTACATTTGCATCAAGAGTATAAATTCCTCTCCAGCCAGGATTCCATTCGCCCGTCCACATACCGTACAGACGTGGAGCTGTTGTTCCTCCGCAGCATACCTGCGCATATCTTGACTGCATATATGCGCGTTCCATAAACTCGTGGTTTATTCTGTCCGTAGTTCCGCGCTGCAAGTCAATCAAAGTGTTATTGTCGGCTGTCTGATATTCCTCATCGCCGTCAAGGTCAAATGTAAGACGGTTAAATTCTTCGCTGTGTTTCTTTGCGGACGGAGCAAGAGCCGCATTGTAATCGAACTTACCTCCAAACGTGTACTTCTCAGCAACCGCTGTTGCTTGCGCTTCCATCTCGTCAATGAACGGATAGCTTTTCATCGACTTAAATCTCTCTATAATCTGGGAAGCTGACGATGTTTCATCAAGATCTGTCATGTCAAATGTACGATTGGTCACAGTAATCAAATACAGAGCCTCCGCATTTTTGACACGTATCGAATTGTTGCAGTCAACGAGCATACTATCGCCCGCATTATCAGAAATTACTTCTTTTTCAGCATTTTCGCCCTCTGCTATAATCTTTATAACATTTCCAAAACCGCCGTCATAAAGCGGACTGCCTGTGTAGACGGGATAATGGGAAACAAGCGCGAGATAATCCGCATTCGGTCCGACAAGTTTTTTATACCTCTGGTCAAGAACCCTACTGTTTCCGTTCTTTGCTTTATACATCTCGGAAATATTATCAATAGAGATAATATCATTTATAAGCTGTCCTTCCGAGGATTTTTCAATCTTTGTTATGGTTACATTATCTTCGCGGGAGGTGAAAGTTGTTCGTTTCCATTCTCCGTATTTATCGGTATATTTAACGCCAACCTCCGCAGTTTCATAATTTGTCCAACGCTTATAATTCGAATATTTATCAGCATTCTCGCTTGTTATTCTTAGCTGTGCACCGGGATGGTATGAATAGAAATATGTTCTGCTACGCGTCACTTTATTGCCGTTGCTGTCATAATCCCATATCTTCCACGCATCATTCAAATTAAATACGTTTTCACGTGCTTCCTCAAGCTGCTCCGTAAGATAGTCCGGAATAACTCTTGGCTGCGACGACGGATAATTAAAATACATATGCTGATAAATAATTGTATCGGTATACGGACTACCGCTTGTAACAAATCCCGTTTCGCCGTTGCCTCCGACCATTCCTTCACGCCATGCGCGGCTGTTATTCCTGTGCTCTACTTCGGTAAAACTGTTAGAAAAATTACCCTTTTCGTACAAAGGCTCTTCCTTCCTTTCATTCTCAAATAAAGTTTCAGGTGCAGAAGCAGGCTCTGCTTCTTTCGCCAATACAGCGTTGGGTACAAAAATAGCTGCCGCCAGCGCTAATGCAATAATTTTTTTCATATCAAACATCCTTTCTGCCGTTTATGATACACACATATACTATACAATTATTATAGCATAGGCAAATATTAAAAGATAGGCATAAACAGGACTACTTTTTTGCGCGTTTGTCCTCCTTGAGTGTTGAAAATTAATCGAATTCAGTGTATAATAAAATTATCAGCAAGAAATTTTTATAAACGACTTTTACGGTGATTTGTATGGGGAAAAATATTAACTTAAGAGATGTAGAACTTAAACTCAGATTTGATAATCTGCACATAACCATAGAACAAGTAGGCTATGGTATATTTCACGATTCAATCATGCGGCACAGTCATAGTAAAAATTATTATGAAGCCCATCTTATATGCGGTGGAAAAGGTATTCTTATCACCGATGAAGAAGAGTATCCACTTGAAAAAGGATCATTATTTATGACGGGACCTAATATTGCACATGCGCAGATTACCGACCCTCAAAATCTTCTGGAAGAATATTGTCTTGGATTTGAAGTGAAAAAGCAAAAAAAATCTTGTGATAGTGAAGCATCTAAGGCGCTTCTTGATACTAAATTTTGGATTGGCAAAGATTCCGGAGAAGGTGAGACTCTTTTTGAAATGTTGTCTGCCGAATCGCAAACCCGCAGCATCGGTTATCAGAATAATATAAAAAATATCATTTCAAGTATTCTTGTTGTCCTTATAAGGGCGTATACAGGAAATTCTGTCAGCACCGAAATAACCTCCGCCCTTCCGGATGACAGACGTATAAATATTATTGATTATATGTTCCTCTATAAATATAGCACTGTTACACGCGATGAACTTGCGAAAAAGCTCAATCTCAGTCAGCGCCAGTTGCAGCGCGTGCTTCAAAAACAATATGGGAAAAGTTTTTCAGAATTAAAACGTGAGGCAAGACTCCATAAAGCTCGCGAGCTTTTGCAAAACGGTAAAATATACGAAGAAGCCGCAGCAGCTGTCGGTTACAGCGATATGCGAAGTTTCTTAAAACTTATCAAAAAAAAATAAATTCCCCTTCAATCGATACAAGTTACATTCACATACGAAAAATATCTCCTACATATACAATAGGAGATATTTTTCATTATAGAACCATCTGCATTCTGTATCGTTAAAACTCATCTACAGAGTAACCGTAAATATCCACATAACAATCTTGGCTGCCATACCGCGTGCCGTCCTTTGTGAACCATTCACCGCTTTCGCCCAACACTGTAATTCGCAGTACATAATCTGCTCTCTCCAGTTTTGGCGAACCATACCGTATACCGCTCATAGGTGCAGTACCGTAAAAGTTTATAATATCTGTCTTGACAATATTATTTGCCCTATCTATAATGTCAAGCCTGCAATACCCGCCTTCCTTCGAGGCTTTGCCGAACAGAGATATTCTTTCACCGCAAAACTGAATTTCTCTGCTTTCTGATTTTTTGTTTGAGTAAAATTTATATGATATAAGTTGTTGTTCTTTAAATTCACTCACATCATCAGCTGACCATGCCTGCATATATTCACTTATCGACATTTTTCCGTTTTCAAACTCTAACGGCAACATCACCAGTGTTGCAGACGATGCCTGTTTAGGATACGACCATCTGTCTCCCAAATACATTTTTATAATTTTGTCTTCAATTTGGAAATCAAATATATAGGAGCATTGCGTATTATATGTAGCGCTTCCCTGAGGACAAAATAGACCTTGTTTTTCCCATGGCCCATTGATATTATCAGCGGTAAGGTAGTAGTTATCATTATTATCCCACCCTGTTTTATTGGAAAACATAATATAATACTTACCATCATGTTTACACATTGCAGGAGATTCTCCGCCGGGAGATATGTTTTCGGCGACCAGCTCCTCTGCTTGAGTACATTCATCATTGAGGCGGTATATGTTGCCTTCATGAGTCATCAGATATGTTGTTCCATCCTCGTCAATAAAGGTTCCCATATCCCATTTTCGCACCTTTTCACCCTTGTACATAAGAGGCCCTATAAATTTATATCTGCCATTTATCTTATCACTGACCGCAACTCCTATACACGGATCGCTGTATTGCATATTATCTGTATGCATGAGCATAACGTAATTTCCTGTCTTTCTTGACTTTACTACCTTAACACGTTCCCCGACACGGTCAGGGTACAGCATTTTATCTGCGTCCGATACCAATGCCATGCCTTCAAATTTCCAATCCGCCAGATTTTTTGAAGAATAACACGAAAAACCGTTGTACACATTCTTGTCATCTGTTTTGTACTCCCCGAACAGATAATAAGTATCATTTTCCCGAACTATACACGCACCGTGAGCATTTACGGTATTCCCATTTTGATCGAACCACGGCACCCCGTTGAATATTATATCTTTCATAATCTTCTCCCAAAATTAACATTACTAAGTTATATCGTAACCTTACGGCAGAACGGTCTCATTGTATCCTTTTCCCAGAAGAAAATCTCAATCGTATTTAATTCACCAGCAAATTCAAATTCCGCATCATAGGTTTCACCCGTTTGAAGCTCAATTTCTTTGGATTTAACATTTAAGAGTTTTCCGTCGCCGTCGTTTATAGCTACATACAACATACCGGAACAATTACTATTCGCATTTACGCGAAAACTAACCTTATTATCGTCTTTGCTTGTTTGGGTTATTTCGACTTCAGGTATACCCTTAACGATTACTTTCTGCTTAACATATATGTTCTCACTATGATAATCATCGGGTAAGTTGACATATCCTGTAACAACATATACGCCGGGAGTTGTTATGTCAACTCCGCTGGCATTAAGCCATGTAATGGGCAGTTCAGAGGTTTTACCATCATCATCAACAATTGAAGCCTTATCGGCAAGCGTCAGTTGATTATTTACATCAAGCACCAATGCTGCCGGATTTTTAAGCTCCGAAACATTCACCATAGGCTTATCTGATAGCTCATAAAGTTGGAAGTCGCCAAAACACATATAATGCGCCATATGAAGCCAATACGCATTAAAGAGGAAATAGTCGCCGTCACCGCTGTTTATCAGAGCATCATATGTTTCCCAACTGTTTCCTCCTATATTCTGCTCATCTCCGTTTTTACATGTCATATACCCGGTACCGCTGAAATTCAGAGTACCGCTTGCCGTATAGTTTTTCGGAACAAAGTTTTCCATATTTATGGCACCGTAACGTATAGATGCTTTTGTATTTTTATTAGACTTTTTAGAAGAAAAAGCTTCAAATTGGAAGTAGTAATTCTTATTCGGCTTTATAGGGATAAATCCTAAAAGCGAATGCGCTCCGTTCCACGCACAGTTTTGCCAATCGCTGCTCAGCTGTTCAACCAGATATGTACGTCCCGCCTTGTCTTTTCCGTAATAGAATGTATCTTCTCCGGTCTTCTCGTATCCTCCTGTTGTAAGAAGTCCGCTCTCGGCGATAGGAACAAGATTTTCTACACTTCCGTCTGGATTTATCTTTGGTATTTGATAATTTTCCGCTGTAGGGTGTCCTCCGTTATTTACACCTACATACCACTGATCCATATCCGCGCCGCTGTAGTCGGCAAAGTTGTGATTTTTGAAAAGGTTTTCTCCTATTTTCTTATACTTTTTGCCGTCTATAACGACCGTTCCCGGATTTTCTATTATCGGCTTATCAAAATTGCCTTCTATCGCAGGTGTAAATTTGGCATACAGATTTGTGTCTCCGTCAATCTTGATTTCAGTCTTATATACGATATAATCCTCTGTTGAAAGAGTCTGTGTTATATTTTTTCCGTTTAAAGTAAGGCTCTTTACCTCCCCGTCAGGCACAAGATACACCGTTGCGGTTTCACCATTATAAGCCGTGTTCTTGTCACAGTAAATATATCCGTTTCTTGTGGACGAAAGAAATATTGTGTTTGCTCTTTCCTTTGCCTCCCATTGCGTCGAAGCCGGTGTTATGATGAATTTATCAAAGTTCGGTGTATAGTTTACGAGTTCATTTGTACCGGGCGTTGACGTCGTGCCTCCCCATTTAACGTGCCAGCTGTCATCATTATAAATTCTTATCTTATTTTCTCCCGCTTTTAACTCAATTGGCACAGTCCTTTCAAGGAAGGTATCATCTGAAAATGAGTTAGGGAAAAAGTATCGTGTCGATTGTTCACCGTTTACCTCAACAGTCGCGTAGCGGTCTATAATCTTAATATTGTAACTGTGAGTTCCGCACAAGTCATCGTTGGACTGGAACACCTGCATTTTGTACATACCATCCTGCACAGCGTTCACGGTCATTTCAAGATACTCGTCTCCGCGCATTTCCTTAACATAGGTCACATCGCCTGAAGCAGCCGTTTCAAACTTGCCCTGCGCGTCCTCTGCTTCAATGACCACAGCCGGATTGCTGTCTGAGCGTATAACATGCATATAATCCACCGCCGCTTCACAGTCGGTATCAATATCAACAATATTTATTCCCTGTCTTAGGAAAAGCGTAGCTCCATATTTCTGCCAGCCATTATTCGGTTGAATATCCATATTAACCGTAAAATTGTCAAACGTCAGATTTGTATTATCAATGTACACATTCAGTTTACCGTTCTCAGCAGAATGAACCTTAAATTCAAGGTCATATAAACCGCTTTCCTCGACATCAACTATCCAACGTATTCCGCCGCCGCTTGTTACGGGCAAGAGATTAAGTCTTGTTACATAGCCATTTGAGCTGTAACCATCTATCGCCGTTTCCGTAATGGCAAAGCTCTCTTTTGTTTCTCCGAGCGCATTAAAATCGGCTGCTTCCGCCTCGTATATTTTATCAAATTTGGGATATTCTTCACCATATGCGCCTGTATAGGACACATATAGCGCATCGTGAAATCCACCCGCTTCGCCGTTATACATCAGCGCTATCTTGTGATGCCCTGCTTTGAGATCAACATATTGGGAAACCATTCCCTCCATGGAATAAAACAGCGTATTGGGTAGTAAAAGCTCACTTTCCGCACCATCTATTACAAGTTTTTGTGTAATATTTTTTGGACTATGCGTATTAGCATTGTTTCTTGTTGAGCCGACACCGTTTCCATAAAGGAAATCAAGCCTGTAATGTCCGTCTACGGGTACGTCAATGTTATATTCTATACCATCGCCGCTTTGGTCGATTCCGCCGATACGAACTCCACCCGAGCAGAAATAGCGCGGCTCTTCAAGAGGAGTATCCTGATTGTCGATTATAAGGCTGCCGTATAGGATAGCATTTTCTGCCTCATATTCACTGCGAAATGCTCCTACTGCCGGTTCGCTTACATCTTCGGTTGTTTCTGTGATCGTTATGTTATATGCCGCTGAAAACAGCATATCCTCAAGATTTATTGTAACGCTTCCATTTTTAACAGGAAATACACCTTCCATCACTGTTTCAGGAGCGTACACCGCACCATGATAGCCGCTGAAATATGAAGCCTCGACTTTAACGTGAACCTTATCAGCATTTTTGAAAACCGATGTTGATGAAATATTATTGAGCTTAACTATAGCTTCTCCGTCCGTTCCGCCGCACAGAACTCTTGCGCTGCGCTTGTTCTTATCGTAGGACGCCACACCGTAAAATCCCTCTACGGAGGTGTTGCTTTGCGTTACGCTAAGAGTCTTTCCCGACATATCTCCATACCACTTATATACCCACCAAGCTCCGTTGCCTTGATTGGCATTTGCAGCAAGATCGTTTAAGTTATTTGCCTGATGCCAGAATGGAAGGCATCCGTAAACCTGATTATCTTCAAGACGTGCAATCCAGTTTACAAGTCTGCCCGGAACACCGCAGTCGGCAAAGTCGGCATACTCGTTAATTACAACCTGCTTTTCCTCAACCCCTGCATCTCTCGCCGCAGAACGGTAACGCTGAATAGAATTGTTTGTATTATTTATATTAAGATTATTCAAATCACTTACCTGAAGCTCGTGCCACGTTATAACATCGGGCAGACAATCGTTAGTCTTGCAGAAGTTCAAAAATCCTAACATTTCGTTATAGCTTGGGTCATATGAATGATTAGGCCCTACAACAGTGGCGTTCGGGTCTGCTTCTTTTATTGCTTTGTAATAAATTTTCCAAGCTTCATTATAATTTTTGCTGCCGCTAACCTTTATAGGCGTGCTTTCGTTAATCGGAATATATTGAAGCATTTTATCTATGTCAGGGAAACGGTCGCGCATTCTTTCCTTCCATGCTACTACTTCCGGACATATTATATTTTTGAGTACGTCTGCATAATCATAAGCATCTGCCGTAACTCCGAATACACCGTAATAATTAGAGTTGTACATCTGTACCTGTTCGCCGCCGGCTTCAAAAAACTCCTCGGCAACGTCAAGCGCATCACCGTAAGGATGCTCCGTACCCAATGCGCCTTTAGTTGCAAGAACTTTCGGTTTTAGCGGAGTCAACGTGTTTACATCGGGTACTCCCTCATTGCTTATTCCGTAAAGGAAACCCGCCGCACCATGAATTATGTTATGCTGTTCATTTGTCATATCAACAGTTATGGTGGGCAATGCTGCTTTTTCATTCGCCGCAAAGCTCGTTACGCTAAACGATGTAAGTACAATCGTCATAACCATTAGGATTGATAACATTTTTTTCATATATGATTCCCCTCCCAGTTTCATTCAGTAATCAAGAAGTATTTACCTTTCAATCGTAACAGGCTCTGTTATGCCTTTTAACGTAGCTGTTACAGGTTTAATATTGCCGTTTTCGTCGAACTCCATTTTTTCTATACAAATTTCTCTGTGGTTACCCGCTTCACTGTTTTTGGACGTGACAGTTCCGTATCTCGGAACATTAAAACGATGATAGCATATATACCAATCGTCTGTTCCTGGAATATTTACAACGCTGTGATGTCCTGTTCCTCTTATCCTCGAATCGTCAGTATTTGAGTATGTTAAAATTCTGGTATTTCCCTGTATCGGTCCATACGGAGAAGTTGATGTTCCATATCTCACCTCATAAGTAGGCTCACCTGTATCATTGTCGGACCACATAAAATAATATATTCCGTTGCGTTTTATTACAAATGCGCCCTCTCTGAAATTCGATGGTGTAATTGTATGGATTTCGCCGTCAATACTCATCATATCGTCCGTGAGCTTTGCCATGTACATTCTGCCGTTACCCCAGTATATATATGCTTGCCCGTCATCATCTATAAACGCTGCCGGATCTATCATCTGTCCCGATAAGCCGACAGTATTCTTATTTACAAGAGGTTCGCCCTTATCAATGAACGGACCTGTCTGGCTGTCCGAAACCGCCACACCTATACTTTGCGTTCCGCTGTAGTAGTAATAATACTTGCCGTCCTTTTCAACTGCGGTAGGAGCCCATGCGTAAACTCCGCTTGACCATGAAACGTCTTTAAGGCTCAAAATTTCACCCTCGTCCTTCCAGTTTATCAAATCCTTTGATGAAAATGCCTTAAACGAACTGCTGTTCCACCCTGTTCCGCCATCGGTTGTAGGATAAAGATAAAACGTATCGCCAAATATACAAAGGTTGGGATCAGCATAATATCCGTTCAGCACAGGATTTCCTCTGTCCTCAGCCTTAATACTCCACACTTCGCTTTCGTCTCCGTAAGAAATCGTAAGCTGTCCGTCTTTCCACGTTCCTGACATAAGTTTTATAGAAGCGTTTCCACTCATCTTAATTTCGGGTTTTAATGTATCAAGATTTGTTCCCGGAATAACCGGAATTAAAATTGATTTATCAGATTGATTTATCTCTACTGTAAAATCTTTAATGCCTTCACCTGTGATACTCTCTATAACCGGCATTGGTGCGTCAACCTCTTTATTGTATTTAACGGTGATATAATCAAAATATCCTTTTTCGCCTATATTTCCTGTTATGCCTACAATTAAAGCCTTTTTACCTGTTCCCGACGGTATATCCAGAATTTTTGACGCGTTCGACAGGGTATAGTTTGCTCCCTCTGAAATTGTTACATCGTTTCTGCCTATTACTCCGGTCCTATATCCCCACGTTGCTGTTTTAGTATCAGCGATTGTACCAACCGGATTTCCAAGCGGAGTCGGGTTTGTCACAAACTTTTTTAGCTCGTTTTCGCTTACATAGTTTCCGTGGTTATCATAAGCATATACAGATGTTACGGCTGAATTTGATTGATAACCTGATCTTATTGTAATTGACTCAACGGCATCGAAATCAATGTTATCAATATAGAAATACTGCGGTGCAGATGCAATTGTCCATTCATATACATCACCGCTTGATACGCTTCCGGATGTCTTGACTACCTTATCGTCTGTAAGCAGATATTTATATTCAGTTATCTTTTCGGCGGTATTTATAGATTGTTCAATAGCTTCGCACACAGGCTTCATGCTGTTTTTCTCCCATACCATGACCTTAATATCATAGCCTGCACCCATATCAATGTTTGCTGTGCCGCTTAATTCATTTTTCCACACATTAACGAGTTTACCATCATTATCGTATAATGCCGTGTAAATGTCATACTCCGATATATCGCCGCCAGATTCAAGTTCATATTTAAAAATGCCCTTATCTACACGGCAATCAGCCAATCTAATTAGCTGCGAGTTTGTATGCACACGCATTACCGTGAACGACATAGGAGGTAAGATATAATCAGCGGTATTTGCTATATCTATTGTTGTCTTTTCAGGCGCTATATTATCTGGGTCTGAAATACTGTTCACGTCTGTAAGACTATCACCTTTTAACACCTCAACGTCGGCTTTTCCTGTAAGAGTAAATCCCGAATCAATTACAATATTACTCTTTTTCTCTGTTGTGTATGGGTTAATCATTTTAACAATTATGTCTCCGCTCTCTTTGTCATATGAAACTGACTGATACACTTTTTCATAATTATCGTTTACTGTGCTTTTTAGTGTATAATCACCGTTATTGTTCATATACATGCTCTGTGCCCAATAAGTCGGCGAAACATAGCTTGCCGCATCATCAAACCATATCATATCCGGCGCCCACTGTGTATAGTTAAGCCTTGCGAATAACGGTGCGTATGAAGCCATATAGACAACATCAGCATTTCTTTCAAGTCCAGTCATAAACGCAGCTTCGGCGATTGCGCTCTCTAAATTATTCTTTTTATCCGCAGTTCCTGTAAGCGTAGTATGTGCCGCGTATTCACCGGCAAATACCTTTGTGTTTCTGTTATACTTATCATAACGCGTGTCATTTGCCAAGAACCATTCTGGGGACATATAATAATGCTCGTCTACCGCATATGTAAAGCTGTCATTTTTCGAGCTGTTTTCTCTTATCCACTTCCAAGCCTCGTCAAACGACGTTCCGCTTGCAGACGGTCCGGATGTTGAAATGAGCTTAATATCAGGATATACCTTATGTATTTCCTGTTCAAACGCTTCGTAGCGGTCATACCACTGATTACCCTTTATATACCATTGCTCATTGCCTATTCCTATCATGGAAAGATTGAACGGTTCTTCATGTCCCATATCGCATCTTACTTTTCCCCATGTAGTCGATAAGTCCCCATTAGCAAATTCTATAAGGTCCAGTGCGTCCTGAATGTACTGATAAAATTCTGATGTATATGTTTTCCCATCGTTTTCAAATACCGGCACCGTCTCTTTACTCTGGTATTCACACGCCATACCGACATTTACTACAGGCACAGCATCACAGTCCAAATACTCGCAGAGCTTAAAATATTCGTAAAAACCTATACCGTATGTTTGATTATAATGTTTAAAACCGTTGTCAATTCCGCTGTTTGTATGGCACGACCAACGGCTCCAGTTCTGCTTCCTTTCTTCTACAGGTCCTACAGTATCTTTCCAATTATACTGGTTTGCGAGATTATATCCTTCAATTATACAGCCGCCGGGAAAACGGAGAAATCCCGGATTTAACGCTTTCAATTTCTCTGCCAAATCTTTTCTGAATACTCCATCAACAGCATCTGCAGGAATACATGAAATCATATCAAAATCCGCGCTACCCTCTCCGTCCAATTCAATGATAAACTCTGCGTTTCTTACAGTTTTATCAGGTATTATCGTTGCTTCGTACTTTGTCCATATGTCGGTCAGATTGTCAGCAACTGTTGTTTGCACCGCAAGAGTGCCGCTGCTGTAAACCGATGCCTTGATTTTCCCTGCGTAAGTCCCCTTTTTCGCGAACAGGGACACTTTATACGACTTACCCGCTTCCATGTATATACCGTCATATGCCTGATTTTTAAAGCCTTTTTGTGTGCCGGAAGCCGTAAACTCAATATAATTCTTATTATTTTCGTTCAAACCTTCTGTTGATTTTGTGAGCATAGATGCTCCGCTTCCGTTTGACGGATATACACTCCATCCATAAAGTCCATCATAACTTACAGCGCCCTTTCCAAGGCTCTTTTGAGCTTCAAATGAACGGTTTTCTATCATTTCAGCATATAATCCGCCATCTGCTGCGTAATTTATATCCTCAAAGAACAGACCGTACATATTTTGTTGAATATCTACGCCTTTTTTCTGACTTATCTCAAGCTGATAATCATAATATTCCTCTCCGAGTACATATACGTCATAGCTTCTTGTAAGCGTGTGCGTATCAAACATAATTGTTGCGGTAAGCGTAACCTTTTTCTTCCCTTTTTCAGGTCTTTTTACGTTGCCTGTGTTTGATATTACGTCGGTATTCGAGCTTTTCCATACAATACTATATCCCTTGCCCGATGTAGGAAGGTTTAAATCCGATGTAACCGCTGAAGTATCACCTAGATCGGGAATAATGTCATAATCATATACAACAAAATTATCAAGATAACCATTTGCATATTCACCGCTGCCCCATGTTGCTTTACCTATATATGTAATCGGATTTTCGCCACAAATATCACTTATAGCATACTCATAATCTTTTGAATCTACAAATTTGCCGTTCACATATAACTCCGTTGTTTTATTATTTAAAGATATAACAACATCCTTCCATTCACCGGAAGAATATGACGAAGATACGGAATCCGCACGCGCCCCTTCATTTTTATAACGCTCTACGGTCAGCTTGTTTTTCTCATCTAAAATACCGAGATACTTTTCCTTTTGATATACAGGCGCTGCCGAATTGGAAGCCGCAAACATCCACCAACTCGGAGCCGCATCGGTCTTTGACGAAAATGAAATTGTAATATTATCTTTGCCGGCAAATAACCCTTGTCCGTTGCTGTTCTTTACATCAAGCCAGCCTGATCCGGTACCGTCAAAATACGCGCAGCCTGTGCCGTCTTTACCCGTGCTGTATGCCATCTGTCCCTGCTCAAGAGCAACAGACCCGTTTATGGTTTTCAATCGGTCATTTTCATCATTAAAATCCAATGCCATGAGTTTTAAAGCATCATCTTCCGGCTTTGAGGTTGCCTGTGGTTGTCCTGTTGATGTGTCGGCATTGTAAACGATATTCGAAACGGTAAAAGCTGTACCTGTTCGACTGTAATGATAGCCCCATATGTAGTATGTGTTTCCGGATTTCACATTATATGAACCCGTTGCAAATTCAAGCGAATTATTGTCATACATCTGGTTAGGTTCTTTTTGCGAAGCATTCGTCCCCTTTACAGTGCATGATAGGGCATCACCGCATGAAAGATACATTCTCGGATGATTTCTTGAATTATTATCAGAACCTTTATAAGTAACGGCAAGGTTTCCGTCATATTTCGGTCGAAATACAATATAGCGATTGTTCTTCACCGTTGTAGTGTCATCTGACACTGTGCCTCCGGGTGTACCCCAATAAAGACCATTTTCCGTTATGCTGTCACCGTTTGCAAGATGAATTTCAAGAACATGGTCTGATACCGCATAGGCCTCGCTTGTTTCACCTGTCGATGAAACAGCCTCATCCCCTGAATAATC
>OGPU01001285.1_pt1 | contig 22332 bp, 19 predicted proteins | sample 1552991 | NCBI WGS metagenome assembly OGPU01 (sample SAMEA2580296, study PRJEB22360) | human gut metagenome | biome: human gut; feature: human-associated habitat; material: faeces | place: Denmark | collected 2008/2010 | reverse complement strand
CCCGGAGGAAGAGTTTCTGGAACAGAGCCCGCGGCTTAGGCTGTACCATATTAGTAAGGCAGAGTTTAACCATGGGGCAACACGGAATTATGGAGTATCGCTAAGTGATGCACCGTTCTTTATCTGTATGACTGATGACGCAATCCCGGCAGGAAATACGATGATGGAGGAGCTGTTAAAGCCTTTTGTATCGGAAAGTATAGGGGTTTCCTATGCAAGACAGCTTCCGGATCCGGATTGCGGAATCATTGAGCGGTACACGCGAAGCTTTAATTATCCGGAGACGGCAAAGATTAAAACTGCAAAGGATCTGCCGGAGCTTGAGCTTCAGTTCTTCGATATATGACATGAACTTTGCCGTCGGTCATACGCACAGCAGAGCGAGAACAGTCCATTGCAACGTTGCCGCCGCCGACAACCACAAAGTCTCCGGAGAAGGAAGGAGCCTCACCTTCTACGACGCCGCGTTCAACCTGAAGAAGAAAATCCAAGCCGTTGTAATAGCCTTCAATTTGTTCATTGTCCTCGGGGAATCCAAGTTTCATACCCTTGGCACAGCCGACCCCTATAAACACAGCATTAAATCCCTCGTTAAAAAGGTCATCCAATGTGAAGTCTTTCCCTAAACGCCTGCCGTAATGAAATTTACCGCCCAGCTGCTCAATCGTATTGGCTTCAGCCAATAGAATATCTTTCGGCAGACGATACTGAGGAATACCGACTAAAGCCATCCCCCCGGCCTTTCGCTGTGCCTCAAACACTTCAACTTTGTAGCCTTTCAGCAGCAAATGATATGCGCATGTGAGTCCGGAGGGACCGGCGCCGATAATTGCGATTCTGGGAGAGAATTCGCTCGGTTCTGCAGCGGCACCTTCGAACATTTTGTCAACGGTGTACCCCAATGAGTCAGCGCAATAACGCTTCAGATTCTTGATGTCGACAGCTCCCTCCAGACGATTTCGTCTGCAAGCCTTTTCGCAAAGACGGACGCAGACTCGTCCGCAAGAGCCGACTAAGGGGTAGTGACGAAGAACTACACCCGTGGCGTAATCCGTACGTCCTGCCTTTATGTAATCAATATAACGAGGCACGTTGACGTGCGCCGGGCAGGCTTCAATGCAGGGAGCCGTCATTACTTCATAGCCGCCCCATGGCATATCAGGAAGCGGAACGAGTTTTAGATCTTCAGGAAAAGCTTTGATCGCTTCAATTAAAGCTACCGGCGAAGTCTGACCCACCCCACAGAAACTCGTATTTCTCATCATGCGGGCGATATCGAGAAGATTTTCCCAATTAATCGGGTCTCCTCTCAATGCTTTTTCCAGCGCCTGAGAAATGATGATTGAGCCGCTTCGGCAAGGAGTACATTTACCGCAGGAATTGTCTTTTACCGTTGAATAATATTTATTCATGGCAAAAAGCAGGTTTGCATGCGGGTGGAAAACTAAGAATCCCCGATGCGAGATAAATGTCATAACGGGATTGCCGTTATTGAACTGCAGAAGATTTTTAAGATCCAGACCCTCAGGTTCTTTGTAATCAGCAGTGCCGCGGTTGTCATAGACGACACCGTCCCACACGCCATAATGAAGCCGCATATTCTTTTCCTTGTTTTGAGAGCAATTGTTTTATCGTAATGAATTCCATTTTAGGCGAGCCACGCCCTCATTTTTACATTTCAACATTTTTTACATGTTGTGAGCTGTCGAAGTTCCTCCTTCGTCCATTTCTTATTTATTGACTACGAATAGATGTACTACTTTGAGAAGATCACTGCAAAGATTTTCAGAATTGATCATTAGAATCTATTTGAAGTGAGGAGTTTTATGAAAGTCGGATTAGCACTTGGAAGCGGTTCAGCCCGCGGTTTTTCCCACATTGGCATTATTGATTGTTTGCTGGACCAAGGAATTGTTCCAGATGTTGTTGCAGGTACATCAATCGGAGCGATAGTGGGCGCCTGTTATGTCAGCGGACATTTAGAACGACTGCGTAAACAAGCCCTTGCTATTAACCGCTTAAATTGGACGACGTTTTTTAATCCGAGCTTTTCTATTGACGGGTGGATCAATTTGCATCAAATGCAGATGTTCCTCGTAAAGAGCGGCGTAGAACGGAAACAAAAATGCATTGAAGATTTAAAAACCCCTTTTGGAACCGTGACCTGTGATCTTATGAGCGGCAAAGAAATCTGGATTACAAAAGGTCCGGTTTTTGACTCCGTTTGGCCTTCAATGGCCATGCCGGGCGTCTTTCCGCCTGTTGAGGGACCTGAAGGCCGGTGGTATATCGACGGCGGCATCGTTAACCCAGTTCCTGTCTCTTTATGCCGGGCTCTGGGAGCCGATGTTGTGATCGCGGTAAACCTTAATAACGACCTCCTGAGGCGGGTTGAAATTGAAAAACAGTCAAAAGGCTCCAACAGAAAAAAAACGAGCGAAGTCGCAAAAATTTTTGCCAAGGCCAAAAATCTGATTCCGTCGATCAAAAAGGAGGCTGAGTCCGATAAACCTAAACCTCCGGATTTCTTTGAGACGATTTCCCGCTCTATTAATATTGCTCAGGACCGTATTACTAAAACCCGTCTCGCCGGTGATCCTCCCGAGATCATCCTTTGTCCGAAAGTCACCGACATAGGCTTATTAGAAACTTACCGTGCCGAAGAGGCTATTCGAGCCGGGTATAAATGCTGCGAAGCGAATATCGCTGCAATCAAAGACGCTATCGGTCACTAAAACGATACGTCTTAAGCCTTTTTGATATTGGCGGCGAGGTAAAGCATACCCACCAAAACCGAGCCGCCGATAATATTTCCTATCGTCACCGGAACCAGATTGCCCGCAACAAATGAATAAAAATCAGCTTTAAGTGCCGCAGCCTTCCCAGCTTCCGCTAACGCGATGTAGCGAGGATCGGTTCCTGTCAGGATTCCGAGCGGGATAAAGAACATATTGGCAATGCAGTGCTCCATGCCTAAAGCAACGAAAGCCATCGTCGGGAACCAAAGGGCTGCGATCTTACCGATCGTTTCCGTTGAGGCGGCTGCAGCAAATACAGCTAAGCAAACCAGCCAGTTGCACCCGATTCCGCGAAGAAGCGCCTCTGTAAAACCTAACGAACATTTGGCATTGGCTAAATTCACGACAGCGGCTGCCCAAGGCATCGTCCCGCCGGCACTCTCAAAAATCAGTCCTGAAAGATAAGCGATGAAGAAAGCAACAAAAAGCGCACCGGCAAAATTACCGATCCAGGAAGTCGCCAACGTAAAGGCGGTCTGGCCGAAAGTAATCTTTTGCTTAGCTTGGGCGGTGGTCAGCGTCATACAGCTGCCGGTAAACAAATCAGCACCGCAAAGAACAACCAGCATAAGCCCAAGCGGGAACACTGCTCCGAAAATCAGCTTTGACATTCCACCCCACTGCTCCCAAGGAAGCGCGAGTCCGATACGAATTGCGAGAAAACCGCCGATCGCAATATACATACCGGCGAGAAGTGTGTTCGCGGCACGGGCAATCCAGCATTGATTGGCTTTGGAGTGACCCATGCTCACAGTGGCATTCAGGATTTCTTGTGAAGTAAGTGTAGCCATAATCTATGGAAAAAAGAGGTCGGAAATTGAGCGAAATTCTAAGTGAAAATTTTCGCCTTTTTGAAAAAGCCGAATGACTAAAAAGAGACCTTTAGTCGGTGCTTTCCTCTAAATTCCCGTACACTTATATCAAGTATGTTTCATTAAGAAAATAATTATGAAAAAAATTCAATTGGCTGCCTTCATTGCTGCTGCCGGCCTGATGCTCGGATCAGCTTACGCGGCTTGTCTCGACGCACCAGTTCCCCCTTCTTTCAACGATGCTCCCGACAATATTCAAAGACCGTCCAAGAGCGGTGAAACGATTGAGGAAAAAGTCACTGATTTAAACCAGAAAAACCCGGATATTGTTAATTCCAAAGCTGGTAAGAAAGACACCAAGGCTGAGGAAGCTCAATCTAAGAAAGACTTAAAAGCTGCTCAAAAGCGTTCTAAAGATCCTTCCTTGTGGCCAAAGACTAAAATTGAAGAGACCGTTGACAATCACAATCAGGTCACTGAAGTGAAAGTCACTCCAATGTCCACCCAGGTTCCTTATGTCATGACGCGTGAGGCTCCGAGCAATAAAACCGGCGGAAGCGGTCCCGGTACAGGAAGCGACAATACGATGAGCATTCCAAAATTCATTAATTTCGGCTTCTAAGCAGAGGATCAAAGCACAAAATGGCAGTATTTACTGAGGTTTCTAATACCCAGCTCGATGAGCTTTTGTCTCATTACGACATCGGTCAGGCTCGTTCCCTAAAAGGTATAGCCAGCGGTATTGAAAACAGTAATTTTTACTTGGACACCGACAAAGGTAAGTACGTCCTTACCATTTTCGAACGTCTGAACAAAGATCAGCTTCCGTACTATCTTGAACTGACCAGTCATCTCGGTAAAAAATGCCTTGCAGTAAGTTATCCCATTCCGCGCAAAGACGGCGGCTTGCTTTCCGAAATCAACGGCAAGCCATGCTCCATAGCTCCCTGCCTCAGCGGAACTTACGTAGAAAAACCTTCTGCCAAGGCTTGCCGTGAAATGGGAGAGATGCTTGCCAAGATGCATAACGCCGTTGAGGACTTTCCGCTTTCGCAGGAAAACACCAAAGGCTCGGCATTTTGGCTCTCCTCCATGCCGCTGCTTAAACCTTACATTCCCGATCGTCTGTACCAGATGCTCGAAGAAGAAGTCACGCGTCAGCTGGAGCTTCAAAAATCCCCGGAATATCAAGCCCTTCCGGCCGGTGCCGTCCACGCCGACTTGTTCCGCAATAATGCTTTGATCAACAAGAACGGCGATGACGAATCTTTGGCAGGCGTCATTGACTTTTATTTTGCGTGCAACGCACCGTTTCTCTATGACCTCGCTGTCACGTTAAATGACTGGACGATTGACTTAGAGACCGGAGAATTCGAACCCGAACGCGCTCAAGCCATGCTTGAGGGTTACAACAGCGTTCGTCCTTTAACCGAAGAAGATCACAAGCTCTGGCAGGATATCCTGTCTGCGGCAGCTCTTCGGTTTTGGGTTTCCCGACTTTACGATTACTATATGCCGAGACCTGCGTCGCTTCTCACCCCGCATGATCCGGCTCATTTCGAACGTATTCTTAAACTTCGCCGCGAATCCGCGCCTGAAGATTTACCTTGGATTTGATTTGAAACTTCGTTTTTATGGAAAATTATCACCTTCCTTTTAAAACGGGAATGGACTGGCTGCGAGGCGCATGTGTTGTTGTCAAACGTGCGCCCGCAACTGTTTTCGGCATTCTCGGCTGTTACGTGCTTGCTTTGTTCGTTGCCAACCTGCCTTCCGAGCTTCTCGGACTTTCCTGGCTCGGCGCGATCTTAAGTTCTTTGGTAACGCCTTTCGGGGCCTTGGCTTTTGCCGCTTGCGGCAGAGAGCTTGCCCGTAATTCCCGCCCGACCCTCTTCTCCTGCTTCGGCGAAGGCTGGAATGACATGGACACTCGTAACAAGCTGATTTTGTTAGGCTTGATTTACGGTCTCTGCGTTATCGTCATCGGCTTGATCGTGAGCCTCCTGACCTCCGGTGACATCGCACAGTGGAAGAATGCTCAGGGCCAAATTGATCCTCAGAGCGTCCTGAGCCATATTCCTTGGCTGGGCTTCATCGTGGGGGCCGTCCTATACGCCATGCTGTTGGGCATCACATGCTTCTCTCCGATGCTGATTGCCTGGAAAAAACAGCCTATCGGCAAAGCCTTCTTCTTCAGCCTTGTGGTCTGTTTCAGAAATATCGGCGCCATTGCCTGCCTCGGTCTGCTGCTTTTTCTGCTGGCTTCCGGCGGAGCAGTTGCCTTCGGCGCCTTGGGCGATCTAGGACAGATCCTGGTCATCCTGTGGGCACTCTTTGTCACAGGACTTTCTTACAGCTCTCTTTATCCGATGTGGCGTTCGATATTCGAGTCTGAAGTTCCGCCGCTTCATTAATGATTCGTTGCACATTCCCGGGCCTGCATCTGCAGGCCCTTTTGCTTCTCGATTAAGCTATCGAAAACAAGAAATCTTTTGGAGTTGAAATGCGTAACTTAATTCTTTGTCTTGCTCTCGGCGCTGTCGCCTCTTCCGCTTTTGCGCTGACTAATGAAGATTTGGCTGCCAATACTTGGATGCCGCTCGAAGAACAAACTGAGTCTTCCTGCGAACTTCCGGCCATGATTGATTTTCATAAAGACGGTACGCTTTCCTCCGAGCCCGGATGCAACAACATGTCCGGCCGCTACAAAATCGGTGAAGACGGAAAGATTGATTTCTCCGAAATGGCCATGACCCAGAGAATGTGCGCTAAGGAGTACATGGACCAGGAAATGCGTTTCACCACCATGCTGAATGCAACACACTACATCAAGAAAGATGACAAGCAGCTGATCCTTCTTGACGGAGACAAGAAAGAAGTCGGTCGTCTGGTTCCCGAAAAAGCCAAAGCCTGCAACTAATTCATGACCAGGCGCTTTGAGCGCCGTCAACTAAAAACGCTCGGTCGGTCCCGAGCGTTTTTAGTTAGTGAGCGGCTTCCCAGTTGTCTCCGACCCCGACTTCAGCGATCAGAGGAACATGGAGCTCAGTGACTGAATCCATGATCTTCGGAAGATTTTCTTTAACAAGGTCAACTTCGGCCTCCGGCACTTCCATGATGAGTTCATCGTGAATTTGGAGAATGAGTTTGCTCTTAAGGCCTTTCTCTTCAATCCATTTTTGAACCGCAATCATCGACAGCTTGATCAGGTCCGCAGCCGTCCCCTGCATCGGCGCGTTAATCGCAGCTCTTTCTGCCGCGGCGCGACGAGCACCGCCCGCATGGATCTCCGGGAGCCACAGCCTTCTGCCGAAGGTTGTTTCGACGTAACCCTGGCGATCGGCTAAAGCTCTTGTCCTTTCCATGTAGTCATGAACACCTGGAAAACGAGCAAAGAATTTGTTGATGTAATTCTTAGCCTCGTCTCTTCCGATGCCGAGGTTCTTTGCCAAACCGAACGGACTCATGCCGTACATCAAACCGAAGTTAATCACTTTGGCAATACGGCGGTCATTCGGTGTGACCTTGTCCCTTTCCTTTCCGAATACTTCCGCCGCTGTCGCACGGTGAATGTCCTCATTGTTCTTAAAGGCCTCAACCAAGCGCTTATCGGCTGACAAATGCGCCATGATGCGCAGTTCGATCTGAGAATAGTCAGCGCTGATCAATTTACAGCCGGATGCCGCGATGAATGCTTCGCGAACTTTGCGGCCTTCTTCGGTTCGAATCGGAATATTCTGAAGATTCGGATTGGTAGAAGACAGACGGCCCGTGACCGCGACGGCTTGTTCGAACGTCGTATGAACTCTTCCATCCTTAGGATCAACCATCTTCGGAAGTTTTTCCGTGTAAGTCGTCACGAGTTTTGTGATAGTACGGTACTCTAGAGCGATCTTGGCCAAAGGATAATTCTGTGCGAGTTCGGAAAGAACCTCTTCGCTGGTGGAATAGTTACCGGAGACTGTCTTCTTAGGCTTAGCTCCGTCAAGCACGACACCCATCTTGTCAAACAAGATTTCGCCGAGCTGTTTCGGGCTCGATAGTTTGAATTTCTCGCCTGCCGCTTCAAAAGCCTGCTCTTCTAATTTTTGAGCTTGGGCGTTGAGCTGCACTGTTTGCTGATCTAAGAGCTTGGTATCGATAAGAACGCCGTTTTGTTCCATTTTGAAGAGAACTTCAGACAACGGCATTTCAATATCGCGATAGATTTTCTCAAGCTTCGCATCATCAGACAAAGCTTTCTTAAAGAGACGGTTTAGGCGGCTGACAATAAAGACCCTTTCAGAAGCAAAATCCGCTGCCTGTTCAACGGGAACCTTGGAGAACGAGAGCTTTTTAGCTCCCTTTCCTAGGAGTTCCTCTTCCCCTCTGAGCTCATACTTGAGCCAGTTGGCTGCAAGCTTTTCAATCGTATGGGAACGATGCGCCTCTAAAACATAGCTTTCGAGCATTACGTCATCGGAAACACCTGCAAGATTAATGCCGACATTGGCAAAGACGTGCTTCATGTACTTGCTGTCATAGCCGCATTTAATCGGTTTCTTGTGTTCAAGCACCTTTCCGAAAATCTCTTTGAAAGTTCCGAGCGTGAGGCCTTGGGCCAAAAGAACGTCGTTATCAATCGGGACGTAACTGGTCTTGCCGTCCGTGGTTCCGAAAGCGACGCCCACAGGCACGTATTCCTGCTGGGAGGAACCATCAGATAAGACATAGAATTCAAAGCCGTCTTTAGTCACTAAGTCTTCCAAGTGAAGCGCCAGCTCTTTGGCTTTAGTCTCGTCCGTAACGATTTCAAGCGTTCTTTCCACTTCGGATTCTTGTTCCTGAGAGAACAAATCAAGAGTATCGCCTTCAATCGGCGCGGCTCCGACCGCAGCTCGCTTTTGAGCTGTTGTCGATGTTTCCAACGGCTTCACTTCGCCCGGTACATCGGTCTTCTTTAATTCTTTAGCCCAGCTTCTGAATTCCAGTTTGTTGTAGTAATCCAGAAGTTCTGTACGATTCGGCGTCTTTAACTTCAGAGACTCTAAAGAAGGAACTTCGGCAGATAAATCAGCATCGGTCTTAATCGTGACGAGCTGACGGGCAATCGGCAGGAAGCCCAAAGCCGAGCGAAGATTTTCTCCGATCTTGCCTTTTACTTTTTCGGCATTTTCGATCACGCCGTCCACGGAACCGAATTCAGTGATCCATTTAGCGGCGGTCTTTTCACCGCATTTCGGAACGCCCGGAACGTTATCGATCTTGTCTCCCATCAGAGCCAGGAAATCGATGATCTTTTCCGGAGGCACTCCGAACTTCTTCTCGACGCCTTCGCTGTTTAACCAGCTGTTGTCCTTACCCATTGTGTTAACGAGAAGGACGTTGTCATTCACGAGCTGAGCAAAGTCTTTGTCACCAGTGGCAATAACAACATTGAAGCCCTCCTCAACGGCTTTTTTTGTGAGCGTTCCGATAGTGTCATCCGCTTCAATTCCAGGAACCTGAAGGAACGGAATGCCTTCTTTTTGGACACCTTCAAAAATCAAGGGAATTTGCACGGAGAGATCTTCCGGCATAGGAGGACGATTGGCTTTGTAGTCAGGATAGATTTCCGAACGGAAAGTTTTGCCTTTCGGATCCACAACGCATGCGACGTAATCCGTGGGTACGTCCTTCATGAGCACTCTGAGCATGGAGAGGAAGCCGCGAATTGCATTCGTGGGTGTTCCAGTCGATGTCGATAAAGGAGGTAGCGCGTGATAAGCACGAAAAATGAAATTTGAACCGTCAATAAGAAGAAGCGTTTTTTTCAAGATAAGGTTCCTTTTTCCCTAACTACGGATGCACTGAACACAAATTAGAAGCGTACCAAAGAGTGAGATGTTTGGTGCGAATTCATGCCGAATATGGACAATTCTTCCATTAGAAAATATCCGATTGGTTGATCCATAAGATTCGCAAATTTGGACCTTAATTCCTTCGGGCGTCTACTGCTCGATATTGCGAAGGCATAAAAACAAAATCATCTTGGCTGTGAGTTATATATTTCTCTGGAAGAAATTAGAAACGGCAGAGAAATACAATCTAAATAATTTTTAGACCAAAGATAACAGAGACTTCTCTTCTCATATTTACCTTCAAATTGAAAACTAAACCTCTGCAAACCTATATCTCTTTGTTTTCGTTCAAGTTAAAGAAGGACGTTATGAAGTCTATAAATAAGCATTTGGGGCAAATAGATTTAAAAAAATAGATTTCGATAAAAATAAATAAATTTATTTCCTTTATAATTTCTTTAGGTAGGACAATTATCTAATTTTATTTTTCTTTTTATCAACCGGTGTCCAAATGGCAACTTTAGAAGACCTGATTCGTCAAAAACAAGAATTAGAAAAAGAAATTGAAGAAGTTACTCGCCGCGAACGTATTAACGCTATTAATACTTGCCGCGAATTGATTCAAAAATTCGACCTGCAGCCCGCAGAAATCGGACTTAAGAAACTCATGCGCAAGGGCGCGATGATTCCGAAATTTATGGGACCTAAAGGCGAAACCTGGACTGGCCGCGGCCGCAAGCCTATCTGGCTTCAGCAGGCTGAACTTGAAGGCAAGAGCCTTGAAGACTTCCGTATTACTTCCCCCGTCGCAATGGAAGAAGACGAAGAAGCGCGTTTAGAAGAACTGACTCGTCCTGACAACGTAAAAGCCTAATCTCTTTTCATTGTCATCAAAACCGCAGGAAAATATTCTCTGCGGTTTTTTCTTACCGAAATGAAAGATTTTGATTCTTAAAATAGGATTATTCCGTGGTAAGGATTCTATGTTTAAACTGGATTCACTGAAGACAAATCATTCGTAATCGTTATTTATTCTTAAAAAAGACTTCTCCTTTTCCATAATTTACTACTCACATTGTGTCTCTTAGGAATCAAAAAATCCTTCCCGTAATCCTGAATTTAATCAGATTTGGGACTTATTTCCTTATCTAAAAATACCAAAAGCGCTAAATCAAATTCATTCTTGCCTAGGTTAACGGCTTGGACTTATTCTTTTGCCGCAGAAACAAATTTTTTGCAATTGTGAATTCCTACTCTCCACAATCCCTCTGCTAGTTCTTTATTTTTTCGGGCGAGAGAATACGGAAAGCTCCTCTTTTTCAGCCTGATGAATAATCACCTGAACATTGAAAAAATCTAAAAAATATTCTCTAAAAACCGTGTTCAAAATGCTTTCTCCGGCTTCCCGGGATTAGCTTTGGGTACATTTCGGAAGTGCTTGCTTAGGTGGTAATCCTCTTGATCAAACATCAATTCACGTCTATGCTCGACCCATTCCAATAGGAGGATTAAAACAATGATTGAAGCCGTTTCCAAAGATAAGTGTCTTCCGGAGATTCTTGCCCTTTTCCCGGATTTAGTTGCCCATCGCCACGATATTCATCAGCATCCCGACTGCGGCTTTGAAACTCAGAGAACCATCGGAAAAATCAAGGAATTCCTTGAAAAACACAATGTTTCTCCCAAAGACATGGATGACGCCTCTTGCCCCGGCTCTTTGTTTGTCGAAATTAAAGGCAACCTCCCCGGCAAGACCATCGGATTCCGCGCTGACATCGACGCTCTTAAGATGAAGGACAAGAGCGAAAAAGAATGGAGCTCTAAGATTGAAGGCCACGCACATGCCTGCGGCCATGACGGTCACCAGACATGGCTGATGGGCGCAGCCGCTTATATGGCTGAACACCGTGACTTCCCCGGCACACTCGTCTGCCTGTTCCAAGGCGCCGAAGAAACCGGTAAAGGCGCTGAAAGCGTCGTCAAATCCGGCTTCCTGGATAAGTACAACATTCAGGAAATGTATGCTGCCCACGACGAACCCTTCTTAAAGAAAGGCGAAGTCGGTTTCAAAGTCGGACACCTGCAGGCAGCCTCTGATTCGTTCGCTGTTAAGTTTATCGGTGCCGGCACACACGGCGGTCGCCCTCATCAAGGGATGGATCCGATTCCCGCTCTCTCCGAAATGTATCTGGCCATGCAGACAATCGTTTCCAGAAAGGTTGACCCGCTGGAAAGCGCTGTTGTTTCCGTCTGCTTTATGAATGCAGGTACGTTGGGAACTTATAACGTGCTGCCGGGCGAAGCTGTCATGGGCGGTACAGTGCGCACCTTCCTCCCCGAAGTTCGCGATTTGGTTGAAAACACCATCAAACGTATGGCAGAAGGAATTGCCTTGGCCCACAATTTGAAAGCTGAAGTCACCTACGAACATCTTATTTCTTCTGTAAATAACGACGAGCGCCTGACCAAGGAAGGTGTTCGAATTGCCCAGGATTTGTTGGGCGAAGACAAGATCTACCCTGACTTTAAGCCCTTCATGTCCAGCGAGGACTTCTCCGTTTATCAGGAAAGAGTCCCCGGTACGATCTGCAGAATCGGTATTTCCGACGAAAACCACACCGTCCCTCTGCACAATCCGAAGTTTGATTTCAATGATGAAGTACTTGCCCTGGCCAGCACTTTATTTGTGAAGATCGCCCAAGAACGTCTGAATGCACTGAGCAAAGAGTAATCCGACTCTAATGCAAACAATCACGGCTCCATATTGAGAAATAGGGCTAATGGCTAGCCCTTGAATATCTATTCAAACCTGCACATACTCATCTTCCTTTGGAGGGTGAGTAAGAGAGAAATTCACAATTTGATGACTATCGGAGAAGTCGCCGGATCATTCGGAGTTTGTGTGGCAACCGTAAGACGATGGTGCAAAAACGGCAAGTTTTCCCGAGTTATCAGGACCATTGGAAATCAAAGGCGTTTTGATCCTGATGAAGTCCATGAAATGCTTCATCCTACCGGCGGCAAAAGGATCATGGTCGGATATGCAAGAGTCTCAAGCTATGATCAGCGCTCGGATTTGACAGCCCAAGCCGAAAGACTCAGCCAATACGGATGTCAGCTGGTCATTAAGGATCTCGGAAGCGGACTCAATTGTAAAAAGCCGGGGCTAAAACGCTTATTGAAACTTCTTTTAACCAAACGCGTCGGTGCATTAGTTGTCACTCACGATGATCGACTGCTCCGATTTGGCACCGAACTGATCTATTTTATCGCTCACTTGATGGACACTCGGATTGTTATCCTTGATGAGCCGGAACAGCAGTCTTTCGAAACAGAGCTCGTCAAAGATGTTATTACCTTGATGACCGTCTTCTGCGCTCGCCTTTACGGGAAGCGATCAAGGAAAAATAAGGTAAAGGAAAATACGGGTATAAAAAACTTAAGTTTTCGGTAATATCTAATTATTACTTTATTTTTACCCCTAAATGCCCAACCTTGAGCGAACACTTGTGCGTCAGTTTGAGATGCCCAATGAAACAGATAGAGCTGCATTGGATCGGATGTGTTCGTCCTACGGATTTGTGGCTTCCAAACTTCTCTTTGCCTTCCAAACAAGAGAGCTGCGAGGTGAGGTTGGAGACTTCCGAACTTTTCGAAATAGGCTGGTGGCTGCTCTGAACAAAAAGCCGATTGAATTTAACCAAAGTCTGGCGGACTTGCGAACAAACGGCAAAGCTGCAGAGGCAAATCTTCTGACTTTGCTCAGAGAACTCAAAGAGACTTCGGGGCCTCATCTTCAGGCGCGTCACTGGAAGCTTGCTTTGGAGGAAACATCGAAGATGGCAATGACGCATTGGAAAAGCGTCATTGCAGAATCAAAGAAGGAACTTGCAGATACGTTAAAGTGTTTTCACGATCAGGATCGTCACTACGTGTACTGGCTGCTTTGCGGCATTAACCGCCAATTCTTTGAATTGCTAGACGGAAGAGTTCCGGTCCCGAATCCGGAAGTTTCTTTTGATCGGAACTATTGCCTCAGCTATGAACGACCTCTTTCTTTGAAGACGCTCCGGTGCATCGCCGGGATTGTCAGGCGGACAGTCAATAGAGTTCGAAGAAACAGCGTCTGCTATCCGAGAACGAAAACTTTTCACAACCGAATTGACTTTGATTCAAGCTGCTATACGGTCAGATCAGCAGAAGATGCTCAACTCCTTGAGCTTATGTCATTGCAGCCCGGTAAAAGGATTCCTCTTCGGCTCAAAGGTAAAAGCAAAATCCGCGGAACGCTCCAGCTGATACGTGATACTGCCGGCACTTACTCATTAAGAGTGTACGTACCTCAGCAGTGCGAAGAAAAAAGAAAGACCGGCACCGTCATAGGAATTGATCTCGGCTACACAGAGATGATGGCAACGAGTGAACAGGAACTTCTTGGGACGGACCTGGGACAGTACTTTTCCGCTATTTCGGACAAACGACGAAAAAACAGCGAAGGCCGAAATCGCATGTACTCGCTCTTTCGTAATCTTCTGAAAAAGTCCGGCAAGGACAATCTCGCTAAGGCAGAGAGGATCCGAAAACATAACCTCGGCAGAAAGAAGCAGCGGGCCAGATATACCCGTGATATCGGAGTTATTAAGACCATCGTCAACAGAGAGCTGAATCTTCTTTTTTCTCGAAAGAAAAACCCGATCAAAGAGATTGTCGTTGAAGACTTAAGCGCTCGCATGAAGGTCCATTTCGGAAAGAAATGGAACAGACGGCTAAGCGGCTGGATGCGAGGATACCTACAGGAGAGAATCAGATACAAAGCCAAGAAGTTTGGGATTGAAGTAAGCGAAGTTAACCCTGCTCACAGTTCTAGGGAATGCCCCCGGTGTCACTGCACGGACAAAAAGAACCGACTAGGTGATTCATTTAAGTGCTCGTTTTGCGGGTACCACGGACATGCTGACTTGGTTGCTGCGTTAAACATACTCGGCCGTCTAGGGGATAAGGATATCCGTATAGGAATGTCTCCGTCTAGGGTGAAAGCAGTACTGGATGGTCGTTACGTCGGTTGGAAATCATTAAACCATACCGTTTCCGACAGGACTTCAGGTGCGGCGCGTGTTGTGAACGAATCTCCCCGTTCAGCCTCATCGAAGAGCGAATTGAGAAGCAATGTACAGGTTTGTACAGCTTCCAAATAACGGAGCGAGGACTTTCGTACTTCCTGTTTCTTCAAAACAATACTCGCCATATTGTGCGACAAGCTTCTTCATGAGGTCGTCCCTGCTTATGGAAAGTTCTTTCGCGGATTTCTCAATGTAGTTTTCAAAATAACCTTCAACCTCTCCCCGTGTAAAACCAACTAACGAACCATAACGAGGATCCAAAGAAAGGTCCGTGAAGCCAAACTCAGAAGAAAGACAAACTTCATTGAACCGAATAATCCCTGTAACAAAGACAAACCGTAAAACTCTCTCATTGGCGCTCAGCACTGCATAGAACTTCGAGAGTTGTTCTCTGACTGCTGCAAACAATTCTTCTTGGCCAAGACAGTAAGTCAGCGGCGAGTCATATTCATCAACAAGAACAACCAAAGAATTGTTGTCCAACGTCTTCAGCCATTCAGATAACTGATCGAAAATACTTTCTGCTAAATCGGGGACAAAACTAAAGCCGACACGGGTGAATTTTCTGACGATAAGTGATGCCAACCTTTCTGAAAACTCTTCCGGCGAAGAAAAATACTTCGCCTCAGAAAAGTCCAGCCTGACGACAAGGTATCTTTGCTCTTCAGCCCAGAGCTTCTCAATCGCCAAGCCCTTGAAGTCTTTTAACCCTTGCTTAAACAAGGACTCAAAAGTTGAAATCAAAAGCGACTTACCGAACCTTCTAGGACGGACAAACAAATACTTGGCTTTTTGAGAAGCGAGCTCATAGATGAGTTCGGTTTTGTCCACATAGATCTCGCCAAATTGTCTTAGTGCGGAAAAATCTGATGTGCCTAACGACAAGTTTTGGATCCGTTTCTGTTCCATTTTTGTTTCTCAATCTAATCTTCCTCTCATTTTAATGATCGGCTTGGTTTTCACGACTTTTTAGATAGCTCAACGTCTATCCTCAGGATTTCACCGAATTATCCAACTGACTCTAAAAGCTAAAATAATTCCCGAATCCTCAAACCCAAAGAAGAAAAATTGTTCCGAAAACTCCTGACACTCTTGTTTTGTTCGGCTGTCCTTTGCACACCATGGACAGCTCATTCCGCCGACCACCGTGCGGAAGTCAGGATTGCTGTCCTCTTCACTGAGGACCCGCTGTTTTTCGTTAACACTTTTGCGCCGACTTTGGATCATCTGCGCAAGGTGCTTCCTCAGTACAAGATCGTCACCAAGGAAATTTCAGGACATGAGTCGCCTGAAGACATCAAAAAAGAACACTTCAGCTTCTTGATTTCTTCGGCCGGCTTCTATGCTTCGTTTGATCCGTCATCTGCAGGTTTAAGACAAATTGCCACGCGCCACGACGCTCGAGCAAAGACTGCATCGGAATCCATCGGTTCAACCATCATCGCGCTAACGGATCGCAATGACCTCAATCGAATGGAAGATCTCCGAAAGAAGCGTCTCGTCACGAGAGACATCGATTCGCTTTCCGGCTGGCTCGGTGCCAAAGGAAAACTTGCCGATCGCATCAGAGCTAAAGAAGATCAGCCGCACCTCTTCAGTACGAAGTACAGTTATCCGGACGTCTACTCGTATCTGCTTTCAGGCGAAGCAGACGCCGCCGTCATTCCGACCTGCGAACTAGAAAACCTCTCGAACGCACATCTCTTCAAGGTCATTGACGAAGAAAAGACTTCTCTAGCTTGCAAGAGTTCTTCCCCGCTCTATCCGGACTTTGTGTTCTCGTCGTTTCCGGACGCTTCGCCTGAGGTCGTTAAGAACTTCACGGTCAGCCTTCTGACAATGCCGAAGATGCCGGACGGCGCCTCTTGGGGCATCGCTAATGATTTCCGGTCCGTACTCCAGCTCTTCAAAAAATTGGAGCTTGGACCTTATCGGCCGGAACCTTTCTCTGTCAGGGCATTCATTGAGAAGTACAAAACAGAAGTCTTTTTAGCGCTTGCACTGCTCTTGGGAGTTTTGTTCCACATCTATCGCTCGAACTCTTTGGTTTCCAAAGAACGGCTGAGCTGAGAGAAGCCATTGATCAGCGTGACCGAGTCGCTGAAGTCGCGAGAAACTCTCTGAAGCGCTTAAGTCAAATGGAAAAGCGCGGCATCCTTTCCCAGCTCTCGCATATGTTTGCCCATGAACTTAAGCAGCCCTTGTCGACAGTTGTGAATTACGCAAACGGCCTCAAGATGTACGGAGAGCAAAAGACACTTGATCCAATCGTGAGCCAAGGCATTGAAGCCATTGCTTCAGAATCTTCTAAAGCCGCACACATCGTCGATCGGGTGCGAGAGTACGCCAAATCTTCAAGACCGGTGGATTCACAAAGTACAACCGACTTGTCTCAGGTCACGAGAAAAGCCATCGACGCTTTCCGGCTGTACGTCTCGACGCAATGCCGACTTCAAATCGACTTGCCGCAAAAAGCCGAGATCAACGGCGACCTGTTTGAACTGGAAATCCTCGTCCTTAATCTTCTGAGAAATGCAGCAGACGCCGTTGAACCGCTCAAAGACAAGGCGCTCATAAAAGTTTCTGTAGCTTCTGAAGATGCCGATTGGGTCTTGTCCATCATGGACAACGGGCCGCCCGTCCCTGACGAAGTGCTGGAGCGCATGAAAAAAGCTCTGCAAAACTCACTTAAAGCCGACGGCTTGGGACTCGGACTTAAGATTGTCTTTGCAATTGCTGAAAGACATCGTGTTGAACTTAAGTTCTCTCGCGTTGACCCGCAAGGCTTGCGCGCTGAAATTCACTTTAAAAAGGTTTCACAATGAAGTCATCCAAACTTACGCCTGTCGTCCGAATCGTCGATGACGATGAAAAAGTCCTCGCCTCCGAAGCCTTTTTGGTGAATATGGCTGGCTTCCGAACCTCCACTTATAACAGTGCTAAGGAATTCCTGGAGAAAGACGATCCGCTCTTCCCGGGATGTGTGATTTTGGACATCCGTATGCCGGAGATGAGCGGCCTGAAGCTACAAGAAGAAATGAAAAAGCGCGAGATCGACCTTCCGATCATTTTTCTGACCGGCCACGGCGACATTGACATGGCAGTCAAAGCCATGCTCACCGGCGCCACCGATTTCATCGTCAAACCTCCTGAACCTAATCGTCTGAAAGAAGCGCTCGCTAAAGCCGTCGCTAAAAATCAAAACGATCGGGAGGCAGCAGAAACCTGCGAAGAAATGTGCACCCAGTTCGATTTGCTGACGCCGGCCGAGAAAAAAGCCGCAGAGATGATTGCTCTCGGCAAACTCAATAAGGTCATTTCCTTTGAGCTGGAAGTCTCAGAGCAAGCCGTCAAAAACTGGCGAAGCTCGATTTTCCACAAGCTCAACTGCAAAAACATCGTTGAGCTCAATGCTTTTCTCCGTAAGATTCATATTCTTAAGGACTAACGATCCTATGTTCCGAAGAGATTTCCTACTCACGACTTTAGCCGTTGCCGCTCCTGCCGCGGCCTTTGCTCAAGACTTTAATTGGCGTCTGAGCTGCGATGTTTTAGTCGTGGGCGCCGGAGGAGCGGGTCTGGCGGCCGCGGTCAGAGCTTCGGAACTCGGCGCTGAAGTCATCTTGATAGAGCAGAACGCACATCTCGGCGGAAACACTCTGATCTCCGGCGGGTTCCTCGGTGTTGTAGATCCGATAAGGCAGGCGCCTTTGGGTATCTCTGACAGCGAAGAAAAGCACTTTCAAGACATTTGGGACAACGGCGACAAAATTGGGGATCCGACCTTGGTTCGCAAACTCGTCCATGAAGCTCCGAGAATGCTTTCCTGGCTGGAAACTAAAGGCGTGAAATTTCAAGACGAAGTGATCGAAATCTATGGATCCCACTTCCCTCGCTGCCATAAACCGATTTTCCCTAACGGTACCGCGTATGTGCGAGCACTCTCCGGCGCCTTGATGCAAAAGAAAGTCAATGTTCTGACTGATACCAAAGCAATTGAGCTGGTTCAGGACGACAGCGGTCGAGTCATCGGAATCAAAGCCGCCTCCAAGGGAGATGAATTTTTCATTCGAGCAAGAAAAGGCGTCATCCTTGCCGCCGGCGGATTCGGAGCAAATCTGAAGACGGTCGCGGTCTTTGATCCTCGCCTTAAAGGTCTTCCGAGCAACTGTTCGTCAGGCTCAACCGGAGACATGCTTTTTGCGGCGCGCAAAATCGGGGCTTCGGCAGTCGATCTGACCGAAATTCAGTGCCTTCCCGGACCGATTTCGAACAAAGGCATTCGTGTCCGATTCCACAATGACGTACGTCGCTTTGTCTTTGTCAACGACGAAGGAAAACGTTTCGTAGACGAAAGAGCACGCCGCGATGAACTCAAAGAAAAGATTCTGGTTCAGAGGAACAAAAGCTGCTACTGCATCATTGACAACGACGGCCTCGAAACGCTAGACCTGCTTGTCCGCCGCGACGCTATCCGTGCCGCTGAAACCGGCGATGCCGTCAAAGCTCCAAGCTTGGAAGAATTGGCCTTCGCTCTAAACATTCCAGCAGAGAGTCTGATAAAAACGATCGAAGAACGAAACGCTGAGATTGCTTCTGACAAACCTCAAAGCCGCAGATTCCCGATTCAAAAGGCGCCTTTCTGGGCCGCACGCGTCGGCATGAGAATCCATTACACAATGGGCGGCCTTCAGATCAACGAAAAAGCCCAGTGCCTCAAGGAGGGCAAACCTATTCCCGGACTCTTCGCAGCAGGCGAAATCACGGGAGGCATCCATGGAAGAAATCGAATCGGCGGAAACGGTTTAGCCGATGCCTTCACATTCGGCATGATTGCCGCCGAAAATCTTGTTTCCGAGTCTTAACAAAATCGCTTACTCCTTAACTTTTCCTTTGTCAATAACCTAATGTTTATTTGGCGAGAAACGCTGAATTCTTAGACTTCTTCTCAACGAGGCCAAACAAGAAACCTCCTCAAACCTCAGATTTCACATTCGGAGAAGAAAATGACAAAGCTTTCACGTCGAGTATTCCTTGGTTCCGCTCCTGCAGCTGCTGCCGCTGCCGGTATTTTCGGAACCTTCTTCAGCACCGCTGCAGAAGCTGCCATCAAATGGGACGAAACTTATAACGTCATCGTGATCGGTGCCGGCGGTGCGGGTCTTTCCGCAGCTGTTTCCGCTAAAGAAGCCGGTGCTAAGAAAGTCGTCGTTCTTGAAAAAATGATGTTCGCAGGCGGTAACACGATTCGTGCCGGCGGCGGATTCAATGCAGCTATTAAAGCCGATTACGAAAAAGCCGGCATTACCGACTCTCCCAAACTTCATGCTGAACAGACTCTGGCTGCCGGTGACGGACGCGGCGACCCTGTCTTGGTTCACCAGCTCACAGAAAAAGCTCCTGAAAGCGTTCAGTGGCTCAAAGACCACGGCGTCAAATTCCAGGATCACATCTATCAGATCTACGGCGGTCTTTATAAACGCGCCCGTAATCCGATCGGCCCGAGAGGCGGCGCCTACATTAAAGCTCTTCTTGAAGTCTGCAAGAAAGAAGACATTCCTATCCTCTACAACACACGCGTTGTTGAAATCATCCGCGAACATCAGTTAAGCGGTCGCGTTCTCGGTGTCAAAGTTGAACAGAAAGGCGGAAAGACTCTTTATCTGCGCGCTACAAATGCCGTTGTTGCTGCCGCCGGCGGTTTCGCGGCCAATGACAGACTGACCGCAATTTCCGATCCTCGTATGGGTCAGCTTGGTACCACTAATCATCCCGGCGCCACCGGCGACGTCTTAACCGACCTGATCGATATCGGTGCCGGCACCCGCGGTCTGGACTACATTCAGTGCATTCCCGGCGGTGTTCCCGGAGAAAAGCATGCACCTAACCTCTTCACACACGTTGACCGTTTCCTCTTCGTAAACCTTGACGGCAAGCGTTTCATCAAGGAAGACGCAAGACGTGACGTTTTACGCGACGCCATGCTTGATCAGCCGAAGGCTATCGCTTGGACAATCGTTGATGCTGACGGTTTTGAACAACAGAAGAACTCCAAAGGACCTGAAAACGAGGCCGCTCTGAAGGCAGGCACGCTCTACTACGCCGACTCTATTGAAGATCTGGCTAAGAAGATCGGTGTTCCTGCAAACAACCTGAAAGAAGCAGTCGACACGTACAACAAAGCTGTTGAAACTAAGAAAGATCCTCTTGGTCGAGCCGAAGGCGTCCTGGTCAACAAGATCATCAAGGCTCCGTTCTATGCCGGTCGCGTCACGATGAAACGTCACCACACGATGGGCGGCGTGATCATCAACAAAGACGCTCAGGTCATTGACCGCCGCGGCAATGTCATCCCCGGTCTCTACGCAGCTGGTGAAGTCACAGGCGGTATCCACGGCACCAACCGTGTCGGCGGTAACGCAATGGCTGACATCTTTACATACGGTCGTATCGCCGGTGTAAACGCTGCCAAGAATCCCGCATAATGTTCTGAGGCCCTATCCGTCACAGGACGGTTAGGGTGCGACAGGATAGGGGCTTCCGATGGACAACCGTCGGAAGCCCTTTCTATTTTTCGAACCTTCAACAAAAAACAAAAGTTGAAATAGACATCAATTGACGCATAAACGATAAATAATTTATTGAACTACAAATCTGTATATGCAAAAATGATGTTACTAATTGAACCTGGAATTGAACGTTTGTTCACTTGGGATGATGCTAAGAATGAAATAAATGTGAAAAAACACGGAATTTCGTTTGAAAAGGCATCTGATGTTTTTTCAGATCCCCACGCATTATCGAGAGTTGAAAGAATAGAAAACGGAGAAGAAAGATGGCAAACCATCGGAATGGTAGGTGAAATATTGATCTTACTTGTTGTCTACACATTGCGGACAAACACCGAAGATTGCCTTTACACCGAAGAAATCAGAATAATTAGCGCAAGAAAAGCTGATAGAAAAGAAAGGAAAGCCTATGACAAAAGTATTTTTTAAGTCTTCAGACGCAAAACCTTGGACTGCTGAAGAACTTCAGCGGCTTCAAAATATCAGAGATGAGGATATTGATTATTCCGATATACCGCCAACCGACCCAAAAGATTGGGAGAACGCTATTCGGGGAAAATTTTATAGGCCCGTAAAAAAATCAGTCTCTCTACGCATTGACGCAGATGTATTAAATTGGTTCAAATTACAGGGAAAAGGTTATCAAACAAGAATTAACCAGACCTTGCGAGAAGCCATGCTGCGTCAAATTGCACAAAAAAACGAAACTCCTTCGTCCTTCTGAGCGTCTCTGGCAGAAGTATTCGCTCGAATATCTTTACGATTTGAGGAAATATTCTGCCAAAGAGTGCAGGCTAAACGTAAGTGCCTCCGTGCCAAAAAATTAATTTCTTCTAAAAGTCTCTTCAAGAAGCCGGTAAGCGGCTTCTTTCATTTGATGAGAATACTTGATGTCCGACTGAATACTAAAAATCTTCGGAATATCATCCCCGATGCCCAAGCAGGCAATCTCAATACCGGCGCGTTTCAAATCTTGCTCAATGTCAGTTAGAAGTTCGGCATCGGAACACAATCCGTCCGTGATCAAAAAGATAATTTTGCGGGACTCTCTTCGACTAACAAGCTGAGCCGCCGCTGAATTGATGGATTGTCTGACTGGTGTATAGCCGAAAGGCCTTAAAGCGCAAAAGCGTTCCAAACAAGACGCAACGGGCTCATCAAAACGTTTGACCTCTAAAAGCGTCTGACGTTCAACGCCCGGAAAAGCATAAACC